>JADMIO011863424.1_pt1 | contig 30622 bp, 31 predicted proteins | sample 8958161 | NCBI WGS metagenome assembly JADMIO01 (sample SAMN16585339, study PRJNA669376) | soil metagenome | isolation source: Crop rotation soil | place: USA: Cullars Rotation, Alabama | collected 2011 | reverse complement strand
CTTTCCCAAGTGGTCCACCATGATTTCCGCCTTGATCCGGATCGCGTGATCGTGGCTTTCCACATACCGCCGCAACTTCTTCTGGGCCCGCTTCGTATCGAATTCCGGATCGCTCTCGACCGTCTTGACCAGCTTGTAGTAGCTATCAACTGGCGTATAGCTCTTCAACACGTCGAGGATGAAGCCCTCCTGGATGGCCTGCTTCATCGTGTAACTGTGGAAGGGACGGTGCTTCACCTTGCCGCCTTCGCCGGCATAGGGCACGCCAAACAACTCCTCGGTCTTGTTCTTCGGCGTAGCGGTGAACGCGAAGTAGCTTGCGTCCTTTAATAGCTTCCGGGACGCCATGCGCTTTTCCAACGCCTGGTTAATCTGATCTTCGGGATCAGCCTCAGTCCGATCATGCCGAGATGAACGCGGTCGTTCGCGCCTAGCACGCGCGACGCCGAACGGGCCGATACGCCCGGCCTGATGGTTTTTTCGCCCCTTGCCAAAACTATTGTCGCGTTGCCGAGCGCCGAAGCGCGATGCAAGAAGGCCCGCCGGCTTGATGGAGTCGGATTGTGTGCCATCGGTGCAATCCCCTTTCCTGTTGCAATTATCAGCGAAAAGAACCGGCGCACACCGGGGGAAGGCGATGCGCCGGCCGATCCGATTAGAAGGATACCCTGGCGCCGAACTGGATCGTACGCGGGCTGTTCCCCGTTCCTGTGATCCTGCCGAAGTCGGCGCTGCTCTGCGTTGTGTTTGGACCACCAAATACGACCCGGTTTGGAGCGTTCGCCGCCGAAGCGCGTATTTCCAGGTTGGCCTTTTCGCCAATCACAAAGCTTTTCAAGATTGCGAGATCTTCGTTTACGGTCCACGGTCTGCGCAAGTACGACATCTGGCGAGGCGTGTCGCCGTACGCCATGTTCGGTGGCAGAACAAAGGCTGCCGGATTAAGGTACGGAATTTTTCCCAGTGCGGTGGTGCCAATGTTGTCATGGCTCCAATTCCACGCGGGGTTGATGAGAGGAATCTGGCCCGTGGTTGCGCCCGGCGCGAAGTTGCAGCGAGCGTTGCTGCCCGCCCCAAAGAAGTTCTGACCGCAACTGATCCACAACGGTGTGCCGGAAACATAAGTGTGGATTCCCGAGACCTTCCAGTTGCCGAATACGCCATTGAGGAGCTTAGGCATCTTGCTCAGCAAAGGCTTTCCGTTCCCAATCGGCAAGTCGTAAGTGTAGCCGATGTGGATGTTGTGCGGCGTGTCTTCGTTATACGCCACGGCCTTGTCCAGCCGCCGGTTGTATTGATTCTGGACGGCGCCGAGAGTGTCGCGGTTGGCGTCCTCGCCATTGGACGTGGAGATCAGTTTGCAGAACGTGTAAGTAGCCGTCAAGTAGAGACCCTTGGCAAATCGGTGCTCGAAACTGGTCTCCAGAGCGTGGTATGTCGAATGGCCGTCGTTCTGGCCGCTGGCATTGCTGTCGATTCCGGAAAACTGGGGGAATGGGCGGAGCGCTTGTTGCAGTTGCAGGTTAGTGGGGTAACTGGGGTAAGGCAGCTTGAATCCGGCCGCGACTACTATGGGATTGTTGAGCACCGAACTGATGGTGTTGCCCAGTAGGCTGCCGTAAATCCCCCAATATTTCGGGTCAAGCTGATTCAGCGACTGTTGCCTCGAAATCAGTTTATTTCCTACGACTCCGTGATAGGTTGCGCGGAAAACGGAGTCGCTGGTCAACGTGCGCTCGATACTGAACTGCCAGTCCGAAAAATAGGCCGACCGGCCCGTCCTGTAGAAATAGAAGAACGGGCTCTGCTGGAAAAGGTTTCCGGTCAGTGTCTGCGGATCGGAAATCGGCGGCTTGAGGTTCTGGATCTGCGTAGCGAATGCAGTGAGACCGTTCTTGGTCAGGTAAGAGATGCCATTGGAGAGGAAGTTCCCCGTCGCGCTGAAGGTGCCACCAAAGCCCTGAATGCCATTGTCGGCATTCCCGTCTTCGCGCGGTGGCTGATAGTAAATCGCGCCGCCTGAGCGGATCACAGTCTTCGAATCGAGTTGGTAGGCCACGCCCAGCCGCGGACCAAAAGCGTTCATCCTGGTCTCGCCAAAACGATTCGGAGCGCCGTTGACGCCCGCATAAACCATGGCCCCGGGAATTCCGTTAAAAGCCACAGCCGGGCAATCCGGGCAGAAGTTGCTGTTGTGATGATGCCTCTCCTCTTTCGGGACCGGGATTTCATACCGCAGGCCGAAGTTCAGCGTCAGCTTTGGGCTGATTTTGAAGTCGTCCTGAGCGAAAAAGGCATAGTAGGGCCAATGGAAGGCGGTGTCGTCCGGATAGCGGAAACTGCCTCCGCTGGCAGTGCCCAACAGGAAGGAGGCGAAATCGTTGCCACTATTGGCGACACTTGAGTTCCCCGTCCCGGCGGCGCTGAAACTCACGTTACCCCAGGTGTTGTTGTTGTCAAGCCGTCGATAGATCCCGGACAGATACTCCATTCCGAACTTGACGCTATGCCGGCCCTTGACCCAGGCCACCTGTTCTTTGATGTCCGTGGTGCGCTGCCGCGAGTCCGTAAACACGGTGTTGCCCCAGGTTGCGCCGCCAGCGCCATAAACCGTGGAAACGCCGCCGATCAGGGGATTTGGATTCCCCTTGAGGTAGATTTGGTTGGCGAGATCCGACGGGAACGTATTGACGTAGGCCGGGGCTTCGTAGATATGTCTGTGGTTGTAGCCGATCGTCAGGTGGTTCAACAGGTTCGGTCTGATGACATAATCGTCGTTCAGACGGTGATACTCGGTGAGGCTGTCGGATGGAAAACCCGTGCCCGGAAGACCCTCGAACTGGTTGATGCTCGGGGTCGCAGGGCTGTGGAAGTGGCTGTCGAGATAACTGATGCGGTGCTTTTCGTTGAAGACGTAGTCCAGTTTAATGGAGGGCAAGCCCGATAGCGACGTCGAATAGCTCCGGGAACGGTAATTGGCGGTAAGCAGGTTCGGGCTGTCCGGGTGAGGCAGCATCGCGGTCAGAAGCCTGGCTGTGGGATCGATTCGGTTCGCGCAGATGACGTTCGGCACACCGTTGCATTGCAGCAGCGGCCGGTCTACCGCATTCGGGATGATGTTCCCGGCGGCGTCGAACGGATCGTACAACGGGACCATCTTCCCGGTGCTGTCCACCAATTTTCTAAAATCGCCGTTGCGGAATTCGTCGAGTGGCGCTGTCACCAGTGAGGTCGATTGCCCGTTTCTGGTGGAGGAATGTTCGTAGGCAAAGAAGAAGAACGCCTTGTTGCGGCCGTCGAAGATCTTGGGGAAGTAGATGGGTCCACCAACGCTTCCGCCCGGATTCCACTGGCGCACGATGGGTCTCTTCGAAGCCGCCGTAGTAAATCCACGAGCGTTGAACACCTCATTGCGATTGAACACAAACATACTGCCGTGAATCCGGTTGGTTCCCGACTTGGTAACCCAATTGATCACTCCGTTTGAAGTGCGGCCGTATTCGGCGGAGTAGGACGAGCTCTGAACCTTGAACTCCTCCATGCCTTCCACGCTTACGCCGTTCATAGCCGGATCGTTGCGCCGCTCGCTGTTGGACTCGGCGCCATCCAGTTGTTCACTTTGCCCGTCCAGCAGCCCGCCGCCGATGCGCGGGTTACCGCTGGCGCCAATCACTCCCGGCGTGAGAACCACGAAAGCCAGGTTGGCTCTTAACCCTCCACTGATAAACAATGGCAGATCTCTGATCGCATTCTTGGGGATGATCTTCCCGAGATTGGTTCCCTGGAGATCCAGAAGAGGTGTCGCGGCGGTCACGTCCACAGACTGGTCCACCCCGCCAACTGCCAGCCTGACGTCGACGTTGGCGACCGTAGCTACGTGCACGGCGATGCCGGAGGTTTCGGATTTTCGGAATCCGGCCTTTTCTGTGGAGACCGTATAGTCGCCCGCGGGCAGGTAGAGGACGCTGTAGACCCCGTCAGCGCTTGACTTTACAGATTGTGTGAGACCGGTGTTTACGTTCTTCACCGTGACTATGGCTTCCGGCACGGTGGCTCCCGACGGGTCCGTCACGACTCCCCGAATCGTACCTCGATCCTGGGCGAAAGTGAAACCGGCCAGAAACATTATCAGAACCGAGAATCTGCTCTTTATGGACATAGATCACTCCCTGTAGCGACCCTTCCTGCGAGAAGCTAACGTGGCTTAGCCACTGGCAAAAATGTATCTTGTGATTCCCTGCGTGTCAACAGGAGTTTTGCGAGACTCCGCGCACCGCTGTTGGGCACGCGTTGATGAAGTCGGCAGCGGGCGACCGCGTAGCTCTCCAAGCGCCGGGCGATACAGAATACCTGATCGTCCTGGAAGTGTGTCACGAGCGCATTTCTGTTGAACCGTTCCCGCCAGTTCGCGCTATTCCGGCGTCCTCTCCGGATAGCACGCACGTCCGAGGTTCATAGGTTTCGCGCTTTTCGCGCACACCTGGCCAACGTTGCGCCCAGCGCGGCTTGCAAGAAACCGTCCTTCTTAGCTGGCGTCGGGGGGAGCCGGGAGGAGTGCATCATGGGTTCGACGCTCACCACTCGTGCGTTCGAACGCAGCGCATCTTCGCGCTCCTGGATGCTCCGTTGGATCGGTGCTCTCCGCTTCTTTTTGAGCGTCTTGAGGGACAAATTTTCGGCCAGAGGGACCGGCTTGGCCGTCTTTTTCTGCGGTATCTGCGTACCGGCGCGTCGGCTCTTTTTCATTTTGTGTGTCCTTTCGGTGCTGCTTGCGGTGGGCGGTTCATCGCCTGTCTGCGGTGACTCCGATGCTCTGCTGCCTGGGAGTGACCCTAGTCCACCACCAACCCTGCTTACTCCCGTGCCAGAACCGCGCAGTGCTGTCCTATTACTGACCAGCGTCGCGGTAATATTGATCCTGAAGTTGAGTTGGTTGAGGGCATTTTCGAAAGTCTGCTTCGCTCGCAGTTCTCTGATATCCACAATTCAAGGAAGCAGCCGTCCGGCGCTTTGAAATTGGGTGACCTCGCTCCCGGAGACCACTGCGACGGCTTTACGGAGGTGCTCTATGCAATGGCCGATGCGCGGTCCCACGCCCGCTGACCCGAGGGCGATTTCCTAATGACGAGTTCTCTCAAAAAACGGCTAGTGAGGCTTGAGGAACACTATACCGGAGCGGCGATGTTAGCGATCACCAGAAAACGTAGTTTTCTGGACGTCGTTCGGCAGACCTTTGACCGCAGCTTGCAGCTTGAGTTGAGCCTGCGCGTGGAAACGAAAATCACCGGACGATCTCCGCCGCCCTCGCGCCGGCTTTTGAACTTTTGGAGAAGCAGAGCCACAATTTCATCCGCATCGGCGGGTGTAATTCGTGCCATGCGCAGGACCTGACCTCGGCCGCCGCGGCCATCGCCCGGGGACGCGGGCTGCCCGCCCCAAAGGAGATTTCGCAACTCCCGCAGAGTATGCACGCGTTGAATCCGGCGCGTATTCTGGACCTCCAAGCCGCGGGGGCTGTCGGCATGGGTTGGGAGATGTTCGATTTCGGAAACAACGGTGTGCCGCGGGATGAATACACCGATGCCGTCGTGCGCTACTTAAAAGTTATGCAGACGTCCGACGGTAGTTGGAGTGCATGGGAACCCTGACGCAGCAGGTAGGCGAAAGTGACCGGATGCGTCTCGGCCTGATTCGTTCCGAGAAAGAGAAAGAATCGAGCTGAGCCAAGGTCCTCTCTTCCCGTCGACTCGTCCCTTCCGTATCCATTTGTAAAATTACCTAGCCCGAAAGTCCATGCGAGCGCGTCACCACCAGCATCATTGCAAACCGGACCGACATCGGTATCATTCGGACTGCCGAGGAGAGCAAAAAAGCGGTTCACCAGGGAACCTGTCCCGCGAGGAAGCCGCCCACTGGTCTTGTTCGCGATGGTTCGCGCTTCGCCCGCATCGCGTAACGCAAAAAATCGTTTGGCAATCGCGCCCAGGGCTTCGTCCCAGGAGACCGGCTCAAATCTGGAATCCGCCGAGCCCTTCTCGCCGCCAACACGTTTCATAGGGCTGGTCAGGCGATAGTGGTTGTACACCAGTTGCGTCATCAAGGTCTCGCCCTCACGCACAGTCCACCAGCCTGCACAGGATCTTCCGGTTCGCCCTGCACTTCCACAATACGTCCACCCTTCACGTGAACCTTGAGACGGCAAAGCGAATTGCAGAACTGGCAGGCGCTGTCCACAATTCGGTCCGCCTGGAGAGCCGCTGATTGTTTCGTAAAGTCGAAGCCGACGGACGTGGACTTCCCATCCGGATACTCCCCCTCCGCCGCTGCATTCGCGTTTTGCGAAACCACTGGAAGAGCGACGGCGCCTGTGGCTGCACTTCTGAAGAAGCCACGACGGGAGAATTTCACTCTGTCTGGCATAATTGTTCTTTCTGAATAAGCGGCGAATTAGGGCCACACCCCCAAGTGAATGTTACCTCATGACCGTGAACGGCATGATTGACCGAGGTTTCCTTCCGCAAGGAAGAGAATAAACCGAACTGTCGCCCGCGGTGTTCCACGTTCCTCCTCGGCCGATGGGGCGTCGCAGAGGGTTCGCGGGGCGGGGCCGCCGTTCGAGGCTCATTGTAAAGGCTTTGCGGAAAGACAGTGGAGCGCAAGACTCCAACGTTGAGATGGGCTCTGGATTCGGAATTTGTCGGCCCGTATTTCCAGCAACAACTGAAGCGTTTTCGAACTCGACCGCGGACTGAAGCTGCGCGTCCGTGGTCCCGAGCCACTGCTATTGCTCGGCAATCGTGTCGGCTGTCGCGCCGGCGCTCACTTCCGGTTTCTACGTGATATACTGCTCCGGACCAGAACCCAGGAGACTCTGGAAACTCCCTGTCGAAGCGAAAACATGTTCAATCGATTGGTTCCGAAGTGCCGGTACGCCATCTGGCTGGCCTTGCCTTCCTGGCTCGCAGCGCAGCCTCCCACAGCGACAACTCCGATCCGTCACGTGGTTGTGATCTTTCAGGAGAATGTTTCATTCGATTTGTCACCGATAGAGAGCGGCATGTGCGGGGTTCAGCCCAGTTTAGCCGTTCAGGAGGCAGATTGTGATGGGTGACTGCCCAATCCGAAACTGCGCTCGACGGTAACGCGGTTATCAGCGCCCTGTCCAGCAAACTCGAGCAACTGGAATATGAGGCCAAGAAGGCTTTCGAGCAATACGACGCGGTGGATGCAAGGAATCGTCTCGTAGCCAGCGAGTTGGAGCGACGCTGGAATGAAAAGCTGGCGGAGGTCGAGACAACCAAGCAACGACTATCCAGCCTCAATGGAAATCGCCGGTCGCTATCTTCTGATGAGGAAGAAAGAATTCGATTGATGGGTGAGACTTTTGCGGAAAGCTGGCACAGCGATCGCTGTCCTCCGACGCTCAAGAAGATGATCTTTCGAACAGCCATCGAGGAAATCATCGTGCGCGCGGATGGAGCGAACAAGACTTTGGAGTTCACCATTCACTGGAGCGGCGGTACGCATACGCAACTCAAGATGGAACGCCCCCGCTCCGCGACTGAGACGGCGACACCTGTGGAGGTCTTAGAGATCATTCGCCGGATGGCGGTTCGTAATGGTGACGACCAGATTGCTTCCGTGTTGAACCGACTCGGACATTCCACGGGGAAGGGAAAACGATGGAATCAGGATCGTGTGGCCACGGCTCGGCGCAACCATTCGATTCCGGGTCAAAAGCGAGCCCTGCCCGATCCTGATAGAGTCAGCTTGAGCGAGGCCGCTCGGGTATGCGGGGTCAGTCACCGCACGATCGAACGGCTGGTTGAGGCAGGTCTGCTGAAGCGCGAACAATCAACTCCCCGCGCTCCCTGGGGAATTCGTCGCACGGATTTAAATGCCGAGCCGGTTCGGAGCATCGTCGAGAGCCTCCTTCGGACAGGCAAGTTGATACTACACGGGGGCAGTGCGGACAATCAGAATCGTCTGTTCACTGAAAGCGAAGGAGATGATAATGCCCGGCATCATGAGTGAGGGTTCAGGTGGAGATTTTGACCCCAAGTGTGAAGCACGGCGAGGAAGCCGATGGCCGCGCCCAAATGCTTGGGGTCCGCCGCAATAGTGAGCAGTGTCTCGGAAACCGCCCGAAAGAGGATGCTGTAGATGATCCCGGCATTCTGGAGCGCCAGTCTGGCGATTTGCTGAGGCAGAGTAAAGACCACGTGGAAATACTCCACCGGCAACAACTCGGCTTCCCGTTCTGTCAGCCATTGAGCGCGGGCCGCTCCCTGACACTTTGGGCAGCTGCGATTTCGACACGAGTTGTAAGAGATGGCGCAATGCCCGCACTGATCGCACTGATCCATATGGCCGCCTAAAGCAGCCGTCCGACAGACGCGGACATCGTGGAAGGCTTTCCTCTGGACGCGGGAGAGCACACGCTCCCACCGGGCCATGAAGTCGTCTCCGTATGTGCGAAAGACATCGGCCACTTCCAGCCGATGCTCTTCCATCATTCAGGTTGCGGCGTACGGGCAGCTTGAACGATGTCGAGCGGGTCCAGAAGTTCTAAGGGACTGGTAGTGGAGCGCACCGCGGTGTCCGTCACGTGCAGGTAGCGGGCGGTGGTCTCCAGGTGCGAGTGACCGAGCAGGATCTGAATGGAGCGGAGGTTCACGCCCGCATCCAACAGGTGAGTGGCGAAGGCATGTCGCAAGGTCTCCACATACTGCTCATGTTTTTACATCGACAAGGATTTGTTATCTCCATCATCCATTCCACGATGTCGAGGTCGAAATAGTTCAATACCTGCGACGACATGTTTGCGACACCGTGATCGTCAGGCTTCCTGACGGTTTGCAGATTGGCGTTCCGGGGTGGATGTTGGACCCAGTTGCCTGCGGCCAATTAAGGGACGAGCCTCAACCGCGCATCGCTGTTTCCGCTTTGCAGCAACTCCGGCAGCTACTCGACAGCCAGCCTTGGTTGGGCGTCGCGAAGCAGCGCGGTAGTAGCCCAGCATCCCGTAGAGTGGGTCGCCATGGACAACATCAAGCATTCCAGCAGTCGTCAGCAGAAACTCCTCTTCGCAACCGAGGAAGCGGTTTGGAAGACGATTCCCGAACACGCACGCGAGCAGTGCCGGACCTTGGTCATGCAACTTCTGGCGGAGGCACTGCGAACAAACCAGTGCCAAGGAGAAGGCTATGAACGAGAAGATTAAGCAGCAGCATTTGGAACGCGCGGCATACGTCTATATCCGTCAGTCAAGCGTCTATCAAGTTCGGCACCACCAGGAAGGCAAACAACGACAGTACGCTCTGCGCAACCGTGCGCAGCAACTAGGATTTGTGAAGGTGACCGTCATCGACGAGGACCTGGGCCGCTCAGGCGCAGGGCACCAGGAGCGACCGGGATTCGCCCGATTACTGGCGGCGGTTTGTCAGGGCATTGTCGGGGCGGTCTTCGCACTGGAAGCCTCACGACTGGCGCGGAATAATCGCGATTGGCATCATCTGGTGGACTTGTGTGCGTTGACCGAGACCTTGCTAATCGATGACGACGGCGTGTATGATCCGCGGCAGGTGAATGATCGCTTGTTGCTCGGGTTGAAAGGTTCGATGGCGGAGTTCGAACTCGGTCTGCTGCGGCAGCGAGCGCGGGAAGCATTTGAGCAGAAAGTTGGCCGGGGCTTTGCGCTATGGGAACTGCCAGTCGGCTTTGTCCGAAACGAAGAGGACCGGATTGAGAAGACGCCGGATCGTCAGGTCCAACAGGCAGTGGAAAGCGTCTTCAAGAAATTTCGCGAGTTCGGCAGCGCTCGACAGGTAGCGCTGTGGTATCACGAGGAGCAAATTCGTGTGCCGCAGGTGAGGCGTGGAACAGGTGGCCGGGAGATCTTCTGGCAACTGCCGACTAGCGGGCGAATTCGTCAGATGTTGCAAAACCCTTGCTATGCCGGGGCATTCGCTTATGGTCGCACGGCAGCCAAAACCGTTATCGCAGACGGTCGGGCGAGGCAGGCTTCTCGTCAGAAGAAACCGCAAGAGCAGTGGAAGGTCTTGATTCTTGCCCAGCATGCGGAGTACATGAGTTGGGAGCAGTATCTACAAAACCAACAGCAGTTGGAGGCGAACGTGGCTTTCAAAAATAGACCGAGCGGTGGCGCTGCCAAAGGTGGTCCCGCGATGCTGGCTGGACTATTGCGCTGTGGCCGCTGTGGACGCAAGTTGCAAGTGGCGTACAGCGGTGCCAACGGACGAGTGCCACGGTATGTGTGTCGCGGGGGACGGGTGGATCGAGGTTCTGATTCCTGCCTGACGGTGGGTGGCCTGCGAGTCGACGACATGGTTGTCGGACGGGTGATCGAAGCTCTCCAGCCGATCGGCATCGAGGCAGCCCTGCGGATGACGGATCGTGCCGAGCAGAAGACGATGACAAGCGCCAGGCACTCACCTTGGCGTTGGAGCGCGCTCGCTACGAAGCGAATCGGACTCGACGTCAGTTCGACGCCGTGGAGCCGGAGAACCGGTTAGTAAGCAGTGAACTGGAGGCGCGCTGGAACAGCGCGCTCATCCAAGTCACCGAACTGGAGTCTCGCTTGCAAACCATGGGAAAGCCGTCGGAGTCATTCAGTGCAGAACAGAAGAAGCTACTGCTGGGGTTGGGATCTGACCTGGAAGCATTGTGGAACTATCCGGATGCGCCGGTGGAACTGAAAAAACGAATCCTGCGAACCGTGCTGCATGAGATTGTGATCAACAGCAAGGAGAATCCGTCAGAGCATGTTCTCCAGTTGCATTGGGCCGGAGGCGTGCACACCGAGTTGCGCGTTCCTCGAAACAAGCCGGGCCAGCATCGCCATAGCGCAGATCGGGAAATCATCGATCTGGTGCGAGAACTCGCGAAGATATGCACCGACAAATCGATCGCAGCGATTCTGAATCGCTTGGGTTATCAGACGGGCACCGGTAAGTCGTGGCGTGCGGTGCGAGTCGCAAACTTTCGTGGTTATCACGATGTTCCCGTGTTTCAGGCGCAGGGCAACTGGGTGACGCTGGAGCAAGCCGCTAAGGAGTTGGGCGTCAGCAATACTGTCATTCAGCGTTTACTGAACGACGGCATCTTGCCAGCGACGCACGTGATCACGTATGCTCCTTGGGTGATTGAGAAAAAGGACCTCCGCCTGGCTCGGGTGCAAGCCGAAATTAAGGCAGTCCGCAAAGGACGCAAAATTCCACGAACTGCTCCTGAGCAAAATGCGCTGGCTTTAGAATGAGCGGTTTCCGAAAGGTGGTGTAGTATGCCGAAACGCTCCGAAGCGAATGCGGATGAACCGGTTTGGAAATGCCGGCGTCCTGCGCGGCCTGTCTACAGGCCCGGTAAATCGATTTGCAGGAGATCGGCCGGCCAGGTTTCTCGCCAGGCAAGAGCCAGTCTTTGGGGCGGCGCCAGCGGAAGTAAGCGCGCAACAACTCCAAAAGCTTGGGCGGCAGCAGACCCTGTCGATCCTTGTGGCCTTTACCGCTGCGAATCCAGATGACGCCGCGCTGGCTGTCGATGTCGGGAACGTGCAGGTGGGCTACTTCCGATACCCTGATGCCAGCGGCGTACATGGTGGAAAGCATGGTTTTGTAGGCAAGATCTTTCGGCGCTTCCAGAAGAAGCTTGACTTGGGCGGGGCTCAGAATCATCGGGAGCTTCTTTTCGTACCGCGGCAACGGAATGCGGTCGAGGGTAACGGGAACATGCAGTGTGTTGGAGTAAAGAAAGCGGAGTGCGCAGACGGCCAGAATATAGGACGAAAGCGAAACCTTCTTCTCCTGGATTAGGTAGAGTTGATATTCCCGGATCTGTTCAGTGCCCAACAGGTCCGGCGATTTGCCGAAGTGTTTGGCAAACTCAGCGACGTTGCGAATGTAGGCAGCAACGGTGCCGGGGGCGTAGTTGCGAATCTGGAGATCCTCCAGCATGCGTTTTCGTAATGGGGTCACAACGAAACTCCTTTCGCTGTTGACCACATCAAATCGAACGGTCCGAAGGAAGGGAGCGCTACGACGCCGGCGTCTCGGAACTCGCAGCACCTCCACAGCCGGCGCGGAGGCGGCCGTCAGGCAGCCGAGCAAACCGGCCAGCGGACGAGAAGACGCCCGGCAAGGCGACGACTCGCCCGCCATTCCCCACCCTCAAGCGAGGGCAGTAGCTTCGATCAGGATTCGGACGACCGCAGTTGTTGCCGTCCGGCTTAGTTCAACTAGGGTTTTTGGCCCAGGCGTTCCCTTAATGCGCGCGCGACCACAGCATTTAAGTCCGGCTAATGAACCGCGAAAACCGCGACTTCGGGGTGCACGGGATCATACTGATAGAATCGCAACCTACGGGATGGTTCGTAGTTGTAAAGGATATGGACTCGGTGAAAGCCGAACTGATCCTCGTCGAATTCACTGGGAGCCCGTTTCGCGGCAGCGACCGTGACTACCCCCGGGAGCGCGTTGCGTAGAAGCACAACTGCCGGCGGAATATTCCTCCACCAATGGACCCGGCCAAAGGTGTGCCAGACACCCGAACCACCTAACCTGACTGACGATTTGAATTGGTTCTCCCATCCTCGGGCGCCGCCAAAGTCCATGTTTTGATATCCATGGTCGAAGTAGTCGCCGTTGTACAATGCCACTTTGAGCCATGTCCCACGCACCGTCCACTTGGGGAAATCCGTTTGGGCTCCGTCCGTGAATTGGCCATATATGGTGTTATTTAAGTAAACCAGCACTAAGTCGGAGTCCCGATCGGCAGCGATTGCGTCCCTTACGCTCTTTGGAAGCGTCAAAGGTAATCGTGTCCGGTCTCGCCAATCCCGGAGGGCGCTCCTCGCAGCGCCAAACTTTCCAAACAGATCAATCAGTTTCGCATACTGCTTCGCCGCTAAGGGCTGACGCAACAATAGATTCACATTGGAGCAATCGTATAGTTCCAGGTGGGCAAGGTCGAATGTCGTTTGATGCAAAGGCGGCGGACGTGCTCTGGATCGGGTGAGGTGCCGGTTGGGTACTGCCTTCGGTCGAGATAGGCAGAGACTGCGAGCCCGGTTCGGGTGCAGGTGTTGCGGATGAAGTTGAGGACTTTGGGGTAGCTATCAAGAGGCTCGGCGGCCCAGTTTTTGGAGATTTCGGAGAACAGGCGGTGCTCGATGGGATTCCATTTGGAAGCGCCCGTGGGGTAGTGAGCAACGGTTACTGTGAGCCCAAAGCTGTTGCAGAGCTGGGTTTGCAGTTCGGTTTTCCAGGCGCCGGTACGGCAACTGTTGCTGCCGCCGGTATCGGCCAGGATGAGCAACTGCCGGCCGCGGTAGTAGCGGTCCGCGCCGTCGCGCTTCCACCAGCCGGCGATGGAGTGGGCGGCAAAGGCTGCCGTATCGTGCGAGACACCTACGAAGACCGAGCCTCGGTTGGCGAGCAGGTCATAGATACCGTAAGGGATCGCGACGCCGATGGCATCGGAACGGAAGTCGTGGTCATTGACGCGCACAGGTGTGCGGTCCCACTTGACGCCATTGTTCTTGAAGTTGCCGACCAGTTCTCGTTTTTTGGTATCGACGCTGATGATCGGAAGCCCCTGGCGCTCAAAGCGGGTACGCAATGACGAGATGTAACGGAACTGTTGGTCGCGGTCCGGGCTAGAGTCGGTGGCAACGGCTTTGCGATTCACGCGCAGGGAAAAATCCATATCGTGAAGCAGCCGTGCGACGGTGTTGGCAGAGATCTCGATATCGAGTTGACGCAGCAGTTCGGCGATTCCGGCAGGGGTCTTGTGGGTCCATCGAATGCCGGTGATGGGATCGCCGGCGGTGTCGTGTTCCAGCAGGATTTCGATGGCCTCGATTACTTCGGGCGTTTTTTTTCCACCGGCTTGCGCCCGGCGCCGGGCTGTCGGATCCGGCCGACCTCGACATCCTGATTCAGCAACTGGCGGCGGCCGCGGGCGATGGTGTGCGGATCGAGGCCAAGAAATTCGGCCAGCACGCTGTCGCCGCCGTGGCCGAGCTTCATGGATTCCAGACCGGCGTACAAGCGGCGCTGCTGCTCGTCCAGCAGACTATAGAACAAGATGATGGCGGCTTTCATCTCATCGGGAGACACTTCCAGACGGGCGGCATCGACAACCGTGGGAACGGACTGGTTGCCACGACGTGTCAGAGATTGTCGCTGGCGGATGGCTGGATCGATGGAGGTGTAGAGGAACAGGCCGGAAATCAATTCCCGGGCGATCCTCTTCTGCTGGACAAGGTGGCGTAAGACATCTTGCGCTCCTACGTGCAGGATCGCAGTCAGTTCTTCCGCGAAATACCCCGCGACCGAGCTACGGATGAACGCCTCGGCGGTGGTCAGCAGGGTGCCGTAGCGGGAGAACCACGCCGGCGTGCAGGACCACAGACCATCGGCGCCGAAACGGGCGATCTCGCGAAGAGTGTAGAAACGGCCGCCATGAGAGTAGCTGGTCAGGTAGTCGAGTTCTTTGAGCTTTCGGAAAACGGTGAGATCGACGTCCGTGCCGAGGGCACGTTTCAGATCGGGGAGGGTTGCGATTTTGTCATGAAGCAACAGCTTGCGCAACGAATCGGGAGAGAAGGCGAGAGGTCTCATAATGTTATAGTTGCGAATGAAAGACCAATACAATCGACACTATAACATAACCAACGGCGAGTGGGGCAGGAGGTGGATCGGCTCATGGAGCCCATCAATATTGAGCGAAGCTGACTACTGCGAGGGGGATGAACCAGGATTGGCAGCCGTAGCTGATGTGGCTATCACGACTACCGATGAGTTGTTATTTTTGCGTGAACCCTAAGTCAGCGGCCGGCGGTCCAAGCCTGGCCCGGGAGTGGGGTTCCGTTGCGTAGCGCGGCTGAAACAGGTACCGGGACAATGAAGCTACGGGCGATCGTACTCTGCCTGACCCTCCACAGTGCAACGGGACTTGCCCAAATCAGATACGGACTTTTTCCAGGAGTTCGGAGGTTTCTCTCTCCGGCGGATATGTGAACTCTACGCGGGCGCAGGACGGCGGCTGGGGAATCGACCTGGAGTTTGCACACGCGATAGCCGAACGGGCTGCGGTTACCGCCATGCTCTCCGTGATCCCGGAGTTTGGCTCGCCGCTCCGCTTCGGTGAGTATCGGATCGTGGGAGTGGCCGCGGGTATCCAAAGGGAGATCCAGGGAGTTCGGCCGTTCGGCTGGTTCTACCTGGTGCCGTATGTGACGGCAAGGACCGGGCCGCAGACTATGACCAGTGCGCGACAGACCGCTATTGGCCGGATTACCGAATCCTTTCACCAAGCCTGGTTCAGCGCAGGCGGAGGAGCCCGCCTTCTGGGCACGGAAAACAGCCCAGCCGCGCTGCGGGTGGAGTATACGATCGGCCGGCGGCTGGCGGGATCATTCGCTAGCGGTTACGTACATAAACTGTCCGTCGGCTTCTGCCTCCGGATATTGGCTAAGAATTGAGATGGTCTTAATTGGATTCGGAGATGCTGCTTAGGAAGACCGATGGTTCATCGCTTGTGCGCTTAGCCAGGTTGCGAAGTTCGTCGAGAAAGATCCAGGTGGCTAACACCGCCGGCCGGCCGTGTTTTTGCGTTTCGTCCCGCATCGACTTAAGCCGCTTCGCGTATTCCGTGTTCGGGCCCGAGAGTGCCTTCAGGATTGCCGCCTGACAAACTGCGCCGGCTAACGATTGCGCAGTGGCCGTGAGTGGAAACTCTTCGCCATCGTGAGTGACGATGACACCGTCCGCCGCCCTGGTCACGGCCTTGCTCAGCAGCGGCGCAGCCAGAAGCAGGCCCCGGCACTCTTCGAGGTTCTCACACACTCCGAAAGTCAGTGAAGCATCGCTGGGCGGCCTCCGATTCGCCTTCGTGCCTTCGTGAAGGCTGGACAGAGGATTACCCGCATCGAACGCGGTCAGAGCCAGGCCATCGGTCCGCATGAAGCCGAGCCTGGCGTAATAATAGTCCTCGCTGCCGAAGGGGTCCGTGGGCATCTTCTGCAATGCGGCCCACATCACCGCATCTTTGTTTGCGCTTTCCTCGTTATAGGCCGACAGAAGCGAACGGACCAAGGCGTCGTTTTCCTCTCGTGACCGCCGTTTGACGCGCTTAAAGCTTGACCAGTCGAACCAGTCCAAGGATGTCGGCTGGTAGGCGGTGAGGACGGTCTGATTCAGGAGTGCCCGGCGTCTTGTCTCGAGTTCCAGACTCATCAGGGTTACCGCCTCGCTGGGTGAGTTGGCAGAGGTACGAATTTCCAGGGGGCGGTCGCGCCAAACGCGGATGGGCTCGCCCTCAGAGCCGACTTCTTCGCCGAATTCCACCACAAAGCGGGCGTCAGCGAGGGCCGCGGCATCCTGACGCTCGATCAGGCACCGGGTCAGAGTGACATCCTCGCGGACCTGAAGGCTGCCCACCGGAACGGAGCTATCGGGATCGTCCGCGCGGTCCGGGCGCCACACAGGAATTTCAAAGAGTCGCTTGAGGCCCATGCCGACCTTCCTCTCCCATCGCGGACTCCGAGGGGGAAATGGCAGCTAGCCGTGAGCGGGCCGGAAACGGTTCGCCCGGCAAGCTGACCGCTTGCCCATTTCGATCCTGGAGTTCACAAAATGTCGTCTCACGATACCAACGGTAATAGTGTCAGTCAACAAACCCCGAGGCAACGGCGTAAGTCCATCGGCGTGATCGGCGGAGGACCGGCGGGCATCTGTATGCTGCACGCCTTCTCCGAACACGCAAAGGACTATGCAGGAGCGCGTTTCATCGTGCTCGATCCGCGGGACGAACCCTATGGCGGCGCCGCGCACAGCTCCGATTGTGCGTCGCTCCGGGTCAACATGCGCGTGGAACTCCACACGCTCAGAGGCAGCACACCTTTCCCTGAGTACTGTAAGTCGCTGGGATGGCCGGACCGGAAGCTGCCGGCGCGGTGGCTCCTCGCCCGTTATCTGGAATCGGTCTTTCATCACGCCAAGGCACGCCTGGAGCTTGCCGGCGGCAAGGTCGAGCGTATCCAGGCAGAAGCAACCGCGATTGCACGGAACGGCGAGGGCTACACCATCTCGACCCGGTCAGGACAAATGTTCGATTGCGAGTTCATCGTTCTGGCGACCGGCAACCCGCCGCCCAGGATGCCGGCGATTGCCGGGCGCTCGGAAGACCCTCTGAGCAATGGCGGCATCAGTCTCTACACCGGATCACCTGACTTTGCGCGCGACATACGTCCCGGAAGCCGCATCCTGGTATTGGGAACCGGCCCGGGCGCCGTCGACGTAGCCAGATACTGCGTGGAAAACATTCCCACGCCCTTTCCCGTCGATATGGTTTCCCGCGGCGGCCGCTTGAGCAAGGTCCAGACCGTGAACGCTTCGTCCAACCGTTTCGACGCGAGGATGGATGGAATGGTTCGGGAGTTCGAGCGCCGGGGTACCGTCACGCTACGGGAGATTGCCAGCCGTTTCCTGCCGCTGTTCTACGAAGCGGATCCGGGCCTGGATCTCAACGCTCAACTGAGCACACCCACGGACCCGATCTCCTGCCTGCGAGCGGACATCGTTGCGGCGCGCCGGAACGGACCCAAATATCGGGAGGTTCTCGACTCGGCAGGCAAATGCATGCCGCGGATCTGGGGGTGCCTTCCGGATGAGGAGAAGAAGCGATTCGCAACGGAGTTCGAGCGGTTGTTCTATGTGCAGAGACACGCGATGCCGGTGGAGGCCGGCGTGTGGATTGTTTCGGCAGCAGCGCGCGGAAAGATCAGGGTTGGCCGAATATCAAAAGATGGCCTGACCGAAGACGGTACCTGCATGGGACAGCGCGGTTTTCTTGGCCGCGTCGCATTTCCCGGTCAGGAATTCGAGCAAAGCCACTATGACCACGTCGCTGTAGCGACCGGTCCCGACTACGACCTCCGGCAATCGCGGTCCGAATTGATCCGGCAGATCCTTCGGGACGGGATCGGCACAGCGGATCCTTGCGGAGGCTTTGCTACCAGAGGCTTTGAACTTCGGGAGAGCCGCAATGTATTCGCCACGGGCGCGGGAGTGCGCGGAGAATACTTCTCGACGCACGCCATACCGGCTCTGGAAGAGCATGCACGAGTGAACGAGGCGGCTATTCGGGACCGCTTAGGCAAGTAGGTCTGGCCGAGGCGGCTATCCAGCAGACCCGGGATTCCGGGGAAGGATCCAACCGGTGATCCCGGGTCGAATGGCATCTCGTTGCGTTCTACCGAAGGGTCCACCCCATGGCTTTTGCGATACCGGAGACCTGCCGACTTATCCACGTCCGGTGAACGGCATCTTAGTCGCCATGAGGGTCATGAACTGGACGTTGGCGTCCAGCGGCAGATTGGCGATATAGACGATCGCGTCTGCGACTTGGCGGACGTCCATGCGGGGCTCGACGGAGATGGTGCCGTTGGCCTGCTGCTAGCGTGCCCTCGGCCTTCCGTATTTGATTTGCGGAATTCAGGGCACATTATTGGCAGAAACCAATCGGATCTAAGCTCAGACAGAGAAAAGAGTTATCTCGATCCTCGGGCGTGCAGCCACCCAGTTCGCAATTGCAGGCAGTGCAAGACGGTTTCCCCGGTTGGCTGACCTTCTTTGTGGTGTGCAACGAAGATCAGTTCGTTGCACACCCAGATAGGCAGCTCCTTTTCTCCCGTCGCGGCGAACGGTCCTGCCACGTTCCCGCGACCGGCTCGTCGGACTTCTGATGCGTTTTCTTCAGTCGGCTTCGCTGACGGGGACCAGGCTGCGGGTTTTATACGGAGCTTTGCGTCGAAGGTAAGCCGCGTGCGCCTGGTCACCGGAGCGATGCTGTTCTTCCTCTCGAATCTGGCGCTATTCATCGGCTTCGGCAGAGCAGGCTTCCGCGAAGGGATCGCGTTCTTCCTTTGGGTAGGCATATTCAACGTGCTGGTAATCTCACAGCTCTGGGCGCTCGCCAATGACCTGTACACGCGGCGCCAAGGGGAGCGCCTGTTTCCGCTGCTCGGGTTAGGCTGTTCGTTGGGCGCGTGGCTCGGAGCATTGGCGGCTAAGAATATGATCCGCGCGGCCGGACCGTATGGATTGATGACGGCAGGCGCGTGCCTGCTGATTGGCTGCGTGGTGCTCACGGCTTGGATTCATCACCGGCACGCCGCGAAGCAGGAAGTGAAGTCCCGAAAAGCCGCGGAAGCCCCATTAGGCAAGGAGGGCGGTTTCCAGTTGATCTTTCGCGATCGCTACCTTCTGTCCATCGCCGCCCTCGTCGTACTCTTGAATATTGTAAATACTTCAGGCGACTTCCTGCTGAGCAAACTGGTGGTGGCGGAAGCCGCGCGCGCGTTCCCAGGGGCAGCCATGACTGCCCGCGCACGATTCATCGGCGAATTTTATGGATCGTTCTTCGCCTGGGTGAATTTGGTCGGCCTGCTGCTCCAGAGCTTCTTCGTCTCGCGCATCTTCAAAGCGATCGGCCCCGGCGGCGCGCTGTTCGTAGGCCCGGTCATTGCGTTGGTCGGCTACTCAGTAATTCTGGTCTCGCCGGTCTTGGGACTGGTCCGCATACTCAAGATTCTCGACAACAGCAACGATTACTCGATCCAGAACACTGCACGCCACGCACTGTTTCTTCCAGTCAGCCGCGAAGCGAAGTATAAAGCCAAGACTGCTGTCGACAGTTTTTTCTGGCGCTTTGGCGACGTGCTTCAGGCCAGTGGTCTATACGGGAACGGCTCTGGGTTTTGCCATACCGGCTTTCGCTGCGCTCAATCTGGCGTTCACGGGCGCTTGGATATCGCTCGCGGCGGTGCTCGCCCGGAACTACAAGAAGCAGTCGGCCTCGCGCAGCCAAGAGCGCCTGACGGGCGCTGCACGCGTGATCTCCATGCCGAATTCCGCCAGGCGCGGTTTCGATGAGCGGACGCCACTCGCAGCCGGCGCACCGAACCCGCCGGCTCGGATTCCAGCGCCGGATTGCGGTTCGGAGTTTTGACCTGTGGCATCGTTTCGGCGTTTGACGACGCCCGGTGCCGAGTTGATTGGCACGGGCCATGTGCACCGCTCGCATCCCACTGAGCCGCAACGCCGCTCTAATGGAATCTCACTTGCCCTTATCTAAACGGCAGACGAAACCGTCAGCCTCCGAGGCTCAAAGGGCACTGTTGTCCGGGCAATCGACCGGACGGGCGGCGCTGGCGGAAGGAACGGAATGAAGACAACAGCGCTTCGCAAATGGCAAACCAATGCCTCGGTTGAGGACACCCGGACTGAAGCGGGTGACATGACCGTAAAGGTGATCCCTGCCAGTAACCACATCACTCTCTCCGTTGCGGGGCGTGTGACCGTCGATTCATCGCCGAACTTACGCTCCGCACTCCTCGACGTACTGCGCCGGAAGGCATCTCCCGTCCTCCATATCGAGCTCTCCGGCGTGTCCTATCTGGATACCTCGGGCCTCGCAACCCTTCTGGAAGCATTGAAGGCTGCTCGGGAACGATCTGTGATACTCCGTGTGACCGGAATAAGCGTCGCGGCCAGGACCCTCGCGGAAATCGCCCAGCTCGACACGATTTTTCGTGAATGGGGATCGCAGGTGGAGTTTCGATGACGTTTCTGGAGCGAGCCGGGCAAGCTGCCATCGTCCAGGTGGAGGACGCCGGTGCATTGACCATGCAGTTCTGGTCCGTGGTTCGCAAGCTTCCACGCGTATTGCCGATCTATCAACAGCCCTTGCCCACAGCTTTCGAAAAGCAGGCGGCGCGCGCGCATGATCGGAATGGACAGCGCATGAACTCTCCCTGGCACGTTTACCCCGAGCAGGCGGCTGCCGGTTTATGGACGACGCCGACGGATCTCGGGAAGTTTGTCATAGAGGTCCAGAAATCACTTCTCGGACAATCCAATCGTGTTCTGTCAAAGCCCATGATCCAGGAGATGGTGGCCCCGGTCGGGATCGGGCCGTTTGCCGTCGGATTCCAGGTCGAGAAAAGAGGTGAAGGCTGGTACTTCATGCACGGCGGCTCTAATTGGGGTTTCCAGTGCGACCTGATTGCGCACCGGGTGAAAGGCTACGGCGTTGTCATCATGACCAACAGCGACAGTGGCGGCGCGCTTATCCGCGAACTGGAGGGAAAGATCCAGGAGCAATACAAGTGGGACGTTTTCGATAAGCCGATTCCCCGGACGTACGGCCCGTCCGGTCAATAGAAAATGCGCGCCACAGCGCAATCGGACGGTTTCGTTGACTGCCTCCGTACTGCCTTTATTTTCACCGCATCCTGCTCGGCATCGGCGTTTACGCCGCAGGGCAAGGCGCAATCTACGTCAATCCAGACCCCGACCCCGTGAAGAACGCCCGGCTGACCCGGCACGAGGGAATCCACAACCTGCTCGACATGGTACTGGGGCGGATCTTCTGATTCGTCGTCGTACTTTGCGATGCTCCAGCACTTCGTTATCATGCTGCGCTCGAAGAACTCGTCGTCGCGAACGTCGCCGCCTAGCCTCTCACCCTCGTTTTGGCGGTATCATGATCTACCATCGGGAGGTGTGCAGGGCGTGTTCTGTGTCAATTGCGGGAAGTCGTACGAGGATGCGTACAAGTTCTGTAATCACTGCGGTGCTTCCGTTCCTCGCGCCGTTCGTCCCGCCGAAGCCGTCATCCCTGAACCTGTCCCTGTAGAACCAGTCCATGTTGAGGAATCGGTCCTCGTCGTTGCGCCGCCCCCAGTGATCGTTCCTGAACCCGTGGTTGAGCATGCGCCCCCTCCTGTTGTTGTGGAGGAAGCTCCTGCGCCGCTCTGGGCGGAGCAACTTCCCGAGCCGCCACCGCCCCCTCCTGAACGTACGCCGTATGCGGCGTGCGTCGCGTTAACGCTCAGCGTCATTCTCTTGCTGTCCGTGGTCGTCTTCGGTATCAGTCAGGCAGTCGTGCGTGGTCGGTGGGACAGCTGGCTCTTTGACATCCCTGCTGTGATCGGCGCAGGCGTGCTCATCGGCAGGATGTTCAAAACGTGGCAGCGCGTGTTCGCCCTAGAACGTGATACGGACACCATCCCCAAGCATCGCCATCGCCGTGTGCTGCGGAACAGCATCATCATCGCGCTCCTCTTCTTCGGTGCGGCGGCAGGTGCCGGAGCGGCCATCGGCAAAAGTCGCGACGAAGCACAAAAGCTCGTCGCAGATTCAGCATCTATGCAAGGCGTCGGTGATCGGGTCTCGAAAGCCCGTCGCAGTGTCGAGTCAACGATCCCGTCGTACGCTGCGATGTACACGAAGACCACGCCGGACGTCGATGAGCTCGAAGCGACCATGCGGCGCGTACAAGCCGACCTCGTCATTTTCGACAAGAAGTTCCCCGCGCAACACAAGGACACAGAGGAAAGCCTCGTGGGGATGGAAAAGGGCCTCAAACGCATGGCACTCTTGAAACGGCAGATCGCCCTCATGAAGGACATCGAACGCCTCGGAACTGAGGATGAACAGCTCGCGATGTGGGAGCGGTCGATGATGCCGCTGATTGATGAAGAGAACGCTCTTCTTAAGTAGCCATCTTCAGCTTGAGCGGGTGTATCGTCTGGACCGCGACATCCCAGTCCTGCGCCTGGAAGACGTGCTTCACCCGGTCGGACTTGTAGATGTACGTCAGCCAAATGCTGTTCGGGACGATCGTCAGGAACGTCAACGGAAGATTATCCGGGAAGTACTGCGCATCTATCAATGCCCCGAGGATATCCACCGTTAGTTCTGCAATCATCACCCGGCGCATCAACGTGAGCATGTCCTGGGTCCGTGCCGACAAGAGGAAGGTCCCGACCGCGACCTTGAGGGCAAACAACGCTAAGCCCGGAACGGTGCTGAGGAGAAACAGCGCGTACAGGTTCTTGTCGTCCAAATTCTCCGGCACGTAGCTCTGGATGTTCGACGCGACTAAGAAGGAAGAGATGACGAGTCCGCTATAGAGTTGCCAATAGAAGAAGAGCAGCCATCCCCCTATCGGGTTCCGTTTGCGGCTGTTGCAGAACCACCACGCAAGGAGAGCGCCGGGGGAGAATGATGGATTGTTCGGACTGCTGTTGGTTGCCGCGATGAGGCCGAGCGGCATCGCGGTGATGCTGAGCAAGAGAAGTACGATGCTGTTCGACAACCGTTTCGTCATAAGTTACTCGAGCGGCGATCCTTTGAATCCTTCAATGTTCCAGAACATTGCGCGTACGAGCCCGTAAGCGAGCAACGGTCCTCCGACCATCAGCCCGACGGCAACATTCGTATCGCCGCCGCTGTGCGTCGCGCTCACGAGGAGCAACAGGAGCGCTTCCCAGATGATGATGGCGACAACCAGTATGCGGAGCACGCCACGTCGAAAACTCATGAGAATAAATGGAAACGAGGGAATCCTACCATCACCTTCATACAAAACGCAAACGTGCCCTCAAGGGTGGAGTCCCCTCAGTCATCCCGGTACGGTTTCTTGTCCGGTCCGAGCTCTCGCCGCCATTTCAGTGTTAGCGGCGCTCGAGGCTGAATCCTTTAGCCCGGAGGATCGTGGCGAACGTGTGCCGTGCGGTGTGCGGACCGCCCTTCTTCTCGGATGCTCCCAGGGGTGATTTTCTAACGCTTCGGTGATATGCTTGTTTGCCTATGGAAGCCAGAGGTAGAAAAAAGCGGACGGTGTTCGCTGCTCTCGCTGTCTTGGCCATGGGGTTTCCGCCGTTCGTGAACAGCTTTGATAACCCGCGCCTTGCGGGACTTCGCGGTCCGGATATCCTCCAACTGATCGCGATAGGGTTTTGCGTTGGCGGTGCCTTCGTCCTGCTCCTTGTCGGGTTCCTTGGCGGGCGATGGTCGTCGTAAAGCAATGGCCCAACACCAAGGCGTTAGTGTACGTCCTTCGCTTCGGCAGCCTGTGCCAAGTCTCCGGTCGTGTGGCCAATCACGGTGCGCCTGGGTTGTCGATCTCCGGCCTCACGCTCTTGGCGTCCCCGATGAGGCTAGAGTGTCCCCAGTCCAGTCCTTGAGGAGCTCGTCGAGCACGTTCGCACGTACGCTTACCGATGTCTAAGGTCGACAAAGATATGCAGGATCATCGCCCACCGGACAAGCGATGAGCAACAACGACCCGTGGTTCCGTTCAATCGAGGCTACGCCTGCGCTTTCAAGTGCCGAACTGCATGCTCTTCGGGGAGATGGCTTCCTCGTCACTCCAGGTCCTGCTGCAGCCGCTGACTTGCCTGCACTCTCGCGCGCATACGACGTGGCTGTGGCCAGCGCTGATCCTGCCGACGTGAAGACGGCGTCCACGACGACCCGGGTCGCGGACTTTGTCAATCGTGGGGCGGAGTTCGACGACATTTACGTTCACGGGCCTCTGCTCGATGCGTGTTGCAGGATCATCCAGCAGCCTTTCCGGCTGAGCACCGTCTTGGCGCGCACCTTACGCGCTGGCCGAGCACCCAAGAGCCTTCACGTCGATTTTCCCCGCGATGACTGCGGCTGGCCGATGGTGGGGTTCATCTTCATGGTTGATGAATTCCGCCCCGGAAACGGCGCAACCCGCTTCTTGCGTGCTTCTCAAGGCGCGAAAGAGGCTCCGGGCACGCTCGACGACTCAACGCCAGCCTGTGGCCCAGCCGGGTCGATGATCATTCATAACGGTTCCTTATGGCATGAGCATGGACCCAACGAGACGGACATGCCCCGCCGATCCATACAGGGGGCATTTATCCGTCGAACCGAAACGCCAGCGTTGGATTGGCGGTCTCGTATGGACCCGGAAACGCTTACCCGTATCAGCCCGCTCGCCAAATACCTTCTTGGGGTGTAGCCGCTTTGTCCCTACTTTTCGCCACTCCGTTTTGCGCTGCGAACTCAAATTCGTCATCCCGGTTCGCACGGATTTCTGCCGTCTTCCGTTGATGACTCGCCGACGACTTGCGCGAACCTATCAGACCGTTAGCGGCCTGCCGAGGTTGCATTGCAGCGTATGCTGGTCTACGGTGAATGGAAAGAGTTGGCATGCCGCACATCGTGAATTCGCGCTGCGTATTGGCTGTTCGGAATTTGGACGCGACAACCGCCTATTTTGTCAATGCACTTGGGTTTCAAAAGGACCCCATTGATGCTGCTGGTTGGAGTTTTCTTACGCGGGACACCTTTCGGGTAATGCTGGGGGAATGCCCGGGCGTTTCTCCAGCACGTGAACTCGGAGATCATTCCTACTTCGCGTACTGGAACGTTGACGCCGTGGACGAGTTCTATCGGAACTCGTTGACCGCGGCGCGATCGTTTCTTCCGCACCGACCGACAAGCCGTGGGGCTTACGAGAGTTTGGAGTGAGTACACCGGACGGCCATCGGATTACCTGTGGACAAGTCCTGCGAACGCAAACGACTCGGTGAAAGCAGAACGCGCCGGGCCAAGGAACTGCTGCGCGATTCTCGCCGGGCGGCGCAAATCCGAACGGTCAGATAGAATCGATCGGCTCGCCCACGAACGCCGACATCACCGATGAGCGGTCGGAGCTTGTGGAATTGCTGCGCAGCTGGGGAGCGGCGGCCACCCGCGGCGGGGCGTCGAAAATGGGACACGGTATGATCGTCGAAATGCTCCGAAATCATTTAGGTGCGAGATGATCTCCCGCCGGACGCTGCTCGGTGTCGCGGCACCGACGGGGGTCCAGGCGCAACGTCCTAGGAACCCAAATCTCGTGTTCGTGGTGGCGGATGCATGGCGCGGGGTCGCGCTCCCCTCGGCGGGCGATCCGAACCTGCGTGCGCCGAACCTCGCTCGGCTCGGTCGTGAAGGCGCCGATTGCCGCCGGACCTATACAAGCTATCCGGTCTGCTGTCCGTCGCGGGCGGCGATGCTCACCGGCAAATTTCCGCACGCTGCCGGTGTGACGCGCAACCATGCGCTGCTGCCGCTCGCACAACCGACGATGTCCGCCGCGCTGAAGCAGGCGGGCTATCGGACCGGCTACATAGGAAAGTGGCATCTCGACGGAGAGGAGAATCCGGGATTCGTTCCGCCGCAACGCCGGCGCGGCTTTGATTACTGGGCGGCGTATAACGTGCAGCACCAGCACTTCGGCTCGGTCTATTTCCGCGACACCCCGGTGCCGATCCCCACGCCGGGTTTCGAGCCCGACCATCTAACGGACCTAGCGGTGGACTTCCTCCGGCAACCCAGCCGGCAGCCCTTCTTCCTCTATTTATCGATCGTCGCACCGCATGCTCCGCTTACTCCTCCGCCGCGCCACGCCACCTACGATCCGGCGTCTCTGAAACTGCGCAACAACGTTCCGAAAAATGCCGAAGCGGAGACGAGGAAAAGCCTGGTTCGATACTACGGATTGTGTTCGGCTGTAGATGAATGCGTCGGGCGGCTGCTTGCAACGCTGGACGACCGCGGCCTGGTAGACGACACCATCGTAGTCTTCACCGGCGATCACGGAGAATCGCTCGGATCGCATGGCGTGGACGAGATCGATCTTCCGTATGAGGAGGTGTCGCGGATTCCGTTCTTGATGCGGTACCCGCGACGAATTCGGGCATCAACCACGATTGATACGCCGGTCTCCAACGTCGATTTCGCGCCAACGCTCCTGGCATTGTGCGGTGTCTACCCGCCAAAAGGTATGCAGGGCGAGAACCTTACAGGAGTGCTGACTCACGGCCGCAGACCGGCCCGCGTTATCTACTGTGAAGGCGGCGTCTACCAAGCGCAGCCGTGGCGCATGGCTGTACGAGGCAACTACAAGCTGGTGACCGATGCGGCGCTGAGTCCGACCCAATTTTTCGACCTCGCCGAAGACCCATACGAGTTGGACGACCGGGTGACCGCGACATCGGAACGCCGCAACCGCGACGAGTTGCAGTCGCTGCTACGGCAATGGGCAGTTCGCACCGGCTAGTCCTGTCTCTGAAGCCCGCGCACAAAATGGTGCAATGGACGCGAGAATATAGCCGACCAGCAGCTCGTGGTCAAAAATCGTGGAGCGGTTCTTCCGTGATCTGACTAAAAACCAGCTCCGCCGAGGGTCTTCCGCGATGTCGAGGAGTTGATCATGGCGATCGTCGACAAACGTCGACAAGCACAACGGTAATCCTAAGCCATTCGTTGGGACAGCCACAGCGAACGACTTCCTCGAAGCGTCAAACGCGCCCACAAAGCGCGCAATGTTTGGTTGATCTGATTCCCGCATTACACTAGAGACGATTTGGCGGGAGACACCGGAGGCGGGCGGATACCTCGCCCGGCACCTACAGAGCGCAGCGCTTTAAGGAGTCGCCATTGATCAGGCTTAACGATTTTCGTGATCACGGCTTATGGAGGTTGTTCGAGGCTAGCGCGTCAGGCGAGCTGGAGGAGGTAAAACACTTGGTGGAAGCTCGCCCGGACTTGGTCAATGCGCAGTACAACTACACCCCTGCGATTCATTTTGCGGTGCGCGAGGGGCGCGTGGAGGTGTCCGAATACCTCATTGATCGTGGAGCGGAGACCGTGGATTACAGGTCATACCCATTTCAGGATTCGCTACTGACCATCGCGGAGGATCGCGAAGATCGGAGCATGGCGGAAATGCTTCGAAACGTGGCGCTACGGCGGTTTCCAGTGGAACCGGCTTTTGCCGCGTTCCTGGATGTGGCAAAAGGTGGAGACCGTGACGCTGTGCGTGCGGCGCTCGCGCGGAATCCGGCCATGGCGCGCGGGTCTGACGACACCGGTGATACAGCGCTGCATCGGGCGGCGGAGATCGGTGACCTGGAGATGATGCAGGAGTTGATCACAGCGGGCGCAGCAGTGGACGCAACGAGGGCCGATGGGTTTCGGCCGATCCACTGCGCGCTCCATCGAGGCAGAAAGCCGCGAGAGCAGGCCCTCGACGCGGCGAAGTTGTTATTGAAGCATGGAGCCGAATACACAATTTACTTGGCGGCCGTCTTCGGGGACGCTGAGTTCGTGCGGTCAACTCTCAAGCGCGATCGCAGTCAGGCGAACCATACAGACACCCAGTGGTGGCGGCCGATCACGGCGGCTGCACGCCGAAGTGATTTCGAAATGGTGAAGCTGCTGCTGGAACACGGAGCGGACCCGAACCTGCCCGAGGACGGAGCGCCCGTGGGCGAGGCTCTTTGGACGGCGGTGTATCAGGATCAACCCGAGATGGTGAAGCTGTTGCTCGAATACGGGGCCAACCCGAATACGTCTCCCGAGTCGAGCGGCAGCGCGGTGATGCACGCGCGGCGCAATCCCGAGGTGTTGGCGCTTCTGCTTCGGTATGGGGCAAAAGAGGAGTCCCGCCCATTCGAGGAGATCGATCGGTTGATCGAAGAACGGCGCCTTGACGAGTTGGAGAACAGGCTTCGCGAGACGGGACTGATGACACGGCAGGGCGAGGCGAGTTGGGGGGAAGGAATTCTCGCCGGTCCCGCGAATGCGGGCGATCTCGAACTCATCGAAGTGCTGATGCGTTGTGGCGCGTCTGTCCCGGACACGACGAAATGGGGCCGGTATTACTACTTCAAGCACGCGAACGTGGCTCGATTCCTACTGGAGCACGGGATGAATGCAAACCACCGATCCTGGCAGGAGGTGACCCTTTTGCACGATATGGCGCATGAAGGCAGCGTCGAGAAGGCGCGGCTGCTACTGGACCATGGTGCGGAGGTGAACGCAATTGACGGTGAGTACCGGTCAACGCCACTCGGGTTTGCGGCCCGCTGGAACCAGCGCGACGTAGCGTTGCTGCTGATCGAGCGGGGCGGGGATGTGAACCGTGCCGGCGCGGTTTGGAGCCGGCCGGTTGCATGGGCGCAAAGGAGGGGTCACGCGGACATGGTCGAGTTGCTGCGCGCACATGGGGCGGCTGAATAGCGGTTGCAATGCGTCGCTACGGGCAGGACATCGGCGAAAAAAGGCGGCGGTATTTAGCACCTTCAAGGCCTACCGCAACGTTGGATAGTTCGTCCTTCAGCCACGCGTTTGAGCGGCGTTGCTGCGCCACCCGTAGTTCCTGGTGTTAGTTATAGTTAGCGAAGCGGAAAAAGCTTTGCGTACTCGGCCGCAGAAACCTCCAGGACCTCGTCCGGCCGCTCATAGTGGCCGGGAACACGGGCGCGGATACTCAGGTCCGCCCCTCGTTCCATGAGTAGGGCCGCAACTTCGGGATTGGCTCCCATGAAGTGAGTCAGGGCGTGAAAGATCGGAGTTTGGCCGCCGACTCCTCGTTCGTCCACCTCGGCACGGGCATTGACATCAGACCCGCGATCGAGAAGGAGCCTAGTGGCGTCGATGAAGCCGTATTCCGCGGCAACGTGGAGCAGGGTGGCGTCGCGCAACGTGAGCAAGCGACCGCCCGACTGGCCGCACTCGGCCAGTTCACCGTAACGGTGATGGATTAACGACGGGTTAGCGTCGAGCACGGCGGCCAGTTCGTCCACACGGCCGCGCAGGATTGGGAGAACTCCGGGGATGTCATAGCTCGTTTGGGCACCAGCGGCCAGGAGGAGTTCAATGCAGGCGGTGAGACGATTTGGGTCGCGCGGGTAAGTCCGGATCACGTAGTCGAGAGCGGTGCAGCCATCCTTGGGGTTCCTGCGATTGGGGTCAGCGCCGTGATTGAGAAGCCATTGGAGCGGTTCGGGCTCGAGGTTTTCGCAAGGCGTGAAGAGAACCGGGAACCAGCCCCAGCAGAGTCCGTTAACGTCCGCGCCGTGGCGGACCAGCAGTTCCATGATTGGGATGCATCCGGGTTGGGCCAGCGCCTGCAGGGGCACATCGTCGATCAGCACCTGCCGCAAGCTAGGATCGCCAGTCAGTAGCGCGTCTATGCGCGCCAGATCACGCTGGTTGATTGCTCGTCTGAGTTCGTCTGCCGTAGTCATGCGGCACTCATTTTGCTGCGAAGGTATTTCGCGATTTCGACGAACTGCTTGGCCTCCGAGCCTTCGCGCTGAAAGTACTCGATCTTATGGGCCTTGCTCTCGCGAATGAAGTATTCTGCCCATTCGAGCGGCGTGGCCTGGTACGGGCCGTCTTTGCCATGGATGCTCGCTCCCGCCTCGACGAGCTTCCGGACAGCAGCGAGCGAGCCGGAGCAAACGGCATTATGCAAAGCCGTAGCATTAGGGTTCAGGCCGACATTCGGCGCATTCGGGTCCGCCCCGAGTGACAGCGCTGCGTCAATCGCGTCCAGTCTGGCGTTGTAAGCCGCCGCTGCCAAAGCCTTCTGCTTCTCAGCCGGGTCCGCGGTTTTGACGACTTGTGGGACGTCGTCGCGACGGCCCAGGCACACCGCAGCGGTCAAGGTGAGCCCTGCATTTTCCACGCTCGCCCCCGCCCGGATCAGCGTTTCAGCGATCGGCAGGGTGCAATCGTTTGGAGTCCATTCTGATTGCTGCTCCAAACACCGGAAGGCCACTCCGAGCGGAGTAAAACCACCTCGTCGCTGTGCTTCGAGCGGCGCTCCGCGCTCAATCAGCAGTTCCGCAATGGCCTGTCGGCCCTGCGCCGCTGCCACGTGAAGCGCGGTTTCGCCGGACACCCAATTTGGTGTTGTTCGCGCCATGCCAACATCGGGAAAG
>JADMIO012610719.1_pt1 | contig 30624 bp, 27 predicted proteins | sample 8958161 | NCBI WGS metagenome assembly JADMIO01 (sample SAMN16585339, study PRJNA669376) | soil metagenome | isolation source: Crop rotation soil | place: USA: Cullars Rotation, Alabama | collected 2011 | reverse complement strand
GACACGCGAGAAGGGCGGGATGGGTCTTGGTCTCGCCATCGCGCAGCGCATGGCGCGCGCCATCGGTGGCGACGTCAGCGCGGTTAGCGAGCGCGGTTCGGGGTCCACCTTCACCATTCGCACGCCGCTGCGCCTTCCACGACCGGAAGCCCAACGACCCGCGGTCGCCGCCTAGAACTCTGAAAGAGGAAAAACCCCGCCCGCCCCCTCTCGTTTGAGGGAGCGGTTCGCGCCTGTGCGGGGGGAGGGTTCAGGGCGCGGCGGGGCTGCCTGACCAACCTACGCTCGGCGACATCGTTCCTGGCGTGCGTCAGAGTTTCCTGGCGGCTTTGCCAATAGAGAAGGCGGCCTTATATCGAAGACGTCTATGGAAGAACGTCTCCCAGCCTCCTCGATGCCGACACTTCGGCAGCTTCAGTTTCTGATCGCGCTGCGCGCGGAAGGGAGCTTCGTGGCGGCTGCTGAGGCGGTGGGCGTGACGCAGCCGACGCTGTCGGCAGGGATCAAGGATCTAGAGACGACGCTCGGGGTGACACTGGTAGAGCGCGGTCGCACCGGCGCCGCGCTCACGCCCTCAGGCGTGGAAACCGCGGAACGCGCCGCGCGTGCGCTCGGCGAGGTGGAAGACTTGGTCCGCGCCGCGCAAAGCGCCGGCGAGCCGCTTGGGGGAAATTTCAGGCTCGGCGCCATTCCCACCATCGCACCGTTCCTGCTGCCGCGCGCGCTGCCGCTGTTGAAGAAGAAATTTCCACGCCTGCGCCTGCAGTTGCGCGAAGACCTCACCACCCGTCTCATCGAAGGCTTGCGCGCGCGCACACTCGACGCAGCGCTGATCGCGCTTCCCTACGAAGCGCACGGCATCAACGCCACCGCGATCGCGGAGGATGAGTTCTATTTTCTCGCGCCAGAAGGCCACCCGCTGGCGAAGCGCAACGATCTCGCGCCGGAGCATCTCAAATCGGAAGAGGTGCTGCTGTTGGAAGACGGCCACTGCTTGCGTGAACACGCGCTTTCGGCTTGCCGCTTAGCGCCTGCGCGCCGCTCGGCCGACGTAGGCGCCACCAGCTTGCATACTTTGGTGCAAATGGTCGCCGGCGGCATGGGCGTAACGCTCCTTCCGAAAGTCGCAGCAGAGGGCGGTGCGGTGGCGGGCGCTCACGTGACCTTGCGCGCGTTCGCGGACCCAGTGGTCGGCCGCTCCATTGGCATCGCTTGGCGCGAAGGCAGCCAGCGTGAAGATGAGGCGCGACTGCTCGGCGAGACGCTGCGCGAATTGTTCTAAGACGTTGGCCAGTCCGGTTTCGACAGCTGCTTCGCCAAATGCGGCAAGCGGATCACCAGCCAGAGCGCCGCCCAGATGTTGCCGACGATGAAGATCGGGATCGCCCACAAGGCCGCAACCACCCATGAGCGCTCGGTCAGAAACACGATCGCCGCGAACAACAGAAAACCAGCATAGAGATCGGCGATCGCCGCGATGCCCCAAGGCAGCGTCGTCACCACCGCGAACTGATCGAGGAACGTGCCGTGCAGATTTTGCATGGCGAGCGCGGCCCAAATCACCAGCCCAAGCAGAGCCAAGCCCAAAATGCCGATCGCGGCGCGAAGCACATTCATGAAGACAGTTCCCCTTCGCGGAGGTTTGTCCCTGCGCTTGTCCGCAAAATCAAGGTGGCTGGGGCAGGCGTTGGCATCGCAATAGCCTTGCCTCCGCACGCGGGCGCCCGCTAAGCGAGGACATGCAGCGTTATCTGACCTGGTTCGTCCTTCTCGGCCTCTTTCTCGGCATCGCCGCGGGCTATGCGCTGCATGAGCAGCAGCCTTCGGCCAACTGGCCCACCATTGCGGGCTATCTAAAGGTGGTCACCGACCTCTTTTTGCGCCTGATCAAAATGATCATCGCGCCGCTGGTGCTGTCGACGTTGGTGGTCGGCATCGCACATATGGGCGGCACTGGCGCACTCGGGCGCGTTGGCGTGCGGACGCTGCTGTGGTTCGTCACCGCTTCGATTTTCTCGCTGCTGCTGGGGCTGGCCATCGTGCACCTGCTGCAGCCCGGCGTGGGCCTGCACTTGCCGATCCCGGAAGGCGCCACCGCCCCGGAAGGCTCGGCGCTCAACATCCAAGATTTCGTCGTGCACTTGGTGCCGTCGTCGATCTTCGACGCGATGGCGACCAACTCCCTGCTGCAGATCGTCGTTTTCTCGATTTTCTTCGGCGTCGGTCTGGCTTCGCTGGGAGAGGCCGGCAAGCCGGTGATTGATTTTGCTGAACGCGTGTCGCACGTGATGCTGCGCGTCACCGGCTACGTGATGAACTTCGCGCCGTTTGCCGTGTTCGCGGCAGTGGCGGCGACCATTACCGAAAACGGCATCGAGATCCTCGGCACCTACGTCCGCTTTATCGGCGGCTTCTATTTGGCGCTTCTCGTTCTCTGGGGCGTCCTAATTCTCGCGGGCGTCTTAATCGCCGGGCCGCGCGTGCTCGCGCTGCTCGGCCTGATCCGCGACCCGATCGTGCTGGCGTTCTCGACGGCCAGTTCGGAAGCCGCATATCCGCGTACGTTCGAAGCGCTGCAGAAATGGGGCGTCTCCAAGCGCATTGCGGGATTCGTGTTGCCGCTCGGCTACTCGTTCAATCTCGACGGCTCGATGATGTACTGCACCTTCGCAGTGCTGTTCATCGCGCAAGTGTACGGCATCGAACTGAGCATTGCGCAGCAAGTCACAATGCTTCTGGTGCTGATGGTGACGTCAAAGGGCATGGCGGGTGTGCCGCGTGCGTCGCTTGTGGTGATCGCCGCAACCCTTGTGCAGTTCAATCTCCCCGAAGCCGGGCTGCTCTTGATCCTCGGCGTCGATCACTTCCTCGACATGGGCCGCAGCGCCACCAACGTCGTCGGCAACTCGATCGCCACGGCTGTCGTCGCGAAGTGGGAAAAGGAAATCGGTCCGCCGAGGGACGAAGCGCCACTGCCGGGCACAGCGGCGCCAGCGCTCGAAGACGCGGGCGATACCGAACTCTAGTCCGCGAGCTGTTGCATCAAGTATGTGTACTCAAGCGCCCGGCGCCGTGCCGCTTCGTTGAGATTGGCGGCGGCGGAGTGGCCGCCATCGATATTCTCGTAGTAGAGCACCGGCATCCCTAGCTCCTCCATGCGCGCCACGTACTTGCGCGCGTGTCCAGGATGCACGCGATCGTCTTTGGTTGATGTGAGCACGAACGGCACAGGGAAGTCCGGGCGGCGGCGCAGATTCTGATACGGCGATGTGCGCTCCAGAAACGCACGCTCTTCCGGGTTGGATGGCGAACCGTATTCATCCACCCAAGATGCGCCAGCGAGGAGTTGGTCGTAGCGCAGCATGTCCAGCAACGGCACTTGCACCACGGCCGCGTGGATCATTTCCGGATGCTGGTTGAGCATCACGCCCATCAGCAACCCCCCGTTAGAGCCGCCCTCGATGCCGAGCCGGCGCGGGCTGGTGATGCGCCGTTGCACGAGATCTCGCTCAACCGCGAAAAAGTCATCGTAGATGAGCTGGCGATGCGTACGAAGGCCCGCCTGGTGCCATGCCGGGCCGAACTCGCCGCCGCCGCGGATATTGGCGATAGCATAGACGCCGCCGTGATCGAGCCAAAGCTTGCCAACATTCGGCGCGTAGGCGGGCGTCATCGAAACCTGGAAGCCGCCGTACGCATACAGCAGCGTCGGGTTCTCGCCGTTGAGCGGCATGTCGCGACGGTGCAACACGAAATAGGGCACGCGCGTGCCATCGCTGCTCACCGCTTCGAACTGCTCGGTGACATAGGGCGACGCATCAAACTGCGGCGGCAGCGACCGGATCGCGCGCACCGCGGTGGCTTGGTTGTCGAGTGCGTAGAGCGTACTTGGCGTTAAGTAGTCTTCGTACACTGCGAACGCCCGGGACTCCGTGGGCGCAGCGCCCACAAGAGAGATGGCGCCGGTGGTTGGCAAATCGATCTGCGTTTGGCGCCAAGCCCCGCCATCGTTGCTAAATCGCAGCAGCCGCCCGCGCACGTTTTCAAAGCCCGCGACCAACACGGCGTCATGGGTGACGGCCACCGCCTCGATCGATTGACGCGCATTCGGTGTGAAGAGCGCTTGCGCGCGCGGCGCTTCGGCGCTGCTGTCCTCCAGGGGATAGGCGCCCAACGATCCTGATGGAATGCCGCGCCAGTCCTCTTGCAGCATGAACAGCAGGTTGCCGCGATAAAGGCCTTGGACATTGGCTTTCGGCGGCAAGTTGATGCGCTGCGGCCGTGCGCCATCCAGCCGGAAAGTGTTTGACTCAAAGAAACTCGTCGCCTGCACGGCGGTCGGCAGCCGATGACCGTCAACGTCTTGCAGAACACCGCAGAACACGCCGACGTCAGCGTGCGTACCGCGCATGACTTCCGTAGCACTCGAAAGTGGCGTGCCGCGCCGCCAGCGTTTGACCACGAACGCGTAGCCGCTCTCGGTCATCGTCCCGTCGCCCCAGTCTGTGGCGACCAAGAGGGTGTCGGCATCGAGCCACGCCACGGACGACTTCGCGGCGGGCACATCAAAGCCGCCGCTTACAAATTGACGCGTCGCCAGATCGAACTCGCGCCACACCGAAGCATCGCGCCCGCCATCGGAAAGCCCAATCAAGCAGCGCGTCGAACCTTCCAGACAATCTGCGCCCTTGTAGACCCAGTTCGCGTTCTCAGCTGCTGCAAGCGCGTCGATGTCGAGCAGGTTGTCCCACACAGGGTGGCCGCGCGCGTAGTCGGCAAGCGGCGATCGCCGCCACACGCCACGGACGTGCGTCTCGTCTTGCCAGAAATTGTAATAGTAGCCTTCACGCACCGTCCCGAGCGGCAAGCGGTCGTGGCTATTGGCCAGCGCGAGTGCATCAGCCTGCAATCCCGCAAAGCGGCGATCGCCCTGCAGAGCCGTTAACGTGCGCTCATTGTGTTCGCGCACCCAGGCGAGCGCTCGCTCGCCGTCGATGTCTTCAAGCCAAAGGTAAGGATCTTCGTGTGTCATGCCGGCTCTGGTTGGCGTTGAACTGGTGGTGCTGCAAGAGGCGAGAACGACGGCGGCGAGGCCGGCGGCAAAGCTCAAAAGGCGCATCTGGGCATCCCCCAAGAGCGGGCAAACAAGCAGATTGCGACGGTTGTGCAAAGGGCGGGCGGCGCAGGGGGTGCGTCCGCGCCAAGAGTCGCCTAGATTGATGGTTCCATGCGCTATTTCAAAATGAACGGTTGCGGCAACGACTTCGTCATCATCGATGCGCGGTCGCGTGGCGCGCTGCCGCTCTCGGCTGCGCAAGCGAGCGCCATCGCCGATCGCAAGACCGGCCTGGGTTGCGATCAAGTCATTGCCGTTGAACGTTCGATGCGCGGCGATGCTTTCATGCGCATTTGGAACGCCGATGGCGGCGAAGTCGATGCGTGCGGCAACGCCACGCGCTGTGTTGCGTGGCTCTTGATGGAAGAGGGCGGCGCAATGTCCCGGCGGATCGAAACCGGCGCAGGCATGCTCTACACCGAGCGCAAGGGTCCCAACGTCATCACTGTCGACATGGGCTCGCCGCTGTTGCGCTGGGAGGAAGTTCCAATCTCCAAGCCCATGGATACGCAGCGTCTGGACTTCAGCGCCGGCGGTCTCGACGGGCCGGGCGCTGTGAACATGGGTAATCCGCACGTCGTGTTCTTCGTCAATGACGTGCGCGCCGCCGCGATCGACTTGATCGGCCCCCAAGTCGAGCGCGATCCGCTTTTCCCCGAAGGCGTGAATGTGGGTTTCGCGGAAATCCGGAGCCCCAACCAAATTCGGCTCCGGGTCTGGGAGCGGGGAACGGGGCTCACCAAGGCGTGTGGAACCGGCGCATGTGCGGCCGTGGTCGCCGCGCACCGTCAGGGCCGGACGGAACGCTCGGCCGAGGTGTTGGTGGACGGCGGATCACTTGAGATTGAATGGCGCGCTGGCGACGACCGGGTTCTGATGACGGGACCGGTCGAGTTGGAAAACACGGGGGAACTGCCGGCGTCATGAGAATCCTGCTCGCCGCCCTATTCCTAAGCGCCTGCGCGACTGCTGTGCCGTCGCAGCGGGTGAACGGCTGCTGGGTGAGCAATGAGGAAGGCGCGCCGCCGGCGATGCTCAGCTTCACCCCCGACCGGAGCCGTCCCGGGATTCTGCACGGCGCTCTGATCCGCAACGGCGTGCGGGAGAACTACGATTTGCGGCAATATGTGACCGGGTGGAGCTTCTGCCAGATGGGCGCGACCGCTACGTGCTGGCAGGTCGCGGAGGCGGAAAGCGGATCGCTGGAAGGCGGGCGCGCCTTCATCGACAGCGAGGCGGACCACCTGCGCATTTCTGTCATCGCCCAAGATGGCGAACGCGTCATTTTCCAAGGCGTACGCGGCGACTGCCACTAGCCCGCGATTGATCTTGTCGTAAGCCACCGCCATGCTCGCTTCGCCAGCACGGAGGGGACCCATGGCCGGCCAGCCGCTCAACGCAACGTTCTTCGCCTTCAAGAAGAGAGAGAAAGGCGCGCTGTTATCGACGGCCGTCGCCTTCGGCTTGCTGATGCTCGTTCTCTACGCCGTCTTTGCCGCAGCAGTGTGGGCGATCATCGGCCAGGATTTCTTCACGCTGTCGCAGCAAATGGCGGAGATGGGCGCGAAGAACGGTGGCGCCTCCGGCGCGCTGCCTGCCGACTTCGGACGCTTTTTCCTCATCTTTCCCATCGAACTGGTCTGGCTGTTTTTCTTTTGCGTGGCGCTGGCTTCGTTTGAATCCTCCTGCTTGCGCTGGATGATCCGCGGCGAACGCAGTGGTCCGCTTAACTTGTACTTCGGCGCCGACATGTGGCGCGTCTACGGCACGTATTGGATGTGGTTTCTCTATTTCGTGGGGACTTACATTCTCTTCTTCATCGTGATCATCGCAACCACAGCCGTCGCTGCCATCGCTGGCGGACGCGACAACCCTGTGGTCGCCGGGATTGTGGTTGTCGTTGTGGCTGCCGCTTGGGTGCTTGGTTGGATCTATGTGGCTGTGCGGCTTGCGCCCGCGAGCGCGACCTCGATTGGGGTCCGTCAGTTCGCGCCGTTGAAAGCGTGGACCGTGTCGCGTGGACGCTTCTGGGCGCTGTTCGGCTCTTATTTCTTGTTGTTCGTTATTTACATGATCGGGCTCATCGTGGCGTGGGCGGTTTTGTTCGGTCCCATGTATGCGCGCGCGTTCGGTCAACTCGACTGGACCTCGGCTTCGGGCGATCCGCAAGGCTTCTCGCAGCGTTACAACGAGGCGAGCGTTGGCCTAGTGCGCGATATGTTCGGCAGTCCGCTGGCGATTGCTCTCTACATTGCCGGCCAAGTCGCAATCTATACGATCGCAACCTTGTTCTCGATGCTCTTCTATGGCGTCAACGCACGGGCGCTCTTGGCGGCGGCGCAAGATGGAAAAATCGAGGCGCCTGGTATCGACGTGGCCGAGACTTTTTCGTGAATTGAACGGGCTCTCCGCCGGCGGCGGTTGATCTTGTTGTGAGGCGCCGCCATGCTCACCCCGCCAGCACGGAGGGGACCATGGCCGGCCAGCCACTCAACGCCACATTCTTCGCGTTCAAGAAGCGTGACCGCGGCGGCGTACTGTTAGGCGCGAGCGCCGCTTATCTGATCATCGCCATCGTCCTACTCGCGGCGTTCGTCGCGCTGAACTACCAGGGCGTGATCGCGATTGCGCAATGGTACGGATCGCTTTTGTCGGCATCGGCGCAGGGGAAATCACCGGCTGCGGCGATGGCGTCGATCCCCGCTGGAATCGGGATCTTCGTGCTGACGCTGATCCCGTTCATGTTCGCCTTCTACATCCTACTCGCTGCCTATGAAGCGGCATGCTTGCGTTGGATGATCCGCGGTGAGCGCGGCGGTTTCATGGGGCTTTCGCTCGGCGCCGACACTTGGCGCGTCTACCTGACCTATTGGATTTGGTTCGGCCTCTATATGGCCTTCTCAACCGTCTTCACGTTGCTCACGTTTCTTGCCATGGGCATCAGCTTAAGCACTGGCGCGAGCGGGGACCAAGCTGCAGCCGCCTTCTTGCCGGCGGTGCTCGCGGTAACCGTGCTCAGGCTCGTGTTGATGTTGTACTTCGGCTTGCGGTTGGCGCCTGCCGCGGCGACGTCCGTAGGCCGGCAACGATTTGCGTTCTTCGACGCGTGGAAGGTCACCAAAGGCCGCTTTTGGGCGATGCTCGGTTCGTTTTTGATTGTGGTCTTGATCGCCTTCGTGGGCGAGATCGTGTTCGTCGGAATTATCTTTGCCATCATCGGCGCAAACGTGCTGCCACAGATTATGAGCGCGGGCGCCAACCCGAGCGATGCGCAAGTAAGCGCGATCTTTGGTTCGATCTTCACCGCCCAGAACGCGGTGGTGCTGGGGGTCGCTTACGCCATTTTGCTGGCGCTGAGCCTCATCATTTACGTGCTGTTCTTCGGAATAAACGCGCGCGCTGTGATCGCCGCGGCGGAGGACGGCAAGATTGATGGCGTGCCCAGCGCAGCAGTGGCGAACACGTTTAGCTGAGCCGCGCGCCCACTAACCGTTGGCGGCTTTCTTGCCGTTCTTCTTGGTCGCGCGTGGCGCGGGCGCGCCTGCTGCGGCGGCTTTGAGTTTTGGCTTGGTCGCGCCGACCCGTTCCGCTTGTCGCTTCATCGCCTGCGCCAAGTACTGGCCGGTGTAGCTTGCCTTCACCTTCGCCACGTCTTCCGGCGTACCTTGCGCCACGATCTTGCCGCCGCCGTCGCCGCCTTCGGGCCCTAGATCGAGAATCCAGTCGGCAGTTTTGATGACGTCGAGATTGTGCTCGATCACCAGCACCGTGTTGCCGTTCTCAACCAACTCGTGAAGCACTTCGAGCAGCTTCTTCACGTCTTCGAAGTGCAGGCCTGTGGTGGGCTCGTCCAAGATGTAGAGCGTGCGTCCCGTCGCGCGCTTACTCAGCTCTTTCGAAAGCTTCACGCGCTGCGCTTCGCCGCCCGACAGCGTCGTCGCTTGCTGACCAATGTGCACGTAGCCAAGGCCCACGCGCTTTAGCGTTTCCAGCTTGTCTCGAATGCTTGGCACGGCGCTGAAAAGGTTGGCGCCTTCTTCAACGGTCATGTCCAACACGTCGGAGATCGACTTGCCCTTGTAGAGCACCTCAAGCGTCTCGCGATTGTAGCGTTTGCCTTTGCAGGTATCGCAGGTGACATAGACGTCCGGCAGGAAGTGCATCTCGATCTTGATGACGCCATCGCCTTGGCACGCTTCGCAGCGCCCGCCTTTGACGTTGAACGAGAAGCGGCCGGGGCCGTAGCCGCGCGCTTTGGACTCTGGCAGCCCAGCGTACCAATCGCGGATCGGCGTGAAGGCGCCGGTATATGTCGCGGGGTTTGAGCGCGGCGTGCGGCCGATCGGCGATTGATCGATGTCGATAATCTTATCGATGTGTTCGAGACCTTCGATCTTGTCGTGCTCGGCCGGCACATCGCCCGCGCCGTGCCACTGGCGCGCGACGGCTTTGTAAAGTGTTTCGATCACCAGCGTGGATTTGCCGCCGCCGCTGACGCCGGTGACGCAGGTGAAGACGCCCAGCGGAATGTCGGCGTCGAGATTGTGCAGATTGTTGCCGCGCGCGCCGCGCACGCCGATGACGCGCTTGGTGATGCGGCGGCGCTTCTCGGGAATGGCGATCTCGCGACGTCCGGTGAGATAGGCGCCGGTGATGGAGTTCTTGTTCGACTCGATCTGCTTCGGCGTGCCTTCGGCGATGACCGTGCCGCCGTGAATGCCGGCGGCGGGCCCCATGTCGATGACGTAGTCGGCCGTCATGATCGCTTCTTCGTCGTGCTCAACGACGAGGACAGAATTGCCGAGATCGCGCAGGCGGACGAGTGTTTCCAGCAGGCGCGTGTTGTCACGCTGGTGCAAACCGATGCTGGGCTCGTCCAAAACGTACAGCACGCCGGTCAGGCCCGAGCCGATCTGCGACGCGAGACGAATGCGCTGGCTTTCGCCGCCACTCAGCGTGCCGGACGAACGGCCGAGCGAAAGGTAATCGAGGCCGACGTCCACGAGGAAGCGCAGGCGGTCATTGATCTCTTTCAGAATACGGACTGCGATTTCTTTCTGCTTCGGCGTCAGCTGATCGTTCAGCGCGCCAAACCAATCGCGGGCGTTGCGAATGGAGAAGTTGGAAGCCGTGGCGATGTCGGTCATGCCGACTTTCACCGCGAGCGCTTCCGGCTTAAGCCGCTTGCCTTCACACGTCGGGCAGGGCGCCTCGCTTTGGTAGCGCTCCAAGTCCTCGCGCACCCAAGTCGAATCCGTTTCCTTCCAGCGCCGCTCCAGGTTCGGCAGCACGCCTTCAAAATTCTTCGTCGTCTCGTAGCGGCGAACGCCGTCGTCATAAACGAACTTGATCGGATCCTTGGTGCCGTTGAGGATCGCGTTGCGCAGCTCTTTTGGCAGATCCTTCCAGGGCGCCGTGATCTTAGCTTTGAAGTGCTTGGCGAGCGCTTCCAGCGTCTGCGCATAAAGCGGCGACGGGCCCTTGGCCCATGGCGCCACCGCGCCATCCTTCAACGTCTTGTCGTGATCGGGCACGACGAGATCCGCATCGAACTTCAGCTGCACGCCGAGGCCGTCGCATGTCGGACACGCGCCGGCGGGATTGTTGAAGGAGAAGAGACGCGGCTCGATTTCCGGGATGGTGAAACCCGAGACCGGGCACGCGAACTTCTGACTGAAGATCAGCCGCTCTGGCGTCGGCGCCTTGTTCTTGAGCGTGGCTTTGCCGGTGGCGTCTTCGGTTTTGCCCGCGATCTCAGCGAAGGCGATGCCGTCGGCGAGTTTCAGCGCTTGCTCAAGCGAATCCGCCAGGCGCGTTTCGATGCCGGCCTTCACGGCGATGCGATCAACGACGATGTCGATGTCGTGTTTGAACTTCTTATCGAGCGTCGGCGGTTCGCTGAGTTCGTAAAACTCGCCGTCAATCTTGGCGCGCTGGTAGCCCTTCTTCAGGTACTCAGCCATTTCCTTTTTGTATTCGCCTTTGCGGTCGCGCACGACCGGCGCGAGCAAATACAAACGCGTGCCTTCCGGCAACGCCATAATGCGATCAACCATCTCGGCGACCTGCATCGCCGCGATGGGCTGGCCGGTGGCAGGCGAATACGGAATGCCGACACGCGCCCACAGCAGGCGCATGTAGTCGTAGATTTCGGTGACGGTGCCGACTGTCGAGCGCGGATTGCGCGACGTGGTCTTCTGTTCGATCGAAATTGCTGGCGAGAGTCCTTCGATGGAATCCACATCCGGCTTCTGCATCAGCTCCAAGAACTGACGCGCATACGCCGATAGCGACTCTACGTAGCGGCGCTGGCCTTCGGCGTAGATCGTGTCAAACGCGAGCGAGGATTTGCCGCTGCCGCTCAAGCCGGTGATCACCACCAACTCGTTGCGGGGAATATCGACGTTAACGCCCTTGAGATTGTGCTCTCGGGCGCCGCGTACGCGGATATGGGTCAGGCCGTCCTTCATTGCGGCAAACCGTAGACGAAAGCGGTCATCGAGATCCCGGGCGCATAGTCGCGGTTGAAGATGAAAGGCGTCTCGCCGGCGCGCTGGGCGCCGAGCGCGTAGACGACCGGCATATAGTGCTCCCAATCCGGCGCGGCGACGGCGGCATCGGGTTGTGCCTTATAATTCAGCGCAGCGCTGTGATCGCCTTCAACGCTGGCGACGATGAGATTGTCGAACGCTGCGACCCACGGCGGCGGCTCGGGTGAGGGCGCGCGGAAGAAGGCCGGCAGATTGTGAACGATATTGCCGGAGGCCAGCAGCAGAACATTGTCATCGCGCAGCGAGGCGAGCGCTTGCGCGACCGCGTAGTGCTCGGCGGCCGGACGGCGAATATCCAAGCTCACTTGCACGATAGGCACGTCGGCGTCTGGGTACATGTGCACGAGCACGCTCCAGGCGCCGTGATCGAGGCCCCAAGTGTCGTCGAGCTTTGCGTCAAACGCTGTCAGGTTTTCCACGATGGTTTGCGCGAGCGCCGGATCGCCGGGGGCAGGGTACTGCACGTCGAACAAAGCCTGAGGAAAGCCGCGGCCGAAATCGTGGATGGTCTGCGGGCGCGCGTTCGAGGTCACGCGCACGCCTTCCGTCACCCAATGCGCGGACACGCAAACGATCGCGCGGGGCTTTGGAAAGCGCTGCGAGATCTCCGCCCAGCCGCGTGTGGAGGGCGTGTCTTCAATGGCGTTCATCGGCGAGCCGTGGCCGACAAAAAGGGCAGGCGCTCGGGTCATTTCGGTCTTGCTTCGGGGACCGCCGGAGCCGCCGGCGGACACCAATATCTAGTAGCTAGAGTCTCTCGAACATCAAGAACAAAGAACGAACAACAATCAGACTCAGTCGCGTTGGGGCGCTGCACCGTCGCGTCTCAACCTGCAGTGTCGCGTGCTTGACGCTTCAGGACGCGCAGGTCACAGGTTCCGCATGTTTGGTAAGGGAAAAAACGGCGCATCACAGGCCAAGAGCCGTGTCGCCGAGGTGGGTTGGGTCATCGAAGCCCAGTCAGCGGGCTTCATTTGGGACGCGCCGCGGAAATTTGCGCGCGCGGAGCCCGGATCGACTGTGGCGAAATCCGTGCGCTACTGCCCGGCGGTTATCGAGCACGAAACGCGCATGTACGAAGTGACATGCCCAATCGATGTCGAGCTCGGCTTTCATTGGGACCAGCAGGGCATGCCGCGTGTGCAACTCGTTGGGCAGAGCCAATCCGGCATCCGGCCCGACGCGCTCGCACGTATGTTGGTGATGGGGGATCGAAAGGAGTGGCGCCACGAAGATCGGCCCATCATCCAGATCATTACGCCGTACCACTTCATCGCCGACGAGCAGATGTACCTGACGCAACTGCCGCCGTTTAATCACTACCGTTCGCCGCAACTGCCCGGCGTGCTGATCGGCGGGCGTCTGCCGATTGACGTTTGGCCGCGCCAAATGATGTGGGCCTTCGAATGGCACGACACGAGCCAAAATCTCGTGCTGAAGCGCGGCGAGCCGTGGTTCTACGTGCGCTTTGAGCCGAACGACCCTTCGCGCCCGGTGCGCTTGGTCGAAGCGGAAATGACCGAGGACCTGCGCGAGTATCTGAAGGGCATGTCTGCGGTCGCAAACTACGTGAACCGCACCTATTCGCTCTTCAACACGGCGCGGTCGCGCCGCCCGGCAAAGCTGCTTGTGCCGAAGAAGAGGGGCGCGGACGCGGAGTCCGAGTAGGCCAACGAACGGTTGGGAAATGGTGCCTGGGGCCGGAATCGAACCAGCGACACGCGGATTTTCAATCCGCTGCTCTACCAACTGAGCTACCCAGGCGCTCGCCTGCCGGACCAGGGTCCGGCGCGGGGAAGCGGGTCTATAGCGGGGCGGTCCTGACCTGTCCACGGCGCGCAGCCGGGTTCTGAAATGCTTGCTTCATTTGCCGCTTCGCGTCGAAATGGCGGCGCGAGGCCGTTGGCGTTGGAGGACAGCATGTGCCCGATCTGTGAGGTAAACGTCGACCGTCGCGGCCTACTGCGCGGCATGGCCGCTGGCGCGGCCGCAGTAGCGCTGCCTGCCTGCACCACCGTCAATCCAGTCACCGGCCGCAATCAGATGATTCTGATCGACGACGCGCAGCTCTCGCAGGCTGCGTTGCAGGCTTGGGATCAGCAGCTGCGTCAGACGCCGACCTGGAACAATCGCGCAGCGCAGGCGCGCCTTGAGCGCGCTGGCATGCGCATCGTGACGGCGGCCGGGAGGGGCAATCAGTCCTGGGAATTCCGTCTGTTCGATTCCGATCAGAAGAACGCATTCGTGCTACCGGCCAACAAAGTCGGCTTCTATCGCGGCCTCTATGAGATTTGCGACAAAGACGATTGGATCGCTTGCGTGCTCGGTCATGAAACCGGCCACGTCACCGGCCGTCACGCCGCTGAGCGCTATAGCCGCGAGATGGTGACCCAAGGGGCGCTGCAGGTGGCCGGTGCGGCTATTAACAGCAACATCGCGACGGCCGCTCTCGGCCTTGGCGCGCAGGTCGGCCTGAGCTTGCCGTTCTCGCGTCAGCAGGAGGCCGAGGCCGACATTATCGGTATCCGCTACATGCACGACGCTGGCTTCGACGTGCGCGAAGCGATTCCGTTTTGGCAGCGAATGGAGTCGAGCGGGGGCTCGCGGCCGCCCGAATTTCTCTCCACCCACCCCAATCCAGACAACCGGATTGCCCGCATCACGGCCTACATTAATCAGCAGGGCTGGGGGCCGGTTTAGGGCCCGCCTTGCTTCGGCCGGATGTGGGCTGTAGTTTCCGCGCCCTTCGGTCCCGTCTCGGCGGAGGCCGGATGTGCCGCCTTAGCTCAGTTGGTAGAGCATCGGCTTGTGGAGCCGGGTGTCGTTGGTTCGAGCCCAACAGGCGGTACCATTCCCATTTCGTGGGAAAGGACTGAGCTGGCGATCGTGGATCCAGAAGTCCCTCCCGCTGCTTCGCAACTGTTGAGTTTCCACGCCCGCTACGCCGCGCACGCCGCTGCAGCGCGCGGATTTGTGTTCCGATCACTCGATGGCGCGGACGGCTATCTGTTCGAAGTGTGCGACGGCGCCCGGCGCGCCTTGTTCGCGGCGGGGCAGGGTTCGCCCTACGCGATGAATGACGCAAACGCCGCCTCGCTGGCGCGGGACAAATGGTTCGCTGCCGAGGCTCTACAGCAATCGAATGTGCCGGCCCTGCAAGGGCAATTGTTCTTCGTCACCAGGCGCTGGTCGGAAATGCGATCGCCGGGACGCGAGCCGGAAGACGCCCGCGCGTTCGCAACAAGCGCTACGTATCCGATTTTTTGTAAGCCAATCTCGGCTTCGAATGGCCTCCATGCAGAGGTGATCACGGACGCTGGTGCATTCGATGACTACATGACGCGTGTGGCGCGAGAGCATTTCGCGATCATCGCTCAGCCTTACGTGCGCGCGGTAGAACATCGCGTGTTTGTATTGGATGGACGCCCGCTGTTCTCCTACCGAAAGCATGCGCCGACTGTCGTTGGCGATGGCGAGAGCACGCTGGCGACGTTGATCGAAATGCTGCCGCGCGATCCCGGCGCGCCCGTGAACAGATTGCTTGCGCGAGATGCATCCGGCGCCGTCATAGCAGATAACACGATCATCGAGCGCGGCCTGCGGTTGGCGTTGGAGGGTCCTGCGAACCGCGCAGCGGGCGGCGGTTCGGCGGACCTACGCGACGGTGCGCAGGCCTCGCTGGCGGATTTGGCTGTGAAGGCGGCGCGAGCGCTAGGATTGCGCCTTGCCGCCGTCGACGTCTTTGACCTCTCGCCCGCGCGCGATCTGAGCGAGCTCGTGGTGATCGAGGTCAATTCCAATCCGATGATCAAGACGCTCGAAGATCACGATCGCTGGGATCTGATCGACACGATCTGGAGCGCGAACTTCGAGGCGGCGTTGCGATGAGGACGTGGCGCGTGCCTTATCCGAAATTCGGCGACGGGCCCGGCTTAGAGCGCGTAACCGCGGTGGCGAGCCGTCTGGGTATCGATCTGGCGGGCTTCGGTCAGAACGGCGTTGTAGTTGTTGGGTCCAACGGCAAGGGATCGACTGCGGCGATGACGGCGGCGCTCTTGCGCGAAACTGGCCAGGGAGTTGGGCTCTTCACTTCACCCCACCTCTTCGATCTGAACGAGCGCTTCCGGATCAACGATGAAGACATCAACGACAACGACCTGAGCCATCACTGGGAGCGTGTGCATGCGGCGATCGACGCGACCGGTCTGGCGGAAACCATCGGCGGCTTCGAATTCCTGTTTCTGATTGCGGCCGATTGGTTTTCGGCGCGAGGTTGCGTTCACACGGTTTGGGAAGCGGGGCTCGGCGGACGTCTGGACCCGGTGCGGCTCATCGAGGCCAAACGCGTCGCGCTGACGGCGCTCGATCTGGAGCACACGGCGCTACTTGGCGACACGATCGAGGCGATCGCCGCAGAAAAGATCGCAGCGGCGCCGAAAGGCGCGACTTTGTTCGTGAGCGAGAGCTGCAAGCCGTACAGCGATACGATCGAAACGTTTGCGCAATCCATCGGCGTGCGCCCAATCTTCACGCATCTGAGCGCCGGCGCGCCGTTGCCTGGCGCATTTCAGAGGGAGAACGCAGCGTTGGCGCTTGCGGTGACGCGAGACCTCGTCGCGTTGAGCAACGAGAGCATCGTACGCGGCTTCGCCGCGACACGCTGGCCTGGCCGGCTCGAAATCATCGCAGAAGAACCACTGACGATCATCGACGTCGGCCACACGCCGGCGGGCGTGCGTGCGGCATTGGCGGGTTTCAGCGCGATGAAGGGCGAGCGCGCGAGCATGCTCGTCTGTGGCAGCTCCGCCGACAAAGACGTCAGCGCGCTTATCGGGGTGCTCGCACCGGCGTTCGACACCATCATCTGCGCCTCGGCACGGCATAAGGGCGCGCCCGCGGCGCAGGTCGCCGCGCATGCGGCGGCGGCCAATCCGCAGGCGGAGATCGTGATCGCCGAGAGCGTCACCGATGCGCGGCGGCTCGCCTTGCATCGTGCCGAAAGAAAAGGATGGGCCGTTTACGTCGCAGGCGGGCTTTTTTTGGCGGCAGAATACAAGGCCGTGAGCATCGGTCGCGATCCGGCGAGCTTGGTCTTCTTTTGACCCAGCCGCGCCGCTAGAACGCTCGCAAGGGGACCCATGCCGCGTACGCTTTTCGAACACCTATCGCCGGACACCGGCGCCAAGCGCGTTTTGGCGCTCGATGGCGGCGGCGTGAAGGGCGTGTTCACGCTGGGCATGCTGAAGGTGCTTGAGGACGAACTCCGCCAACGTGCTGGCGGTGACGCGGCGTTCCGGCTTTCCGATTACTACGATCTGATCGGCGGCACCTCGACTGGCGCGATCATCTCCGCTGGTCTCGCTTTGGGACTGAGCGTCGATGAGTTGATCGAACTCTACATGCGGCTCGGCCCGGACGTGTTCGGCCGTAGCTCCGGTGATGGCGTCTTCCTGGAGTGCAAGTTTGATTCAACCAAACTGCGGCGCTCGCTTCATTCGGTGCTTTCGACCAAAACGCTGGGTTCGCAAGACTTGAAAACTGGCTTGGCCATTCATGCCAAGCGCGTCGATACAGGCTCGGCCTGGGTGATCACCAATCACCCGCTCGGCATGTTCTACGATCCGCCCGGGGAGAGCGGCATCTTTCCCAACAAGCGCTATCGCCTCACCGATTTGGTGCTGGCCAGTGCTGCAGCGCCCACCTTCTTCGACGAAGTCACCATCGATATCGAGTTCGATGACAAACGCGCGCCCATTCAGAAGGGCTACTTTGTTGACGGCGCCGTGAGCGCCAACAACAACCCAAGTCTGTCGCTATTCATGCTGGCGCTGGAGCCGGGCTACAAGTTTGGCTGGAAGTCAGGCGGCGACATGCTGATGATGACGTCATGTGGCACCGGCATGCGGCGTCCAGCAGTCGATGGCCACGCGTTTCAAGGGCTGCCGCCTGGCTTGCGTGGCGTGCACGCCTTGCGCGCCATGGTCTATGACACGCAAGTTCAAGGCGTGATGCTGATGCAAGCCTTTTCCGAACCACGTAAACCGTGGCGCATCAATTCGGAGATTGGCGAGATGAAAGGCGTGTGCGTCAGCGGTACGCCGTTGCTCGACTATCAGCGCATGGACCTTGTATTCGACACCAAGCCAAAATCTCGTCGCGGCGATCCCGTGCCGCCGATGACGCAGCTTGAGAGATTGATTGGTCGCGAGCTCGACGCGGAAACGCTCAACGCACTCGACTTCATGGACAACGGAAAGAAGGCGAACCTCGATCTGTTGCTTGAAGTCGGCATGGCTACGGGTCGCACCTTCGTCGATGCGACCTACCCAGATCCGAAGTTTGACCCGGACGAGTGGCGCTCGTGATCCAGGCGAGGCTTTGCCTTTTCCTAATTGATCCTTGTTAGGCTAGGGCATGGCTTCCGCCCGCAGAGCGCAGAAATCCGATCCAACGCTGGAAGCGGCGGTGGAATATTTTGCGTCGCGTTCGCACAATGCGTGGCGCAAGTCCTTGTTGCGGAATGAGCCCAAGCAGAAGGGCAAACCGCGCATGCGGCTGCGCGGCGGGATTATGGTTGACGTCAATCAACCATGGTCCAAGTTGAATCCGAGAGCCAAGGTCGACAACAAACGCGCAGCGCGCGACGCCTACGCCGCGCTGAAGAAATTCCCGAAGGATCGCGAGGCGGCGGCGGATTTCGTTCATCGATGCTGGATGGAACGCAACAAGGACGACGCAAGTCAGCCCAAGGCACTGTTCAAATCCTACGCGCGCTTGCCTGCTGCAGAGAAAGACAAGGATCGCGCCCATGTGGACGCGATGAAGGCGGCTGTGGCTGCGGTGCGCAGAGGCGAGACGAAGAAGGCCCCCGCGCGAGCGCGGAAAAAAGCGCCTGCGAAGGCGAAAGCCGCGAAGGCGCGTAAAAAGCCCTGACAGCAAGGCTTCGGCGACGGCGCGAGAGCCTTGCACTTCCCTGCATTTCTAGGGACATGAGCGGCGATGAAGAAGGTCGTCGTCGTCGGCGCGGGCGTGATTGGGCTTATGTGCGCGGTGCGCCTGGCGAAAGCCGGCGCCCGTGTGGAAGTGCTGGAAGCTGAGGCGGAACACCACAGCCAGTACGGACCTTCGGCGTCCGCGGCCGCAGCGGGCATGTTAGCGCCACTCGAAGTCGAAGCATCGCCTCACGAAAAGCTGGCGTTGGACTCGCTGGCGTTCTGGCGCCAATGGCAAAACGGCGCCGAGTGGGCGGATGGCGTGCGCTTCGACGGCGGCGTGATGGTGGCGCGCGACGCACCGCAAGCCGATGCGTTTGCTGCGAACGCCAAGCGGCTCGGGCGGAATGTCATCTCTTTGGCCGGCGGCCAGTTCCGCAAGCGCACGGGGTTCGAGACGAAGGTCGAACACGCCTTATTCATTGAAGATGAAGGCACGGCCGATCCATTGCGTGTGTTGAGTGGCCTGATGATGCAGGCTCACGCGCACGGCGTGTTGGTTTACAACAATCAGGATGCTGCCGCCGTGACCGCCAATCGCGTTGAGACGCACGAGCGCGGTATGTGCGAGGGCGATGTTGTGGTCCTCGCCCCTGGCGTTTGGGCGACGGACGAATTGAAGCGTGCGGCGCCCGCGCTCTCGCACATCCGTGCCGGCAAGGGTCAGCTTCTTCCCATCACACTAAAGCGCTGGTTGGCGCCCAATTTGCGCGCTTCTGACTTCTACATCGCGCAGCGCCGCGGCGACGCGGTGCTCGGCGCAAGCTCGCAGATGGATCAGTGGGAGCGCACGCCAAACGCGGCGGAGACGCAGAAGCTGGTGCACGCCGCTAACAGCGTTCTGCCCGGCGAGATCGAGGTGGCCGGCAAAGGGTGGGCAGGCATCCGCCCGATGACGCCGGACGGTTGGCCAATGGTTGGCCGCTCCGGCGATGTGTTGATCGCCGCGGGCCATTCCCGCAATGGTTGGCTCTTGGCGCCGGTTACGGCGGAGATCATTACAGCCTATGTGATGGGCGGCGAAATCGCCCCCGAATGGGCGGCGTTGTCGCCAGATAGATTTGGAAGCAATGATCGGCATTGAACCCACCGAAGAGCAAACCGCGATCAAGCATGCGATCGAGGACATTTGCGCCAAGTACGACGATCACTACTGGCTGAACGTCGACAACACCGGCGAGTTTCCGCAGGCGTTCGTCGATGACATTGCAGCTGGCGGCTGGCTGGGTGTGGCGATGCCGGAAAGCGTCGGCGGCGCGGGGCTCGGGCTCACCGAAGCAGCGCTGATGATGCAGACGGTCGCGCAATCGGGCGCCGGTTTCTCCGGTGCGAGCGCCATCCATCTCAACGTCTTCGGTCTGATGCCAATCGTGAAGTTCGGCACGCCCGAACAGCAGCAAATGTTTTTGCCACGTGTGATTAGCGGGCAGGACAAAACTTGCTTTGCAGTGACCGAGCCGAACTCTGGCCTGGACACATCAAGCTTAGAAACGAAGGCCGAGCGCACCAATTCCGGCTATCGCATCACCGGTCGCAAAATCTGGACGACCAACGCGCAGCGCGCCAACAAGATGCTGATTATCGCGCGCACGACGCCGAAGGAGGAAGCAAGGCGGCCGACCGATGGTCTCTCGCTGTTCTATGCCGACGTTGATCGCAAGTACGTTGAGGCGCAGCCGATCCCAAAAATGGGCCGGAAGGCAGTGGAGTGCAACACGCTCTTCATCGAGAACCTCGAAGTACCGCGTGAAGCTTTGATCGGCGAAGAAGGCGGCGGATTCAAAATTCTATTGTCGGGCCTCAATCCCGAACGCGTGTTGTTTGCGGTAGAAGCGATTGGGCTTGGGCGCGCGGCGCTAAAGCGCGCCGCGCAGTACGCAAAAGAGCGCGTGGTGTTCGGACGCCCGATCGGCCAAAACCAAGGCATTCAACATCCGCTCGCTAAGTCCTGGGCCGAACTGGAAGCTGCGGACCTCATGGCGTTCAAGGCGGCCGCACTTTACGACGCGGGCAAGGAATGCGGCGCCGAAGCAAACGCCTCGAAGTATCTGGGCGCAGAGGCTGGCTTCCGCGCGTGCGAAGCGTCCGTCCTCGCGCATGGCGGCATGGGCTACGCGAAGGAATACTTTGTTGAGCGCTATTTCCGCGAAGCCATGATCGCCCGCATCGCGCCCGTGTCGCGCGAGATGATACTGAACTTCATCGCCGAGCGCGTGTTGGGGCTGCCGAAGAGCTACTGATCGTTTCGGAAAACAATCGTTAATCTCTGATTCACCAAATCCGCTGACCCCAAAACCATGGTCGAACGGATCTCGCCACAGGCGGCGGAGAACGTGCGCGCGGCGATCCAGCGGGGCGCACAAGCGACGGGCGTCGATTTTTCGATGCTGGTCGAAACGGCGCGGCGCGAAAGTGCGCTCGATCCGAATGCACGCGCCCGAACGTCGAGCGCGACTGGGCTCTTTCAATTTGTCGACGGTACGTGGCTCGACATGGTGCGCCGCCATGGCGCCGAGCACGGGCTCGGCCAATACGCGGCGGCGTTGAGCCAAGGGGCCGACGCTGAAACGCGGCGCGAGATCTTATCGTTGCGCAGCGATCCGGAGATCGCCGCGCGTATGGCCGGCGAGTTGGCGCGTGAGAACGCCGGAACGCTACAAAACCAATTGGGCCGCGCGCCGAGCGCTGGCGAACTCTACGCGGCACACGTGATGGGCGCGGGCGGCGCGGTGAGGCTGATTCAAGCGGCCGCACAGGGCTCGACTGACGCCAGCGCAATCTTCCCGCGTGAAGCCGCAGCCAATCGCGGCATCTTCTACGCACAAGGTCAGCCTTGCTCAGCGCAAGCAGTGCTCGACCGATTGAACTTGGATGCGAGCGGGACCGTTGACGCGAGCCCAAGCGCGCCGGCGCGCCGGCTCGACTACGCGGGCGTCGGTGGTGACGGCATGATGTCTCCGGCCTTGGCGCAGGCGCTGTTCAACATCGCGTTGCTGCCTTTGCTCAGCGGCGGCGAAGAGACTGATGACACGCAGCGCGATTCAACGCAGGGCCTCATGGCCTATGCGCGCCAAAGCATGAGCTAAGCCGCAGCGCCGCTCGCGAACATCGCGTCGATCTCTTCGGCGCCATAGCCTAGCTCCGCCAACACCGCACGCGTGTGTTCGCCCGCGAGTGGCGCCGGTCCGCGCGGGTTGTCGCTTACACCGGGAAAGCGAATTGGCGCACCGGGTGCGTTGATGGTTGTGCCATCGCGTTGCGGCGTCTGGACGACCGCTCCCGCTGCGATGGCTTGCGGATCGACAATCGCCTCGGCAGCGGAAAGCACTGGCGCCCAAATGAGCTGCTCGGCGTCCAGTGAAGCGGCGATCTCAGCAAGATCGCGTGACGCAAACGCCGCGTCGAGCATATCGACCAACGCGCCGCCGTTCTGCCGGCGCACCTTGGCGCGCGCGAAGCGCTCATCCTCGATCAGCTGCGGGACTTGAAGCGCGCGGCAGAGTTTGGGCCAGTCGGCCTCGCCTTGGCGCACCAGCAAGCTGATCCAGTGTTCGTCTCTGGTTTTGAAATAGTTGATGATCGGATTGGGCACATCGCGGCGCGCCCGGTTCGAGGCGGTGCGGCCGTATGAGTGCGCGATTGCGAAATCGGAGCCGCCGACATAGTGCGCAACGCGCAACAGCGCCGCCTCCACGAGACGACCCTTGCCAGTGCTTTGCCGCTCGTAAAGCGCCGCCAGCACACCGCTCACGATGGCAAGCGACGCAACGTGATCGCCAAACGCCGTGCGCAACTGGATCGGCTCTCCCCCTTTCGGGCGAAACAGCGCGGCGAGACCAGACCGCGCCCAGAATGCAGCGGCGTCCATGCCCGGACGATCCGCGTCCGGTCCGTCCAAACCGTAACCAGTCAGCGTCGCGTAAATGAGCCGGGGATTGCGCGCGAGCATTGCGTCGTGATCGAGGCCAGCGCGTTTCAATCCGCCAGGCCGCACATTGGTGAGAAACACGTCCGCGCCGTCGATGAGTTTCAGCAGAGCGTCGCGCCCGCTGTCTTGCGTCGTGTCCAGTAAGACGCCGCGCTTGCCGCGGTTATCGAGTTCGAACACCGGGTTGATCGCAACGCCTTCGACGCCGGCCGAGGCGAAGAATTGCCGGATCGGGTCACCGCCCGGTGGCTCGACCTTCACAACGTCGGCGCCCCAATCAGCCATGATACCGCCCGCGCCGGGCGCAGCGATGTAAGTGGCGTATTCGACGACCTTGAGACCCTTGAGCATCTGTATCGTTTCCCATTCGTAACGGCGTTGAGCAAGGCTTCGTTAAGCTGGAGCGGCAAGTCTGGCGGCAAGTGCGTGGCGGAAGGAATCGCCGCGCGCGGGGGAGCGCGCCGATGTCGATCGTGACCATGCGATCCAGTCTGACGGACAGTGATGTTCGCACCCTAATTAAGGGCCCGACGGAGGAAGACCGCGCGCAAGCGGCGCACAAGATCTGCCGCTGCATCGACGACGCGGCGCTTTCCCCAGAGGAACGCGCGCATGCGGAGGGCATCATTGCCATCATGGCGCAGGACGCGGCGGTGCTCGTGCGCCGCGCGCTCGCCGTGGCGCTGAAGAATTCGCCGAAGCTACCGCACGAGATCGCCAACAAGCTGGCGCACGACATCGAGACCATTGCGCTGCCGATCATTCTGAACTCGCCGGTGCTGACGGACGCGGACCTCGTGGAGATCGTGTGCGTGTCGCCGCCGTCCAAGCAGGTCGCCGTCGCTGGCCGCGAAACGCTTTCAACGACGGTGACGGGCGCAATCGCGCAATATGGTGTGAGCGAAGCGGTCCAACGCGCGCTTGCCAACGACAACGCGCAATTCGATGAAACTGGATTGGAGACGGCGCTCGACCGCTTTGCCGGCGTCTCCAATATCACGGCGACCATGGTACGCCGTGACAGCTTGCCCCTCGGCGTCACCGAAAAGCTCATCACGCTCGTCACCGGAGAAGTCTTCGATCATCTCGTCAACAATCACGAGCTGCCGCCGCAGATCGCCATCGATCTCGCCATGGGCGCGCGCGAACGCGCGACGCTCGACATCGTCGAACAGGCCGGGCGCCAGCGTGATGTCGGCCGCTTTGTGCAGCAGCTCAATTTGAACGGCAGGCTAACGCCGTCTCTGTTGATGCGCGGGCTGTGCTTAGGGAATATCGAATTCGTTGAGCACGCAATCGCCGAACTCGCGGGGCTGTCGCACCAGCGCACGTGGCTCCTGGTGCACGATAGCGGGCCGCTGGGTTTGAAGGCGGCGTTCGATCGCGCGGGGCTCCCACCGCGTCTCTTCCCCTCTTTCCGCGCGGCGATCGAAGTTTATCATTCGATCGAACGTGAGGGCGCGAGCGTCGAGCGGGGCGCATTCCGCAAGCGCATGCTTGAGCGCACGCTGACGCTGTTTCAGTCGGTGCCGAAAGACGATCTCGATTATTTGCTGGAGAAGCTTGACGCGACGGCCTTCAGGCCCGAACGCGCAGCGGCGATCTAGCGCAAGCCCGCTTCAGCGAACGGTCCACCGCCGCGGTCAAAGCCCGCGATCGCGAGGGTGCGCGCCTGTGCGGCGGTGCGGACGGTCTCGGCCGTGATGACGATGCCGGCGGCGCGGGCGGCGAGCACGCGGCGGCTCAGCGGCGTGCGGTCGTCATCCTCGAGTGCGAGGAAGGGATCGGCCGGATCGGAAACGTCGAGGATGAGTTCGCTGTAGAGCGCGCGGGCGCGTGTGCCGAACGGCAACGGGCAGGCATTGTCGCCACGCAGAACGATCGACCAGCCGCGAGCGCGAAGGGCCTCGGCGAGGCCCGGGCCGTCAGCGACGAGGCGTTGCTCGCACAATTCGAAGGAAAGCGCCTGACGCGTGCAGCCCGCTTCCATGGCCGCTTCGCTCAGCATGTCGCCTTCGAGGCCTGATTGCAGGGCGCTCGGAATAGAGAGCGAGAGCGGCGCGTAGAGACCGCGTTCTTTCCATGCCATGCGCGCGCAGCGGATCAGCCGCGCCAAGTTCGTGAAGCGGAAGGCATCGGCTTCATCGCCGCGCGGGCGGATCACGCCAGAGGCGAGCGCGCCAACGCGCAGATCGACGCGCGCGCCGATAGCGAAAGCAAGCGGCTCAGGTTCGACCGCGCGAGAAGGGAAAGGGATGACTGTCATAAGCCTAACGAGCGGCGCTTATGACATGGGCGCAGTTAAAAAACGGGCGCGGAAGACGGTGAAGACTGCGTTAGCGCGGCGCAACGCCCAAAGCTGCCACACGTGTTTCCAAGGCCTGAACGAGCGCCTTGCCGATCGGGTGCGCGTCAGAGGCGATGCGGTCCCTGATCGCCGCGCGTAACGCATCGACATGGGCGCAGACCAGGCTCGGATTGGCGCGCGCCGCAGCTTTGCCCGCATCGGTTTCGATCAGGCGGCAGAGCGAAGCCGCGATGTCTGTCACCAGCGGATAACCATAGGCGCCGCCCATGCCCTTGAGGTCGTGCGCCGCGCGCATCAGCGTTTCCAGGGCGGCGTCGCTCCATCCGGCCGCTTCGGCGGCGGCGCGCGCGGACTGCAGTGTCAACGCGTCGGCGTCCAGCCATTTCTCGAACGATGCGCTCATAGCCTTCATTGTCTCATCGGCGCGGCTGACAGCGTCGGCATCGAAAACGGGTTGCTTCAGGTCAAACTGCCGCAAACCCGCTTCACGCGGATCGATGAACTTGGCCTTTGCCATTCGGGGACAATGACGAGCGGCTGGTGAACAGAGCGTTGACGAAGACCTAGACGCTGAACTGTTCACGAAGAATTCGTTGATCCAGCGCGTGATCAGGATCGAACAGGAGCGTAATTTCCGCGTCCGGGTCCTCGCGGATGTCCACGGCGGTGATGTTTCGGATTTCGACGTTGTCGGCTGCCGCACTGACGCTGCGGCGATCCGCTTCCAGCACCTCAAAGCGCACCTGAGCCCGATGCGACAAGAGCGCGCCGCGCCAGCGGCGGGGCCGGAAGGCGCTGATTGGCGTCAGCGCCAGCAAACGAGAGTCGATCGGTAGGATCGGGCCGTGAGCCGAGAAGTTGTAGGCCGTGGAGCCGGCGGCGGTCGCCACCATGGCACCGTCGCACAATAGCTCGCCCATGCGCTCGGCGCCATCGATGATGATCTTCAGCTTCGCCGACTGCGCCGTTTGCCGCAGCAGCGACACCTCGTTGAAGGCGCGCTCCTCAATGAAGCCAGCGGCGGTCTCGCAGCGAGCGACCAACGGGCGAATGATAACGGGCTCGGCCTTTTCGATGCGGGCGGGCAGATCGTCTTCGTGAAAGTCGTTCATCAGGAAGCCGACGGTCCCGCGGTTCATGCCGTAGACAGGCTTCTTGTCCTTGAGCCGTCGCCGCAGGGTCTCGAGCATCTGGCCATCGCCGCCTAGCGCTACGACAACGTCAGCGTCCGCCTCGCTCGATTGGCCGAAGCGATGACGCAGCCGCAGCAGGGCTTCTTGCGCTTCGGGGCGGGCGCTGGCGGTGAAGGCGAGTTTCATGTGGCGCCGACCATAGCCTTGCGGCGCGCGTGACGCCAAGCAACGGTTGAGCCCTCCCCCTGGCGAGGCTAGGGTGGTGACGGAGACTTCTCATGGCAGACGATGCAGGCACATCCCTGAAGGGCCGCGTGAGCGCGGAAGAGTGGAACGCGCGCGTCGATTGCGCAGCGCTCTATCGCCTGATCGCCCTGCATGGCTGGGACGACATGATTTTTACGCACATTTCGATGCGCGTGCCGGGGCCTGACCACCACTTCTTGATCAATCCCTACGGCTTCATGTTCGAAGAGATCACGGCGTCGTCGCTGGTGAAGGTCGATCTCGACGGCAACATCGTCAGCCCGACGCAATACTACATCAATCCGGCGGGCTTCACGATTCACTCCGCCATCCATGCGGCGCGCGAAGACGCGCTCTGCGTGATCCACTGCCATACCGATGCCGGCGTTGGCGTTGCGGCGCAAAAGGATGGCCTGTTGCCGATCTCGCAGAACTCTCTGCTGGTGATCCCGAACCTCGCCTATCACGGGTACGAAGGGGTGGCACTCAATCTCGATGAGCGCGAGCGGCTGGTGAAAGATCTCGGTGATAAGAAGCTGATGCTCTTGCGCAACCACGGCACGCTGTCAGTCGGCCAAAACGCGGGCGACGCATTCATCGGCATTTTCTTCCTCGAGCGCGCATGCGCTGAGCAGGTCTGCGCGTTGAGCGCGGGCCGCGACAACGTCCTCATCGCGCCCGAGGCGGCGCAAGAAGAGACGCGCGGTCAAAGCAAAGGTCTGGGAATGGTGTCGGGGTTGGCGTGGCCGGGGCTCAAGCGCAAATTGGACCGGCATCTGCCGGGCTACGACTCTTAACAGTACTTGCGGCGTTAGCGCCGGCGCCGGCTTTTGCCGGCGCTTGGATTGCGCCCAAGGGCGGCCAAGAGATCTGGACCAACGTCGCCGGTCAACGCGACGGTCTCACCTACTACGAAAGCTCCAGCTACGTTGAGCAACCGATCGGCGGCGAGACCTCGCTCGTGCTCGCCCCCTGGTTCGAGCAAAACTACAACACAGCAGAGGGCTGGCGCGCGGAAGCGACATTAGCGGCCAAACATGTCGTGCTGCGTCATGACGACACCGTCGTCGCATTGCAGGCGGGCGCTTTGTGGATTTCCAATCCCCGTCCCGAGTGCGGCGAAGGCGGCGCGGAAGTGCGCGTCTTGGCAGGAAGGCCCGTGGGCGAGCGAGCTTTTGTTAATGTCGAGGCGGCGGCGCGCGCTCTGGACGGTGGCTGCGAAAGCCAGCGGCTCGACTTAACGGCCGGTTATCACGCAGGGCGCAACTGGCTCGCGCTTGGTCAGATTTTCTTTGACCATCCCCAGGACGGGCAAGAGAGCATTAAAGCAGAACTGACCCTGGTGCGCTTCACCCGCAGCGGCCGAGGCTTTCAGTTGGGCGTCCGCGCCCGCCTTGATGGGGACGACGCGGAACCCGCACTTGTGCTAGGGTTGTGGGGCGCTCGTCGTCCGGCGGATTGATGAAATGTCGCTGCCCGACTAGGTCCGGCAGACACAAATAAGCAAAACTTACGTTGTAAGGTCCGTTACATGATGGGGTTGTTCAAGCGCTACGGCTTTGCGGCAGTAGTGGCCTTAGGCCTTGCGCTCATGACGCTCGTCGTGGCGGGCAAGGCGATCTTTACCAGCGGCGACGGTAGCGACGCGAAAGCGGCGCCGGCCAGCGCTGACCATGCCGGCGGCGGTGGCGGACGTGGTGGGCCGACGGCGGTGACCGTGGTCGCTGCGGGCATGCACGACTTTAACGACGCCATCCAGGTCATCGGCACCGCGCAAGCGCGCGAGTCCATCGTCATTACGCCGAAGGTCGCTGACACCATCCGCGCCATTCGCTTCGACAGCGGCGCGCATGTGCGTCAGGGTCAGGTGCTGGTGGAGATGTCGAGCGTCGAGCAGGGCGCTGATCTCGCCGAAGCGCGCGCCAACAACGCCCAGGCGCAAGAGAACCTCCGCCGCTACCAAGAGCTCTTCAATCGTGGCTTCGCATCGCAAGCGCAAATCGACACGGTCCGCGCGGCCGCAGATGCCGCCCAAGCGCAGGTGGACGCCGGCGGTTCTCGCGTCTCGGATCGCACGATCCGCGCCCCGTTCTCGGGTGTCATTGGTTTACGCACGGCAAGCCCAGGTCAGTTTGTACAACCCGGCACGCAGATCGGCACGCTTGACGATACGTCGGTAATCAAACTTGATTTCGATGTTCCCGAGACCGATGTGGCGCGCGTCGCCGCCGGCGTCTCCATCGTCGCGCACACAGCCGCCTACCCGGACCGTCAGTTCACCGGGAGCATTTCCAACGTCGACAGCCGCATCGATCCTGCCACCCGCACAGTCCGCGTACGCGCGATGATGCCCAACGCCGACGGCGTTATCCGTCCGGGCATGCTGATGACGGTGCAAATCCGCTCCAATCCGCGGAGCGCGCTGTCGGTCCCAGAGATTGCCATCGTCGATGCAGCCGATGGGTCGTACGTTTATCGCGTCTCAAGCGGCAATCGCGGCACAACCGCTGAGCGCGTGGCCGTCACCACGGGCCAACGCAGCGATGGTGTGGCCGAAGTGCTGACTGGCCTCACCAACGGCGATGCAATCGTCACTGAGGGCATACAGAGCGTGCGGCCCGGGCAGCCGGTGCGCGTGACGGGCGGTCACGCGCAGCACAGCGCCGCCGACACACTGGAACTGCGGCCCCGCGGGTGACCCTTTCCGATCTCTCCGTCCGCCGTCCCGTTCTGGCGACGGTGTTTTCGCTCATTATTATCGCCTTCGGGCTCATCTCGTTCACGCGCCTGCCGTTGCGCGAGCTGCCTGACGTTGATCGCCCGGTGGTCTCGATCTCGACCACCTATCCCGGCGCTTCGGCGCAAGTCGTCGAAAACCAGATCACCAGACCGATCGAAGATCAGCTCTCTGGCATCGACGGCATCGACACGATTAGCTCCTCAAGTGTCGACGGCCGCTCGTCCGTCAACGTCGTGTTTCAACTCAGCCGCAATCTTGAAGACGCGGCCAACGACGTGCGCAACTCGGTCGACCGCGCCCGCAATCAGTTGCCGCAAGACATTGACGCGCCCGTCATCCGCAAAGCCGACGCGGACGCTGACCCGATCCTGTGGTTCAGCCTCGAGTCCACCACGCTCGATCGCATGGCGCTCACCGACTACGCCACACGCTATCTCGTCGATCGTCTTTCAGTGCTCGATGGCGTCGCCGCTGTGCAAATCGGCGGAGGTTTCCAGCGCTCATTGCGAGTTTGGCTCAACACCGACGCCATGGCCGCGCGCGGCATCACTGTCGATGACATCGACAATGCGCTCAGAACGCAAAACATCGAAGCGCCCGCCGGATATGTTCAGGGCCAAGAGCGGGACTATCAGGTCCGGATCGCACGCTCATTCGCGACGCCGGCCGACTTCGCGCGTCTGCCGCTGACGCAAGCGAACGGCGATGACAGCGCGGTCGTGCGCCTGGGCGACGTCGCCCGCATCGAGATCGCGCCGGACGAAACCCGCAGCATCTTCCGCGGCAACGGTCACGTCCAAGTTGGCCTAGGCATTGTGCGGCAATCACGCGCCAATGCGCTTGAAGTTGGCCGGCTGGTGAAAGCCGAAGTCGAGCGCTTACGCCCGACGCTGCCGCGCGGCACCGACATGATCGTCACCTACGATTCAACGGTGTTCATCGATCGCGCCATCGAGCAGGTCGGCCACTCGCTGATCGAGTCGACCGTCCTCGTGGTGTTCGTGATTTTCCTCTTCCTGGGTTCGTGGCGCGCGGCCTTCATTCCAGCCGCTGTCATCCCGGTCTGCTTGATCGGCGCCTTCTTGATCATGAACGTGTTTGGGTTCTCAATTAACCTGCTCACGCTCATGGCGCTGGTGCTCGCCATCGGCCTGGTCGTCGACGACTCCATTGTCGTTCTCGAAAATTCGCAACGGCGCGTGGATACGCTGGGTGAGCCGCCGCTGGTGGCCGCTGAGCGCGGCGCCAAGCAAGTGTTCTTCGCGATTATCGCGACTTCGGCCGTGCTGGTGGCCGTGTTCCTGCCGTTGCTGTTTGTCGGCGGCTATGTCGGCAAGCTCTTCATCGAGCTCGCCGTTACGATCGCGGGCGTCGTCGCCATCTCCGCGTTCGCGTCGCTCTCGCTGTCGCCGATGATGTGCTCAAAGCTGATGAAGTCGGCGAAGAGCGACACACGACTGACGCGTGTCGTCGATGGTATTATGGACGCAGTGAAGCATTCCTATCGCGCTTCACTCTCAGCTGCGCTCAACGCCAAGCCTGTCGTGTTTGCGATGTTTGCTGGCGTGCTGTTGATCGGCGGCTTCATTTTCACGCACATCTCTTCGGAA
>JADMIO010845993.1_pt1 | contig 30625 bp, 28 predicted proteins | sample 8958161 | NCBI WGS metagenome assembly JADMIO01 (sample SAMN16585339, study PRJNA669376) | soil metagenome | isolation source: Crop rotation soil | place: USA: Cullars Rotation, Alabama | collected 2011 | reverse complement strand
CTTTCCCGGCGGTGCCGCGTGGCGGTGAGCGCCGAGCTGCGCGCCGGCACGCTGAGGCTCACGGTGGCGGCCGCCGGCCTCGTGCTCGGGCTGTCGGCGGCGGCGGTGCTGCCGTTGCTGTTGCCCTGGCAGGGTCAGGCCAGCTTGGCGGGCCTGGCTTTGTTGCTCGCGCTGTTGCCTTGTACGGGCTTCGTGCTCGCCCAGCGTCGCGGCTTTGCGAAAAGCACGCCGATCGGCGCTTCGCGCTTGTGGACGGCTGCGGCCGCCGTTGCGTCGGTTTCGGCCTTGGCGATCGTTCCCATGTTCAACCTGTATCGCGGTCAAGTGCGCGTGCTGAACCACGGCGACGAGCCCTTCACGTTTTGGGTCGACGGCAAGCGCGTCGCGCGCGTCGAGCCGAGCAGCGGTGAGAGCGCGCTGGCCGGCGCTTGGCTCACGTTGCCGGCGGGCGAACGCGATTTGCGCGTCGTGGGCGAGAGCAGCGGGCGCGAGCTGTTCCGCGCGCGCGAGCTCGTACAAGGCGGCACACCCCATCTGTTCGCGCCGCTGAGCGCCGGTTACTGCTTCACCATCGAGCAGCGTGGTTACGGCGCGGCCAAGGACCAGACGCTCGACAGCGTGCCGCTCGAGGGCGACAATCCGTTCTGGGCGTTGCCCGACGGCATCAGCTGGTTTACGCCCAACCCGGAACCAGGACCGCTCCAGACCTCCGGCGGCACGCTTTCGTGCCTGCGGCAGAAGCGCTGCGCGAACTAGGGCGTCCTTCGGTGCAGCTCGCGGCGTGTCCGTAAGACCTGCGCTTGGCAAAGCGGCCGTGGTGGTTATACTCGCGCCCGCCGTGCCTGACGAAAACGAGACCCCGACGCCCCAGCCCGCTGTAACCGAGTCCGCCGAGCTCCCGGCCGAGGCTCCGGCCGCAGCCCCCGAGCAGGATCCGCTGGAGGTCGCCAAGGCCGAGCAGGCCAAGCTGAAGGACCAGCTTCTGCGTACGCTGGCCGACTTCGACAATTTCCGGAAGCGCTCACGCCGCGAGCTGGCTGACGCCGAGCGTCGCGGTCGCGACGACATGCTCAAAGAGATGCTGCCGGTGTTCGACAACCTCGACCGCGCTAGCGCCCACGCCGAAACCGCCACCGACGTGAAGGCGCTCGCCGACGGCATCGGCTTGGTCATGCGCCAATTCAGCGACACCCTCACCAAGATGGGCATCGAGCGGGTACCGGCCGTGGGCCAACCGTTCGATCCGTCGGTTCACGAGGCCGTGCAGCAGATGGAGACGTCGGACTTCGAGCCGGGCACCATCGCGGCTGAAGTCCAAGCGGGCTACAGGAACAGCGAAAAGCTGATCCGCCCCGCCCTCGTCGTCGTCGCCAAAGCCCCCGCGAACTAGTCCGGCCTACACGGGTGTTTCATGGCAGGGGCTGCCAAGCCGCAGCCCCACTCGCAGAAACTTCCGTGGCGTCTCTGGGCCACGCCGCACGACCGCGAAGCTGACGACGCACTCAGGCCATGCGCAGGCTGATCGGTGGCTCACGACTCCCTGATTTTACAGGGAGGACGGGAGGACGGGAGGTCCGCGAGGTTTTTGTTTGTTCGAGACTAACGTTGCTCAGCGGAGACTGCGCAGGAGCCGTCCGACGTCGCGCGGCTCGAAACCCAAAAATTCTCGCCTCGCGTACCTCCCGTCCTCCCGTCCTCCCTGTGAATCTCGAAGGTTCTCGGCATGACCTGTCAGCACGGCAGTAGCCCGAGGCACGCACCCCAATGCGGCCCCGCGACGCTACGCCAGCTTCTGCAAGCGGGCTGCGTTGCGGCAGCCAAGGCATGAGTGGTGAGAATTCAGGACGGCGGTCTAGCGACGGTTTGGGCGGTCGGCTATGCTCGATGTGCCCACTATGGGGAAAATCGTCGGCATCGATCTAGGCACCACCAATTCTTGCGTGTCGGTGGTCGAAGGAACCAACGCTTCCGGTCAGCCCGAAGTGAAGGTGATCGCCAATACCGAGGGCGCGCGCACCACGCCGTCCGTCGTCGCGTTCAGCGCCAAGGGTGAGCGCTTGGTCGGGCAGGTCGCCAAACGTCAGGCCACCACCAACGCCGAGCACACCATCCACTCGGTGAAGCGGTTGATGGGGCAAAAGTTCGAGTCGGACGTGGTCACGCGCCAGGCCGGCTCCGTCTCGTACAGCATCGTCAAGCACGAGAACGGCGATGCGTGGGTCAAAGCCGGTGACCGCACCATGTCACCGCCCGAAGTTTCGGCGCTGGTGCTGGCCAGCATGCGTGAGATCGCCGAGACGTACTTGGGCGAAGCCGTCACGGAGGCGGTCGTCACCGTCCCTGCGTACTTCGACGACGCCCAGCGCCAAGCGACCAAAGACGCCGGGCGCATCGCCGGCCTCGACGTGAAGCGCATCTTGAACGAGCCGACGGCGGCCGCGTTGGCCTATGGCCTCGACAAGACGGAGCGTGAAGTCATCGCCGTGTACGACTTGGGCGGCGGCACCTTCGACATTTCGATCATGGAGATTGCAGCGGGCGTCTTCAACGTCAAGGCCACCGGCGGCGACACGCACCTGGGCGGCGAAGACTTCGATCGCAACGTCATCGACAAGCTGTCTGAAGAGTTCCTCGCCAAGACCAAGATCGATCTGCGCAAGGATCGCACCAGCCTGCAGCGCCTGCGCGAAGCCGCGGAAAAAGCCAAGCACGAGCTGTCTTCGTCGCTCGAGACCGACGTCAATTTGCCGTTCGTCGCCATCGGTCCTGCCGGACCGCTCCACCTCGAGCGCACCATCAAACGCAGCGAGCTGGAGATTTGGACCCGCGAGCTGGTCGATCGCACGATGACCGCGTGTAAAGCCGTGCTGGCCGACGCCAAGCTCACGCCGCAACAGGTGGGGCAGGTGGTGCTCGTCGGCGGTATGACGCGCATGCCGGCCGTGCAAAGGGCAGTCAAAGAATTCTTTGGTCGTGATCCGAACAAGGGCGTCAATCCGGACGAGGTCGTGGCCGTGGGCGCCGCCATTCAAGGTGCAGCGCTCGCCGGGCAAATCGACGAGGTGTTGCTGCTCGACGTCACGCCGCTATCGATCGGCGTCGAGACGGGCGGCGGCGTGTTCACCAAGCTGATTCCGCGCAACACCACCGTGCCGACCGAAAAAAGCGAGATCTTCACGACCAGCGTCGACAACCAGTCGTTCGTGCCCGTGCACGCCTTGCAAGGCGAGCGCGAAATGGCCGTCGACAACCGCAGCCTGGCGCGCTTCGAGCTGACCGGTATTCCGCCCGCGCCGCGCGGCGTACCGAAAATTCAAGTCAGCTTTCGTATCGACGCCAACGGCATCTTGGCGGTCGAAGCCAAAGACTTGGGCACCGGCCGCAGCCAAGCCGTCAGCGTTACGCCCACCAGCGGGCTGCAACCCGATGAGATCGATAAGCTGGTAGTCGAAGGCGAAAAGTTCAAAGAAACCGACCAGTTGCGCCGAGATCTCGCCGAAATGCGCAACCAGGCCGAGACGCTCATCTACACCACCGAACAAGCGCTCGAAGGCTATTCGGATCTGCTCGAGCCCGAAAAGCTCGACAAGGTGAAGGGCGAGGTCGCGCTTTTGAAGAAAATGATGGAGACGGGCGCCACGCTCGACTCACTGCGCGGCGCCTACGCTCAGCTCGAAAACTCGACGTTCGAGATCGCCGAAGCCATGTACGCGACGTGAGGCGTTGGACTCCGACAGGCTCGCAAACGCGCCTCCTTGCGGCTTGGGCGGTCGCGTTGCTCGCCAACGGGTGCGTCTGTAACGCGTCCGAATGCGGCTCGACCGAAAGCGCGACTATTCGCTTGATGCGAAGCGCTTCTGAGCTGCAGGGCGGGCAAGCCGTCGCCTGTCGCAACGAGGTCTGTCAGACGGTGTTGCTCCAGCCCTCGGCGGACGGACTGATGCCCCGCAGAAAAATCACTCGAGGTCGTCGAGCCTTCGAAGAAGGGGAAAAATTGCGTGCTGCCGAGCGGGCGCGCGTGCACGAGCGTTTGGGCTACGGCAGCTTCGTCGAGTACATCGAGCGGTTGTTTGGCTACTCACCGCGGCTCACGTTCGAGAAGCTGCGGGTCGCCGAAGCATTGGAGGCTTTGCCGCAACTGGCGGCGGCTTTGCGCCAAGGAAACGTCAGTTGGTCGAGCGTGCGGGAGCTGACCCGCGTTGCGACGCGCGCCACGGAGCGACGGACGAGCCAGTTACCAGATCGCGCTGACGGTTTGCGAGGCTTGCGAGCGGGCCACGCAAACGGGGCTCGGCGAGGCACTGCAGATTTCGGCAGAAGTTGCCGAGATGGCAAGCTGCGATGCGCAGCAGATTAAGGGGAACCGCGCGGAGTCTCGCTCGCGTCGCCAAACTTCGACTAAGAGTCAAGCAGCCAGCATCGGCGGCGACGGCGGCAGCGAAACCCACGTGGGCGATCCGTTCCCTGACAGGCGCCAACCGCCGGCCGGACCACGCCCTCGACGCGCCTCGCAGACGATTCCGCCTGCCGTTCGTCGCGCAGTGCTGCTGCGCGATCGGCACTGCTGCCAGGTGCCGGGCTGTCGGCACGCGACGTTCGTCGACGTGCATCATCTCCGCGCGCGCGAAGATGGAGGCGACCACGACTCGGACAACTTGCTCACCTTGTGCGGCGCGCACCACCGCGCGTGTCACCGCGGCGATTTGCTCATCGAGAAGGACGCTTCTGGCGGCGTCAGTTTTTGGCACGCAGACGGGACCGCGTACGGCGGACCGCCAAATACGGACGAGGCCGATGCGGCGGCGCAGACGTTTCGAGGCCTACGAAACCTTGGCTTTGGTGAACGGGAAGCGCGTGAGGCCGTGCGTGAAGCCGGCGCCCACGTGGGTAGTGACGGCAGCATCCAGTGCTTGATGCGCTCCGCGCTCGAGCTGCTCACGCGCAATGACCGGGAGAAGGCGTCATGACGCCGGATGTGATCTATCCCAAGAGGCTGCATTCCGGCAGCCAACCGAGATGAGACCAATGCTCAGCCGCCGACGGCGGCCACATAACGGCTGCGACCTTCGATCAGCGAAGGGAAAGATCCCTTCACATCGGACACCCGCTGGTGACCCGCTGCGATGTGAGCTGACTCGAGAAAAATCGGCTGAGGGTGACGCGCTTCCGCACTCGCACGAAGACTAAGCGGTTGCTCCGCAGGTGAAGAGCATTACGCTCCTCCAGCTCACGGTCGCAACGTGTCGTGTGCCTCCACGGAGAAGTTGCGTGAAATATTTCGCCCCATGGCTGCTCGTCGCAGTCGCCGCGGCCCTTGGCTGCGAACCTTCCGCCAACGCGCCGGCGCTCGCGTCCGCCGGCAATGCCGGCAATGTTGCCAACGCCGCTGGCACCTCCAGCACGAACCCGGTGGGCGGCTCGACTGCTTCGGCAGGTACTTCGGCGAGCGGCGGCAGTGCCGCGGTGCAGGGCGGCGGCGGCTCGATGGAGCCTAGTGGGGCGGGCGGCCGTATCGTTTACACCGGGCCTGGTTTTGCGCCGACCAACGTCACGATGAGCGACGCCAAGGGCGCATACGAGGCGTGGAAAGCCGGGCACCTCGAAGACTGCTCCGCTGGTGTGTGGCGCGTGCGCTGGGAGACGACCAAGCTCGACGCCACCGTGTCCGAGGGCATGGGCTACGGCATGCTGTTGACGGTGAGCCACGGCGATCGCCCGGCCTTCGACGGCCTCGCGGCGTATGTCACGAAAATGCACGACGCCAATGGCCTGATGCACTGGCTACGCTACGGCTGCGACGCCCACTACGACACCAAGTACAGCGGCTACCCCGACAACGCCGCCGCCGACGCCGACTTGGACGTGGCCATGGCGCTGTTGATGGCGCAATGCAAATGGGGCGACGCCAAGTACGGCGAGCAAGCGACGCAGGTCATCAACGCCATCCAGCAGCACATGTTCGCGGACGTCGACGGCCTTCACGTGCTGCTGCCCGGTGACTCGAGCTGGTTTCACGACATGGGCGGCGGTTGCGTCAACTACTCGTACCTGGCCCCGGCTTACTACCGAGAATTTGCCAAGCAAGTGCCGGCGGCTGCCGACTTCTGGAACAAGGCCGCGAGCGACGCCTACGAGTTGCTGACGAAGGCGTCGAATGCGTCCACTGGCCTCGTGCGAAACTGGGGCTCGGCCAACGGCACCTCAGCTACTGCCGATTGCTTCAACGCCTACAAACGCGCCGACTCCTACGGTACCGACGCGGCCCGTACCCCGTGGCGCATCGCCACCGATTACCTGTGGTCCACGACCCCGCAAGCCAAAGCCTGGACCGACAAGGTCACCACCTGGGTCAAGACCCAAGGCGTCAAGAACGTGGGCACTTGGTACAATCTGGACGGCTCGCCCGATATGCAGGCGAGCAATTGGGACCTGCACACGGCCATCACCATCGGGCCGTTCGCGGTGGGGGCGATGACCCTCGACCAAGCAACGGTCGATGAGCTCGCCGGCGAGCTGCTGGCCATCCCGGTCACCGAGGGAAGTCGCGACGCCAACTATTTCCCTCGCATGCTCAAGGCTTTGAGTCTGGTGGCCCTCACTGGCCAGTTCACGCGCTGCGGCGGACAGTAGAGAGGCTTGCCGCGACGGATAGGCGTCGTCATACTGCGCTCAGGCGGGTCGAGAGAGAGGGTGTTCCCTGATGCGAGTTTCTCGAACCTTCTGGATGTTGGGGCTACTGGGGTGCGTTTCCTGTTCGGGTGACCCGACGCCTCTCGTACCAAGGCCAGCTGTCACGGGCGGCGGCGGGGCCGGCGGCAGCGGCGGGCCTGACAGCACTATCGTGGTGATTGGCGGCGCGGCGGGGTCGTTGAGCGTCGGATCAAGCTTCGAGCCTCCCCCGCTGGACTTGGGTGCCGACTGCGATCCGAACCGGAGTATCGCGAGCGACAGCGCGGCGCTGGTCGTGCGTGATCCCGAGGTGCTGGAGCGCTTCGGCCTCGAGCGGGTCTTGCGACAGATCGCTACTACCGCGGACGCCGAGATCGACCCGCTGGAGCTCGTGCAGCGTCTGTTCGACACGAACAACACGGCCGAGGGCGGCGTGTTCGCCGACGGCCTGCACTGTGACAGCCCGCTGAATCCGGCGTTCGCCACTACCAAGGTGGTTGATTGCCCGCGCGCGGAGGGAAGACTTTCGGCGAGCGCGGACTTGTTGTCGAGCGACGCCGCTGATGGCTTCGTGCCCGTAGCCATCATCAATCGCTTCGACCTCTTGCCCAGTGACTTTTCGTCTTGTGGTGAACAGCGCATCGTGTACGCCAAGCGCTCTGGTCGTACGGACCCAGACGATCGAGCGTTTTTGATCTTCGAAGCCGCGCTCTTCAATTCGACCCGGTCGTTGGCGCGCTGCCGTAGCGTGGCCGAGCTTTGGGCCGGCCTGGCATCTGCCACGCCCGCGGCGCGCGCCGAACAGCTCGAGCAATTCTTCTTCTTGGGGTTGCCTGGGTTTGCGCCGGTCGTTCACGCCGGCCACTACGGCTTGGGTCGCCAAGACTGCTTTTATTCGGGCGCATGCGGCCAGGTACGGGTTGCTCAGGGCATGCAAGCTCCCTGGCAATTTCGCCAATTTCGCGCCGCCGTCAGTGACGCGACGACGCCCGGACCGGTGTTGTTCTTTTCGCCGACCACCGATTCCGGCGCGCTCAGCCCGGAGATGTTCGAGGCCGCCAATACGAGGGGGGTGGACTTTCGCCAGCGCTTTGCCAGTGGAATCGAGCCGCTGGCCGCGGCCGACCTGAACCAGATTCGTTTGCGTTCTCACGAGGGAGACGAGGCCGGCGAAAGCGCGCTCGAGGGGCCTGCTGCGCCCAGCTTCGCGGCTCGTATCCAGAACGCGCCGGACGCCGCCGACTTCGAGGCTTCGTTGGCCAATGCCATCGCCAGCCTGCGCCAACCTTCGTGCCCCGAAGATCCGCTCACGCCCGCTGCCATCTTGCAGCGCGCGGCGACCATGAGCTGTGCCGGTTGCCACGCCCCCGCGCAGGTTCTCGGTTCCGAACGCAAGCTCGGCTGTGGTGGCGTGTGGCCGGAGAGCCTGGGCCGAACGCATATCGACGAGCAGGGTGAGCTGTCGCCCGCCTTGAAGGACGTATTTTTGCCGCATCGAGCGCGGGTGCTGCAGACGTTTCTGCAGGCGTGCGATGGCGAGGCCGTGCGCGCGAACCTACAGCCGGTGCCTCCGATCCCACGCATCGAATGCTTCCCTGCGGGAACGCCGATCACGCTGCCGAACGGTGAGGCGCGCGCCATCGAGAGCTTGGGCGCCGGCGACTGGGTGTTGTCCTACGAGCAGGGCACGCACTCTCTCGTGCCAGCTCGAGTCGTGCGGCGCATCGTGCGGCCCGAGGCTCGCAGTTTCGTGCGCATCAACGGTCGGTTGCTGGCGACCGACAATCATCCGTTCTACGCCGACGGCGCCTGGGTGCGCGCGGACGCGCTGCAGGTCGGCGCCAATCTGCTGCTCGCGCGTGATGTCGATGCTACCGGCGGAGTCGCGCTCGAGCTCGAACCGACTCGGGTCAGCGAGCTGACTGCGAGCACCGGCCCCATTACCACCTACAATCTAGAAGTAGACGTGCACCACAGCTACTTCGCCGGCGGCTTCTTGGTCCACGACCGACCGTGAGCTCGACGTAGCGGGCGCGCGCGACGCTCAGGCTGATTCGCGCGCGGCTTCACCGATGATGTCGGTGATCGAGACCTTCGAGATGCCGGGGCCGCTCACCGGGCCCGTGCTCAGCGGGCCGTCGTCGTTGGAGTCGGTCCAAATCGTGACGGTGGTAGCGTTGTCGGGGAACAGCGTGTCGACGCGGACGATCTTGCCGATGCGGCCGTCGGAGAGCCGCACCATGCGTCGCTCGTTCATCATTTGATGGAGGTGCCGGAGTGTTGCCATGCAGGGGTGCTCGCGAATCTGGTTTTGCTCCCAGAAGCATAAAGGCGTCGGGAAGCTTTGTGGAGTTTCCTAATCTCCAAGCATTTATCCACGGGCTCCGTTTCGCGGCGGTGACAGGGGGGTGAACACTCGTGCGGTAGTCGACCGGATACCGAAAATTTGGCCATTTCCACCGAGAATTCTAGGGTTGGTCCCGCCATGGGCTCGTTCAAAGCTGCCGTCGCCGCGCTCGCCGCCACTTCGCTCGCCAGCCTCCTGCTCGGAGGTTGCATGCAAAATCACGAAGCCAAGGTGCAGACGGCGCTGCTCCCGCCGCCGAGCGCGAGCCCGGTACAGCACACCGGTCGGCTTTGGGTCGAGCTCGGGAGTGCGACCTGGGAGAACCAGTGCCGCACGCCCAAGGGCCAGCGCATGCTGTGCTTCGACGGCGTGCGCCGCGCTACGTTCGGCGCTTTGGAGCGCAGCCTGTGGACTTCGTTCCCCGAAGTTGCGCTGCGCGACAACGACACCGTGCAAGCCGGCGACTACGTCCTCACCCTGGACGTGACCCTGAACGCGCAGGCGCCCGACGCCGATGGTCCGGGTTGGTCCGCAGTAGCGGCCGGCGGCTTCCGGCTAGCGCGCGACGGTAAGATTTTGCACGAAGAGCGGCTCGGCTCGCGCTCGCGCCCCGCGTTTGCTTACGGCAGCGCGCTCGGGGTCGGCGCCGGTGAGGTCGTCGACGCGTTCGCGGCCCACGTCGCCGAAGTCCTGGGCGCCGTCGCGGAAGAACGCCCCCTCCGCCCCGCGCCCCTGCCGGCCGTCGTCGCCGAAGTCCTGACCCCCCCCTCTCTCCCTTCCGCCCCGCCCGCCCTCGAAGTCGTGCCGATGGCTCCGTCGCCGGCACCCGCACCCGACGCCGCACCGGCCCCCGTCACCGTCGAACCGTCCGTCACCGTAGAGCCGCCGGTCGCCGCGCGCTGAATCCGCACGGCGCTGTGCAGCAGCCGTCAGGACCCAGATTTTTTCACAAAGAGATCGGGAGATCAGGAGGTCGGCATGGGGGCGCCGTGCCTTAGCGGCGCTCGCGTCGAACCGCACGGCGCGGTTTCGCTTCGCCCGGACGCGACGCGAATGCATTCACGGATCGGCGCCCAATCCAGACGCGCGAGTTGAAATGCGTCGTAGGTCTCCCCGTGCAGCCCCGCCCTCTTTGTGAAATCTCGAACGCTTAAAGTGGCCCACAACCGCCACAGAAGCTTCTGCGAGTGGGGCTGCGTCGTGGCAGCCCGCTCCGTCAGTCTTCGGAGGAGGCGAGGCGTTGTTCGATGGCTTCGAGGTGGGCGGTGACTTGGGGGTCGCGTTGGCGCAGGGCTTCGACGCGGCGGACGGCGCTCATCACGGTGGTGTGATCGCGGTTGCCGAAGGCGCGGCCTAGCTCGGGGAAGCTGCACTTGAGGCGCTGGCGGCACAGGTACATGGCTACCTGCCGGGCGAACGCCACGCTCTTGTGGCGATCTTTGCTGAGCAGCTCGGAGTTGGATAGCCGAAAATGGCTGCACACGGCGCGCTGAATGTCTTCGACGCTCATGACGTCGGTGCGGCGGGGCGACACCGTGTTCATCTCGCTGAGCGTGAACTCTTCGTCGATCGGGCGACCGGTGAGCGAGGACTTGGCGGCCAGGCGAATCAGCGCGCCTTCTAGCTCGCGCACGTTGCTCTGGATGTTCTGGGCGAGCAGCACGGCGACGGCGTCGGACAGCGGAATGCTCTCGAGCTCGGCCTTCTTGCGCACGATGGCCACGCGCGTCTCGAGTTGGGGCACCTGAATGTCTGCCACCAGGCCGCTGGTGAAGCGCGAGACCAAGCGCTCGGGCATCCGCTGCAGCTGCTGCGGGTACTTGTCGCTGGTCACGATGATGGGACGGTCGGCATCGTGCAGGGCGTTGAAGGTGTGGAAGAACTCTTCCTGCGTCTGCTCGCGACCAGCGAGGAACTGGATGTCGTCGACCAGCAACAGATCGCAGTCGCTCCGGTAGCGAGCGCGGAACTCGTCCATCTTGTGGTGCTGTAGCGCCTCGATGAACTCGTTGGTGAAGTGCTCGGCCGAGACGTACACCACGCGCGCGTCCGGACGCTCTTCCAAGACTTTGTGCGCGATGGCGTGCACCAGGTGGGTCTTACCCAGGCCCGTACCGCCGGCGATGAACAACGGGTTGTAGCGGGGACCGCCGCCGCCCGCCGACGCGAAGGCCGCCGCGTGCGCGAGCTCGTTGGACGGCCCGACGACGAAGTTCGGGAACGTGTACTTGGAATTCAGCGTCGCGAGAAATTGTGAGCGCGAGTAGCGCGGGGCCACGCTGGGGCGTTCCGACCGGCGTGAGACGGGCATGGGATCCGGCTTGGACGGACGAGGCACGCTGCGCTTGGGCTCACACACCGGACGGACGAGGCGATTGGAGATGGCCCACGTCACGCGCAAGGCGGTGCCGGGGTCGCCGCTCAGCCGACCCAGATTGGTCAGCAGGTCGGGAAGGAAGTGCGCCTTCACCCAGTCACGCACGAACTCATCGCGCGCGGTCAGGCCGAGCACGCCGTGCTCGAAGCCTTCGAACTGGATGCTGGTGAACCACTGCTCGAAAGACGCAGGGGACCGCCCGCGCGTCTGCTCGAGGGCTTGAGTGAAGAGGCTTTCGCCGGCGGGCGGCGCAGGGGTTGTTTCCAAGTCCATCAAGAGCGGTGCGTCCCCAAATTATCCACAGGGCTGTGGACACCAGAAAGCCTAACCATGCTGCCGTCTTCGGCCGCTGGGGGCGAGCCCTCAGCTTGCTGTGCTTCTTGGGAAGTCACGAGCGTCACAGCGAACGTACCTGGCGCCGTCAGGCGCGTCACCCGCTTGGTGACGCTCCCTCGAGCGAAGGGACGGGCAGCTAGCACTGACCTCGAACAAAGTTCAACCAAGAGATTTTCGAAACGCGTGAAGTCAGCAAATTACCGCGCCCAGCTCGTTCATGAAAGTTTGGTGCGGATGAGTTTGTCGGTGACGTTCTTGAGCGACGTTCACTAACTCTGCAGACCCATGCGAGATTCCGTCGCCGCGCCGACACGACCTCGTGCGTTGGGCGTCAACTTTCTTGGTTTTGCACGTCAAGCGTCGACTGCCGCAATCGCGAAAGCTCGGCAACGCGCTGGCCGAACGGCCGCAACGGGCTACGTACCGACACGGATTTCTTGGCCATCTGTCCCTACAGCAAGTAGTGGCAACGGCTGCTGTCGGCTTCAAGCATGCACCACCAGTCGTTACGCTTTGCGTCCGTCCGCGGTGCGTCCGCATCTTTAGCTATCGCATGCGCGGGTGCTTGCTTTTCTTGGAGTACGGTCGTTCGTGCCGAGCCGAGCGGGCTGCCCCCGGAAGTCGGCTACAACTACAACGAGATCGAGACCGGGCGCATCGCCGCCAAGAACGGCGCGGACCGCGCGCTCGGCAACTCGGTGAGCGCGTTGTTCCAGAACCCGGCCAACATGGCGACGTCGCGCGTGTACCACGCCGCGGCGCTGTTGCAGATCTGGCCAGAGGCTTCACGACAGAGCTACGGCGTCGGCGCCGTCGACTCAGTCGGCTCGAGCTCGAAGGTTGCCGGCGGACTCGGAGCGACGTGGTCGCGCCAAGATCCGGACGGCGTGGATCGCACCGCTTCGGATTTGCGCTTTGCCTTTGCGTATCCGCTTTCTGACAAGCTTTTTGCCGGTGCCGGCGGCCGCTTCATGTGGCTGAGCGAAAACGGCCCGGGGCCGCTCGGTCCAAGCTACGCATCGAGCGGCCTCGACAACGACAAGATCTTGAAGAACTTCGCCTTCGACTTGGGGCTCACGCTCAAGCCCGGCGGTGGCTTCTCGTTCGCGCTCGTGGGCAACAACCTCAACGGCGCCGACACCGGTTACCAACCGCTCACTCTGGGTGGTGGCATTGGCCTCGTCAAAGACAAGTTCGGCATCGAAGCCGATCTGGTCGGAGATTTGGTCACTTGGGACCGAACGACGCTGCGCGCCATGGCGGGCTCCGAGCTCCTGCTCGGCGATCACGCGGTCATCCGCGGCGGCTATCGCTTCGACGACGGCGCCAAGAGCCATTCGGCGAGCGTGGGGCTCGGCTACATCGACAAAGCGTTCAGCGCGGATTTCGGCGTGCGACGAATTTTGGCGGGTGATGCCGCGACGGCGATCGTGTTGTCGTTCACGTATCATGTGGAGTCGACGGGGCTGACGCCGACGCCCAATGAGACTTGGTAGGGGTCGGGGGTCAGGGGTCAGGGGTTAGTCGGCGGAGGGTGCAAGGGAACAAGGGCGTGCCCTGACCCCTTGCCCCTTGGGTGGGTTTGAAACGCTCGCGACATGTGCGTCGAGTCAACATGCCGGTCGGCGATGTCGCGATCCGAGCAAGAGCGTGCGGTGCATGGTGCGTTTCGGGAGCTGCCGGTCGTCGATGTTGGCGGGTTGTATTCGGACGAGATTGAGACGCGGCGGGAGACGGCGAGAGAGTTGGGGGCGGCTTGTCGTGAAGCCGGGTTCTTCTATTTGACGGGGCATCGCGTTTCGCCGTCGTTGATCGATGGTTTGTTGGCGCAGGCGGCGTCGTTTTTTTCGCTGCCGAGCGAGCGCAAAGACGACTACTACATCGGCAAATCACGGAATCATCGCGGGTATGTGCCGCCGGGGGAGGAAGTGTTTTATGGCGGCGCACGTGACCAGAAGGAGTCGTTCGATCTGTGCTTCGAGCTCCCGGCTGGCGCTGAGGACGCGAGGCGTAACCCTTTTGCGGGGGCTAACGTGTGGCCGGCATTGCCCGGCTTCCGCGAAGCCGTTGGCAGCTACTACGCGGCGGTGTTCGAGCTCGGTCGCCGGCTGCTCAGCGGCTTTGCGCTGGCGCTAGAGTTACCGGAGACGTTCTTCGATCATTTCGTGACCGCGCCGCCCAGTCAGTTGCGCATGTTGCACTACCCGCCCAACCCCGCGCCCGACGTGACCGTCGGCATCGGCGCTCACACCGACTACGAGTGCTTTACGATTTTGCTACCGACGACGCCGGGGCTGGAAGTGATGAACGGCGCCGGCGAGTGGATCGACGCGCCGCCCCGCCCCGGGGCCTTCGTCGTCAACATCGGGGACACGCTCGAGATGTGGACCAACGGCATCCTGGTCGCGACGTCGCACCGGGTTCGTAAGGTGAGCCAAGAGCGCTTTTCGTTTCCGCTGTTCTTTTCTTGCGACTACGAGGTAGAGGTCACGCCATTGCCGCAATTCGTCACCGCCGAGCGGCCGGCGCGTTATCCGCCGGTCAAAGCCGGCGAGCACCTGTATGCTCAGACCTTGCAGAGCTTCACGTACCTCAAAGAACGACTTTCCCGCGGTGAGCTCAGCTTGCCCGATACGGCACGCCCGCTATCCTCGTTCGGGCAAGAGGGTAAAGTCATCCACAAACGGGACGTGACCTGAATGGATCTGCTGGAGCTGTGTTCGTTGCAAGGCACCATGCCGCCGAGCAGCGGTAGCGTGCCGCCGAGTGGCGGCAGCGTCCCGCCCTGGACGCTGGGTTGCTTTCGCCGCCGCGCGATCAGCTACTTCAATGGCGACGCCGATGACTCGACGCTTGTGCTGTGGTTGCAGTCGCGCGGTTTGACAGGGGACATCCGGCTGGCCGCTGACCGGCCCAAGCCGACCTCGCGCGAGGCTTTGTCGGACCTGTCGCTCGACGAGCTGACGCGGCTCGCCGAGGTCGAAGGCGGAGTTTCGCCGACGCGCTTCGAAGCGGCTACCGGTTCCGGTATCGAGCTCGCGGGCACGATGCAATGGACCGACTGGACCTCGTTCCAGATCCACGACAAGTGGCCAGAGCCCGGTGAGCTGCGCCGCGTAGGCGATTGCTTGATCGAGTACGCGCCGAGCGGCGCCTACGTCGAAGACTGGCGGCTACAACCGAGCGGTGACGGTCCGTTGATTGGCCTCACGCTGGTGGAAGAGCGCGACACGAAGAGCGGACAGATCACCCACCGCGGTGGTGGTTTGGTCATCGCAGGCGAGCACGCCATTTTCGTGCGCGGCCGAGCCGAAGCGCTGCCGCCCGCCCAACGCTTGAGCGATTTGATCGAGCGCGCCGCGAGCGAGCCGCGCCTGCTCGACGCCATTTTCGGCTTCGAGGCATCGTACGCTCGCCGTGACGGCTCCGGTCGGTACGTGGTGACGGCGTCCACGTCGCCGTGGCGCGAGGGGCGGCCACTGCTTGCGTTGGGCGGCTTCAAGCTCGAAGACGGCTTCGTTCTGCAAAAGGCTCGCGAAAAAGAGCGCGCCGTAGAACGCCGCTTTCGCGTCGACACCCTCGAGCCCAACTATGAAGACTGGGTCGCGACGCCTGCGACCAACCAAGCCGTCGCGTGGCTAGCGGCCGAAGAGCAGACGTTGCTGCGCGCCGCCCGCAAGCGCTAGAGCGGGCTCGTTAGGGCGCGGGTCAGGCTCTGCACGCCGGCTTGCAAGGCTTCCGGAGAGCAAGTCGTGGCAGGCGCGACGCGCGTTTCGGCGCGCAGCTGGTCGATGGCGCGCGGATTGCGGAACCAATCCTCGTCGTGCTCTTCGCCGAGCTCGCTTGTGCGCGTCGCCGCCAACAACAGCCCGGCCAGGCGCTGCGCATCGCCGAGGCGCGGCCGGCAAAATAGCCCGGCCGCATCGGGCGGCGGTTCGAAGCCGAACGCGTTCGTGCCGTGTTCCGAAAAGGCTTCGCGCAGCGCGGCCGGACCGGCCAGCGCGGGCCCCGCGAGCAGCACGCGCAAGGCCAACATGCGCGCGAACAAAAGCGAGCTTTGGGCGAGCGCGCGGGCGTGACCAACGGCGCGCTCCTTGCCCAGCCCCAGCTGCTTTTTGAGGAATGTCGCCGATAGCGGCACACCCGCGAACAGCGCTCCGTGCGTCGCGCGCGCAAGGCCGAACGGATCATGGGCGAGCGCAAAGGGCTGCGACGCGGGCGCCAGCGCTTCGCTCCAGGCCGCGCCGAGCCGCAACAGCCCGCGCAAGAAGCTGGCCGCCGCCACGGGTGCCGGAAGCTCGCCGACGTCGAGGCGCAACCCCGACAGCCAGTCGGCGCTGCCGAGCAAATCATTGAGGCTGCGCAGCGACAGTTGCCGAGGCCAACCGTCGGCCGCTGCGTGCGCCAACCCCCGCTCCAGGACGTCGGCGAAGCCGCGCAGCTCGAGGCTGCCGTTCGCGTCGGCGGACGCGGTCAGAAATTGTCGGGCGTGCTCCGTGATGTCGGGGCTCGGCAGCTCCAGCTCGGCGCGGGTGCGCCCATAGAAGCTGGGCAGCTCCGCCCGCAGCTCGAACAAGCGCGACCCTGCATCGCGCAAGCCGTCCCCGCGCTCGCACGACACTTCGACCAAGGCCGAGCGTCGCGCGCCGTCGCGCAGCGCGTGCCCCAACAGCTCGCGCCAGGTGAAATGCCCCGCGAGCGGCTTGTCGATCGCGTGCCTCTCGGCGCGATAACGCCGAACGCGCTCGCCTTCGCGCGGCAAGGCTCGGCGCATCAGCTCCAGCCAGTACAGGTAGCGAAGCAGCGGCGCCGCGATCGGATCGCTCTTGTCGGACGCGAGGCGATCGAGCGTTTCTGGATCGCGCAGCACCTCCGGCACCGTCAACGTCACTTCGCGCCCCGTCCTGAGCGCCCGGTACGCGGCGCGCGCCCGTGGCACCACACGCGCAAGCTCGCGATCCAACTCGAACGGGCTCAGCTCACGGGGCACCGGTGCACTACAGCACGTCGCCGAAGCTGCCGGTAAGCCGAAAGCCCAGGGTCGCAAAGCCCAGGAGGCGGCCATCCACGGCCGGCTGGTCGCGACAGACGTTCGCGCTGCAGCTCTGTTCGCTCCAAGCGACCCAATGCGCGAATGACGCGGTCGGCCCCAGGCGAAAGTGCGTACCGAACATGTAGTCGACGCCGCCCGCCACGCGCCCGCCCAAACCCGTCGTCGAAACCTGCGCGTCAGCGGAGTCGTCACGCAGCTCGAGGGTTCCGGCCCCGAGCGCCAACGCCAGGTACGGATCCCACGCGCCTTCGTCGGCAAAGTAAACGCGCCCCACCACACCGAAAAATCGCGCGCCTCCGCCCGTGCCCGACAGCGCCCGTTCGCCTCGCGCCGCAAAGTTGCTGACGGCGCCTTCGGCGCCGAACGCAAAGAACGGCCCCACACGGTACAGCAACGTCACGTCGACCCCAGAACCGGGCGACACCGTAAGACAGCCCCGATCATCGACGCTGCCGGTGCCGCAGCTCGGGAGAAAGGCCGCCAAAGACGCGCTCACTTCGAAGGGCCGGCGTGGCAGCTGTCGCGCGCGCGAAAGTGGTGGTGGCAGATCGGCTGCGGGGTGCGTGGTTGGGGGCTGCGGGCCGGTGCCTTGCCAGGCGACGTAAGGCAGTGGCAGCTCGCCGTCGGCCGTGGACTCGCCGTGGGGCTCGGTGCCGACCAATTTTTGCTCGGCGGCGGGAATGTTCGAGGAGGTTTGCGGGTCAGCCAGCGCCGTGGAGGAGGATGCGATCACGAGCGCGACCACAGTCGTACACAGGGCGAGCGGTTTACGGATGATTCTGGCCGTCACCGCCCCTGTTCGGTCGGGCGCGTGCAATAGTTGCGTGCCTTTTCATGGCGACTCGCAGATTGCCCGTCATCCAAGAGCCGACCGGCGACGACGCCGAGGCGGCCGCGCGCCCCGCCTGGCATTGGGTGCTGATCGGCTCGGGCATGCTCGTGTCGATGTTCATGCCTTTGGCGTTGGCGGCCCTCGCCGTGGGGCGGACCGGCGTCATGACTCGCTGGCTCGGCGCGGTGGTCGCGGCGGGCGCGTCGGCGGGCATCGCTTTTGCGCTGGCCGCGGCCCTGGCCGGCTACTTGATGGCCCGGTTTGGCCCGCGGACACAGCGTCGGCACGCGGCTTTCGCGGGCCTGGCGGGGGCGGCCGAGCTTTGGTCCCTGGTACTGCTGAGCGGTGGGTTTCAAGCCGTCTTGCTGGGCATCAGCACGCTTTTCGTCCTTTCCGCGGTCGGCGCGTCATTTTGCGCGCTGGGCGCATCGCTACGCTGGCGCCACAAATCCAGCCAAATGCCCAGGTCCTGAGCCAGGCGGAGCGCCGCGTGGCCTCTCCCGCTATGATGCTACCCTTGTCCCGTCAGGGAGATTCGAGCCGCCCATGAGTGTCGATCAAGAGCTAGCGCGCGCCGTCGCGGAAACAGACGCAGAAGCCAGCGTGCCCGCGGTCGCCCAGTCACCCGGTCCCGAACGGACCACGCCGAAGAAGAAGGGCAACCTTGGTCTCTTACTCGGCCTCCTGGGCATGGTCGCGGGCGTGCTGGTACTGGTGTTCACGAGCTTCAAGGGTGCCGCCATCTACTCACTGGACGTCGACAAGCTGATGAAGGATCCGGCTCACTACGGCCAGCGCCAGATCCGCGTGAAAGGCATGCTCGTGAAGGGCACGCTCGTGCGGCGCGACGAGCCGTGTGAGTACCGCTTCAAGATGCAAGAGAAGGGCGTCGTGCTCGCGGTGCAGCATCCGTCGTGCGTGGTGCCCGATACTTTCAAAGACATGCCCGGCATGGACGTCGAGGTGCAGGCCGAGGGTAAGCTCTCCGACGACGGTAAGACGTTCGTCTCGACCGCCATCGTCGCCAAGTGTCCGTCGAAATACGAGATGCAGCAAAAGTCGAAGATGGGTGAGGTAGCGCCCCACGCCGGCAAACAAGCTGCCCCGGTTCAAACCCTCTAAGAAAGCGGAGCGAGTAGAGTATGTGGGATCGCTTTTTGCGCGCCTGTCGGCGTGAGCCGGTCGACGTGACTCCGGTGTGGTTCATGCGCCAGGCCGGCCGCTACATGGAGGAGTACCGCGCGCTCCGTAAGAAGCACACGCTGATCGAGCTGTGCAAAAACCCCGAGCTTGCGACCGAAGTCACGCTCCAACCCGTCAAGGCGCTGGGCGTCGACGCCGCCATCCTGTTCGCGGATATTTTGCTGCTGCTCGAGCCGCTCGGCGCTCCGTTCGAATTCGCGGCTGGCGAAGGCCCCGTCATCCACACGCCCGTGCGCGACAAAGCCGGCGTCGACAAGCTGCGCCTCTTCGCCCCCGAAGAAGGCCTCGGCTACGTCCTCGCCGCCATTGCAATGATCCGGAAGGAGTTGGATGGCAAGACACCGCTCATCGGCTTTGCCGGCGCGCCTTTCACGCTCGCCAGCTACCTGATTGAAGGCGGCGGCAAAAGCAAAGACTACGCCATCACCAAGCGCCTCATGTACCGCGAGCCCGCGGTCTGGCACGCCCTGATGGAAAAGCTCTCAGAAATGACCCGCCGCTACCTGCTCGCGCAGATCGAAGCGGGCGCGCAAGCCGTTCAGCTGTTCGATTCATGGATCGGCGCGCTCTCCCCCGACGACTACGTGCAGTTCATTCAGCCACACGTCAAACACATCCTGTCGTCGGTCGAGCAAGCGGGCGTCCCCGTGATTCACTTCGGCACCGGCACCGCCATGTTGCTGCAACTGCAAAAGCAAGCTGGCGGCACCGTCATCGGGGTCGACGCCAAGACTCCCCTCGATTGGGCGCGCAACCTGTTGGGCGACGGCGTCGCCGTCCAAGGTAACCTCGACAACCTCCTGCTCGACGCCCCGCGCGAGTTGCTCGCCACCCGCGTCAAAGACGTCCTCAAACGCGGTGGTCCCCGCGGCCACGTCTTCAACCTTGGCCACGGCATCCTCCCCGAAACCAACCCCGACGCTGTCAAATACGTCGTCGACCTCGTTCATTCCGAAACCGCCGCCAAGCTCTAGCGCGAACCGCAACGGCGCCATGGACCTGGCCGCCACTGGCTCCGGCCGCCACTGGCTCCGGCCGCCACTGGCTCCGGCCGCCACTGGCTCCGGCCGAACCCTGAGCTGACCGAACGCTGCGGTTGCGGCTCCTGAGGTGGCCGAACCCTGAGCTGACCGAACGCTGCGGTTGCGGCCCCCTGAGGTGGCCGAACCCTGCCGAACCGTGGGTGCGTTCGCACCACGCGCGGCCCGTCGAGCGCAACGAGACCCTGCCCGATCCGGACATCAGGTGATATCACCTGATAATCAGCTGATATCACCTAATAACCAAATCAAGGGTGGGAGTGATTCGAAGGATCGCGCTGACGCTTGCAAGGCGGGCTGGGTTGCGCACACCGGTCTGCAAGCGCGCACACCGGTCTGCAAGCGCGCACGCAGGTCTGGAAGCGCGCACGTAGCTCTGGAAGCGCGCACGTAGCTCTGGAAGCGCGCACGCAAGTCTGGAAGCGCGCACGCCGCGGCAGCGCCGGCGCGAGGATTGCATTGAGGGGGCTTATGAACCGAGAGGGCGAGGATGGGGCCGATCGTGACGAGGATGGGATGGATCGTGATGGGGAGACTGGCGCCAGCAACGCCGTGGCGGGACGAGCGATGGAACGCGATGGCGACGCACGCGGGGAAGGGAATCCGGTAATCGAGTGCTCGGTTCGGATCGGGGGCGTCGACTTTTCGTTGGTACCGAAGGGTAAACACGCGGGTGTTGGCGGTAGTCGGGAGGGGGCACGCACGAAGGGAATAACGCGCAAGTTGTGGGATGCGCGGAGGGAGGCGCGGTTGACGCAGGCGCAGTTGGCGCGGCGCTTGGGGCTGAGTCAGGCAATGGTGAGTCAAGCCGAGGCGGGCCGGGCCGTGGTCGGGGAGCGCTACTTGAGGAGGGTATTGGAGGCTTGTGAGCTTCCGTCGAATTGGGGGATAGAAGAGGGAGCGCCACCGTTAGCTGGCGAGCAGGAGCTCGACCCGAGCGAGGTTGCAGGGCTGGACCCTCAAACGTGCGAGTTGGTGCGACGGGGAAGTGAACGCGATTTGGAGCTGGGGCGGATGTTCGCTTGGTGGGACAACTTTCGAAGCGAAGGCTGACCCGAGTCGAGCGTCGCGCTACCGGTCTCGGAGGGCAGGCCACTGGCCGGCAACGCGAACCAACAAGCCGCCCCTGTCACCACCAGGGGTCGCATCGGGGCTAGCTAACCACGAAGGGGGTGCGAACCAAAAAGCGTCCCGCGCTTCATTGGCGCGGCGCCAGTGAGAGTTGGTTCCGGTGCATGGATTCGAACCACGATTCAGGGATTCAAAGTCCCTTGTCCTGCCTTTAGACGACACCGGAAAGGCGAAGCGGGACGCATCCGTACAACGTTCAGCGGCCCCGTCAAGCGCGACCTGCGACTTGAGGCCAGTTCGGCGGGGACGGGCGCGTTCCACAGGCCGGAAGGCTGGTTTGGAAGGCATTTTTCGAGGGTGCGGAACCCACCGGCCGTTTGGTTGTCTGGGGTGGTACGGTCGCGTTTCAGCTCACGATGGAGCCCGAGGACAAGGAAGAAGCTCGCTTCATCGCGCGGCTCGCGTCGCGGGACGAGCGCGCCTTCAACGAGCTGGTGGTGCTGTACCAGGAGCGCGTCTTCCGGATTTTGCTGCGCATGCTGGGGCGGCGCGACGAAGCCGAGGACATGGCGCAAGAGGTCTTCGTGCAGGTCTTCAAAGCGGTGGGCACCTTCCGCGGCGACTCGAAGCTATCCACCTGGATCTATCGCATCGCGGTCAACCTCTGCAAAAACCGCGTCAAGTACCTGAAGCGCCGCCGCACCGAAGCGCAAGACGAGTACGAAGCCATGGCCGAACGCTCACCGATGACCTCGGGCAGTGGCGTGACCTCCGGCGACATTCACCGGCCCGATCAGATGGTCGAAGGCATGCAGCTCGAACGCGTGGTGCAGTTGTGCATCGTCGAGCTCGATCCGGATTTTCGTGAGGTCCTGATCCTGCGTGACGTCGAAGACTTGAGCTACGAAGAGCTTTGCGAGGTCACGGGGCTGCCCGACGGCACCGTGAAGAGCCGCCTGCACCGCGCGCGCGCGATGTTGAAGCAAGCCGTGGAACGCAAGATGGGAGAAAAGGCCAAATGACCGAGGCCGACGAAAACGAAGAGCTCGCGGCGGAGCTGCGGTCGGCCCTGAAAGGCGGCGCAACCGAGGATGCGCCGCCCGACGTGCTGGCCGGCTTCCAAAAGAAGCTGCGCGAGCGCAGCGGCGGCAAATTTTACGAAGACGGCTGGTCTACGAGCCGCCATCCGCCCATCAACACCTATTTGATCACCAGCTTGATGATGCTGGCCATCTTGGGCTTGATTTACGCGCTCTTGGCGCCGCTTTCGGGAGAGCCTTTGCCGGTCGAAAATACGCCGCAGCCAGTGCAGATCATCAGCCCGGCGCCTTAATGACGACGCCGGACGAACGCCGCCTCACCCTCACGCCGATCGGCGTCGTGCACTCGCCCTTCACCGAGAAGATGCAGGCGCCGCGGCAACCCAACACACCGCAGGCCGCCGACGGCACGGTCGAGCTGTTCAGCGGGCGCGACTTCGAGCACGCGCTCGAAGACCTGACGACGTTTCGGTACATCTGGCTGATCTTTTGGTTCGACCAGAGCGAAGGTTGGCGCCCCAAGGTTTTGCCGCCGCGCAGCGACAAGCGCCGTGGCTTGTTCGCGACGCGTTCGCCGCATCGGCCCAACCCGCTCGGCATGAGCCTGGTCGAGCTGACTGGCGTTGACGGACTCGTGCTGTCGGTAAAGGGGCTCGATTTGCTGGAGGGCACGCCGGTCCTCGACATCAAGCCGTACATTCCGTACGCCGATTCGCGGCCCGACGCCGACCATGGTTGGCTCGACGAGGCCGCCGGCTTACGCGACCCGTTGGGCGCGTTTCAGGTGCAGTTCTCCGAGCCGGCGCGCGCCGACCTGCTTTTATTGCAGCAGTTTGGCGTCGAGCTCGAAGGGCCTATCCGCCAGGTGCTCGAGCTCGGACCAGAGCCGCACCCGTACCGACGTATCAAGAAGACGCACGACGGTGGATGCTTGGCGCTCAAGGATTTTCGTGTGCATTTCTGCAGTCCGCAGCAGGGGCGGGTGATCGTGGTGACCGAGATTGGCACCGGTTACCGGCCGAAGCAGCTGGCCACCCTGACCGACGCCGGGCTCGACGCGCATCGCGCGCTTGCGAGCCGCTCGCGGTCGTGACATCTTGGCCGTCGTTCCGAGCTTCGGGACCCCAACGCAGAAAAGGAGCCTTCGAATGACCGACCAAGTCGAAAATTTCGTCCGCCCTTGCTGCGGACTTTGCTGACGCCACCTTCGGCCGCGTTGTGCACGCACAGCGGCTGAGGTTGCGCCCGAGCCGTCGCGTCGCCGCGTTTCGCGTCGTCGCTCGATAGCTGTGCGGCGCCACGCGCGGTCGTGGTTCGTTCAAAGCATCGTTTTTAGGGGTTTTCCCAATGTTCGAGTCTTCTTCGCCCGAGCTCCAAGAGCTGGGTCTTTCGCCGTTTTTTTTGCAGCAATTTCACGCGCTCTCGTCTGAAGGCGTCGTGGGGCGCGTCGCTTGCGAGCGTCGCGGTGAGTACGAAGTCATGACCACGTGCGGCGTGTTGCGCGCTTCCCTCAGCGGGCGCCTCGAGCACTCGCTGCCCGACGACGACCGACCGACGGTCGGCGACTGGGTGGTCGTCGAGCCGGCCGAGCCGGTGGGGCGGGTGCATCACGTGCTCGAACGTCAAAGCGTGTTGAGACGCGCCGGCGTCGACGGGACCTCACGGGCTCAGAACCTGGCCGCCAACGTCGACCTGTGTTGCGTCGTATCGGCGCTGAGCGCCGGTGACGACCATGCTCGTCGCCGCGCGCTCAATCCGCGTCGCATCGAGCGCTACCTAATAACCGCCGAAAATAGCCGCATTCCCGCGCTCGTCTTGGTCAACAAGGCCGATGTCGTTTCCGTCGAAGAAGCGGCGGCTGCGGTCGCCGAGCTGGGTGACGCTTTGCCGCGCGCGCGCGTGTTGCTGGTCAGTGCTCGAACCGGGCAAGGGCTGCACGAGCTCGCGGCGGAGCTTACGGTCGGCAGCAGCGCGGTCCTGCTCGGCTCGTCCGGCGTCGGTAAATCGACGTTGGTCAACTCCCTCATCGGCACACCGCAACAACGCGTTTCGGCGGAGCGCGCCGAAGACGCGCGTGGCCGTCACACCACCACCGAGCGACAGCTGCTGAAGCTGGCGAGCGGCGCGCTCTTGATCGACACGCCCGGTATGCGCGAGCTCGCGCTGTGGGCCGACGCGGATACGGAGCTATCAGGCGGCGCGTTCGACGACATCGAGCAGCTGGCGCGAGGTTGTCACTTTCGCGACTGCAAGCACGAAGGCGAGCCCGGGTGCGCGGTCACGGAAGCCATCCAAACCGGCGCGTTGACCGAGGAGCGCCTGGCGCACGCTCGCAAGCTCGAGCGCGAGCTGTTGCATCAGCAGGGGCGCGTCGACGTGCGTCTGCGCATCGCCAAGCAGCGAGAATCGAAAATTCGCACGCGCGCCTCGCGCAATCAGATGAAAGCGAAGGGTAGGGGTTAGGCGCGGCCAGGCCGTAGCGGCAAAAAGCGGCCGTGGATTGAAACCCCGGCCGCCTTCTGCGAACCTTGTGTCATGGCTAAGGGACCCGACGTGCTGACGCCGGAGCAGCGCGCCGCGGAGCTGTTGAAGCCGCGCCCGCGCAATCTACCGATCGCGCCCGTGGCGCCGGCGGCACGGCGGCGGTTGCCGTTGGCCGATACGGTGCGGCCGCGCGACGAGCAGGCTCGGCCCATCTACGCGGTGTGGGAGATCACCCTGCAGTGTGATTTGGCGTGCCGGCATTGTGGCTCGCGTGCCGGTCATGCCCGCACCGACGAGCTTTCGACGGCCGAGTGCCTGGACTTGGTGCGGCAGATGGCCGAGCTGGGCGTCATGGAGGTGACGTTGATCGGCGGCGAAGCGTACCTGCGCGAAGATTGGACCGACATCATCCGCGAGATTCGGAAATTCGGCATGTCGGCGACCATGACCAGCGGCGGCCGCGGCATCACGGCCGAGAAAGCGCGCGCGGCCAAAGAAGCGGGGCTGGAGAGCGTCAGCATTTCGATCGACGGCAACGAAGCCACCCACGACCGTCTGCGCGGCGTGAAAGGTTCGTACCAGTCGGCGTTTCAAGCCATGGATTTGATGCGCGCCGCGGGCGTGAAGGTGTCGACCAACACGCAGATCAACCGACTCACGTTGCCCGAGCTGCCGGAGCTGCTCGAAGCTTTGGCGGCTCACGGCGGTCACAGCTGGCAGCTGCAGCTCACGGTACCGATGGGCCGCGCCGCCGACGAGCCGGAGGTGCTGTTTCAGCCGTACGAAATGCTGGAGCTGTTTCCGCTCTTGGGCGACCTGAAAAAGCGCGCCGACGAGCTGCGCGTGCGCATCTGGCCCGGCAACAACATCGGTTACTTCGGCCCGTACGAGTCGGTGCTCAAAGGCAACATGCCGCGCGGACACATGGCGTCGTGCGGCGCCGGTCGCTCCACGCTCGGCATCGAGGCCGACGGCGCCATCAAAGGCTGTCCGTCGTTGCCGACCGAAGCCTGGACGGGCGGCAACATTCGCGACAACTCGCTGAAAGACATCTGGGAGCGTTCGGCGCCGTTGCGCTACACGCGCGACCGCACCGTCGAAGACCTGTGGGGCTACTGTCGCACCTGCTACTACGCCGACGAATGCCGCGCCGGCTGCACGTGGACCAGCTTCGTGTTCTTCGGCCGCGCCGGTAACAACCCGTATTGCCATCATCGCGCCCTCGAGATGCAGCGAAAAGGCGTGCGTGAGATCGTCGAGCGCACGGAAGTGGCGCCCGGCACGCCCTTCGACCATGGTAAGTTCGAGATTCGGGAGGAACCGTTATGAGCCAGCTGACCCCGTGCCCTGAGTGCCAGCGTCACGTTCGCAAGACCGAAGCGCGCTGCCCCTTCTGCGCTTCTGCGCTGTCGCTGTCGCACCTGCCGGATCACGTGCTGCCGCGGAAGAGGCTGGGTCGTGCGGCTACCTTTGCGTTTGGCGCCACCGTCGCCGGCGCCACAGCCCTAGGCGCGTGCGACGATCCGGTAACGGTCGCTCCGCCCTACGGCATTCCGCCCGGCGGCAGCAGCTTTGCCGGTAGCGCGGTGTACGGTGCTCCGCCGAGCGGCTCTTCGAGCGGTGGCAACGCCAACAGCTACTCCGGCGCGGGCACGGCCGTTTACGGTGCTCCGGCGGCCGGCACTGGTGGCGTCGAGCCGGGCGGCAACGGTGGCACGAGCGGCAACGGCGGCGCGAGCGGCGATGGCGGTGCGGCTGGTGACGGCGGCGCGACCGACGGCGGCGCGGGCGGCGTCAACCAAGGCGAAGGGGGGGCGACCATTTACGGTGGGCCACCCGCTGGTGTGGGCGGCGTCTGATCGAGAGCACAACATGACCCAACTCATTCCTTGTCCTGGTTGTAATCGTCACGTTCGTCAGGCCGAGAGCAGCTGCCCCTTTTGCTCGACGGCACTATCGCTGGCCAACGTGCCCGAGCACGCGTTGCCGCGCACGCGGCTCGGGCGCGCGGCGACGTTCGCCTTCGGCGCCACGCTCGTCGGTGCGACCACGTTGGTCGCGTGCGGCGGTGACTCGGAAGGCGGCAAAAAGACGGGCGGCGGCGGTACCGGTGGCACGGCGGCTCAAGCCGGATCTTCGTCGGGCGGGTCGAGCGCGGGCACTGCTGTCGTCGGGCCCGTGTACGGCGCTCCCGCGGCCGGTACCGGCAACGACGATGGTGGCACCGGCAACAGCGCCGGCACACTGAACGCCGGTGGCAGCGGCAGTCCGGCTCCCCTGTACGGGGCTCCCGCGGCCGGCTCGGGCAACATGGGCGGATTCAGCGGCATTCCGGTCTACGGCGCCGCACCCGCTGATTGAGCACGGGCAGAAGGCGTGAGCGACTGAGAAAGCCGCTCGCGCGGCGCTACTCGATCCAGCGGGCGATCACGCACGTGATGTTGTCGGGACCGCCGTTCTCGTTGGCGTTCTCGATCAAGCGATGCGACGCCGTCGGCAAGTCGGGCGAGCTCAGCACGATCTCGAGCATTTTTTCGTCGGTGACGGGGCCGCACAGGCCGTCACTGCACAAGACCATGGCGTCGCCGGCGCGCGGTGCCTCGAAGCGCGTGTCCACCTTGACGGTGTCTTTCATACCCAACGCGCGCACGATCACGTTCTTGTGGGGGAAGTTGGCGATCTCTTCCTCCGTCAACTTCTTCATCTTCTTGTAGTCGTTGAGCAGCGAGTGATCTTCGGTCAGCTGCTCAATCTGCTCGTTGCGTACGCGGTACACGCGGCTGTCGCCGACGTGCGCGATGTACACACCGTCTTCGACCGCGAACAGCGTACAGATGGTCGTGCCCATGCCGCGCTGCTTCGAGTTTCGCTGTGCCTGCTCGTAGATGCGCAGGTTGCACAGCTTGATTCCGGTGATGAGCCGGTTCTCTTCGTAGCCCTTGGCGCGGTCCATCTTGTAGGGCCACGTCCGCTCCGGGTCGTCCGCCGTGGCGGCGAAGAACTCGTGCAGCGTGTCGACCGCCATCTTGGAGGCGATCTCACCGGAGGCGTGACCGCCCATGCCGTCGGCCACCACGTAGAGGCCGTACTCCGCCATGATGGCGAAATTGTCCTCGTTGTGAGCGCGTTTACGGCCGACGTCCGTCTGGCCGGCTACCTCGATGCGAAGGGGCCGTGACACTCGTGAGGAATTCCCCGGACAGAAAGGCCGTCCGGAAGCCCGAAATCCTCCTCGATATCCATGGGTTCTGTCAATCCACCGTGGCGCGATCGGTAAAAAAGATCGCTAGGCCGTCTAGCCGCACGGTCGGCGTCCGAGCCTCGGGCCGAGCCCGGCGGCCGAGAGCGACGGCAAACCGCGGGTTTTCGTGGAGGTTCTGGTCGAGATCAGCGTCTGCGTCCGCGTCCGCGCTACGGCCACCTTCGGCCTCCGCTCCCGATGGTCGCGGGCGGCGCCTGGCGGCGCTGGCGCTGTCCGGCTAGGGATGGCCCATGGACATGCGGTGCTCGCGTCGGGGAAGAGGGGTTGTGGCCGTCACTTTGGTCGCACTGCTCGCGCAAGGCGTCTGGGGGTGTGCGCAGACCGGGTACATCAAGGCGGACGATCTCGAGACCTCAGGACGCGGCCCTTCGGGTTGCATGAAGAGCTGCGAAGATCTGGGCATGCGCATGGCCGCGCTCGTGCTGGTCAGCAACAGCATACCGGGATGCGTCTGCCAGCCGATCAACGTGCAAGGTGCACCGCCGCAGCCCAATGCCCCCGCCGCCAACGCGCCCGCTCAACTCGACGGCGGCGCCGCGGCGTCCACGACGGGCTACGTGGTGCTGGCCGCGGCGGCAGCTGCACAACAGCAACAGCAACAGCAACAGATTCAGGCGCAGCAGCACCAGAGCAAGTAGCCAATTGGCAAGCAGGTAGCTGACCGTTGAGCGTCAGATATCGAGGCTGCGCAGAGTTTACTGCGGTGAACAGAAAAAGGACGGAGGGGGAGCGCGTGCCGTGCCGCCGTTCGTTGCCGCCCGCCGAGAGGCGTGCGATGCCATAAGCGTATTGGAACACCGTGGTGTTCGTCGAACCCGTCTGCTCGTGGCGGCGGCGGCCGCTTGTGGGCTGTCTGCGGCTTGGGGCTGTGGTGCGCGCTCGACCTTGGATTTAGGTGAGCCGCCGCCGTCGATGCGCCCGAGCTCGGGTGGCAGCGCGGCCGTCACTCCGCAGGGTGGTAGCGCGACCGCGCCGCCGGTGCAGGTGCCGCCCGAGCCGGTGCAGCCGATGCGGCGCCCGTGCGAGTCGGTGAGCCTGACGCTCGACGAGCTGCGACCCGCGGTCACGTTGCTCGTCGATCAATCTGGCAGCATGCGCTCGGGCTATCCGACGCGCGAAAGTGAGCAGACGCGTTGGCAGGTGGTGCGCCAAGCCTTGCTCGATCCGATGACCGGCGTCGTACCAAGCTTGCAGCGAAGCTTCCAATTTGGTCTGGTATTTTACACGAGTCACAACGGCTTCATGGGCGGCGCTTGTCCCATCCTGCTGCAGGAAAAATCGGCAACCGGCAACTACGAAGCCATTCGCAAGCTGTACGACTCGGCCTATCCCGAGGACGATACGCCTACCGGCGCCGCCGTGCAGCAGGTGACGCGCAATATTCAAGCGGCGAATCGGCAAGGTCCGGAAGTCATCTTGCTCGTGACCGACGGCGACCCCGACACGTGTGCGCAACCAGATCCGCAAGATGGTCAGGCCGAAGCCATCGCCGCCGTGGCGGCGGCGCACGCGGCGGGCATCGACTTTTACGTGCTCGGCGTGTCGTCGGACATTTCGGGCGACAAGCTGCAGCAGCTGGCCAACGTCGGACAAGGCAAGGCGCTCGATGCGCGGTGGGGCGTCGATGCTGACGCGGCTCAGCCGTTTCAAGCTAGCGCCAGCGTCGCCGGGTTGACGGCGCAGCTGCGCGAGATATTGGCGAAGGTGCCGCTGTGTGAGGTCGCGTTGGATCGCGACGTGGGCGTCGACGAGCTGAGCGCGGGCAACGTGATGCTCGACGGGCAGCCACTCAGCTACGGTAGCGCCGACGGCTTCGTGCTCGAAGACCCGCGTCACCTGCAAATTCAGGGCAAAGCTTGCGATACGCTGCGCGCAGCCGGTAAAAAGCTGAGCGTGCGCATCTCGTGCGATTAGCGGCGGAGGCGCGCGCTCAGCGGTACGGATTGGGCACGCGCGGCTTGCCCGGCTTGGGCGCGACGTACGGCGGCGCGACCAGCTGAGGCGCGGCGCGCGGTTTGATGTCGACGTGTCGGTAGCGGCCGAGGCCGTACAGCAACACCTCCACCGTGTCGCCGGTGGTGCGGGCGCGCACGGCCTCGTTCAGGGCGCTCGGCGTCGTGACCGGCGTGCCGTCGACGGCGATGATCAGATCGGCTTGGGCCGAGTCTTTGCCGGGCCGCACCCCGGCGATGGCGGCCGGGCTGTCGGGCACGACCGAGACGACCCGTACCCCGCGCACGCCGTTGGCTTCGTCGGCGGCAGCCTCGACCCCGAGCCACGTGGCCTCGGCCGGTACTCGCTGCAAAAATTGTTTGATCGCGCTCACCGGCGCGCCGTACGGCGCCGGGACGCAGGTGGCGGTGCTGCCCGCGGGGCACGCGCGCGCCACGATGGCCACGACCTCGCCTTCGCTATTCACGATCGGGCCGCCGACTAGCGCCGGTTTTTGCCCGAGCTCGTAGGCGCCCGCCAGCGCGGCGGCGTCTCCACCCAGCATGCCGGCCGACAACTTCAGCGCCGCTGGTGCGGTGGCGACGTTGTTGGGCGGCACCAGGGTGAAGCTTTGCAGGCCGACGAAGCTGGGCGACTTTGCCGCGCGCAAACCGGCCGTGTGCAGCGGCTGCTTGGGCGTCGTGACGGCTGACAACAGCGCTAGATCCCAGCCGCGATCACTATGGGCAAGCTTGAGCGGCACGACGACGCCATCAGCGTAGCGAGCGGTGAGAAAGTTGCCGTTGGTGAGCGGAGACAGCGCGCTCAAGATGCGGCCGTCGCCTTCCAGCACCACGCCGAGCGCCAGCGCTCTGCCTTGTCGCTCGACGACGACCACGCCCTGGCGAGCCTTTTCGACGCTGTTCGGCGGCGCAGTCGGCGCGGCGGGCGCCGTCGGTCGCGCCGGCGCGGGGGAAAG
>JADMIO011627957.1_pt1 | contig 30635 bp, 21 predicted proteins | sample 8958161 | NCBI WGS metagenome assembly JADMIO01 (sample SAMN16585339, study PRJNA669376) | soil metagenome | isolation source: Crop rotation soil | place: USA: Cullars Rotation, Alabama | collected 2011 | reverse complement strand
CCCCGCCGCATATGATCCATGACCCGGCCCGGCGTTCCGATGACGATGTGCGCTCCTTGGCGAAGGCCAAAAAGCTGTCGATCGTATGATTGGCCGCCATAAATCGGCAAAGCGCGAACGCCCCGTTTGAAAATTGCGAGTTTATGGATTTCCTCAGAGACTTGCACCGCCAATTCACGCGTCGGGCAAAGAATCAGGATTTGGGTCGTGCGCTCATTGACATCGACTTTTTCGATGGCTGGAGCGCCGAAAGCAGCCGTTTTGCCGGAGCCGGTTTGGGACTGGCCCACGACGTCCTTTCCCCGCATCAACACGGGAATGGCTTCGGCCTGAATCGGCGCGGCCTGCTCGAATCCAAGCTTGTCAATGGCTTTGAGTAGTTCGGCCGAAAGGCCGAGCTCTGAAAATAGCTTTGTTGTCATGTGTTTTCAGCAAGTGAATTCCGGACGATAACTCCTTCGGTCATCTCACTGTGTAGATCCTACAAGTATTGGGTGAGGGTTACAAGTACGACGAAACGCCGGGATGGGCGGCGGCAGGCATCCGCTGCGCAACACGGATACCTCCCTCAATTGACGGTCAATTTGGCTTTACTTTTGCCGCATCACACGTAGGGTAAGACATGAAACCCCTGCAACAAATAAAGGCCGCTTGTCTTCCTGCTATATTCGGTCCTCAGCTAATTGTTACGACTTTATTGATCGGCTTCTTCCCGCCGCTGGTCTCGGCACAACCAACCAGCGGAATACCGGTGTACCACGGTTCACCCCAATCGGTTGATAGCACGGGCGTGTTTACGAACATCATCAGTGATTTCACGGAGCACACTTACGTGATGCCAGCCGGACCTATAGGCAGCTTTGCCGACTGCACTATTACCCGGAAATTTGCGGCTCCAATCAAAAGTATCAAAGTGACGATCGTTTCCGGGACCGCTGATGACATTGGCTACGTAGGAGAGACTTTAGTCACGCCTGAATCATTCGGGACGCCCGTTTGCTGGGGAGTAGGCCGAGTGACGAACGTGGTGGATGTCAGCAGTCAAGTGGCGGTGGGCGCGAACATCGCCGCTTTGAAGCTGCGCGCCCAGGAGAACTGCTGCTGTGTTACCGGGTGGGGGCAGGAGACTGATAACTCACGATCCAATGCGAGGTTGCATTGGCAGGTCGAGTTGTGGCCACCGGTCCCGATTAGCCCGGCGTTGAGCAACTCCGTCAATGGTCATTTTTATGTTTTGCTTAGCCCGGCGACGTGGACCTGGTCAGAGCGCGTCGCGATGTCGTTGGGAGGGCATTTGACTGCCATTGCAAACCAGGCAGAAGAGGATTACGTGTTCAACTCCTTTAGCACTTTCGGAGGCACTAACCGTTTGTTGTGGATTGGGATTAATGACGTTGCGACAGAAGGTCATTTCGTCTGGTCGAGCGGTGAGCCGGTGAATTTCACTTATTGGGCGCCAGGTGAGCCGAATAACTTTCAAGGGAACGAAGACTTCACCGCAATATATGAACCTGGTCACCCTTCGGCTGGGCGATGGAACGATTTTGGCGAAAGAGTTACCAGTGACAATCTGCCGATCAATGGAGTAATCGAGTTGGTTCCCCCCATGGGACCTCCCAAAATCACTCTGCAGCCTCGTGGCGGCCTGGTGAATGCCGGCACAAGGTTTTCATTTGTTGTCGAGGCAACCGGGAGTCCGCCGCTGCGATATCAATGGCGACGCAACGGGGTTAGAATCGCCAGCGCTACTCAGAGTACTTATTCGTTGAGCGATGTCCAATACAACGACTCGGCTACTTACTCGGTGTTGGTGACTAATTTGCTGGGCTCGGTGATTAGCTCCGAGGCGAATTTGATAGTGAATCGCGCTCCCGTCGCTCGCTGTTTGGAAAGAACTGTTTCAGCCGACGCCAATTGCATGGCCCCAATCTCAATCGACAACGGCTCCTTCGATCCCGATAAAGATGCGATCACCCTCGTTCAGTCACCGCCCGGTCCATATCCCCTGGGCGCAACAACCGTCACCTTAACGGTTGCTGATACTCACGGCTTAACCAGCGTTTGCAGCACCGTCGTAAATGTTATCGACACGACGCCGCCGGTCATAACGTGTCCGACAAATGTCATCACAGTCACCAACGCCCATGATGCGTGGACCAGTATCGTCGCCTTTGCTCCAGTCTCCTCGGACAACTGCCCAGGCACTACTCAGGTATGCAGTCCGGCATCCGGTTCGGCATTTGAAATCGGGGCTCATACGGTCACTTGCGTGGCTATGGACCCAGCGGGCAATGCCAGCCAGTGCGCTTTGCAGATTATGGTGCAGCCGGGAAACGTTCCTCCTGTGCCGGTAATCGAAATCTCTCCGCTGGTCCATTTGCCCGGCTACACGAATTTAACCGTGATTGCTCCCGATGGACGGACCGCGGCCGTAACGTTCGACGGTTCCCAATCTTATGACCTCGACGATACAAACTTTTACTATTTCTGGTATGAGGGGACGAATCTCTTTTCAACGAACGCAATTGCCCGAACTGATCTGAGCGTGGGGCTTCATCAAGTCATGCTGCGGCTGGATGACACCTTTCCACTAGGCACGAATAGCGCGATGGTGATCCTGGATATCATTTCACCGACTGCCGCGGTGAACACGATGGTAGGGTTAGTGGAGGATTCAAATCTCGGGCAAAAGGACATGCAACCCTTGCTTGCAACTTTAAATGCAGCGGTCAGTTCATTTGACCGGGGAAACAGTGTGGCTGCGACGAATCAACTCACAGCATTGCAGAACAAAATCCGCGCGCAAATCGCTCCTTTTGATCCGGTGCTGGCGGATGAATTGATCCGGACGGCCCAGATTATTATTAACTCAGTACACCCTTAGTATAAGCTCAGGATTAACAGGATTGGTCTCAACAGAGGAGGAATCCTGCGCTCCGTTCAAAGCATTTTCTAAAATGCCCAACAGGATTGGTTGTAAAAAACAGGAAGATCATTCGATGAAAGCCCAAATAAACCGTGCTAATCTTGTTAATCCTGTCAAAAACTTCCGTCACCCGCGGGATCTTATTCACTTCCAGCCAACTCGAGGGTCTTTGGACGCAGTCAGAGATTTTTTAAGATTTTGCAACAAATCCTCGGCAATGCGGCCTTCATCTTCCGAAACCAATTCCTGATACCTTGTGAGCGAGGCTACGGCGGCGGCATGGTCGCTGTTCAGCGCTTGAACGAGCGCCAGGTTAAAATGGGTGTTCGCAAACGACGGATCCACTTCCGCCGCCATTTGGTAATGAATGAGAGACAAGCGGAGTTCATTTACGTCGAAATAGAGATTCCCTAAATTATAATGCGACTCTGAGTGACGGGGATCGTGTTTCAACGACGTCGTAAAACAATCAAAAGCTTTGGTCGTATTCCCCTTTTGCGATTCGATGATGCCAAGATTGCAATAAGCGTCTGCAACGCAATCATGCTCCTCGATAGCCCTGGCGTATAGCTCGGAAGCTTTCTCGTCTCCGCGTTCATCCAGAATCAGCGCCTGGGCAAATCGGCTCGACTCAGGCGAAAAATCCAGGATTTGTGCGGTGGGTTCCGGAAATAAATCCAATTGATGGGAATTGTCCGAAGCGCGAGCGCGCCTCTTAACTCGCTTGTAACCGAGCTTCGAAGCTTGAACCGGAAATTTTAAAATCTGCGCCATCCAGCTCCCAAAAAAGGCGAGGCAACAATGTTACTATTGGGGAATTTATGCGCTTTCGTGGCAGACCATTAAGCCACTTTTTGTCTCTTCTGCTTTGGCGGCGCGATTTCAACGGCGGCTTTCTTTTCGCCTTTGGCTTTTTCCATCGGCTTCTTCTTCGCCTTGGTCTGTTCGATGCTTTCTTTGAGCGCTGTCATGATGTCCACCACGGGCTTTTGTTCTTCGGCGACTGTGACCACTTCTCTTCCCGCGATCTTCGCATCGATCATTTCACGCAGCGCATCACTGTAACGATCTTTTAAATCCATTTCGTTAAGCGTTGAGGCCATCGATTCAACCAGGCTGATCGAAAGCTTTAGTTCGTCTTTGTTGACCGCGATATTCTCGAGCTGCGGAACGCTTTCCATTTTTCGAAGCTCAGCTGGATTGCGCAATTTATAGAGCATGATTCCGCCATCCACCGGCGCGATCATCACGACTTCCTCCCGATCTCGCAGAACGACTTTCCCGAGGCCTACTTTGCCGCTTTCTTTCAGCGCCTGACTCAATAATGAATAGGTTTTCGCTGCGACTGCTCCATCCGGGCCGGCGAGGTAAGGCGATTCATAGAGAGATGCATGGACTTCATCTGCATCGATGAAGCCTTCGATTTCGATGACCTTCGTGCTCTTCAGTTTGATCTTGTCAATATCCTCCGGCGACACAATGACGTATTGTTCCGGCTCGAATTGATAACCCTTGACGATTTCTTCCGTGGTCAGCGCCTTGCCGCATTTTTTGCATTTTTTGTCGTAACCTACTGCGCCGTGGTCCTCCTTATGCAGTTGATTGAACCGGATTGGTTGTTCCGCCGTGTCCACCGCGTTATAGATTCGGATCGGAATGGTTACGAGAGAAAACCGGATGTGGCCTTTCCATATCGATCTCATAGGTGACCTCGTTTCAGTGTTTTTAGGTTCATTAGTGCATTCATAATAGATTCAGTGTCAGGTCGGGCCTGAGCCTTACAAAAACCGGTTCCCGCAGCAGGCCGTCTTTCGTTAAGGAGGCAAATTGCACTTCACAGATAAGTTTTGGCTCAATCCAGACGGACCGCGCATCATCAAGGGGCTTTTCTTTAACCGGTCTTTTGACCCTTGTCAACTGTTCCAATTCGGCAAGAACGGCCTTTAAAGAACTGTCGTCCAATCCGGAACCAACCTTTCCAAGATATTTGAGGTCATTTCCGTGTGCCTGGGCCAGGTGCAGCGCGCCGAAACTGCTCCCGCGATCACCTCTTCCTCGCGTGTAACCGATGATCACCGCTTCAACAGTTTGCCGGCTTTTGATTTTCAACCATGCCTCACTTCTTTTTCCAGGCAGATAGGGGCTGTTGCGCTCTTTAGCCATGATACCTTCCAGTCCCATCTGCTTGACCGCTTCGAATAGGGCTGCTCCTTCCTTGACAACCTCACTTATTCGATAAGCAGAATCTTTCTTGATGGCGTCCTCAAGCCACTCGCGCCGCCGGCTGAGTGGCTCATTGACGATCGGACGGCCATCCAGGTACAAACAATCGAATAAATAGCAAATCGCAGGATATGACGCTTTAGCGCGTTCAATGCCGCCTTCGGTCCTTTGTTGCATTCGGTGGATGACACTTCTGAAATTTGGTTTTCCATCCGCCTCGACGCAGACAATTTCTCCATCGAACAATCCTGAAGTTGCACGAAATGCCTGTTCAGGCACGAGTAGTTCCGGAAATTGTTTTGTGATATCCACTCCGTTCCGCCCGTGGATTCTTACTTCTCCTTCATCCAATGAAATGATGGCGCGAATACCGTCCCATTTAACTTCATACAGATAATCCTCCGACTCGGGCGGCCTAAGCGCCGGCTTGGCCAGCATGGGTGCAATTGGATCACGGAGCCAATCGGTTTGTGGATTGTCCACTCGTTCGAGCAGCCACTGGTTATCGCGGGTACGGTGCGTCCGATACTCGGCATTGAGTTCTGGCGATTGCAAACGAAAATAAAACCCATCCTTTTTACTTTTGGTAATCTCGTACCGGCCGCGCGCAAATTTCCACATCATGCCGCCCCCGTATTCACCCTTCGGAATTGCGCCTTCGAAATTAACGTACTCGAGGGGATGATCTTCCACATTGACCGCCAGTCGCATTATTCCCGGTCTGGGTGGCAATCCTTTCGGGACAGCCCAGGATTTTAAAGTGCCGTTTTGTTCCAGGCGCAAATCATAATGAAGTCGCGACGCGTGGTGCCTATGAACCACAAACGCACTTCCTTCTCCAACCATTTGCGCCGGGGGCGGCTCAGGAGTCTTATCGAAACTTCGCTTGCTCGAATAGCTTTCAAGCTGTGCCGGGGTTTTGTAGGTCCGGGCGGGGCTGAGTTTCTTCCCCGAGGACTTAATTTCCTTCCGCTCGGTATGAATGGCCGTCGCATAAGCGGCGATTGCTTCCCACGGATCTCCATTTTGTAAAACGCGCGCGGGCACACTATGAAGGTTGAATCCTTTGGGACTCTCAATCGAATCCAATTCTTCCCAGCGCAACGGCGTTGAAACGGGCGCGCCGGGAAGCCCACGCGCGCTGTATGCAGAAACAATGGTTTGCGATTGTCGATTGCGATAAATATCCAACAGAACTTTGCCTTGCCGTTGTTCTTTCTTAATCTGCAATGTCATTGAGGAACCGTGTGACTCGACAAAGGGCTGGGCCAGAAGCTTTGCGATTTCAAATAGTTTTTCGAATCCCCATTTTGGCTCGATTGGAATCAGGATGTGCAAGCCTTTGCGGCCAGTTGTTTTGACAAAAGGATGGTAGCCAAAACTTTCAAGATGCTCTTTGAATTCCCGGGCAAGATCCGCTACGTGCGTGAAGGCAAAATTCTCCGGCGGGTCGAAATCGAACACGATATAATCAGGCTTATCAAAATGCGGCGCGCGCGAATGCATCTGATGCAGTTCGATGCACGCCAGATTTGCCAGCCAAACGAGCGAAGCCTCCTCGCTCGCAATAACATAATCCTTTTGTTCCTTGCCGAGTGTCACATGCTCGATCCATGGAGGCGCCCAATCGGGCCGGTTTTTTTGAAAGAACGATTCGCCGCCGATGCCGTCGGGATAACGCACCAGTGAGAGTGGCCGTCCTTTGACATGCGCCAATATGGTCGGCGCGATTTTGAAGTAGTACTCGATAAGCTGCGCTTTGACGATGTGATCGTCCGGATAGAGCACTTTCTCCAAATTGGATAACTCGAGTTTCCGCTTGCCAACCTGGGCAATTTGGGAGGTGCGCGAGGGCATTAAGAATTAAGCTTTCGATGTACAAGGGTGTATGGGGATGAAGCGAAACGGCCTCCTCTTGCCGTCCCCCTGCTCCAACGGAGGAGGGGGCAAAACCGCAGTGCTCTTCCGATCATCATATAAACCCGTAAGGTGCAGGCCAATGGCCGCTGTGCTCCCACAATACCGCCGCGATAAACAATTTTAAAGTAGTTGTCGCACCGCGCATTCTGGCGAGTGATGGCTGTTGGATTGTTGTCGGGGTATTAATACCGGAAGGCTCAATCATTGAATTGTCCGTTCCGAAGGAGCATGCTGGAGCCGAAGACGGAGCTATGAACCATGCGCCGATGAATACTTTGCCAAATCCGCAGACCACAAGCGGAAAGCGGGAACCCGTTTATCAAGTTCGCGGTCTGACGAAGGTGTATGGTATGGGCTCCGCTGAAGTGCGCGCGCTGGCTGGAGTTGACCTGGAATTATATCCAGGTGAGTTGGTGGTGCTTTTGGGTCCATCTGGCAGCGGAAAAACGACGCTGCTCAATAATCTCGGCGGATTGGACCTGCCCACCACCGGCGAGCTTTGGTATCGAGATCTTGACCTCACTTGTGCCACGGAGGCCGAATTGACTACTTTCCGGCGGAACACGGTCGGGTTCATTTTTCAATTTTACAACTTGATTCCCAGCCTGACGGCCCGAGAGAACGTCGGGCTGATCACCGAAATTGCGCGCGATCCGCTTTTGCCGGAGCAGGCGCTGGATATGGTGAATTTGGGCAGCCGTATGGACCATTTTCCGGCCCAACTTTCGGGCGGCGAACAACAGCGGGTGGCTATCGCTCGAGCGATTGCCAAGCGGCCGGAGGTGCTGCTCTGTGATGAACCGACGGGTGCTCTCGATGTGCGGACCGGTATTGTGGTGCTGGAAGCCATTCAACGAGTGAACCGTGAAATGGGCGCGTTGACAGTCATCATCACACATAACGCCGTCATGGCGGCAATGGCTGACCGCGTCGTGCATCTATCGGATGGAAGGGTGCACGCTGTCCAAATAAATGAGAAATGCGCGCCGGCGAGCAGTTTGGTGTGGTGAGAGTGGAGGAATGACGAATGTTGAATGATAAATAACCGAAAGAAATTCCAATGACGGAAACAGTGTAAGTCCGAAATGTTTTAGCAATTTCGGATTTGGACATTCGTCATTCGGATTTGATTCCTGCAATGCTCTCTCACCTGGATAAAAAACTTTGGCGCGATTTGCGGCGCATGAAGGGGCAGGCCATCGCGGTATCCCTGGTGATGGCCTGCGGATTAGCCATGATGATCATGGCGCGCAGCTTGATCTTCTCGCTCGATTCCACGCGCCAGGAGTACTACGAAGCAAATCGTTTTGCCGAAGTATTCGCGCATTTAAAGCGCGCGCCTAATTCCGTCGCGGTGCGTATTTCCGAACTCGCAGGCGTTGCGGCGGTGCAGCCGGGAATTTCCGAGCAGGTGACGCTCGATCTGCCGGAGCTGTCTGAACCCGCCAGCGGCATGGTGCTGTCACTCCCTGATGTCGGCGCGCCTGAGTTGAACCGGCTCTTTCTGCGCTCGGGTCGGTGGCTCAGCGCCGGTAATGGACGTGAGGTCCTCGTGGGAGAAGCGTTTGCGGAAGCCAATCAACTGCAGCCCGGACAAACTCTGACGATGCTGCTGAATGGAAAACGTCAGCAGCTTCGTATCGCCGGAATTGCGCTCTCGCCAGAGTTTGTGTTTGAGTCACGGCCAGGCGCGGCGCTGCCCGATAACCGGACTTATGGAACTTTCTGGATGAGCTATAAAGAACTGGCCCGGGCTTTTGATTTGGATGGCGCCTTCAATTATATTTCATTGACGCTGGCGCCCGGCGCTTCAGAGCGGCCGGTCATCGCAGGGTTGGACCGCCTCCTGACGCCCTATGGAGGACGCGGAGCTTACGGTCGCGCCGATCATCCCTCGCATATCCGGGTTTCAGATGAGATGCGGGTGCTGCGGATCATCTCGATCGGGTTCCCGCTGGTGTTTCTCAGCGTCGCCGCGTTCATGACGAATGCGGTTCTCTCGCGCCTGCTGGCGTTGCAGCGCGAGCAGATTGCTATTCTGAAAGCATTCGGTTTCAGCAATCCGCAGATCGTTTTCCACTATCTGAAATTTGCGTTCATCATGGTGGCGGCAGGCTCGATGCTTGGCTCAGCCGGGGGAATTCTGCTCGGCCGCAGGTTGGTGATTTTGTATCATAAATTTTTCCGCTTTCCTGATTTATCGTTTCGGCTCGATCACACAGCCCTCCCGCTGGCTGTCCTTGTCGCGGCCGGGGCAGCGACGCTGGGGGTGTTCAGCGCGGTGAGGCGAGCGGCTAGATTGCCCCCGGCCGAAGCGATGCGTCCGGAGCCTCCAGCCAACTATCATCCCGCGCTGGTCGAACGCACAGGGATAGGACGATTTTTATCGCATTCATTTCGCATCGCCATCCGTAATATCGAGCGCAAACCGATGCAGGCGATCTTCACGGTGGCCGGGCTTACGCTGGCAACGGGCATTCTCATTGTGCCAAGCTGTTTTCGCGACGGTGTGGCCGAAGTGTTGGATTTCCAGTGGGACATCGTGCAGCGGCAGGACGTGGCCCTTGGATTAGTCGAACCGGCCAGTGATAAGGTTGGCAACTTGTTTCAGCAGTTGCCAGGTGTCCTTTCGATGGAACCGTTCCGGATGGCGTTTGTGCGTCTCAGTTTTGCTCATCAACGCCGTCAATTGGCCATTCAGGGGCTGCCGGCGGGGAGTGTGCACAATCGCGTTTTGGATGAAAGTTCACACCAAATTGAATTGCCGGCTGAGGGCCTCGTGGTGTCAGCGAAACTGGCTGAGGTGCTTGGCGCGCGAGTGGGAGACGATCTTCTGGTCGAGGTGCTGGAGGGGAAACGGCCAACGAAACTGGTGCGGCTGGCCGGACTGGCGGAGGATTTCGCAGGGATGGCCGCTTATATGGATATGCATGGCTTGAACCGTTTGCTGGAGGAAGGGGACATTATCAGTGGGGCTAACTTTCGCGTGGATCAAGCCAGTTGGAACAAGTTTTTGATTGCTTTGAAGGGAATTCCACGGGTGAGCTGGGTGGCGATTAAAGAATCACTTCGTGAAAATTTTCGATCAACAACCGCGGCGAGTATTGGTCTTATTCAGAAGATCTACATGGTGTTTGCTATCATCGTTGCGTTCGGTGTTGTTTATAACAACGCGCGGATTTCATTGGCGGAACGAGCGCGAGAATTGGCTACGCTGCGGGTGATCGGATTTTCAAGAGGTGAGGTGGGCGCAGTGCTCGTGACCGAGTTAGTGATCCTCGCTTTGGTTGCCGTGCCACTCGGACTGCTGCTGGGAACCGGTTTTGCGAGCGCAATTCTTCATGCCGTAAACACCGAAACTGTCCGGCTGCCGCTCATTTTGACCGCGCATAACTACGCCCTTGCGGTGCTGGTCGTGCTGATTGCCTCCACGCTTTCCGCTCTTTCCGTTTTAAGGCAACTCAATCAATTGAACCTCGTCGGTGTGCTGAAGGCCCCTGAATGAAGTTACGAGAGAGCGCGGAGCTCCAACTCTGCGCGAAGACCCAAAGCGAAACACGCATAGTTCGCGCAGATCCGGAGCTTTGCGCTCTGTTCCATTCCGCAGAACCCGCTTTAAAAAAAATCCTTCTTCGTTACAATGGAGTCCTCAATGAGCGAATCACAAACACCAGCGCCGAAACCGGCGCGGCGCAGTAACGGAAGTTATCGGCCGCGCCGATGGTTGCCCTATTTGGGCGCCGTTCTGCTGGTTGCGCTAATTGTTGCTGGCTTTTGGCCAAAGCCGATTCCGGTTGAAACTGCGACCGCGGTCGTTGGCAAGTTGCAGGCAACGATCAATGAAGAAGGGAAGACCCGGATTCGGCAGAAGTACACCGTTTCAGCGCCAGTCGCCGGACAATTGCGGCGCATTCCTTTTAAAGCAGGAGCGGACGTCATTGCCGGCCAAACCGTGGTAGCAATCATTGAGCCGCTCTCGCCGAGTCTTTTAGACGTTCGCGCAAGAACATCTGCTGAGGCTCGCCGGGACAGCGCAGCGGCAAACCTGCAAAAGACGGAGGCGGCTCACTCTTTTGCAACGAGTGAACTCAGTCGATTCGAAAAATTATTTGCCAGCAAAACGATTTCTATTCAAGAGCTCGAGACGGCGCAGTTGCGCGAATCTTCCGCCGCAAAAGAGCAGGCTGCTGCTGAGAGCGCCTTGCGCCAGGCCGAGGCAGAATTGCAACAGTTTGGCTCGACTCGCGACAGCTCGACCAATGGCACGTGTCCAGTCACGGAAATCAAGGCGCCCGCGAGCGGGAAGGTTTTGCGTGTGTTCGAGGAAAATGCGCGTGTTGTTACGGCGGGTGCGCCACTGGTGGAGATCGGCGATCCGTCAGACCTCGAGGTGGTCATCGAAGTCCTTTCACGCGATGGAGCTGTGATTCCTCCGGAAGCCCGGGTGGAGTTTGAACAATGGGGAGGAGGCGTGGCAATGACAGGGCGCGTGCGTCTGGTCGAGCCGGCGGCGTTCACTAAAGTTTCCGCGCTGGGCGTCGAGGAACAGCGAGTCAACGTCATTGCGGATTTGTTGACGCCACCCGAACAGCGACGCAGCGTTGGCGATAACTTCCGCGTTGAAGCCCGCATTATGGTTTGGGAAGCGGCCGATGCGCTAAAAGTCCCGGCGGGCGCTTTGTTCCGGCAAGGGGAACAATGGGCAACATTTGTTGACCTCGATGGCCGCGCGCAATTGCGGCTTGTGAGAGTTGGACGTTCCAGCGGCACTGAAACGCAGGTGCTGGAAGGCTTGAAACCAGGAGAACCAGTCATCATCTACCCGGGAAGCCGGGTGCGAGCGGGGCAACGTGTGACCCCAATTAAGATTTGAGGTAATTGGATTGGCCGTCTGTGCGGTGAGGCTCGGACTTTAGTCTCCTAACCCGTTTCGGTTTTTGTGTGACACCTTTTCAGTTGGCAATAAGCAAATACGCCATCTACAAGACCACAGGTCACATCCGCTTTTCATCCGCATCGATGCAATCGACGAAACTCTGAATATCATCCCGATGTCCAACGCCCGCGGCTTCTTTGCGCATTTTCAAGCGTGCCTGCATCTCCGTATCGTCCTTCCTGGGGTAGTTCAGCATCCTGTCACGATGGGCGGCTTTGATTGAATCAGGTTTGTTCGCATTCTTGAGCACCCAATCGCAGACCTCGCCGTCTGTAATACTCTTTTTTACGACTTCAAAGAAATCCTCCTTCTTTATTTCGGCGGTTTCAAGCCACAGCCCGTCAAATCCTTTTCCGAGATTTGGGTGGTAATCGGGGTGCAGTTTGCCGGCGAGGTGAAGGCGGATCTTGTCGATAAAACGCGGCAGGTGGGTCCAGCCGCACATGGTTTCACGAGGACTGCGAGGATAGATGATGTCGCTCATGAGAGGATCATTGGCAGTGGTTGAGGCGGTGTCAATCACGTGATGTGGGTGCGGGAAACGGGAGAAGAACACTTCTGAACATCACGTTTCACAACCCTCATGTCCTTGCCAGTCTTGCCCCGCTTACCCATCTTCAGCATATGAACGAGGCGCATCCAAAGTTCGATTTTGATCTCGCGATTATCGGGGGTGGCAGCGCGGGCTATGCCGCGGCGCGGACCGCGGCAGCCGACGGACTGAACACGGTCGTGATTGAAGGCGGAGAAGACGTGGGCGGACTCTGCATTCTACGTGGTTGCATGCCAACGAAAGCGCTTCTGTACGCCGCCGAAGTCATGCACCTGGCCGGCCATGCTGAACATTGGGGCATTCATAAACGGGATCTTAGCTTCAATTTTCTTGAAGTCATGGCCCGAAAAAACGCTCTCATCAAAGAGTTCGCCGATTTTCGCCAGCAACAACTGACCAGTGGCAAATTCAAATTCATCCGCGCCCACTCGCGATTTGCTGATGCTCACAGTCTTGAATTAACGGCGCATCGTTCTCCGGAGCGTGGGTCTGCGACGCGGCGTGATGCAAACCATGAGCAACTTGCCGGGTCGGAGACCGGCGCTCCAGGTTCGGGGAAGGCTCACGGTGAGCGGTCACGGAAATTAACCGCGAAAAGCTTCCTTATCGCGACCGGTTCAATCATCGCCCCCTCGCCGCTGCCTCAACTGAATGAAATGGGCTGCCTCAATAGCGACTCGGCCCTGCAACTGGAGCGACTTCCACAATCTCTGATCGTCCTTGGCGGCGGCGCGGTAGCCGTGGAATTTGCCCAGTTCTTTGCCCGGTTCGGAGTGAAAGTGACTTTGATCCAACGCAGTCCCCACGTGCTTCACGAATTCGATTCTGATGCTGCGAACGAACTTGAAAAGGTATTTCGGCGGGAAGGCATCGAGCTGTACACGGGAACCAAACTGCTCGATTGCGGCCGTATCGGCGCTCAGAAACAAGTCTCTTTCGAGCATAACGATCAGCGTGTGCGCGTCCACGCCGAAGAAATATTTTTCGCGCTTGGCCGGATCCCAAATCTCGCTCACCTCGGATTGGAAAAGATCGGAGTGCAAATTGAATATACCCGTATCGTTACCGACGAGCACATGCAAACCAGCGCGCCGCACGTCTATGCGGCCGGCGATTGTGCTGGACTGCACGAGATCGTCCACGTCGCCGTCCAGCAGGCAGAAATTGCCGCTCACAACATCGCTCATCCGGACGGGCTGAAGAAAATGGATTACCGCCTGCTCACAGAGGTGATCTTTACCGAGCCGCAAATCGCCACGGTCGGCCTCACCGAAAAGCGCGCGCAAGTGGAAAACATTCCGCATCTGGTTGCCAGCTACCCGTTCAGCGATCATGGCAAATCGCTCATCATGGAAGCGAGAGATGGGTTTGTGAAATTGCTGGCCGACCCAATGACTGGTGAGATTATCGGTGGCTGTTGCGTGGGACCACTCGGTGGCGAATTGATCCATGAAATCATCGCCGCGATGCATTCACGAATGACCGTACATCAATTGGCTGCACTGCCGCATTATCATCCGACTCTTGCCGAAATCTGGACCTATCCGGCGGAAGAACTGGCGAGCAAAATTCGAACTCACTGAGTAGCTCGGTGAGTTGAGTTAGTGGGTGGGGAGCGCGCCATCTTTCGGAATTGGCCATTCGGCTTTCGATGTGATGAATCACCCTACTTGCGCGCTAATAGTTGCAGATTTAACGTCGAGAAAACCATTACTCCGGCCATGAGCAGCGAAACAGGTGTTATTAATGAGGAGGCGGAGCATTTCCAGGCCGACGACCCCAGGGAAACCTCATCGGAAACAGGGCGGATAAAAGTGCTGCTGATTGAGGACAATCCTGGCGATGCGCGCCTCATTCAGATGATGATCGAGGAAGTGGACGGCGGATTATTTGCAATCGAGCACGTGGATCGGCTTGGTGAAGCTTTGGAGCGGTTGGCCGTCGGTGATATCGGACTGGTGCTCTCGGATCTTTCTTTGCCGGACAGTGTCGGCCTGGCAACTTTCAGCCAGCTTCACACCCACGCGCCGCACGTTCCGATTATCGTGCTCAGCGGTCTAAACGACACAACTTTGGCCGTGCAGGCTGTTCACGAAGGAGCGCAAGATTACCTGATTAAAGGGCAGGTTGATGGCCAATTGCTGGCGCGCGCCATGCGCTACGCCATTGAACGGAAGCGGATGTCACAACAACTGGCGGGATATGCGGAAGAATTGCGCTCCAGAAATGCGCAGCTCCAGGACGATTTCAATATGGCGCGCGAAATCCAGGAGATTTTTTTGCCGCATCAATTCCCAACTTTCCCGCACTCGGTTGCCCCGGAGCAAAGCGCGCTGCATTTTTCCCAACGGTATTTACCGGCTGCAGCGGTGGGTGGAGATTTTTTCGATATTTTCGCTATTACAGATACAACGGGAGGAATTCTTATTTGCGATGTCATGGGCCATGGGATGCGGGCTGCGCTGGTTACCGCAATCATGCGCGGACTCGTTGAAGAGCTGATGCCGGTGGCCGCGGATGCCGGCAAATTCCTTACCGAAATCAATCGCAGTTTGCACACTATTCTTCGGCGCACTCGGGAGCCTTTCCTGGCTACGGCTTTTTATGCCGTAGCCGACATCAGTGTCGGTGAAGTGCGCTTCGCAAACGCCGGTCATCCCAGTCCGTTTCGGGTGCGGCGAGACATTGGTATTGTCGAACCGCTTAAAACCTATGATCGACGCCACGGACCTGCGCTTGGGCTGTTTGACAAATCGATTTACCCTACGTGCCGATGCCCAGTGAATCCGCGAGATTTGATCCTTCTATTCACTGATGGGATTTACGAAGTGGACAACTCACGCCAGGAAGAATACGGGCAGGAGCGGTTGCTTGCCGCCGTGCGTCAGCGCTCCGGCTTGCCGGCCGAACAACTGTTCGATGAACTCCTTCGAGATGTGCAGAAGTTTTCCAATCGCCCCGAGTTTGAGGATGATGTGTGCCTTGTCGGCATGGAAATTGTGCGTACCGGGAATGGAATCTGAAGGGTAAATAATTAACAACTCAACGCGGCTCATGGTATATTTACAGGATAAATGTTTGAGCTCGTTTCCTCGTACCAACCCGCAGGAGAGCAGCCGCAAGCGATTGCCCGGCTGACCGAGGGGGTCCTGGCCGGCGCCAAACACCAGGTTTTGCTGGGTGTCACCGGCTCGGGCAAGACTTTCACGGTCGCCAATGTCATCAAGAATGTGGAGAAGCCGACGTTGGTGATCTCTCACAACAAAACTCTGGCGGCGCAGCTTTACGCCGAATTCAAGAGTTTTTTCCCTAATAACGCTGTCGAATATTTCGTCAGTTACTTCGATTATTATCAGCCTGAGGCCTATATCCCCCGGACCGATACTTTTATCGAGAAAGACTCTAGCGTAAACGATGAGATTGAGCGTCTGCGGCTCTCGACTATGAGTTCGCTTTTCTCCCGTCGAGACGTCGTCGTCGTGGCCAGCGTATCCTGCATTTATGGCATCGGCAGCAAGGAGGATTATGAAGCGATGGTGATCCCGATTCGCGCGGGGATGGACATCAGCCGCGACCATTTATTGCACCGGCTGGTTGATTTGCAATATACGCGCAACGATATCGAATTTACGCGCGGGCAGTTCCGCGTGCGCGGCGACACGGTCGAGATGTGCCCTGCCGGCCGTGAAGACGCTCTACGGGTCGAGTTTTTTGGCGATCAAATTGATCGTATCACTCGCTTCGAGCCGCTAACCGGTGAGAAATTGGAAGCGCTGCCGGCAGTGACCGTTTATCCCGGCAAACAATTCGTGGCTCCGGCCGAAAAGCTTCGTCCGGCGTTGCTCTCAATTCGTGAGGAATTGAGCGAGCGAATTGTATGGTTCGAGAAACATGGGAAACTGCTTGAAGCCCAACGCCTCAAAATGCGCACGGAATATGATTTGGAGATGATGGAGGAAATGGGTTTTTGCTCCGGCATCGAAAATTACTCGCGACATCTTTCGCGGCGGGCGCCCGGCTCGCGCCCCTGCACGCTGTTTGATTTTTTTCCGAAAGATTACCTGCTTGTGGTCGATGAATCACACGCCACTCTTCCGCAGATCGGCGGCATGTACGAGGGCGATCGCTCGCGCAAAACCGTGCTGGTCGAACATGGGTTCCGCCTGCCAAGCGCCCTGGACAATCGGCCGCTCAGCTTCGAAGAATTTCAGGCGCACCAAAACCAAACGATTTACGCGAGCGCGACACCCACTGCCCGGGAGGTGGGATGGGCCGCCGGACACGTTGTAGAACTCGTGGTCCGGCCTACCGGGTTGGTGGATCCGAAAGTCACGATTAAGCCCTTAACCGGCCAAATCGACGATCTGATCAATGAATGCCGCAAACGGGCTGATGCGAACGAGCGCGTGTTGGTCACCACCCTGACCAAGCGGACCGCCGAGGAACTCACGGATTATCTCCGCGAGATTGGAATCAATGTTCAATATTTACACAGCGAAATTGATGCGATCGAGCGTGTTGAAGTGCTGCGGGCGTTGCGGAAGGGCGAGTTTGATGTGCTGGTTGGAATCAATCTGTTGCGCGAAGGGCTGGACCTGCCGGAAGTTTCCCTGGTGGCAATTTTGGATGCGGATAAGGAGGGTTTTTTGCGCAGCGAAACGAGTCTAATCCAAACTGCGGGGCGCGCTGCGCGGCATCTTCATGGCGAGGTCATATTGTACGCTGATATAAAAACGCGGAGCATTCAGAATTTTTTGGCGGTGGCAGAATATCGTCGCCAAAAGCAGCTTGCCTATAACCAGGAGCATAATATTACCCCTCGGAGTGTGAGCCGAGCGGTCGAGGAAAGCCTCTCGTCTTACCGGCAAACGACGCAAAAAGCTCATGCGCTGCTCAACGAAACTGGGGCCGATATTGACCTGAGCGATACAATTAAAGAACTCGAGCAGGAGATGCTCGCGGCGGCGAACAATCTGGAGTTTGAAAAGGCGGCATTGTTGCGAGATCAAATTCGCGAGTTAAAACGAACTTTGGATGGAACGAAGCTTGAGAGCGCGCGGATGTCTCCCAAACAGGTGAGCTACCGCCGCGGCGAGAGCCGTGGAAGGAAGAAGGAGCCAGCGAAGGCGGATAAAATACCTGATCCTTTTTGACTGATGTCTCACGCTGCCGGGGGATTGTGTTTTACGAGCAGCGGAATGCTGCCTTGCGGTTGCTCATCCAGGGACATATCGATCGAGTAAAGCCCGGGGTTCTCGAATTTCAACTGTTGAATATTCACAATGAAATTGCGCGTGCCGAAATGTGAGTCACCCGGCAACACAACCTGCACGGGGATATCGATGCCTGGCATGATCGACTTGCCGTCCGCATCGACAAAGTTCAATCGCAGCTTGTGCTGACCTTCATCTTCGTGACTAAAGGTCACCCGCAGGGCGATCGAGCATTGGGGGTGCACCGCCGGCAATTGCTGGGTATAGATGGTATCAAAGGCGCCAAGCAAATTAAGTTTGCCGCTCTCATCGGTTGCCGCGTCGCACAGCACTGCCACCTGGATATTCATGGCGTGACTTTAGACCTTGCGTCGAAATAACGCGAGTAGTTAACGGATTCATGCGTGTCACGGCGAGGTGGCGCATTACTCAGGTGCGTTTCCACTCGCGATTGAAACTGTTACCGAATACGTAGCGCCGGCCTTCGTCCGGGGCGTTTCATGCTTCGCGAAAAAATCACAGTCAACTGGTCGCCGGCTCATCAGCGTTCATGCTGAACTCCGTCTTGGTCCGCGCTTCCAAAAACGACTTCAATTCCGCCGCGGCTTTCCCGCCAAACCCTGAAACTTCGGCGATCTGTTCGACTGTGGCCATGCGAAGGCGTTGAATAGAGCCGAACTTTTTTAACAAAGCCGCCTTGCGCCGTTCACCGATCTGTGGAAATTCATCCAGGAGACTCTCCGAGATTTTCCTGAGCCGCAATTGGGCGTTGTACGTATTAGCGAGCCGATGCGACTCGTCCCGCGCCCGTTGAAGCAGTTTCAAAGCGGCGCTGTCGTGCGACAAGCGCAACGGAACGCTGTCACCGGGCCGATAAATTTCTTCGAACTCTTTGGCAAGCCCAATCACCGGGATGTGGCCCAACCCCAATTTCACCAACTCCTGGCATGCGGCGCTGAGTTGTCCCTTGCCGCCATCGATCAGAATCAAGTCAGGCAGACTCACTGTGCCTTTTTTCGGCATGTCTCCTGGCGCGCGATGTTGCCTGACATCCTCCCCGGCAGCGTCAGAGTTGACCGCTCCGGGAAGCTTGCTTTGCCAGGCGGCGCTCACATCATCAACCACTCGCTGCAATTCATTTGGCACTGCCTCACCGCCTTCGGGATTCCGCAACGCAGAATCGGAGGTTGTGCCGGAGGGCGCTGCTTGAGGCTGCTGTTGGTTTTCCACTTCAGGCTGAACAATTGGGCGATCCGAGCGAACATCGGTTTCCAGTTTCGATTCCTCGACATCTGGCGTTGGAGGACGCATTTTCGATTCGTGGAGCACACGAGTGTACCGCCGCCGCACAACTTCGGCCATCGAAGCAAAATCGTCCTGGCCCTCGACCGATTTAATCCTGAATCGCCGGTAATTCGAGCGGTCAGGCCGGCCATCGCGGAAGCTCACCAGTGAGGCCACTTTAAATGTTCCGCTGATGTTGGAAATATCGAAGGCTTCGATCCGCCGAGGCGGCGCGGACAAGCCAAGCACTTCGCCCAACTCGGCCAGATCCTTTTCCGGGCTAATCGCCGAAGGCAGACTGTAGGGCACTCGTTCAAAGCGGTTTGCTTTAACTGTCGTCCGGCGCAAATCTGCGAGCAGATCGCGCAACTCTGCGGCTCGCTCGTATTCCTGGGCCCCGGCGGCTTTCTTCATTTCCTCGCCGAGCCGCTCCTGCATTTCCTCGCATTGGCCTGCAAGAAAATCGCATGCGGCCTGCACCTGCTCGAGGTACTGCTCACGAGTCACGTTGCCGATGCAAGGGGCGGTACAGTATTTCAGATGCGCATAAAGGCAATGCCGGTAATCGCGCTCATTGGGTGTCAGCGGGCGGCATCCGCGCAAATGATATTGGCGCCGCACCAAAGCCAGCGTGCTGCGCAATGCGCCCGAATTGGGAAACGGCCCGAAGTAACGCGCGCCGTCGTCTTGCTTGAGCCTTGTCAGGGTGAAGCGGGGAATCGGATCATTGAAATTGATTTTGAGCAGAAGGAATCGTTTGTCATCGCGGAAGCTGACGTTGTAACGCGGATGAAATTCTTTGATCAGCTTGCCTTCGAGCAGCAACGCCTCGGGTTCACTCCGCACCAGGTGGAAATCCAAATCGTGAATCCCTTCCACCAACGCTCTGAATTTCAGGTCCCAGCCGAGTCGGCGTGAGGGTTGGAAATATTGGCTGACACGCTTGCGCAGATCCCTGGCTTTGCCGACATAAATCACCGTTCCGAAGCGATCGCGCATCAGGTAAATCCCCGGTTTGTGCGGCAGTGAGCTGAGTTTCTTGCGGATATTATCGGCCACTGGCATGCCATTTATATTGTAACTGAGGAAGTGGGCCGCGGGCAAGCAGTGGTGAATTATGGGTTAAAATGACAAAACAAAGCCGTGGAAGACTCGCTTCCCGCCGCACTCCAGGGGGTTTGCGCGACCGACGTTTTAATCGCGCCTCTTGCTGATTCAGAATTTGCTTTTGCGGGAACATTTCTTAAAGCTATGCCATCTCATTGACTATGAGCGATCTGAAGACAGCCACAGGCCCGGATTCCCGGCGCGAATTTGTAAAAAAATTTCTTGCCGGATTGCTTGGCACAATTGGCGGCATTATTCCGTTCGCCGCAGGTGTGGCGGTTTTCCTGGATCCGCTTCGCCGAAAAGCCTCCGATAGCGGCATGGTGCGTGTCGCCTCTCTCGATGCGTTGCCGGGTGATGGCATTCCACGCAAGTTCGCCGTGCGTGCGACACGGGTGGATGCCTGGAATAAATTTAGAAACGTGCCGATCGGCGCAGTATATTTGCGGCGAACTGCTGAAGGCCAAATCCAGGCCGTTAATGTTGTTTGCCCGCACGCAGGTTGTTTTGTCGATTTCGTCCCCGACCACGGTCGTTACGAGTGTCCCTGCCACAACAGTAAATTTACAATAGCTGGCAAGATCGATGACCCGGCAAGTCCGTCGCCACGCGGGCTTGATACTCTGGAAGTGCAGCTTCGGGAGGGCAAAGAGATCTGGGTAAAGTTCCAGAATTTCGAGGCCGGACGCGCGGAAAAAATCGCGGTCGCATGATCGAGGTTCCCCCCAAGCCCTCTCGCGGAGCTGTGCTGTTTGATTGGCTCGACCATCGAACCGGCTGCCGCAAAGTTCTGCACTCGGCGTTGTACGAGAATGTTCCAGGCGGTGCGCGCTGGCGTTACGTTTGGGGCAGCACTCTTACGTTTGCTCTGGCGGTTCAGTTTATCACCGGTGTGTTTTTGTGGATGGCTTACAGCCCCAGTTCACAAACCGCCTGGGAAAGCGTCTATTATATCCAGGATGTGATGACTGGTGGGTGGCTGCTGCGTGGGTTGCACCACTACACCGCGCAACTGATGATCATCCTGCTCGCGCTGCATCTGATGCAGGTGGTGATCGATGGCGCTTACAAGGCCCCGCGTGAGGTGAACTTTTGGTTCGGGGTGATTCTGTTGCAGCTTGTGCTCGCGCTTTCACTTACCGGTTACTTGTTGCCCTGGGACCAAAAAGGTTTTTGGGCAACCAAAGTCGCCACCAATCTGGTCGCCGCGGTGCCACTTGTCGGTCCTGGCTTGCAACGAATCATCATCGGCGGTCCCGATTATGGACACCATACTTTAACTCGATTTTTCGCCCTTCACGCCGGCTTCATTCCAGGGCTGATCATTGCGCTGCTTACCGGCCACATTTATCTTTTTCGCCGCCATGGATTGACGGCGAAGCAACCACTCAACAAACCAGACGCCGCCTTCTGGCCCGACCAGGTGCTTCGCGATGCCGTGGCTTGTCTGGCTGTGCTGGCGACTGTTTTGTTTTTGATCTTGCGGCACCGGTTGTTTTCGTCGCCCGGCCCTTTAGGCGCGGAACTGGGCGCGCCCGCCAATCCCACCGAACCATTTTCCGCCGCCCGGCCTGATTGGTATTTCCTTTTCCTCTTTCAGTTCCTGAAATTTTTTCCCGGCGGCACCGAGCTTTGGGGCGCTATTGTCATCCCCGGCTTTTTCATGCTGCTGATTTTTTTGATGCCCTTTATCGGACGCTGGCAATTGGGCCACCGATTCAACCTGGGCCTGCTCTATTGCCTGCTTGCCGGGGCGGGTCTTCTAACCTATCTGGCGATTGCCGAAGATCGGCACAATCCCAACTATCAAATTGCTGTTCGCCAGGCCGATCGCGAGTCGGAACGCGTGCGGTTTTTGGCCAGTTCCCCGAACGGCATCCCACCCGAGGGGGCCGGAAGCTTGTTGAGCAATGATCCGCTGACGCAAGGCCCGAAACTCTTTGCTCAAAGATGCGCGGGTTGCCACCGGTATGATGGCCATGACGGAACCGGCAATGTTCCAACTGACCCGCAGGGCGCTTCAGATCTGAAAGGCTTTGCATCGCGCGAGTGGCTTTCCGGGCTGTTGGATCCCGCAAAAATCAGCACGACAAATTATTTTGGCGCCACAAAGTTTCGCGACGGCAAGATGGCTGCTAAATTTGTGAAGAAGGAGGTGGCCAACTTTTCCGCCGAGCAAAAGGCCAATCTCATCAAAGTCATCGATGCAGTCTCGGCCGAGGCTCAACTCGACGGGCAGCGTGCTATGGACAAGAGGGACGCAGCAATCATTCAGGAAGGCCGGAACTTGCTCTCGACCGAGACCAAGTGTACCGATTGCCATCAATTCCATAAACCTGATGATAGCGTCACCGCTCCGGATTTAACCGGCTATGGCTCCCGGGAATGGTTGATTAAGTTCATCAGCGACCCCGGGCAACCCGCCTTTTATGGCGCGCGCAACGACCGCATGCCGGCATTTGGCAGCAAGCAAATACTCAGCCAGCGCGAGATTGGATTGATCGCCGATTGGTTGCGAGGAGAGTGGAATGGAGCCTCCGGCGCGGAAGTGAGCGCCCCGGTTCAGTAACATTATTGCGCCGGAAAAACGCGCGCTGGAACGATGCCCAAATCCGCACAAGATAACGAGATGCTGCATACTGAATTCATTGGCTCGCGCGACCGAGCTTCGCGCCGTTTGCTGATCATGCTGCACGGTTTGGGCGACAGCATTGCTGGGTATCGCTGGCTGCCCCCGGCATTGGACTTGCCCTGGCTGAATTACCTGCTGGTCAATGCTCCCGACCAATACTACGGCGGCTATTCCTGGTACGATTTCATGGGCGATATTGCTCCGGGTGTTTTACGCAGCCGGAAATTGCTTTTTAAGTTGGTTGAATCGCAAACCAAGGCATCTTTTCCCGCCAGTGAAATCATCCTGGGTGGCTTCTCGCAAGGATGCCTCATGTCACTCGAGGTCGGTTTGCGCTTTCCGCAGCGGCTTGCGGGGATTATCGGCATCAGCGGTTATGTTTGTAACCCGGAGAAGCTGATTGAAGAGCTTCCCCCCGCCGCGTTTCAGCAGCGGGTGCTCGTAACCCATGGCTTGATGGACCCCCTGATTCCATTCGCCGTCGTACGTGAGCAAATCAATTTACTCAAAGCGGCTGGCGTGAACATTGAATGGCATGAAATACTCAAAGCTCACACCATCGCCGGCGAGCCGGAACTGGCGATCATTCGGGAATTCATCCGCGGATGCTATGAGCCTCGGTGACTCGTCTCGAGCCAGATTTGCTCGGGTCTCGGCGTCGGCCTCGGCTGCCAATCAAACGCCCGGTCTGCCACCTGGCGCATCCGTTCGAACCACCAGGTCGCCCGGCTTATCCGCTTTTCGCGATGGGTTAAAACCAACCGCCCGCCTGCGTTCCCGAATCCTAATTCCATTTGTGTATCTATCATATTTTTACCTTTCTTGCGGAAATCCTAGCGGGGGTAGTTGGACATCCACAGTCCAAGGTAAAAATAAATTCAAAGGTGTCAGTGGCCCATATTGAAAGGGTATTCCGCCGGTTTTCTTGAGTTCGACCGCTCGTCAGCACGAGCGGCGAAATCGGGAACTCCGTTATGTGTCGCGAGGCTTGGCGCGCTTTACAGCGAACCGACCCCGGGTATCAACCTGTTGCCGTTCCCAAACTTTCCGCCAAATCCTCCACTATCCAATTCTTGCGCGCGGCCTGTAAAGCGTCCGCCGCCGCGCCATGCTGCCATACCGCAAAACGAATTGTCTTGAGGACATCGGCTTGCAACGGAGGTTGCGTGAGCAGGCCTGCTAAATAACCGGCCAACAAATCGCCGCTGCCGCCCTGCGCCAGGTGCGGGTTGCCCGATGAGTTCACATAAACTTCCCCCGTGCTGCGGCCAATCAATGTTTGATGTCCCTTCAGCACGACCCAGGTATTGCCAAATCGCCGCGATATATTGCGCAAACTTTGCAAGCGGTTGGCCTGGACCTGGTCAGCAGTGGACCGTAATAAACGCGCTGCCTCCCCTGGATGCGGCGTGATGACGCGAATCGCATTCCTCGGGGCCGAGTCCAGGGAGAGCCAATCCAATGCGCTGGCGTCCGCCACAACTGGGAATTGCGAGTCGCGCCATAGATGTCTGGTCAGCAGTTGCATTTTATCTGGAATGTCACTGCCCGCCAGGCCGGGGCCGATAAGGACAGCCGTGTGACGGCCCGCCAACTTGGCGGCCGACTGCCAGGGCGAGACCATCACCGCCTGCATTTGTGGCGCAACGGAATGATACACCGCTTCCATGGTGTGCAGTGTGATTAGCCCTGGCTGCGCGCGTTGCGCACCGCGCGCCGCCAATACTGCAGCTCCGTGAAAGCCCATGCTCCCCGCAACTATCGCCAGGTGGCCGTACGTGCCCTTATGCGTGGCCGCCGGACGCGGCGGGGGATATTGGCCGAAATCCTCCGCTAAAGTCCATTGCACTTCGCTCGATTGCGTACACGGCGCGAGCCCGACTTCATTAGCGACTTCGAGCCGGCCTACGAAAGGCCCAGCCTCAGACTTCAACAGGCCTTCTTTTGGCGCGCCTATGGTTAGCGTCATCGTCGCCTTTATCGAAGCTCCCTGAGGCTGGCCACTGTCAGCGTTCAGACCAGAAGGCACATCGACGGCCAGCACCTGAGCATTGGCTGAATTGACTTTCTCGATAAACGTTATCCACTCCGCACTGAGCAGTCGATTGATGCCGATGCCGAAAAGGCCATCAATAATCAGCGCCGGCCGCAACGAAAGAAGTGTCTCCAGTTTGGACAATTCGGTTTCGGGCTGTTTTACGTCCAATTCATCAATGCGACGCTCGACTAGATGTTCCCGCGCAGCCCGAGCGTCAGCGCCATTGTTCCCTTTGCCAGCCAGGATAATGATCAGGTCTCCCGGTTTGGTTAGTCGCAATGCCAATTGCGCGACGCGCTTGCCCACACGGCGAATCACTTCGGCCTCCGTTTGGCCGCTCGACCAGGTCGCCTTCTCCCATTGGCGCATTTGAGCGATGTTGAGCACGGGCAATGACATTCGCCGTAGGATACATAGCTATTTTTCGAGCAAAAGCACAAATGCCGAACTGCATCAAACAAAGGAACGAGCGATGTAAAGTTTCTTTGAAACGAATTATCACCCGGGGTGGTCTCATTATTGGTGGTTGTGGGTTCCCCGTCCGTCTCTCAGAGAGTCGAGGCGGGGTTTTTTCTTTGGTAAGTAAGCAAACCAGCACATAAACTCTCTCAATTGATGTCTCAGCAGCAGGAAAAACTAAGTAACTTTTTGCGCACCGGAACGAAAATCCTGCTGTTCACGGGCGCGGGCATCTCGACCGACAGCGGAATCCCTGATTTTCGAGGGCCGCAAGGGGTCTGGAAACACCGGCAGCCGGTTTATTATCACGATTTCATGCGCTCCGAGGCGGCGCGAATCGAGCATTGGGACTACAAATTGGAGGCCTCGACCGCCTTTCGTAATGCCCAGCCTAATAAAACTCATGCTGCGGTCGTGCAACTCGAACGTGCTGGAAAGGTCCTGGCGGTGGTGACTCAAAACATAGACGGCCTGCATGCTCGCGCCGGAACTCTGCCTGAGCGGCTGATCGAACTACACGGCACTAACAGCCTCGTCGAGTGCCAAACCTGTGGCCGTCGCTCCGACCCTGAACCACATTTCGAATATTTCCGAAAAACGCGCCAGGCGCCACTTTGTGGTTGTGGCGGATTCCTCAAGCTAGCCACCATCAGTTTTGGTCAAAATTTGCGCAACGAAGATTTAGAACGCGCTGAGTCTGCGGCCAAAGCAGCCGATTTGGTGCTGGCGCTCGGTTCGACTCTCTCGGTATATCCTGCCGCGAATATTCCGCTGCTCGCAGCCGCGCGAGGCGTCCCCTACATCATTATTAATCGCGGCGCGACCGACCATGACGAGTTGCCTGACGTTACCCTGCGATTGGAAGGAGATGTAGGTGAGATCTTTCCTCACGCAGTCGCGGCAGCATTGCAAGTGCAGGCTTAAACTTGCCGAGACGCTCCCGGTCCGTTTGGACCGGCAACAACGAAAAGCGCGGATGCAATCCCGAGAATGGACAAAAGCTATGACGTGATCGTGGCCGGACTTGGCGCTATGGGCAGCGCCGCTGCGTATCATCTCGCGCGCAGGGGTCTCCGCGTATTGGGATTCGACCGTTTTCAGCCGCCTCACCAATTAGGATCTTCTCACGGCCTGACACGGATTATCCGTGAAGCCTATTTCGAACACCCTTCGTACGTGCCGCTGGTGCAACGGGCTTATGAGCTTTGGGCCGATCTGGAAAAAGAATCTGGCCGGCGTTTACTATTGCAAACCGGGGGCTTCATGATCGGCCCGCCGGACGGTGCGCTCGTGAGCGGCGCGAGACGCAGCGCCGAGAAACACCATCTCCGCCATGAAATCCTTTCGGCAGCCGAACTGCGCCGCCGCGCGCCCATTTTCGAACCCGACGAAAACATGATTGCAGTCTGGGAGCCGCGCGCCGGAATTCTTTTCCCCGAAATCGCTGTTCAAACGCACCTCGATTTGGCCGCCAAACACGGCGCGTCATTAAAGTTCAACGAACCGGTTCTGCAATGGGCGGCCAATGGGGATGGGATTCGCGTGTCCACGTCGGCGGGCGCCTACACCGCCGCCAGGCTGATGCTCGCCGCAGGCACTTGGATGGATTCTTTGGTAAGCCAAAGACAAGGCGGCGACCACGGGAATAAACACACCACTCAAAGCAGTCGATCACCGGGCTTTCCGCAGCTTAATCTTCCATTATCAGTCGAGCGACAGGTGCTCTTCTGGTTCGAAGCCCGCTCGCAAGCCGATCAATTTCAGCCGGTCCGCTGTCCCGTTCACATTTGGGAATATGCTGCCGAGCGGTTCTTTTATGGCTTTCCGGATCTAGGCGATGGCATAAAAGCGGCCGTTCACCACGAGGGCCAGCCGGCCAATCCCGAAGACATTCGGCGTGAGGCGGGAGAAAATGAGATCCAGGTGATGCGTTCTATTCTGCGCCGTTTCATACCCGCCGCCGAGGGCCGTTTGAAGTCATCTTCAGTTTGCCTTTATACTAATACTCCGGACCAACATTTCGTTTTCGATTTTCATCCCATGCATCCAGGAGTGCTTATTGCCAGCCCGTGTTCCGGACACGGTTTTAAATTCTCCAGCGTTATTGGCGAGCTCGCGGCCATGTTGCTGACCGGGCAACAGCCTTCCTCGGATCTGAGCCTCTTTAAAATCGACCGTTTTATAAATTCCTAAATTCCTCGCGAAATCGCTTGCGGCCATTTCAAAACTGGGCCACTATTGAGATGCAATTTTTATCGCGGGGTGGAGCAGCCCGGTAGCTCGTCAGGCTCATAACCTGAAGGTCCCTGGTTCAAATCCAGGCCCCGCAACCAATTTTGGGTCTAAAACGTGAGTTTTAGGCCCATTTTTATTGGCGTTTTTGCATGTCAGCCGGTTTTCGATCCCTCCCCTGAAACTTGGCGAACTTCGTGAACGCGAACTGAAACCGACTCGATCGAAACGTCATTCCCTCAACATGATCCCCCGCCGTCGCTCAACCAAAACTCCGCCATTCGTCTCACAACGGCTTCGTACTCCTCAAAACTTCGAGGTTTTACCTGGTACGCCGCCCTTAGTTCTTCCGCTTTCGCCTGCTCATCTGGCGCTCCCGACCCGCTGAACACCACCGCGTGGACCTCCCGCAGCGAATCATCCTGCCGAATCCAGCGAAGCACATCCCAGCCGTTGTCGCCCGGCATCCGGTGATCCAGAATCACCAGTGCCGGAATCGGAAAACGCGTCCGGTCGCCATATTCCCTCCTGCCGCGAAGGTAACGTTTCGCCTCATCCGTGTTCGTAAAGCTCAAGAGCTGGCCCTGGCAACCCGCCTTCCGAAGCGCCCTCATGAGCAGCTCAGCTTCAAGTCGGTCATCATCAACGATCAGCACTGTTCCCTTCATCGCGCGTACTTTCCAATCAGCGGAATCAGCAGGTGAGCGCGAATATGATTCACAAGGCGCAGGGGCAGGTAGTTATACCCATTCTCAAATTGCTTTTCCTGTTTTGAACCTAGCCCCATTTCGAAACCCACTCGGCGCGAATGGGGTCCCAACCCCATAGGTTAATGCACCAGAGTTCTCTACGTTTTCTCACAAGCAAAAGTATCGGACGTTTGTTGATGGCTGAACGACTCTCTTATATGGAATCGCGGGCACGACTTTCCATCGATCGCTCTCAAAGTCATCAGCTCGTTCCCCTTATCCATTAAAACACATGAGCGCGCACAACATTCTTTCTCCCATCCCTGCGCACGACGGCGCACTCTCGCCCATCCATTTGGATCCCCTTTCGGACTGGAGCGCCATGGGCAGATCGGAGCACTTGTATGAAGAAGACCACTGCTTGATCGAGTCTGTGGCTTCGTTCATCGGAACTGGTTAGATCTCCATTGGCATGGAAACGCTGGATCCTCCTGACAGCATCTACCGACGCGTTCGCGAGCGCGCGGCTGAAGGCGCGCCGACGGCACCAGGGCAGCCGCACCGGGCACCTGAACACCCCCCAGCCCGAAAATGGTCTGGTATTACGTCCGGCACAAATCTTTCGAACGATACGAATGCAATCTTCTTGAGGCGGCTTGTGCTTTGCTTGTGTGCTTACGCCTTCATCGGTTCCAGTGTCACACTGGCTGGATGGGTTGGCCATGCTCCTCGGCTTACCGATTGGTTTGGTACCGGAATTGCCATGTTTCCCAACACCGCGGTAGCCGCACTGCTCGCCAGCCTTGCAATCACGTTCTCTTTGTCTTTAGGGTCACGGTCCCACCAGGCATCCTGCATTCTGGCGGCGGTCGTCGCGCTTATCGGCGGTGCTACCTTGCTTCAGCACCTTCTCGGTGTGGATCTCGGAGTCGATAAAATTTTTATTGATCCCAAGTGGGGGCAGCGGGCCGCTGCATCCCCGGGGCGAATGGGCCCGCCAGCCTCGACCTCGTTTCTCTTGCTTGGCGCCGCGACATCGCTTCTTCGCGCCAAATCTTCTGCCCGCCGCCTGATTGCCGTGCTCGGTGTTGCCACTCTTGGCATTTCCGCTCTCGGAATTATCGGCTACCTCTTCCAGGCGGATCCGCTCTTCGCTCACGCCAGGATTACCGGTATCGCCCTTCAGACGGCTACGATAATCTGCGCGCTGGCAGTGGCTTTGCTTGCGACGAGGCCGGATCTCCAGCCGGTTCGCGCCCTTTGCTCGGATAGCGCTGCCGGAGGATTGGTTCGGCGGGCGCTGCCATTCATCATCCTCCTTCCCATGCTGTTGTGCGGGTGTTTCATTATCGGCCGTAACGCTCTTTGGTTCGACCGCGGAATAGGGGTGGCGCTTCTGGCGCTGACACTCATGACTCTGCTGTGCGGTCTCCTTTGGTGGTCTGCGGCGCACGTCGCCCGGCATGAATCCAACTCGGCTCAGATCCAGGCGCGCTTGCAATCACTGCTCACCCTCATGCCGGCGGCGGTTTACGCCTGCGATGCGGACGGGCGGATTACATTTTATAACCGCCGCGCGGCGGAAATGTGGGGCCGCCAACCCAGGCTCGATGACGACCACCAGAAATTCTGCGGGGCCTGCCGCTGCTGGTTCAACGGCGCCGTCCTTGCCCCGGAAGATACACCCATGGCCATTGCCGCGCGGGAGGGTGAATCATTCCGCAATCTCGAACCGGAATTTGAACGGCCGGACGGCCTTCGGGTTCCTGTTCTCGTCAACATTGATCCCATTTTGGATTCCGAAGAGAAACCTATCGGCGCTATCAACGTCTTTCAGGACGCCACCGCGTTAAAGCACGCTGAAGCGAAGTTGCGCCGTTCAAACAGTCAACTCGCTGCATTTCTCGACACCGCCGCTCTTGGCCTTCACCGCGCCGGACCTGATGGAATTATCCAGTGGGCTAATGCAGCCGAGATGCAAATGCTTGGCTACGCGCCCGAGGAATACATCGGCCATCACATCACGGAGTTTCATGCAGACCGTCCAGTGATCGACGATATTCTCAAACGGCTGAGCTGTGGCGAGAAGGTCTGCGACCGCGAGGCTCTCCTGCGCTGCAAAGACGGTTCGGTCAAGCACGTGTTAATCGACTCAAGTGTTCTGTGGGAGGACGGCAAGTTTATTCACACACAATGTTTCACGCGTGATATCACTGACCGTAAGCGCGACGAAGAAACGGCCGCCCTGCTCGCCGCCATTGTCGAGCACACGGATGACGCGATTTTCAGCACGGATTTAGATGGGATCATCCAGAGCTGGAACCGGGGCGCCGAGTCGCTATATGGGTATTCGGCCGGTGAGACGATCGGCCAGCCCATCAGCATCCTGGTTCCGGAAGGTCACGATGACGAACAGCCAAGGC
>JADMIO011478686.1_pt1 | contig 30638 bp, 27 predicted proteins | sample 8958161 | NCBI WGS metagenome assembly JADMIO01 (sample SAMN16585339, study PRJNA669376) | soil metagenome | isolation source: Crop rotation soil | place: USA: Cullars Rotation, Alabama | collected 2011 | reverse complement strand
GCGACAACTTGTCCACGTGGAATTCTAAGCTTAGGATCCCAATGTGCTGGAAAGCGAATGCGACGCAAATCGTACCTGCCGTCGATCGTGGCCTGCCTGGCAAGCGCGCTCGCCGTTGTCGCGAGCGAAACAATCGAAGCGCAAGTGAGCGACGCGCGCGCGGTGGGTGTGCTGTTTTCGAGCGACACTCCGCTCACGCTGCGGTTGGAAGCACCGCTCGCCACCGTCAAGCGCAGCGCCGACGATCCGCAGTACAGCCCTGCACGCTTGAGCTATGCCGGTCTGGATGGAGCAACGGTCGCGACCGATCTTCGCGTGCGTGTGCGCGGCAAATCGCGGCTTGCAACTTGCTCGTTTCCGCCACTGCTGCTGAATTTTCCCACGGGAGCTCTCGAGGGCACGCTGCTCGAAGGCCAGAACCGGCTGAAGCTCGTAACGCATTGCGAGCCGCGCGAGGCGAACGCGCAGTGGGTGCACCTCGAGTACCTTGCGTATCGCGTGCTGAATCTCGTGACGGACGCGAGCCTGCGTGCGCGGCCCGTCGAGGTGACGTATTTCGACACCGAGCGCGGGCGCGAAGTGGCTGCGGGGCCTGGCATTCTGCTCGAGGACGAAGAGCGGTTCGCCGAGCGGCAGAACTGGCAGCTGATCAAGGAACCGACGTTGAAACGCGCGCGCTACGACCAGAGCGCGCTCGCGCTGGTCGGAGCCTTCCAGTATTTCATCGGCAACACGGATTGGTCGGCGCTGGCGCCGTCGAACGGCAGCTCCGAGTGCTGCCATAACGTCGTTCCGTTGGCCCGCGACGACGGATTGCTGCTGCCGGTCGTGTATGACTTCGACTCCTCGGGCATCGTCGACACGTCGTACGCGCTACCCGACGAGCGCTTGGGCATCAAGTCGGTTCGCCAGCGGCTCTACCGCGGCACGTGCTTGGATCCGGCCGCCTTGCAGGCCAGCTTGGAGCCGTTCATGGCGCACCGACAAGAAATACGCGCGCTCTATGAAAACTACCCGAAGCTCACGAAGCGTAGCCGCGACAGCGCGCTGACCTACATCGATCAGTTCTACGAAGTGCTCGCAGACCCGAAGCGCGTCGAGCGCGCCTTCCGCTCCGGCTGCGCCGAATGAAGGTGCCTCTTTCCGGCACCTATGCAGCTATAGCGATTCGAGGACGGCGGCGATGGCGTCGGTGCCTTGCGCCGGCGCCATGATGTGCGCGCCCGCGATGCCGGGAATCTGCTTCAGTCCTTCGATGAGCTCGGCGCAAACGCGCCGCCCTTCGGCAGCTTGGTCCTTCGCGGCTTCGATGCGCGCAATGATCTGCTCGGGCACCGTGACACCGAACAGATTTTCGTTCATCCAGCGCGCCGACTTTGCCGAGCGTATCGGTCCGACGCCGATGATGACGCCGAGCTTCTCGGTAATGCCTTCCGCGTTCAGCCGCTCGGCATACGCACGCACGACGTCGAGGTCGAAGCCGAACTGCGTTTGAATGAAGTCGGCGCCTGCCTCGATCTTCTTCTGCAGCGGCACGGGCGACCACTTCACGTCCGGCTTCTTCGGCACGTCGGCCGCACCGATGAAGAACTCGGGCGGCGAGTCGATCTTGCGCGCCGACGGCAGCTCGCCTTTGTCGCGCATGTCGCGCGCGAGCTTCAGCAGGTCGATGGACTCGTAGTCGAAAACAGGCTTCGCGTCGGGCTGGTCGCCGTTCTTCGGATCGTCGCCGCGCAGTATGAGTAGATTCTTGACACCTTGCGCGGCGGCGCCGATGAGGTCGCCCGCGAGCGCGATGCGATTGCGATCGCGGCACGTGACTTGAAGGATCGGCTCGTGCCCGTTCGCGACGAGGAGCGCCGCGGCGGCGAAGCTCGAGATCGACGTCTTGCCTGCGGCCGCGTCCGTGAGATTGATCGCGTCGACCTTGCCTTTGAGCTGCCCCGCCTCGTGCAGCAGCTTCGTGCCGGCAGCCGAAAGCGGCGGCACGATCTCCGCGGTGATGACGAACTGCTTCGCTTTGATTTTCGTTTTGAGTGTCGACATGTGCTTGCGCTCCGGCCCGCGAACCTAAAGGCCCGTGTATGCCTCGACGAACGCGGCCCTCGCCGCCGCCGAGCTCACGAGATGATCGAGCTCCGCGAGCTGCATGCCTCGGTCGAACGACGTTTGACCAGGATACCGATGCAGCACCGACGTGAGCCAGGCGGAGAACCGCTCCGCCCGCCAAATTCTACGCAATGCCGAGGCCGAGTAGGCATCGAGCAGCCCGTCGCGGCGCTCGACATAGTGGGCCACGAGGCCGGCGGCGAGCTGATCGACGTCGCGAATCGCCAGATTCAGCCCCTTTGCGCCCGTCGGCGGCACGATGTGCGCCGCATCGCCGGCCAGGAACAAGCGGCCGTAGCGCAACGGTTCCGCGACGAAGCTGCGCAACGGTGCGACGCTCTTCTCGATCGTGCGCGCGCGTGTAACGCGCGACGCGAGCTCGCCAGGCAGGCGCGAAGCGAGCTCGTCCCAGAACCGGCCGTCGCTCCAGTCGTTCACATTCGTATCGAGCTCGCACTGCAGATAGCAGCGGCTGCGCGTCGCCGAGCGCATGCTGCAGAGCGCGAAGCCGCGCTCGTGGCTCAAGTAGATGAGCTCGGACGATACGGGCGGCGCGTCCGCGAGCACGCCGAGCCAGCCGAACGGATAGACGCGCTCGTGCGTCTTCAGCACGGCGGCCGGAATCGCTTTGCGGCTCACGCCATGAAAGCCGTCGCAGCCGGCGATGAAATCGCAGTCGAGCACGTGCGCCTCGCCGCTCCGGCGGTAGCGGACCCGCGGCCGCTCCGTATCGAGCTCCTCGAGCACGACGTCCTCAACGTCGAACACTGGCGGCACGCCGCTCGATTCGCGCGCGTCCACGAGGTCCTTCGTGAGCTCGGTTTGACCGTAAACCGTCACGCTCGCGCTCTGCGCCGCGAAATCGATTCGGTGGCGCCGCTCGCCGGCGGCAAGCTCGACGCCGTGGTGCAGAAGCCCCTCGCGCTCGAGCCGCGCCGCAACGCCGGCTCTGCGCAAGATGTCGACGGTTCCTTGCTCGATGACGCCGGCACGGACGCGCGCCAAGACATAGTCGCGGCTGCGCCGCTCGAGCACGACGCTGTCGATGCCGGCGCCCTGCAGCAGCTGCGCCAACGCAAGCCCGGCGGGCCCAGCGCCGATGATGCCGACTTGTGTTCGTGAGCTCCGCATTTGCGTCTCTATGGCAGCGCGTACGCGATCAACGACTCCGCGTCCGCCGCGCCTGCATCGTCGATGACCGTGCGCCCCGCGGCGACAATCGCGACATACTGCCTGCCATCGGCGCCAGCGTACGTGATCGGCACGGCGTGCGCTGACAACGGCAGCTCCGTTACCCAGAGCTCGTCACCCGTCCGCGAATCGAACGCGCGAAAACGGCCGTCGTTGCTGGCGCCCACGAACACGAGCCCCGCGGCCGTGACGATCGGCCCGCCGATGTTGAGACGACCGGTGCGGCGCTTGCTCTCCGGCAGCTGCTCCGTGATGCCAAGCGGCACTCGCCAGACAATATCGCCCTTCTCCGCATCGATGGCGATGAGCTCGCCCCATGGCGGCTTCTGACACGGCCAAGCGTCCGAGCCGGCGCCCTGTTCGTTGCCGGCGGAATCGGCGGCCGTGTCGTGTGACCAAAAGCGCGCGAGCGGCCCACCCACGGCGCTCGTGCGCCGATACGGCATGCGCTCGACTCGGGCGCCTTGGCCGGTTTGCGCGGAGGTCGCGTCGCCGGTGTTCGGCTCGAGCCAGCCGATGCCGCCCTCGCTGCTCGTGTTGACGTAGATGAGGCCGTGCTCCGGATCTACGGCGACGCCGCCCCAGCCCGCGGCACCGAGCGAGCCCGGAAACACGATGGTCGAGCGCGCATCCTTACCCGCCGCGCGATACCGATACGGTGTGAACGGGCCTGAGTTTTGCAGTCCGCCGCTGCGATCGCGCAGCGAGCGGCAGAATGCAGCGTGCGCGGCCGTCGTGTCGGCGGCAACGACGATGTCATCCCCGGTGTAGGCGACGCGGGCGATGGGCGCAGGCTTCTGCGGCACCGGCTGCGTCGCCGACGCCCGCTCGCCGGGCACGTCCGACGCCGGCGCGGCCGTCTCGACGACACCGAACAGCGGCTCGCCGGTTACGCGATCGAGCAAGTACACATACCCGGCCGGTGTCGCGAGCGCCAGGATCGGACGCCGCTCGCCGCGGATCGCCACGTCGAGCAACGCGGGCGGCGCGCTCAAGTCGTAGTCCCACACGTCGTGATGCACCGTTTGAAAGTGCCAGCGGCGATTGCCGGTGCGTGCCTCGATCGCGACGACGGAATTCACGTACGGATCCTCGGCGGCACCGCGAGCACCGCCGTAGAAGACGTCGGGCTCCGCCCCGGCGAAGACGGCATAGATCAACGCGCGATCGACGTCGATCGTCAGCGACGACGCCGGATGCAGCAGCGTCGACGCGCCGACGAACCGCCAGCGCTCTTCGCCGCTGCGCACGTCGTATGCGCGCACCCCGCCCGGCGGACCATTCGAGCCGACGATGACGAAATCCTCGAACAGCGTCGGCGCGCCCGCGTATGGGCTCGGCATCGTGACTTCGCCGCCGGCCCCGAATGCAGACGTCTTCTGCCCCGTGGCCGCATCGAGCGCAACGAGCGTGCGTCCCACCGTGAACAGAATGCGTGCGCCGGGTGCGGCCGCGTCGCCGGACCAGTACGCGAGGCCGCGCTGCGACGGTACGCCCTGCGCCAGCGTGAAGCGCCACAGTTCGGCGCCCGTGTCGGCGCGCAGCGCAACGACGCGATCCGCGGCGGTCGCGTACAGCACCCCGTCCACGACGAGCGGCGTGAGCTCGGAACCTTCAACGGCGCTCGCGGAGCCGAGCGGATACGACCAGGCTTGCCGTAGCTCGTCGACATTCGTGGCAGAGACTTGCCGCAGTGGCGAGAAGCGCGTACCCGCAAGATCACGGTTGTAGCTCGGCCAGTCCGCTCCACGCAGGTACTCGACGTTCGGCACGGCTCCCGGCACTACCTGCGGCGGCTCCGGCGGCTTGCTGCACGCCGCGAGCAGAACGGTTCCCAACGCCGCGAGCGCCCGCACTCAGCGCCCTTTGAGCTCGGCGTAGATGACGGGGAGAAATAGCATGTGGTCCGGCGAGCCCCACGTGGCATCGAACTCGGCCGTCGGCTTCGCCGCGATGACTTCCTCCAGACTCTTGCCTTGGCTTACGAGCGCCGCGACTCGGTCACGCACCGTGACCAGCATCTGCCGGTACTTGACGAGGTCCGCGCGCGTCGATACCGCGCCGACGCCGGGGACGATCTTCGTCGCGTCGTTGGAGAGCGAAAGCGCCAGGTCGACGCCGTCGATGAATCCTTTGAACGTGCCGCCCGCAATCAGCTGATAACGGTTCGGGCCGTACAGGTCGCCGACGTGAAGCACGTTCGAGTCGACGTAGCAGACGATGCTGTTGTCGTGCGTGTGCGCCGGCGGCGCATGCGTTACCTCGACGCGCTCGCCGCCGACGAACAATGTGACACCGCCGCCGTCGGGAAACGTAAGCGTCGGCAACGCCGCGGGCGGCGCCGGCGGGCCGCCGCGCTGACCGGCCGCGAGCACGGCACGTGTCTCCTCGTGCGCAACGATGCGCGCACCGGCGGCACCGAACGCCTCGTTCCCGCCCGTGTGATCGGGGTGCACGTGGCCGTTGACGACGTAGCGGACCGGACCGCCGCCGAGCTGCTTAACCAGCGCCATGATGTCGGGCCCGGCCGCAGCGCTCTTTGTATCAACGAGCAGCGACCCATCCGCAGCCACGAGCAACGTGCTATTGGCGCCGCCGCCTCCCGTCAATACATATAGTCGGTCAGCGATGCGCTCGGCCTTCACGGGCGGCGGCGGGCCGGACGGCGCGGCCGGCGGCGGCTGCGCCATGACGGTCGCGAGCGGACTTAACAATACGCAAAAGCCGACGGCCGCGGCTCGGGAGATCAACGCTTCGGCGCGCATGTCGCTCGCTCCATGACTTAATTCACACCGGATTCTAGGGGAGCCAATACCGCGGTGCTAGAATTCTGCCTTCCTTGGAAGCAATCGGAGCCAGCATGCAATCGCAGACTCTGCCTAGCTACGCACCCGTCTCGGAGTTGAGCGTCGAATCGCGCTCGAATTTCATCTGGCGAACGTACGGTCACGTCGCGGCCGCGATTTTGTTGTTCGCGGGAATCGAGACGTATCTGTTCAGCACCGGGGTCGCACTGCCGATGGCGCAGTCGATGCTGCAAATGAACTGGCTGCTGATCCTCGGCGGCTTCATCGTCGTCAGCTTTCTAGCCACGCACGTCGCCCAGAGAGCGCAGTCGAAACCGCTGCAGTACGTCGCGCTCGTCGGGTTCGTCACCGCAGAGGCAATCATCTTCGTGCCCCTGCTCGCTATAGCGATGATAAAGGCGCCCGGCATGATCGAGAGCGCCGTCGGCGTCACGCTGCTCGGTACGGGCGGGCTCACCGCCGTTGCGCTGGTCACGCGCAAGGACTTCTCGTTTCTGCGCGGCATCCTGGTCTGGGGCGGCGTTCTCGCACTCGTCGCTATCGTCTCGGCGGTGCTCTTCGGCGCCGAGCTCGGGACGTGGTTCTCGGTTGCGATGATCGGCTTCGCCGGCGCGGCCGTGCTCTACGACACGTCGAACATCCTGCATCACTATCCCGAGGATCGGTACGTCAGCGCCGCGTTGGCGTTATTCGCGTCAATCGCGCTGATGTTCTGGTACGTGCTGCGCCTCTTCATGTCGCGCAATTAACTAGCACCGTTCCGGTCCTTCCAAACGCGGCTCCTTCGGGAGCCGCGTTTCTATTAGAGAGGCGGGTGCTCGCGCCACCCCACCCTGAATGCCGGCTGAACACCGCGCAATCGCCTTCAGAAGGCTCAAGTTGCCGGTTGCCTTTTGCGGGGGTCGGAAGCGATCGAATACAATTACTGCACCTACCGGCCCAAGCCTTTCGGGACACACCATGAAGAACACGTTCTATATGAAGCCCCTTGTCACCGTCGCTGCGCTGGCTTTCAGCGTCGGCGCGTTCGCGGCGCCTTGGACCGTCGTCCCCGAGACGAGCTCGGTCGGTTTCGTCGGCACGCAACAAGGCACGAAGTTCAATGGCCGGTTTCAGACGTTCACGGCGAAGATCGACCTCGACGCCGCCGATCCGACGAAGGGCACCATTGCCGGCACCGTGCAGCTCGACTCCGTCAACACGCGCGACAGCGATCGCGATGCGTCGCTGCTCGACAAGGACTGGTTCAACGCGAAGCAGTATCCGGAAGCGAAGTTCGAGTCGACGAAGATCGAGAAGACCGCCGACGGCTACGTCGCAAACGGCAACCTTACTTTGAAGGGCACGACGAAGCCGGCCGCGATGAAGTTCACACTGGACGGCTCGGGCGCCACGGCGAAGTTCGCCGGCAACCTCACGATCAACCGCTTCGACTTCAACGTCGGCGAAGGTTGGAACGACACGAGCTGGGTCGCGCAGGACGTCGCTGTCGACATCAAGCTCGACCTCAAGAAGTAAACAACCACTCAGCGAAAAACGAGAGGCCGTCACGCGAGTGACGGCCTCTTTTTTTGACCTATACTCCGACGAGGGAGATGCGCATGCCGAGAGTCGTACCCGCCGTTCGTCTCATCGCTTTGGCGCTGGCCTCGATCGGCGGCGCCGCATTGACCGTCGATGCCGCTCACGGTCAAACCAGCGCCACGCTTCCCGATTGGAGCGGCGTCTGGTCGATGCAGGGCGGGACCGTCTTCGACCGCGCGACGGTGCAGCCGTCCGACGGCCGATCGGGCCAGCCGGGTGTGCGCGAATTTCCGCCGTACAACGAGGAGTGGGAAGCGATCTACCGGCACAACATCGAGCTGGTCCGCGAGGGCCGCTTTCCGGATCCGATTAGCGCTTGCGGCATACCGCACGGCTTCCCGCGCATCATGAACGTGCCCGACGTCTACGAATTCGCCGTCACGCGCGGTGCGGTGTACATCCTCGCCGAGAACGGCCCCGGCATCATGCGCATCTATACCGACGGGCGCACGCATCCGCCGGCCGACGAGCTGTGGCCGACGTACACGGGCGCGTCCGTGGGCCGTTGGGAAGGCGACACGCTCGTGTTCACGACGATCAGCCTCAAGGGCGCAAGCGGCAACGACGTGATCGTCGATCGCACGGGGCTCGTGCTCAGCGACGCGAGCCGCGCAACGACGCGCATGCGCAAGATCGACGACACCACGATCGAGGCGCAAATGACGATCGAGGACGCGAAAGCGCTGACGCGGCCGTGGCAAGTCACGAAGCGCTACACGAAACAGCCTGCCGGCACGTGGGCCTGGGACTACTCGTGCGGCGAGAACAACCGCAATCCCGTGACGTCGTCCGGCAAAACGTTGACGCTCGGTCCCGACGGCAAGCCGCTCGATCGCGTCGCCGAGTAAACACTGAGGTGCGTGAGACGACCGCCATCAAGACATCTGCTGCATTGCTGACGGCCACCGTCGCGCTCGTCGCGGCAACGCCGCTCGCAGCACACCATTCGGCCGCGATGTTCGACGACACGAAAGTCATCGAGCTCAGCGGCACGGTCAAAGCGCTGCAGTGGACGAATCCGCACGTGTGGCTGCAAGTGATGGTCGGGGATCAGGCGACGGAATGGAGCCTCGAGGGCGGCAGCCCGAACTCGCTGTCGCGCCAGGGCTGGCGCAGCACCACGTTCAAGGCCGGTGACGTCGTCACCGTACGATTGCGGCCGATGAAGGACGGCACGGCCGCCGGTCAGTTCATCGGCGCCAAGTTCGTTTCGGACGGGCACACCATCGGCAACTGGGAATAAGCGCGCGCCGGAATCGCGCGTCAGCGCACGCTCAGTGCGCGTGCTCTCTGCGCCACGCGAAATACTTCTCGAACGCCGTTAGCTGCGGCACGTTCGGCATGGGCCGCGCACTCGGCTTCACGTCGAGGAACATCACCTGCTGATTCTGCTCGCTGAACGCGGGCCATTGCGGCAACCCGGCCCCGTTCGGGTCGCCCTTCTTCGCGAAGTTGGTGAAGTACGTGCTCATGAGCTCCGACATCGCGGCGTCGGCGGAGCTCGGAGCCGGCGCGCTCGGGATACCCGGAGCCGCGAAGCCAAGGCCTAAGTTGCGAAACACGTGCGCGATCTCGTCGGCGTGCCATGCGCCGTTCGGCCTCTGCGGCGTGCGGTGATCGAAGTAGTACACGTAGGCGGCGCCCCTGCCTTTCGCCGATTGCAGCCGCGCCCAAGCCCAAGTGGGCCACGCGAACGTGGAATCGCGAAACACGTCCTGCGCGGATTCCAGTGCTTGCGCGTCGCTCGCGTGCGGATACACGGCGAGCAGCGCGTCGGCGTGCTCACCGTAACCGGCGCGAATCTGCTGCTCGAACGCGGCGCGTGTCACGCCATTTTGAATGAACAGCGCGCCCTCGTCGGAGTTGGTACCGATCAGCACGGGTGTGTCGTTGAAGCGCCCTGCGCTGTAGAGCACGTACTGATCGCCCGGCAGCACGTCGCCGTCGTCGGTGGGCCAGAACGTGTTCGTCAATCCCGGGCCTTCGGCTTCGAGAATCTTTGCGGCGGGTAGCGCCCGCGCCGCGGCGATGCTCGTGGCACCGAGATTGCCGAGGAATGCCTGGCCCACCGCCTCGGCCGTTGTGAGCGTCGGCACGAGCTGCCCGCCTTCCATCGCGCGCCGCGACGGCGCGAACGAGCCGCCGCTCTCCGAGATCACCTTATGAAAAAGCCCTTTGGCGTATGGCGACGCCGCGAGCATGCTGACGGCGATACCGCCGGCCGACTCGCCGAAGACAGTGACGTTCGCGGGGTCTCCGCCGAACGCCGCGATGTTGTCCTGGACCCACTGCAGGCCCGCAATCATGTCTTGCAGGCCGTAGTTGCCTGAGCCCTTCCCGCTTTCGCGCGAGAGCTCCGGATGCGCGAGGAAGCCAAATGCGCCGACGCGGTAGGCAACGCTCACGACCACGACGCCTTTCTCGGTGAGCCGCTTGCCGTCATAGAGCGGCGCCGCCGTCGTGCCGATCGAAAAACCGCCGCCGTAGATCCAGACCATCACGGGTAGCCGCTCGCGCGCGCTGGCTGCGGGGGTCCAGACGTTCAGATAGAGGCAGTCCTCACTCGCCGCGGGCGGCGCCTGCTGAACTTGCAGCATCGCAGGGTCCTGCATGCAGCTCGGCGCGAATGCCGTCGCGGCGCGCACGCCTTGCCACGCGACCACGGGCTGCGGCTTCTTCCAGCGCAATTCGCCGGTCGGCGGCGCCGCAAACGGAATTCCTTTGAACACGACAGCGCCGTTCGCCGCGGCGCCTTGCACTTCGCCGCCGGAAATTTTCGCGGTCAGCACCTGTGCGCCGGCCGAGAGGCTCAGAGTCATCAGGACAGCAGCGACGCACAGTCGATGGCGCATGATGCAGCCCCCCGCTCGATGTTGCGCCCAATGGGCGCGCGCGCAAGCCGTTAGAGGCTTGCGATCGTGATGCCTTGCTTCGCCATCAGCTCGCGCACGAGCTTCTCGGTCTCGGGCTGCGGCCGCGGCGGTTGCCCGTCGTTGGCGGCAATGCCCTGCGCCCACGTGATCACGCTGCGCCCTTCCGCATCCTTCACGTCGAGCCGCGCCCCGTGATCGACGAGATACTGCACGACGAAGTTGTCGCCCTTGAACACGGCGCAGATGACCGGCGTAATGCCTTCCTTCGTCGCGGCATTGACGTCCAAGTTGTATTTCTCGACGAGCAAGTCGAGCGCCGCCGTAACCTCTTCCTCGGGCCGGATGTAACCTTGCCCTAGCGGCCAACCCGCGCCCGCGAGCAGCAGCAATGCCGTCTCGCCCTTGTCCGTGACGACCTTCGGATCGGCGCCGTGTGCGAGCAACAGGCGCATGACCTCGATGTCGCCGTTCCATGCCGCACGCGAGAAAGCGGTGCCACCCTTGAGATCGGTCCAGCGCATGTCGAACGAGCCGCGGTGACCGACCTGCCCCGTCATTTTGATCGAGGGATCGGCGCCCGCGTCGAGCAGCTTCGTGATCAACGCAAGATGCTCGGCCTGCGGCAACTCGGGCGCCGGCGCCTGCGACCACTGGACGTTGCGCAGATCGATCGCCGCATAGAGCGGTGTGCGGCCGTTAGTGTCGGCGATGTTCGGATTAGCGCCGCGTTCGATCAGCAGCGCAGCCAAGTCGTAGTGGCCGTTGACGACGGAGATCAACAGCGGGCTCGTGTTGTCCGCACCGGCCTCGTTGATGTCCGCGCCGCCGTCGAGCAACGCGCGCGCGGCCTCGAGCTTGCCTTGCCGCGACGCGAACAGGAGCGCCGTCATGCCGCCCGGCGGCCGGCGCTCGGGCTTGGTCGAAGCCGTCGACGACAAGCCGGGATCCGCGCCGCGCGCGAGCAGGAGCTTCACGACGTCGGCGTGTCCCTCGGCCGCCGCCCACATCAAAGCGGTTTGGCCGCGCAGCTGCTGCGTATTCGGATCGGCGCCGCGATCCAACAATACTTTCACCGCCTCGGCGTTGCCTGTTTGCGCCGTGAGCATCAGCACGCTCTCACCTTCGGCCGTCAGCAGCGCATTCGCGTCTTCACCGGCGTCGAGCAGCCGCGCGATCGCGGCGGCGTCGCCATTCGTCGCGGCGAGGTACAACGGCCGCGCGCCGGTCCGATTCGTCAGGTCGTGCTTGGCGCCGGCTTCGAGCAGCACGTTCATCATCGGCAGGTCGCGGCGCTCGACGGCCCAGTGCAGCGCGGTCATACCGTCCGGTTGTGCCGCGTTGATGTCGACGGATTGTCGAACGAGCGCTCGAACCGCCTTCAGGTCGCCATTCATCGCGGCGTCCACGATGGCCGGTTCGGCCTGCGCCGCTAGACTCGCGAACGCGACGACAGCAGCAGCGGCGCTATTGCGGAATGCTTTAGAAAACATAATCGACCCCCCGGGGCCCGGCCACGACCTAATACACTCCTCTTATCACAGACACGTAACCGCGCCAACGCGCGTTGCGTAAAGGATGGTCCCGGACACGCTAAGAATAGGGTGGTATAAGCCCTTATTCGAGCACGGTAAAATAGCAATCGCCGGGGCTCTGCGCGCAGGTGAAAGCGCGCGACGGGGGAGTTGAGTGAAGAGAGTCGGTCCGATCATCGGCCTTGCGCTGCTAGCGGCAGGGCCCTGCTTCGCGCAGTCTCAGGCCGCGCCAGCGGCGTCGCCACGAGCGTTCATCGAGGAGCACTGCATCGAGTGCCACAACAGCACCGATCAGACCGCGGCCGCGCTCTACGCGGGCCTGTTTTTCGACAAGGTCGACGTCATGCACGTCGCCGACAATCCCGAGACCTGGGAGAAAGTCGTCCGCAAGCTCGGCGCCGGCATGATGCCGCCCGCTGCAAAGCCGCGGCCGGATCCGTCGGCGAAAGCACAGTTCCTGGCGTATCTCGAGCACGAGCTCGACGCGCACGCGCGCGTCGAGCCGAACCCGGGCCGGCCTGCGCTGCATCGCGTCAATCGCACTGAGTACGCCAACGCCGTCCGCGACCTGCTGGCCGTCGAGATCGACGCAACGGCGTTGTTACCTGCCGACGATTCGAGCTACGGCTTCGACAACGTCGCGGGCTCGCTCGGCGTCTCGCCCGTCCTGCTCGAACGCTACGTTGCCGCCGCGGGCAAGATCAGCCGGCTTGCAGTCGGCGACACGACGATGCCGGACCGGCAAGAGAAATACCTCGTCGCCGGCGATCTGACGCAGAACCAGCACTTGCCCGGCATGCCGTACGGCACCCGCGGCGGCGCCAAGTTCACGCACTATTTCCCCGTCGACGCCGAGTACATCGTGCGCGCCGACCTCGTCGAGCGCGGCGGCCGCATGTTCGGCGCAAACCTCGGCAAGACCGAGAAGCTCGAGGTCACACTCGACGGCGCACAAGTCCTGCTGTTCGATCTCGCCGAGTACTCCGTCGAGTCGGGCGCCGCTATTCGGCTGCCCGTAAAAGCGGGTTCCCACACGATCGGCGCCGCGTTCATCAAGAAGAATCACGCGCCCGTCGAAGACATCATTCAGCCGTTCGACTTCAGCTTGTTCGAGCCCGCCGTCGACGGTGATCCCGATTGGACGTTCGTACCGCACCTCGCAAGCATGTCCGTGACCGGGCCCTACTCCGTCACGGGCGTCGGCGAAACGGCGGCGCGCAAGCGTATCTTCGTCTGCCAACCGGCCAGCGAGCGCGAGGAAACGCCGTGCGCGCGGCAAATCGTGGAGGCACTCGCGACGCGCGCGTTTCGCCATCCCGTCGACCGCGAGCAGATGTCGACGCTGATGGAGTTCTACACCGCCGGCCGCGCGCAAGGTACGTTCGACGCCGGCATCGAGATGGCGCTGCGCCGCATCCTCGCTTCGCCCGAGTTCGTATTCCGCTTCGAGCGCGCCGCCGACGGCGTCGAGCCCGGCGAGATCTACCGCATCTCCGACATCGAGCTGGCCTCGCGGCTGTCGTTCTTCCTCTGGAGCAGCATCCCCGACGACGAGCTGCTCGCGCTCGCCGTCGGCAACAAGCTGCATGAGCCGGCCATGCTGCGCAAGCAAGTGCGGCGCATGCTCGACGATCCAAAGTCGAACGCCTTCATCGAGAACTTCGCCGGTCAGTGGCTCTATCTGCGCAACCTGAAGACCAAAGGCGGCTCCGTCGAGCACTTCCCGAGCTTCGACGACAATCTGCGCCAGGCCTTCCGCACCGAGACGGAGATGCTGTTCGCGAGCATCGTGCGCGAGGACCGAGGTCTGCTCGATCTCCTGACGGCGGACTACACCTTCGTCAACGACCGCCTTGCGCGCCACTACGGCATGGAAGGCGTCACCGGCAGCGAATTCCGCCGCGTGCCCGTCGAGAACGAAGCGCGCCGCGGCATCTTGGGTCAAGGCAGCATCCTGCTCGTAACGTCGCTGCCGGAACGCACGTCGCCCGTGCAGCGCGGCGTCTGGGTGCTCGAGAATATCGTCGGCGCGCCGGTACCCACACCGCCGCCCGTCGTGCCGCCGCTCGAGGAGTCGGCTGGCACGAAGACGCATCCGCGCACGCTGCGCGAGCAAATGCGCCTACACACCGAGCGGCCGTTCTGCGCGGGCTGCCACAAGATCATGGATCCCGTCGGCTTCGCGATGGAGAACTTCGACGCGATCGGCCGCTGGCGCACCGAGGAGCTCGGCGTGCCGATCGATGCGAGCTCACGGCTCGTCGACGGCACCGAGATCAACGGCATGATCGATCTGCGTAATGCGCTGCTGAAGTATTCCGATCGATTCGTGCAGACGACGACCGAGAAGCTCATGACTTATGCGCTCGGGCGCGGCGTCGAGTACTACGACATGCCTACGGTGCGTGCGATCGCGCGCGGCGCGGCCAAAGACAACTATCGTTTTTCGAGCATCATTCTCGGCATCGTCGAGAGCGACGCATTTCGGATGCGCGCGGCGGAGGAAACTCCGGACGCCAACCAGATCGTCGCAGACAGCCATGGGGCCCATTAGCTAGAAGCGGAGCATCTACGATGTTCATCACGAAGCGACACTTGCCACGCAGAACCTTCTTGCGCGGAATCGGAGCGGCGGTTGCATTACCCCTGCTCGACGCCATGGTGCCGGCGATGGCCGCGACACCGGCACCGCGCAGCCGCTACTCGTTCCTGCACGTGCCGCACGGCGCGTCGCCGGGCTATTGGCGGCCGACGGGCTCAGGCAAGAACTGGGAGCTATCGCGCATCTTGCAGCCGCTCGCGCCGCTCAAGGAGCACGTCAGCATCATCAGCGGCACCGATCACCGTATGGCGACGTCGCTTTCGCCCGAGGAAAGCGCCGGCGACCATTCGCGCACGGCGGCCGTCTACCTGACCGCCGCTCACCCGAAGCGCACGGAAGGCCAGGACATTTCCGCCGGCATCTCGATCGACCAGGTGCTCGCGAACAAGATCGGGCAGCAAAGCGCCCTGCCCTCGCTCGAGATGTGCATCGAGGACGTCGGCTCGCTCGGCGTTTGCGGCGTCGGCTACAGCTGTGCCTACACGAACTCGATCGCGTGGTCGTCGCCGACCTCGCCGTTGCCCATGGAACGCAACCCGCAAGTCGTGTTCGAGCGGCTATTCGGCGACGGCGGCACACCGGAGGAGCGCGCGGCCCGCAAGCGCGAAGATCGCAGCATCCTCGACTCGGTGCTCGCGGACATGAACCGCCTGCAGCGCGGCCTCGGCGCGAGCGACCTCGCCCGCTTCAACGATTACCTCGACGATATCCGCGAGATCGAGCGCCGCATCGCGCTGGCGGAGCAAACCGCGGCCGTCGACTACGAGCGCCCGGAGACGGCGGCGCTGCCGTTCGACGAGCACGTCAAGCTCATGCTCGACTTGCAGGTCTTGGCATTCAAGGCCGACATCACGCGCGTCGCGACGATGATGTTCTCGCGCGACCTGAGCGCGAAGGTCTATCCCGAGAGCGGCGTGCCGGACGCGTACCACGCGCTATCGCACCATCAGGACGACCCGGTGCGCATGGAGCGCTACGCGAAGTTGAACGCATACCACATCAGCATCGTTGGTTACTTCCTCGACAAGCTGAAGAGCACGCCCGAAGGCGACTCGAACCTGCTCGCCAACTCGCTCGTGATGTTCGGCAGCCCGATGGGTAACTCGAACCTGCACGACCACAACAATCTGCCGGTGTTGATCGCGGGCACGGCGGCGGGCCGTTACCAGACGAACCGGCACATCGAGATGCCGAAGGGCACGCCGCTGGCGAACCTCTTCCTGACGCTCGCGGCGAAGGAAGACATTGAGCTCGACAGCTTCGGCGACAGCACCGGCACGATGGAGGTCTGACCGCGGCAGGTTGCGTAAGCAGCCGGCGCGAATCAGTCGCCGCTAGTATTCGAGTCGGGGGTACCAGCCCGGCGTGCGTCCATCAGGCGTCAGGTCGAGCACGGTCCAGATCGGCATGAGGTCCGGAGCGCCGCGCGGATCCTGGCCGGGATCGGCCGTGGAAAAAGTCATCTCGCCGCCCCAAAAATGCCGGATGGTGCCGTCGCGGCGCGTGAACACGTTGAGCTCGGGGATCTCATCGTCGCCGCTCATCGCGTTGTAATCGCGGCTGAAGCGGCCATCGACGTCCGAATAGAGCTTCAGCGCGCGCCACCCGCGCTGCTGCTTGAGCTCCTGCAGACGCTCTATCGGCGAACGCGCGACGACGGCGAGCGCGATATTTTGCTCGATGTCGCGGGCCTCGCCGTCCCAAGCCGAGAGCAGCGACGTGCACATCGGGCACGGGTGTTCGCGTTCCGGTCCGAACATGTAGCTGTAGATCGCCAGCGTGTCCTTGTCGCCAAAGAGGTCCGCGAAGGACGCGGGGCCACCTTCTCCCACGAAACGATAGTTGCCCGTCACCGGTCCGCCGTGCGGCAACGCGCGCCGCTGCTCCGCGACGCGTTCGATATGTCTGCGCAGCTCGATCTCCTCGGCAAGCAGCGCGGTGCGCGCGCGCCGGTACTCTTCACTTTCGTTCGGAAAGCGAACCGGATTCTTGCTCGCCAATCGCTTCGCGGATTTCAACCCTTGCCGAGTCGCCATGACACACCTCCTTGCTGCCGGCCGCACGACCGACGCGCGGTGCAAGATCTGAGCCACGGCGCGCAAACCGCTGAGAAATTAGCGGGTGCAATCTTCGCTATACTCCGCTTCGTCATGGCGCCAACCAATAATAAGAATCTCGGCGCAGCGTCGCCGAGCGCCGATCTGGCGACGGAAACGGTGCCGCTCATGGGCTTGCGAGAGCCGGAGCGCACCCAGCGAACCGTCGTCGATCACACGCTGACCGGGGTGCGATCGTTCCGCCAAGCCGTCGCCGATCTCGTTCCCGAGGTGCGGCAGCGTGCCGACACGGCCGAGCGCGAGCGCAAGTTGCCCGCGGAGACGATGGCGAGCCTGCGCAAAGCAGGTCTGTTCCGCGCGTTCGTGCCGCGCGTTTACGGAGGTGACGAGCGAACGCTGACCGAAGTACTAGACGCCGCGACGGAGCTCGCGGCCGGTTGCTCATCCACGGCGTGGGTCGGGACGTTGTTCGCGATGCACAACATCGCCGCTTGCTGGCTCGAGAAACGCGGCCAGGATGAAATCTTTGCCGACGGCCCCGACGTGCTCGTCGCGTCGTCGGTTGCGCCGATGGGTAAGCTCGTACCCGCCGACGGGGGCTATCGGCTCGCCGGCAAGTGGTCGTTCTCGAGCGGCGTCGAGCATGCGTCGTGGATCATGGTCGGCGCGACGCTTGCGCCCGAATCCGCCGCTGCACCGCCCGACTATGTCTTCGGGTTCGTGCGCGCGGCGGACGTAACGGTGATCGATGACTGGCATGTGTCCGGTCTGCGCGCGACGGGAAGCAAGTCGATCGAGCTCAACGACGTTTTCATTCCGCGCCACCGCGTCGTGCTGCTAAAGACCGTGCAAGACGGAACGGCGCCTGGGCTCGCTCTGCACAAGCAGCCGTTCTACCGTTTGCCGTGGTACCCCGTGTTCATCTGCGCGTTCCCGGCGGCGGGCTTGGGAACGGCTATCGCGATGCTGGAAGGTTTCCGCGACTACATCCGCTCGCGTGTCGACGGCTTCTCGGGCGTCGCGTTCCAAACGACATCCGGCTCTGCGGCGCGCATGGCCGAAGCCGCGGCCGAGATCGACGCCGCGCGCTTGGTGTTTCGCCGCGACGTGGCCGCGCTCGATCGCGCCTCGCAGGAAGGCCGCCCGCTTCGCCCCGGAGAGAGCGAGCGCATCATGTACGACGCGCCGTTCATCATGGATGCGTGCAGCCGCGCCCTGGTTCGGCTGCTTCGCGGCAGCGGCGGCAAGGCCCTGTACGAGAGCAATCCGCTGCAGCGCCATTTCCGCGACATCCATGCGATGACGCAGCACGTCGCGATGGATCTCGACCGTGCCGGCGAAACGTACGGCCGGCTGCTTTTCCAAAACGCCGAGCTCGCCCTCGGCGCGCGCGAACCCACTCACAAACCTTAGCCGAGCACTCATGCGTTACTTGCTTCCCGCTTCTCAAGATCGGGCGATTTGGGACATCTGGCTCTCGATGTACCGCTTACCCGCCATGGCCGTTGCCGACGAGCTCGGCGTATTCACCGCGCTCGCTTCGTCGCCCGCGACAGCGGCCGAGCTAGCGCAACGGCTCGGCTTCAATCGCCGCGCGACCGACGTCCTTCTTTCGATGCTGTCGGCTCTCGGCCTCGTGCTGGTCCGCAACGGGCAGCACGAGCTCACCGACGTCACGCGCACTTATTTGCTGCCGGCGAGCCCGTACTACTGGGGTCCGCTGCTGCGCATTCTCGGTGTCATGCCGCAGCATCACGCCGCGCTGATCGAGGCGCTGCGCGCACCAGACCGCGTGTCGCCGATGGATGCGGCACCGAGCGAAGCGTCTCCCAGCGATGCCGCTGACGCTTGGAAGCGCGGGCAGATCGAGCGCGCTCAGGCCGAAGCCGTGACGCGCCTCATGCATTGCCACTCGTTACCGGCATCCGTTGGAGCGGCTCGGAACGGCAACTTCGCCGGCACGACTCGGCTGTTGGACGTCGGCGGCGGCTCGGGCTGCTTCTCGATCGCGATTGCGCAGCAGTTCCCGTCGATTCGCTGCACCGTGCTCGAGCTGCCGGCGGTTTGCGACGTCGCGCACCGCTACATCGCCGACGGCGGCGTGGCCGACCGCGTCGACACGACCTCGATCGACATGTTCCGCGAGCCATGGCCGCGCGGTTACGACGGCATGTTCTTCTCGAACATCTTTCACGATTGGAACGCCGAGACGAACGTGTTCCTCGCGCGCCGCGCTCACGAAGCGCTCGCACCGGGCGGGCGGATTTTTCTGCACGAAATGCTGCTCGCCGAGGACGGCTCAGGCCCTGCCACGACGGCCGCGTTCTCGATGCTGATGCTGCTCGGCACTCATGGCCGGCAGTACTCGTTCACCGAGCTGCGGCAAATTCTAACGAGCGCGGGATTCGTCGACGTCGACGCGCGCCCGACGTACGGCTACTACTCCGTCGTCAGCGGCCGCAAGGCGTAGAGCTGGTCGCAATTGTGCTGCTGGCTCCAGCAGCACAGCAGGCACGACAGGGTGAGCGCCCCGGCGCCGTCGCACCGCAGTATGTAATGGCGGCGCCATCCGATCCCCGTACACTCGGTGCATGAAACGAGCGAAGCTGGCGGCCGGAGCGGTCGTATTACGCGGTCGGGACGACGGCCGCTGGCGATGCCTCGTGTTGCGCGCCTATCGCAACTGGGACTTCCCCAAGGGACTCGTCGAGCCGGGCGAAGAACCTCTCGCGGCGGCGCTTCGCGAAGTCGCCGAGGAAACGGGCCTGCGCGACCTGCAGTTCCCGTGGGGTGAGGTTTGGCGCGAGACCGAACCGTATGCCGGCGGCAAGGTCGCGCGCTTTTACCTAGCCGAATCGGCCGCGGGTAACGTCACTTTGCCCGTGAATCCCGCGCTCAGCCGCCCCGAGCATCACGAGTTTCGTTGGCTCGAGCTCGATGCCGCCGCACGGCTGCTGCCGCCGCGGCTGCAGCGGGTGCTGCTATGGGCCGCGCAAACGGTGGCGGAGCAAGCGCGCTAGAAACCGTTCACCAGGCCGCCGTCGGCGGGAGCCTGAGCGTCACTTGAGGATGCGCAGCGCCTTCAAGATCAAGATCAGCAGCACCGCGCCTGCGATCGCGATCAGCCACTGGATGATGCCGCCCGCAACGGTGACGCCGAGCAGACCTGCGATCCAGTACCCGAGCGCCGACCCGACGATGCCCACGATGACGTTCGCAATGAGCCCCATCTGCGCATTCGTCTTCATCACGATGCTGGCAAGCCAACCGACGACACCGCCGATGATCAAACCGATGATGAGTTGCATTGAACACTCCTCGGGGTTGGTGAGAGCGCGCGAAACTTCGAGCTGTCATTGACGCACGGCGAAATCGCCGAGCGCGGGCGGCGTCACGGCTTTCTCACTGGGCCGCGCGAGCTGCGGTATCCACTCGTACGGCAAGCGGTAGGCGCGATAGACATCGTTCGACTGGCGCGGGCCCGCAAACAGCGGGTTCATGTATTCCCACACGATCGCGCCATCGTTCGTGACTTCGAACATACGGCCGCCGGCGCCTTCCGTGATCAACGTGTTGTTGTTCGGCAGCCTTTGCGCGCTGCTGATGTTGGTGCTGAAGAACCGCGGCGCCGCATACGACCACTTCAGCTCGAGCGTGACCGGATCGATCTCGAGCACGCGTGAGGTGGCGCGCGCGAATGCACCCACGCCATCGGGCGCGATCGGGCCCGCGAAGCCGTACCCGCTCGAGCCGCCGTTATCGAACACCAACAGGTTGCCGGCACCCGGCAAGCCTTTCGGAATCAGATGTGCGTGATGCTGGCCGATGATCTGCCGAATTTTCTTCAGCTGCTCGGATGCGCTGAAATCCGGCCCCAATTGCCAGACGATCTTGCCGTCGCGCGCAACGATCGCGAGCAGGCTCGCTTGCCGGCTGCTGATGAGCACGTTGTTCGGCGCGAAGCGCCGGTCGCCGGCGTCGAACCAGCGGTTTGGGCCAAGATAAGTCGCCGAATTGACGTGCAGCCAATCGAACGAAGCGCGCGCGGGGTTCACGTCGGCCGCCGCTTTGATCGCGGCACGCGCATCCGGCGCGAAGCCGAGCTCGTCGATGTGCTCTCCTGCCGTCCACTCCCAGACGACGCGGCCGTCCGGCGCAATCTCGATGAGCCGGTCGTCCTCGAGCGTGACGTCCGCTACAGCCGGCAACTTGTGGTTAGTGTGCGTGAGAATCAACGTGTTGCTGCCCATCGTCGCCGGCGTCGCGTCGGGCGAGTAGTAACCGGAAGGAAAGTCTTCGCGCTGCCAATCGTGATGCTGGCGCGCCGACCACACCTTGCCCATGTCGCGCAGCTCGATCTCCTCGACGTGGTTGAAGCTCCACAGCACCTTGCCGCTGAAGTCGCGCTGCTCGAGCGCGAGCGATTCTTGAAAAGGCGGCCGCGCCCCCTTCGCGGAGATGACGCCGCCGCCGGGCAAGATGCGCGCGGGCCCGCCCGCCGAGTTGTTGAAGTCGTCCCAGCGCTTGACGACGTTGCCGTTCATGTCGATGACGATCACGGCTTGCGTCGCGAGCGGCGACAACACCGTGTAGCCGTTCCACGTGCGCGCCGGGTCGTAGATCGTGACGCCGGTCGGATAGATCGAAGGCGCGGCGTGCGCCGTCGACACGGCGCCGGCGCTAACCACCAAGACGCTGAGCAAATGAAGCCTAAGCCGCATCGTCCCTCCTAAGAGGTGCCAACTGCACGCTCAATCGCACTCGAAGTCGTTTTCACCGAACGGCCGGCAGATGTCGGGCCAGCCGTACTGCTTCCAATAGTCGACGAGACCGATCTGCCGCATGAATTCTTTGAAGCGCGGCAACTTGCGCATGTCGCGATAGACGGGGCGCCAGATCGCGTAGATCTGCCCCGGGCTCGAGCTGAACGTCTCCTCGAACGACGTCATCGCGAGCTCGGGGTCACCGAACCGGGCGGCCAGTGCGCCGATCTGCAAACGCGCGAGCACGCGCCAGATCGGCATGACCGATTGGTCGATGGCGGCGTAGGCAGCGCGCACCGCACCGCGCGCGGCGACCGGATCGTCCCAGTTGGCGAGGATCGGCGCGAATGGCGGATCGGCGAAGGAGAAACCCACCGATGCAGGGTTGTCGCGAAAATTCGCCTCGGGACGCCCGGCCAGCGTCAAGACACCGTTGTACCAACCGGCGAACCACGGTCGGAACAGCTGGAGCCCGCGCTCGAGCTCCGCGTCGGCTGCCTGCGCGTTGCCGAGACTGTCTTCGGCAGCAGCGAGGAATGCGACGGCCGCCTCGTTCAGCGGATCGCGCTGCCGTTGCAACAGCAATCGGTCGCGCGCCGTGTAGACATGACCGACGGCAAGTTGCAGAAGGCCATAGCCACCGCCGCGCTCGGCGGGATCGCCGCGCGCGAGGACTTGCCGATATCGGGCTTCGGCCGTTCGCCAATCCCCGCGCGTGCTTGCCGCGTTCGCCATCGCCGCGTGCGCGACCGGCGAGTCCGGGGCGAGCTCGACCGCGCGCTGCGCCGCCTGCTCGGCCATCGCCTGGAGCTCGGCGCCGTTGCGCCGCGGGTCGTTGCGCAAGAAGAGCAGAAGACCGGCCTTGTGCGCCCACGCGAGCGCAAAGTTCGGATCGAGCATCAAAGCCTGCTCGGTGACATCCAACGCCGCCTGGGCGGCCGGAATGCTCGCTTGAGGCCGCGCGGTGGCCTGCAGGTACATCGCGTACGCGTCGAGATTGTCGGTGCCGCCGGGGACACGTTGGTCCTCGTCGATGCCGAGAGTGACTTTGAGCGCGCTGACGACCTCGCGCGCGATGTCTTGCTGGATTGCGAAGATGTCTTTGAGCTCGCGGTTGTACGCCTTCGACCAAGTGTTGAATCCGCTCGCGGTGTCGATCAGCGTCGCCGTAATCACCAGTTGCTCGCCGGCTTTTCGCACGCTGCCCTCGAGCACGTGCGCCACGTTCAGTTGGCCGCCGATCTTGTCCACGGTTTCGGCCGTGCCCTTGAACGCGAAAGCCGACGTGCGCGCGGTGACGCGCAACGCGCGCACTTGCGCGAGCTGATTCATGAGCTCTTCGGACAGCCCGTCGACGAAGTATTCCTGCTCGGGATCGGAGGAGATGTTCGCGAACGGCAGCACGGCGATGGAATTCGGCTGGCGGGCTTCCGCGGGCTTTTGGGCGGCGACGTTGGCGGCCGGTGTAGCCTCGATCGCGTTCGCGCTCGCACCGGCACCGTCCGTTTGCCGGAACGCGATCGCGAAGAAGACGGCACCGATCAGGACCAGAGCGGAGAGCACCCCGAGCTCTTCCTTGCTCACTCTCTGCAACCCGCGATGCCCGTGGTACCACGCGAGCGCCAGCGCGATCGGTAAGCCCGCGACCAACGCCAGTATCAAGCTGCGGCCGACGACAGCGGGCCAATCGAACGCATTGCCTACGACATCAGCGCCCTGCGCGAGCGCAAAGGCCGCGCCAAGATAGCCGAGGCCCCAGTGGATGATCTTGTGCGAGCGGACGCGCGACCAAAAGCTCGTCGAGCGCTCACCGCTCGGCGCGCCAATCGCCTCGTGCTCTCCCCCGCCTCCCATAGAATGCTCGCTCTGCACGCTGTGGCAGCCGTGCGGCCGGGCCGCTACGCAGTGCGCGATGGTAGCACTCGCGCGCCTGCGCGCACGAGTTCATGGGGCGCGGAGCCGCGCATTCCCCGGACGTATAATTGCATCCGGCTCATCTTCGTAAGGTGACGCGTGGATAGCGCCTTCTACCAACGACTCGACGCGGAGCTCGGAGAGCTGCGCGCGCAGGGCCTCTTCAAGAGCGAGCGCGTGCTTTCGAGCCCGCAGGGCGGCCAGATTCGCGCCAACGACGCCGACGTCGTCAATCTGTGCGCCAATAATTACCTCGGTCTCGCCAACCATCCGTCGATCCGCGAGGCCGCGCATCGCGCGCTCGACCGCTACGGCTACGGCATGGCGTCGGTCCGCTTCATCTGCGGCACGGGGTCGCTGCACAAGCAGCTCGAAGGGTCCTTGTCGCGGTTCCTCGGCACCGAGGACACGATTCTCTATTCGTCGTGCTGGGATGCGAACGGCGGTCTCTTCGAGACGGTGCTCGGCGAGCAGGACGCCGTCATCTCCGACGCGCTGAATCATGCCAGCATCATCGACGGCATCCGGCTCTGCAAAGCACGCCGGCTGCGCTACGCAAACCGCAATCTCGCCGAGCTCGAGCAGCACCTGAAGGACACGCAAGACTGCCGCACGCGGCTCATCGCGACCGACGGCGTATTTTCGATGGACGGCAGCGTGGCGCCATTGCGGGAGATCTGCGATCTCGCCGACCGCTACGGCGCGCTCGTCATGGTCGACGACTCGCACGCGACGGGCTTCATGGGCGCAGGCGGCCGCGGCACGCCCGAGCATTGCGGCGTCGCCGGGCGCATCGATTTCCTCACGGGCACGTTCGGCAAGGCCTTGGGCGGCGGCAGCGGCGGCTACACGAGCGGCCGAGCGGCTGCCATCGGCTTGCTAAGGCAACGCTCGCGGCCGTATCTGTTCTCGAACAGCATCCCGCCCGTCGTGGCCGCGGCGACGTTGCGCGCTCTCGACATCGTCCAGCAAATGCCGGAGCTGCGCGACACGTTGTTCGCGCACGCACGCCAATTCCGCTCCGGCCTCGAGGCCGCCGGTTTTCGTCTCAAGCCCGGCGAGCATCCGATCGTCCCCATCATGATCGGCGACGCCGCGCTCGCAGTGCGTTTCGCCGAACGGCTGCTTGGCGAAGGCATCTACGTCATCGCGTTCTCATTCCCCGTCGTGCCGCGCGGTGAAGCGCGCATTCGCACGCAGATGTCGGCCGGCCTCACCCAGGCGCAGCTCGAGCGTGCGCTCAACGCCTTTACCAAAGTCGGCCGCGAGCTGGAGCTCATATGAAGGCATTGGTCAAAAGCGAAGCGCGTCCCGGCATCTGGCTCAAGGATATTGCCGAGCCCTCGGTCGGTCCGAACGACGTGCTCATCAAGATCGCGAAGACGGCGATCTGCGGCACGGACATGCACATTTACAACTGGGACGCGTGGGCGCAGAAAACGATTCCGGTGCCGATGGCCGTGGGCCATGAGTACTACGGGCGCATCGTCGACTTGGGCAGCGAAGTGCGCGGCTTCGCGGTCGGCGATCGCGTCTCGGGCGAAGGCCACATCACGTGCGGATTCTGCCGCAACTGCCGGGCCGGCCGGCGCCACTTGTGCCGCAACACGGTCGGCGTCGGCGTGGACCGCCAAGGTTGCTTCGCGGAGTATCTCGCGATTCCGGCGAGCAACGCGTTCAAGCTGCCGGACGCGGTCACCGACGACATTGCCAGCATCCTGGATCCGTTCGGCAACGCGACGCACACGGCGCTCGCGTTCAACCTCGTCGGCGAGGACGTGCTCATCACGGGCGCGGGCCCGATCGGCATCATGGCCGTGGCCATCGCTAAACGCGTCGGCGCGCGCCACGTCGTCATCACCGACGTCAACGACTACCGGCTCGGGCTCGCCAAGAAGATGGGCGCGACTCGCGCCGTGAATGTCACGCGCGAAACGCTCGACGACGTCATGCGCGAGCTCGCCATGAAGGAAGGCTTCGACGTCGGCCTCGAGATGTCGGGCAACCCTTCCGCGTTCCGCGACATGCTGCGCACGATGCATCACGGCGGCAGCGTGGCGCTGCTCGGCATCCCGCCGGGCGAGACGGCCATTGATTGGAACCAAGTCATCTTCAAGGGACTGAACATGCGCGGCATCTACGGCCGCGAGATGTTCGAGACGTGGTACAAGATGGCCGCGCTGCTGCAGGCTGGGCTCGACATCACGCCGGTGATCACTCACCACTTCTCCGTCCACGAATTCGAGCGTGGCTTCGAGACGATGGGCTCCGGCCAATCGGGGAAAGTGATCCTCGACTGGACCACGCTGCACTGACACGGCGCACCGGAGCGGCGAGCGCGCTGGCTCGTCCGCTATGATGGTTGCATGCGTGTCGCTCGGCTTTCTGTACTGCTGTTCGCTGCGGCCGCTTCGCAGTCGGCTTGGAGCGAGACGATCGTCGTGCCGACGCAAGTCGCGACGATTCAGGCGGCTATAGATCGGGCACAGCCGCTCGACGTCGTGGTCGTCGAGCCGGGAACGTATCGCGAGAACCTCAAGCTCAAGACGCAGGTCGCCGTGCTCGGGCGCGAGACCGCGCGCACGCTGCTTCAACCGCAAACGGCCAGTAACCCAACCGTCGACATAAGCCTCGCAAGCGACTTGACGTTCTCGGGCTTCACGCTCGTTGGCGCCTCGACGGGCGTGCTTGCTTCCGGGAGCCTCAGCATTCGCATCGCGAACGTCGTGTTCGTCTCGGCAAGCGACGCTGCGATCAACGCCGTCAACTCCGGTGTCGACATCGCGAACAACGTCTTTTTCGACAACGCCGTCGCCGTTCGACGGAACACGACGACAGTCGAGATCACGAACAACATCTTCCGCAGCAACAAGGTCACGATCAGCAGCGGCGACAACAACATCAACGTCGAAGCGAATTGCTGGTCCAATAACGCCGACCTGCGCCCCGCCGGCGGAAGTGAAACGGGATACGGACTTCGGCCGACGGTCGGGAACCCGTTATTCGTCGCCGAGGGCGACCGCGACTTTCACTTGAAGGAAGGCTCGCCGTGCATCGACGCCGGCATCGGCCTCGACGTCATCGACAGCACGGTCGCCGATGCGGGCGCGTACGGTGGGCCGCTTGCCGACGCGTTCCCGCTGCCGGTCACGGGCCTCACATCGCCGACGCGAGCGCCGGCGGCAAGGCGGCGCTGACGGCGACGTGGTCGCCGAACTCGAGCTATCTGGTGACGCATTCGACGGTGCCGGGCGGCTATCGTGTCTACTACAAGCAAGGGGCGGCGGGCCCGCCATACAACGGCACGGACGCCGGCGGCGGCATGCAACCTTCTCCCGTCGACGTCGGCAGCGTCACGACGTTCACGCTCTCGGACCTCGCGCCCGTGAAGCCGCTCCCGACGCCGACGCAGTTGCTCGGCGCAGCCCCGCACAACCAGGCGGTCGAGCTCAGCTGGCAGGCGGCGGCCGGCGCCAGCGGCTATCGCATCCACTACGGCATCAACTCGACCGCCGAGAACCACGTGGATACCGGCAATGTGACGACGTTCAGCGTTACGGGTCTGACGAATGGCACGGTCTACCGCTTCGGCGTCGGCACTTTGTCGAGCGCCACCTACCACGTCGTTGTGACTGCGCAGGACAGCACGCCGCAGCGGCACGAGAGCGCGCCGTCCAACGAGGTCTCCGTCCAAGCCGGCGGCTCTGAGGAGGCGGCGCTGTCGAACGAGCTGACGGCGCGGCCGGAGCAGACGGTGGCCTATCCCACGCTGCCCGACGAGGGCGGTTGTTTCATCGCGACCGCGGCGTACGGCGCGGATTGGCAAGCGGAAGTGCAGGCACTGCGCGACTTCAGGGATCGTTACCTGCTGCCGTACGCGGCCGGACGCTGGCTCGTCGCACACTACTACGACCTTTCGCCCGGCGTTGCCGGCTACATCACCGAGCATCCCCGCACGAAGCCGTTCGTCCGCTCGTTGCTGACGCCGCTTGTCGTGCTCGCTTTGTTTCTGCTGGGCAGCACGGCAAGCACCAAAGCCGCTGTCGGCGCGTTGCTCGGCTGCCTCGTCGTGCTCGAGCTCAAGCGCCGCAAGCGCACTCCCGCTCGCCAACGAGGAGTTACATGCTGAGCCGTCGAGTCACGCTGCTGTTGTCGCTCGCTGCGTGCGCGTGGGTTCCATGCGGCGCCCGCGCGCAAACCACGGTCGTCGACAGCCCACGCTGGACGTACGAGCTTCGCGGCGCCTACTTCGAGCCAGATCTCGAGCAGTTCGGAGCGTTCTACGGCGACGACGCCGATAGCGTGCTCGGAATCGCAGGCACGTATCGATTGCGCGATTGGCTCGAGCTCGGCGGCGAGTACGGCTTCATGGAAGAGACGGGCGTCGGGCTGCTCACCGAGAGCGGCGCGCTCGGCGGCACCGTCGAGTTACGACTAAATCCAGCGCACGTGTTCGCGAACATGATTTTTCAGCGCTCGATCGACCAGCGCGTCGTGCCGTACGTCGGCGCGGGCCTCATGGTGATGCGCTACGAGCAGAAAGTGGACTTTCAGGACGACATCGAGGGGCGCACGGATGCCGGTTGGTCGGCACGCGCCGGAGCACGCTTTCTGATCAAAGCGCACCAGCCATCGGGCACAGCGTCGGGCGGCCCTCACTGGCGCGCGCTGGCGTTCCTCGAGGCACAACACATGAGCGCCGAGGTCGACGACATCGATCTCGGCGGCAACGCGGTCGTGATCGGCTTTCGGATGGAGTTCGATTTGAACTGACGAGCTACTCCGAGTCTCCTTTTCGCCGGTCGCGTACGATCAGGCCCGCAAGCGCTCCTCGCTGGTTCCGCGGCATCAAGCGAAGGTCGAGCTGATACAGCGCCCGCAGGTAGGAGCGGTCCCAATCGGTCAGGCCGCGAACGGACGCGTGGGATTGGAACAGATTGAGAATGGAATCGTAGCCCACAGCGTTCCCTTTCGGGTCGATCTGAGCCAAAGCCACCATCGCGGCGTAGTCCGCGATTTGCTCCCAGCTCGTGCCGCCAAGCTTCCGCGTGTCGACGATCACGTAGGCCTGTGCCAGCTCGCCCTCCACGCTGTTGACGATATTCGAGTTGGTACCCGCGACGGACGGCTGTCCGGTCAGCGCGCCCTTGATCCCGAATTCTGGCTGGGATCGTGTGTTGAACGCCGGCTGACCCGACCAGTCGGTGACCATCGAGATCTGCCACCACCGCACCGGCGCATCCGACGTCGTGAACTCCCTCAGTGCGGCAACGCCCTGGGTTGTGCCGCCCTCGCCGCCGAACGGCCGAAACATACTCGGGTTCGACTCCACCCACCTGCTCGCGACCGCCGCTGCGTCGGGCGCGAAAAGGATCACGATGTTCGGCGAGCAGCCTGGCTCTTGCGTCGCTAGCCCGAGGTCGCGCGCGATGTCGCCCACGCGGTCGGCGATGAACTGTGCGCCTTGCGCGGTCGGGGCGTTGATCACGCCGGGGCAAATCGACTTCCGCCATCGAGCGAAACCGTGCCAATCGCTGGTCGGATCGCCGATTTCGACGACGAAATTCGTCGCGTACTCGCCGAGCTGCAAGTCTTCCGCTCGCTGTCCCGTAACGACGACCTCATCGGTAGGCTCTTCGCCGGCTGGGGCAACGGGCGCGGCTTCCTGCGCCGTCGTCCAGGGCGCGCACAAGAATGCCAGCGCGGTCAACGTCGGCCTTGCGCTCACCATGGTCGAGATTCCTGCGGTGTGAACGGCACAGAGTCTAGCGAACTCGGAGTCGTTGCCCTACCCCTTCCTCGCGATGTAGTCGTCGACGACTTGCTCGAGCATCGTCAGCGGTGCCACGCCGGCGCCGAGCACGACATTGTGGAACTCGCGGATCGAGAAGCTACGCCCAAGCGCGGCGCGCGCTTTCTCGCGCAACTCGACGATCTTCAGCTGCCCGAGCATGTACGCGCACGCCTGGCCGGGGTTCACGACGTAGCGGTCGACCTCGCTCGGCGGAATGCCGTAGTCGATGGCTTGTTGGCGCGTCCAGCGCATCGCGTGCAAGCCGGTGTCGACGACGAGGCGCCGCGCACGGAACAGCATCGAGTCGAGGTAGCCGAGCCTGCCCTCGATGTCGCCCTCGTACCAATTGGATTCCGCCGCGAGGCGCTCGGCATAGAGCGCCCAACCCTCGGTAATGGCCGAATTGCCGCCGAAGGCCCGAATCTGCATGAAGCGAGGCAGCTCTTTGTTTTCTGCGATCAACGCGAGCTGGAAGTGATGGCCGGGCACCGTCTCGTGGTAGACGAGCGAGCGCTTCTCATAACGCATCAGCTCGTTGTCGCGCAACGGGAATTGAAAGACGGCGGGCCGCGACCCGTCGAGCGGCGCGGTGGTGTACCCCGCAGCCGCCGTGTCCCAGCGAAAGCGCGGATACGGCTGCGCGATGACGGACGACCGCGGCATCTTGTCGAATAGCGCGGCCGAGCGCTGCAGGGCATCGGCCAGGTAGCGCTGCACGTCTTGCGTCAACGCCTCGCGGCCGGCGTCGTCGTGGCTGTAGGCGGTACGGGTTTCCAACTGCTCGATACGCTCGAGAATGCTTCCATCGACGAGGCCGAGCTGACGAAACAAACCATCCATCTCGGCTTCGATGCGCGCGACCTCCTTGAGACCGATCTCGTGGATCTGCTGCGGCGTCAGATCGGTCGTCGTGAACGCGCGAAGCTGGCGCCGATAGATGTCGGCGCCGTTCGGAAAGCGCCAGAGACCCGCATCGTCGTTCGCGAGCGGCAGTTGGCGGTTCAACTCGTCGATGGCCGCGGCCCACGCCGGATAGATTTCTTCGGCGACGATCGTCGCGGCTGCTTGCAGCAACACAGTGCGCTGCTCGGGGGTGAGATCGCCCAGCGCGTCGGTCTTCGCGGCCAGCGTCGTCACCAACGGATTATCAGCGGGCGCCGCCGCGATGAACTGCTGCATCTGCGCGATCGTCGTGCGCAAGATGAACGCCGGCATCACGACGCCGCGCTGCGCACGGCCGGCAGCATCGGCTGTCGCCTCGCGCAGTCGATCGTCGACCAAATTCAGGCGCGCGACGTAGTTATCGGCGTCCTCAGCGTCCTGCACCGGCTGCACGACGGTCAGCGCATTCGGCAGGCCCTTTCCAGCACAGTGGGATCCGAAGCTTGGAATTCACGTGACTTGAAGTCGCG
>JADMIO010792777.1_pt1 | contig 30642 bp, 21 predicted proteins | sample 8958161 | NCBI WGS metagenome assembly JADMIO01 (sample SAMN16585339, study PRJNA669376) | soil metagenome | isolation source: Crop rotation soil | place: USA: Cullars Rotation, Alabama | collected 2011 | reverse complement strand
CTTTCCCACCGCGATGGCCCCGGCATTCTGGGCGTTTTTTACTTTTTGTACAAAACCACCGCCGCAGGTGCCCCTATCGATAAGGGCCACAAAACCGGTGAGGGTATTGGCGGGCGCGCTACAGGCCAGGTGGGTGGTGCCCGCCACGTCATCATTATAATATATCAACTGCCCGGTGACCGGGCCGGTATTCATCAGCAGGTTGCTGGTGCTGAAAGCGCTTTCAACGGCGGTATAGCTGCCTGCCACGGCTGCCGGGGCATTGGCGGTAAACACCAGCGGTTTGGGAAACTGGTACATGCGCATACGGCCGCTGGAGCCATCGGGCGGCGTTGCAAAATTGGCATTGCTGGTGCCCGCGCCATCCTGCGCCTGCGCGTCTACAAAATCATTGCCGCTGCCGCCACGGCCCAGGTTATCGTTCTGGAAGTTGCCGGCCGCCTCGGTAAAACCATACTGGTAAAACACATCGTGCATCAGGTTGTTCCAGTAAAAAAGATTGTCGAGCGCAAACTTGCGGTTGACCGTCAGGAAAGGCCGTTGCGATAAATCGGGGGTGTTGACAAACGTGAGCGCGGGCGCTGTGCTGGTGGAGGTATCGGGCCAGTTGGTAGTGGCATTGGGCGTATTGGTGGCGTCGAAGTCGAGATAGGCGAATACATTATTGCCACGGGTGATGTTGTAATTGGTAGCCCCATCGAAATGCCAGCCCCAGGTAATGGCATTGGCATTATAGGCGCTGGCTTTGAGCCAGGGCTCGTTGTCGGTGGCGAGGCTGCCGTGGTTGGGGCTCTCTATGGGAAAGGGTACTACATAGTAAGCCGAATTGGTGACATTGGGTGGCGCAGGTGTGGTAGCGGGCGATGGTATAGGCGCTGCGATGACAGGGGATGCGCTACCGGCCTCAGGCAGGGCTTCTGATATGGCCCCCCGCAAGGCTCCCGGCGAGGCTCCCGGCAGGCGATCGCTTTGCGGGGCGGGTGGCGCTTCATATATCGTAAGGTTGTCTTTGTTGATCACGGCGCCGCTGGCGGCGTCTATACGTACATTCCACCAGTCGGACGAACCGAGCACATCGATATTGACATTCCAGGCGAGGTGAACGGAAGCGCCGTTGCCGGTGCTTACCCATAGCAGGGTGGCTTCGATATTTCTTTTGGCGATGCCCGAAGGGGAAAAGATCATCCTGCGTTCGCGGGTAGCCATGCGGTTGGCCATGACGCGCAGGTTAACGGGTGCTTTTAATTGCAGGTGTTCCGCCGTTTTCGCCAGCGCCTGTTCGGGCGCTACCGAAGGACTGGCGCTACCGGTTTTCAGCGGAAGGCTGTCGATGAATTTACCGGAAGCATATATGAGCGAATTGTTTTTAAAGCTGAGCGACAGCACGCTGTTGAATACGTTCAGTTGCTGGTACACCTGCTGTACATATACATACTGAATACCGGTTTCCTTTTCCACGTATGAACTGGTGATAAGGGCATTATCGGCATCAGCGGGGGTAATGTGCAGGCGGGTGGCGTATTTATGCAATAGCAGGCGGAGGGTAGCGGTATCAAGCCCTTCCTGTGCACGCAGCAGGAATGGACACGCTAATATAATTCCTGTCAAAAACAGGCAAGCGCTATGTTTTCTCATAAAGCAATTATTCGGGGTCTTGTATAAATATATCGATTCCCCTACCCTTTACAAATTATTTCTATGGGTTTTGACTTTCCCCGTCCCATCGGGACGCCTGGTAGGTAGAAAAAATACCCGTATAAGATCCTATCGTCCCGTAGGGACGTTTGGTGGGTTAAATATTCACCAAACGTCCCTACGGGACGATGCGCTATTTGCTGTGTTTGGGGCTACCGACCATACGTCCCGATGGGACGAAGCGGCACAGGCATTCGCGTTAATTAAATGGCATACGGGGTTTATCCCTGCTGCATGGCTTTTATGATCTCTTCGGCGTGCTGTTTGTTTTTGGGGCGGAGGAATATTTTGCGGATAATACCTTTTTCGTCGATAACAAAGGTGGTGCGGTGGATGCCGTCGTAATGACGGCCGTAGAGCACCTTGGGGCCCCATACGCCGTATTTGTCGATGATCTTATGTTCCGGGTCGGCCAGCAGGGTAAAAGGCAGGGAATATTTGGCTTCGAATTTCCGGTGTTTGGCTTCGTCGTCGGGGCTTACGCCGATAATGGCGAACCCTTCTTTTTTTAGGAGCGCATAGTTATCGCGCAGGTTGCAGGCCTGGATGGTACAGGTGGGCGTATCGTCTTCGGGGTAGAAATACAATATTACTTTTTGGCCTTTATAGCTGGTAAGGGATACTTTATTGCCGTTTTGATCCTGGCCGGTAAATGCGGGGGCTTTGGAGCCTTCTTTTAATGTAATCATATAATGAGATGACAGTTGTTAGTTGACCCTTCGACAAGCCCAGGGTTGACAGGCTTGGGAGGCGTTGTTCGTTGGCCGTTGTTCGTTGGCCGAATCGACGCAAACGCCGGGCAACGGACAACGAGCAACGAACAACGATTTATCTTATAAAGGTAAAGCTCTTTACAGTGGTATTGCCTGCTTCATCGGTGGCGCTTACTTCGAGGGTATGCGGGCCGGGCGGGCATTTTTCGTCGAATAAATAGATAAAGGCAAGTCCCTTGTCGTTGGTAAAACGAAGCCAGTGGCCGTCGAGCAGGGCGCGGAAATTATTATACGCGCCGAGGTTATCGTGCACATTGATAACGATACGGGCGGCCTTGCCCAGGTGAGCGCCATCGGCGAAGCCGGCGGTAATGACCGGGGGCGTGGTATCGAGCACCAGTTGGAAATTGCCCATCTCGCGGAAGCGGGCGGCCGCCCAGTCCTGCTGCCATTCTACTTTGGCCACGTCTTTACGCGCGCCGGCAAAGCGTTGCATCACGATGCGGTTCCGCTGTTCGCTGGTTAAAGAGACGCTGGGTTTGATGCGCACCAGCATATAATCCTGTAAGGGGATATAGGCCGCGCCGATACTGTGCACGGCCGATACCACGTTGGGCAGGGAAGCAGCGGCCTGCTTATATATAATATGGACGGAATCGTACAGGCATTTTTCGCCGATATAAAATTCGCAGGCGGCGGTTTCAAGGCCGTCGAGCATACCGGGATAGTACATTTTGGTGGAAGGTTGCAGGGGTGGTCGTGCATCGGCCCCCGGCGCCTGACTTCCCACCGCAGGCGCATATCGCACCTTTGTTTGCAGGATGCTGGTATTGCCATTGGCGTCCTTTACTTCAATCCGTATATCGTGCGGCTGGCCGTCGGCGATGTTCAGTGCGCCGTCGCCGCCGGCGGAGCGGTAGATGGAATTGGTATAGCCGGGTAGCTGGAACAACTGTTGTAAAAACGGGCCGCCGGTAGCGCGGGTCTTATAGTCGATGTGCGCGTTGAGGTTGCGGGTATTGTCGTAGCTGATATTGTCCATCCGGAAACCGACTACCGGCTTATCGTCGCTGTACAGGTCGGCTTCAAAAATACCATTGGGGTTGGTGGAGCCGCTATGGGTATCGGTAGCCGAAATGGCGAAGCTGCACAGGGGGCTGGCGGTGGTTATCACCGGCGCTACGGTAGTATAGCCCCGGGCGGTTTTTTTGAGCGGCAGGTATTGGGGCGACTGCTCATAGATGCTGCGGGTCCTGTTATAGATGGCCAGCCGGCTGATAACGGGTTTGGTATCGTCGGGCAGGGGAAGGGCGAACAGGCCGGGGTTATGGTTTACATCGTCGGCCGTAGTGCGGATCTCAAAATGCACATGGGGGGCCTGCGAACCGCCGGTAGTACCGCTCCAGGCGATGAAATCGCCCTTCTTTACGGGAAAAAGACCGGGAGGTATATCGGCAAACTGCTTCCAGGATTCGGTTTTATACTGGAGCTCCTTTACGTATTTCTCCAGGGCTGGGTTAAAATCGTTCAGGTGGCAGTATACGGTAGTGTAGCCATTGGGGTGGTTGATATAGATGGCGCGGCCAAAACCGGCGGGTTCAATCTTTATTTTGGCGATATAACCGCCGGCGGCGGCATGAACGGGCAGGTTGACCCTTTGCTGCGTACGGATATCGAAGCCCATATGGTAGTGGTTGGGGCGGAGCTCGCCAAAATTGCCACTCAGGCTAATGGGTATATCCAGCGGATTGCTAAAATATCCTTTGGGATAGTTTACCGGGGGGAATATTTGTGCGTCTACAGTAAAAGAGGATGATAAAAAGAGGAACAACAGTGCCTGTCGCATGTAAAAAGAATGGTTTTGCCGCGATTAAAAATTATTTACAAAACTAATCGGTTACCTCCATATAGGAACCGGTATTAATAGATAGGTACCATTTTTCATTTCCCCTTAACAAGGCCGATATCCACTCCGTAAAAAAAGATCGCATAACTGCAAGCCTTTTTGGAAATAATACCTTGCATCCGATCATTATTTTTTTAAAAATACCCGCTTTTGGGTACGGATTTGGGAAACTCTGGTACAGCTTTTGGCGTATATATATTGTCTATATAAAGGATGAGTTGTTAAAGATGTTAAAAGGATTAAAAAATACTGCTATGAAAAAGATGCGGCAGACCCTTGTGATAGTCCTGGTTATGCTGGGAGCCACAGTAATCGGATGGGTAAAAGGAAACGAGGCCAAACAAAAATGGGTGTACAAGCGGAAGACCAGCTTCGACGAGAAGCGCCAACTGGCGAAGAAGCGTATGGCGGCCCGGCAGGGACAGGTGCAGCTTGACGACATTGAATGGGCGTCGTTCCATAACAATTAATTCATTTTTGACCATATTTTTTCCGAGCCCTCACCGGAAGGTGGGGGCTTTTGCATAAAAAACCACCAAAGCCGCTACAGTAGCGGCTTTGCCGATCTTTTCAAAAATTAACGCCCATATTTTCTCCCACTCCCTTACTTTTGCGCAATTTATCCTGCCAGCAGGACTAAAAAAATCGTAAAAAAGAAATGCCAAAAGACACATCCATTCGCTCGGTTCTTATCATTGGTTCCGGTCCCATTATCATCGGCCAGGCTTGTGAATTCGACTACTCCGGCACCCAGGCCGCGAGAAGCCTTCGGGAAGAAGGTATTAAAGTGATCCTGATAAACAGCAATCCCGCTACCATCATGACCGACCCCATGATGGCCGACAGGGTATACCTGCTGCCGCTGACCGTGGAAAGCATCGAACAGATACTGGAAGAAAACCAGATCGACGCCGTACTGCCTACCATGGGCGGTCAAACGGCGCTGAACCTGGCCAAGGAAGCAGAAGACCTCGGTATCTGGACGAAATACAATGTGCGCCTGATTGGCGTTGACATCAAAGCCATCGACAAGGCCGAAGACCGCGAGAAGTTCCGCCAGTGGATGATACAACTGGGCGTACCGGTGGCGCAGGCCAAAACGGCCAACTCCTTCCTGGAAGGAAAAGAATTTGCACAGGAAATAGGCTTCCCCCTGGTTATCCGCCCCTCCTTTACCCTGGGCGGCACCGGCGGCGGCTTCGTACATGATAAAGAAGACCTCGACGAGGCCCTGAACCGCGGCCTGCAGGCATCGCCCATCCATGAGGTGCTGGTGGAAAAAGCCGTACTGGGATGGAAAGAGTTTGAGCTGGAGCTGCTGCGCGACGCCAACGATAACGTGGTTATCATCTGTACCGTAGAGAATTTCGACCCCATGGGCGTACATACCGGCGACTCCATCACCATAGCGCCGGCCATGACGCTAAGCGATACGGCTTTTCAACTGATGCGCAACACCGCTATCATGATGATGCGCGACCTGGGCAATTTCTCCGGCGGCTGCAACGTGCAGTTTGCCCTTAACCCCGACAACGAAAGCATCATCGCCATCGAGATCAATCCCCGCGTAAGCCGCTCCTCGGCCCTGGCATCGAAAGCAACCGGCTACCCCATCGCCAAGATTGCCGCCAAGCTGGCCATCGGCTATAACCTGGATGAGCTGGAAAACCAGATCACCAAAACAACGTCGGCTTATTTTGAACCGGCGCTGGATTACGTAATTGTAAAAATCCCCCGCTGGAACTTCGATAAGTTCAAAGGCGCGAATGATACCCTCGGCCTGCAAATGAAAAGCGTAGGTGAAGTAATGGCCATCGGCCGCAGCTTTACCGAAGCCATACAGAAAGCCTGCCAGAGCCTCGAGAACAACGCCATCGGCCTGGGCTATTATGGCAAAAGCCAGATGCATGCGGAAGAACTGATAGAATACCTGAAGACACCCAAATGGGACCGCCTCTTCCGTATCAAGGACGCGCTGATGGCGGGTATATCGGTAGGCACGATTTCGAAAGCCACCAACGGCATCGACCGCTGGTTCCTGAACCAGATAAAGCTGATTTGCGAAATAGAAAAAGAGCTGGCGCTGTACAAGCTGGATACCCTTCCGCTGGAACTGCTGGAACGCGCCAAACGCCACGGCTTCAGCGACGACCAGATAGCGCATATCATGAACAACGGCACCGAAGACGCCGTATACGAAAAAAGAAAGGCGGCCGGCATCACCCGCGTATTTAAAATGGTGGATACCTGCTCGGCGGAATTTGAAGCAAAAACACCGTATTTCTATTCTTCCTTCGAGAAGAACGGCCTGAACGAAAGCAAACGGAGCGATAAGAAAAAGATCATTGTACTGGGCTCCGGCCCCAACCGCATCGGCCAGGGCATCGAGTTCGACTACTGCTGCGTACACGGCCTGCTGGCGATTAAAGAATGCGGGTATGAGGCCATCATGGTGAACTGTAACCCCGAGACCGTGTCCACCGATTTCGATATTGCCGATAAGCTTTATTTCGAACCGGTATACTGGGAACACCTCTGGGAAATCATCGAACACGAAAAACCCGAAGGCGTTATCGTGCAACTGGGTGGTCAAACAGCCCTGAAGCTGGCGGAACGCCTGACAGCCAAAGGCGTAAAAATCATCGGCACCTCGTTCGACAGCATGGACATTGCCGAAGACCGCGGCCGCTTCAGCGATATGCTGAAAGAGCTGCATGTGCCTTACCCTGAATACGGCACGGCCTGGGCGGTAGACGAAGCCATCGAAGTGGCCAATCGGGTAGGCTATCCCGTGCTGGTGCGCCCCAGCTATGTGCTGGGCGGTCAGCGCATGCGTATCGTTATCAACGATGAGGAAGTGGAAAAAGCAGTCGTTAGCCTGCTGAAACATATTCCCGGCAATAAAATATTGATCGATCATTTCCTCGACCGCTGCCAGGAAGCGGAGATAGACGCTATATTCGATGGCACCGATTTTCACGTGATGGGCGTAATGGAGCACATCGAGCCGGCGGGTATCCATAGCGGCGACAGCAACGCGGTATTACCGCAGTTCAACCTTTCGCCGCTGGTGGTGGAAACGATGAAGGAGTATGCCGAGAAGATCGCCCGCGCCCTGCATATCAAAGGACTTATCAATATACAGTTCGCCATCAAGGATGGTAAAGTGTTTGTGATAGAGGCCAATCCACGTGCGTCGCGGACAACGCCGTTTATCGCCAAGGCTTACCAGATACCTTACCTCAACGTGGCTACCAAGATCATGATTGGCGGGCATAAGCTGAAAGACTTTACGTTTGAGAAAAAGCTGAAAGGCTTTGCTATCAAGGAACCGGTGTTCAGCTTTAATAAGTTCCCCGGCGTAAACAAGGAGCTCGGCCCGGAAATGAAGAGCACCGGCGAGGCCATCCGGTTTATCAAGGATTTGAGGGACCCTTATTTCAGGCAGTTGTATAAGGACAGGAGCATGTATTTGAGTAAGTAATTCCTCATAGATAATAAAAAGGATGTCATCTTTCGTTTGCTTCGATAGCAGAAAGATGACATCCTTTTTTATGGCATCCCTGTTTCTCCCGCGGCACGGAATTTTTTGTACATTCAGGTATGAACACAGAAATACAATCCATCATCCGCAATTTGCACGACACCTTAAGCGGCGAGCCGTGGTACGGGAGGGCAGTGTATGAGCTGCTGGAAAAAGCAAACCCGGATGATGTATATAAAAAGCCGGGCGATAACAGCCATTCCATGGCCGACCTGCTGTACCATATGCTCAACTGGGCACAGTTTACCCTGGAAAGCGTACGTGGGAACCCGGAAAAAGAACCGCAATATTTTGACAGGGAAGAAGCCGACTGGCGTACTATTCACCCGGCAGAACATGGATGGGAAACAGGCATTGCAGAACTAAAGGCCACGCACCGCATGCTGGTGGATGAATTACACCTGAAAGACGATACATTGCTGAACCAGGTAGTAAAAGGGCGCAAATACAATTACCGGTTCCTGTTGAACGGGCTTATACAACATAATATCTATCATATCGGGCAGGTGGCTTACCTGGAAAAAATGCCGCTTACATTCTAATCATCGTCGTCATCCCCATCGCCATCTCCTTTTTTCAGCTTTACAAATGCCGCTCTTTTAGGGCCGGGGAAGGGAACGCTCTCTCCTTTTATGCCATGCCATAGCACGATATTGAATTCCAGGTCGGGCACGGCGTCTTCTTTCGCGAGGTTGAATTTCTCGGAGCGGCGCTGCCATTCATTGGAAGCAGTATTCCTTGCATTCAAATCCACCTGGGCCGGCACCGACTGAAACGGTGTAAGATCGGGCGTCGTGTTAAAGCAACGCCAGAGGGGCGTGGCGGCGGCATCATATTGCGTCATGGGCGGAATACCCAGGATCAGCTCCATCGTTCTCAACAAGGAGGAAGTGGAATACATGGTGTGATCTACAAAACCTCTTTTTACCAGCCCGCCGGCAATATAGGAAGGGCTGCGGTGCGCGTCCACGTGGTCGGAACCGTTCTGCGCATCGTCTTCTACGATAAATACCACGCTTTCTTTCCAGATAGGGCTTTTGCTGAGGTATTCGATAAACATACCTACGGCGAGATCATTATCGGCCACATGGGCAAAAGGCGTAGGCCTGCCCTTTTTCATTCCTTCCGTATGATCATTGCCAAACCGGACGGAGTTGAACTGCGGTACCGCATTTACCGCCAGCAATGAATCAAATTCTCTTTTCCATTGATAAAAACGAACGGTATCGCGCGTGGCCAGGTCCCAGCCGCGGTAATACGGGCAAAGATGATCCTTTAAGGAAGGAATATTAGGTTTATAATCGTCGGCAAATTCACCATAGGTGCGATAGCTTACGCCGGCGCGCTGGCAGTGGTCCCATATAAAACCGCCTTTGTTGTTGGCGATTACCTTGCCGCCTTCGGCGGAATAGTCGCCGCCACGGCCGCCATAGCTGGTGGGCCAGGTCTTTTCGAGGTAATCGGTGGCATAGGCGCCCATGCTCCAGTTGTGCCCGTCGGCGCTTACTTCGCCATCCACATAAAAATTATCGAGCAATACAAACTCGCGGGCAAGCTTGTGCTGGTTGGGCGTTATCTTTTCGCCGAATAATACCAGGCCGGGATCGCCATTGCCTTCTTTCATATCGCCCAGCACCTGGTCGTAGGTACGGTTTTCCTTGATCACATAAAACACGTGCTTGATGGGCGAAGCATCGCCTACTTTCATGGGAATGGGATTGCCGGCTTCTCCTTTGGCCAGCAGCTCGCCTTCCTTGCTGTAGGGCGTATTATGATATACTACCTGGGAGTAAGCGCTTAGCTCCTCCTCCGCAGGCTCGCTGAATATGCTCATCGTTCCTGTAAACAGGCCGGCAATGTATTCCTCGCCCTTTGGCCTGCCGCGGCCGCTCTGGTATTCTGCCACGCTTCGCCGGCGACCGGGCTTCGGCCCGTTGGGATTGGCTTTGGAAGAAAAGCCTTTGCCATTGGTCACGAATATTTTTTTACCTACCAGCTTTACGTTGGTGGGATACCAGCCTACGGGAATAAACCCTTTGCTCCGGCTGTGGCCGGGGTTGCTTACATCGAATACCGCGAGGCAATTGTTGTCGGCATTGGCAATGTACAATGTCTTCTCGTCGGCGCTGAGGGCGAGACCATTGCTGGTAGAACCGCTGGGCGCATTGGGATACAACGCCGCATTGAGCGTTTCCACCACCTTACGCTGACGGATATCAATGACAGAAACGGAATTATCGTTGGCATTGGCTACATACAGCCACTGGCCTTTTTTGGAAAGACAGATATCGTTGGGGTTATCGCCGATGGCAATGGCGTCGGTAAAGGTTTTGGTATCGGTATTAAACACCAGCAGCTTGTCGCAACCCCAGCAACTGATGTACAGCTCCTTTTTATCGGGCGACAGCGCACAGGTATAGGCTTCCGCATCGAGCGGCAGCTTTTGCACCACCGATTTGGTAGCAAGATCTACAATGTAGAGCGCGTTATTGTCTTTGGTCACTACATACAGCAGTTTCTTTTTATCGTCGATAGCGATGCCGGCAGGGGAGATCTTTTCGGGCCATTTCTTTCCAAGCGGTATAGTATCCGATAATACCAGCTTATTTTTCTTAACGGCGTATTGCAGTATCCAGTTGTCGTTGCCGCCGGAGGCATAGAGCCGTTTCTCGTCGGCGCTGAAGACAAGACCGAACCAGCTTTTGGGGATTACCACGCTGTCGAGTATGCGTTCATTTTTCGTATCTACCAGTTGCAGGCTTTGCGTGCTTTGCCCGTTGTTGGTCACCGCGATGTATTTGCCGGAGGAAGACACGGCCATATTGAGGGGCAAATCGCCGAGGGGCAGGCTCCTGCCTACGGGCGTGAGCGACCAGCCATTGGGAAGATGCACCCGGGCGGCTTCGAGCTGCTCGGCAGTTTGGCTGAAACCGGGAAAGGATAAAAGGATAGCGGAGAAAACGACGATAAATCTCATGTTGATGTATTAGAAGCGTTAAAGATACGATGTGGGCTATTTATACCGACTGTATTAAACAGGAATTAATGCCGTTAATATAAAAGGTAAAGATTTATTAACTTAGGCAGTATGCGCCCTTATCCTTTGTATACCTGGCGGCAGGCTCCTTTCCTGCGGCTGCTTATTCCTCTTATTGGAGGGATTGTGGTGGAATGGTATGCGGGCGGGTCTTTGGTATTGTGGTGGGTGGTGGTGATGTGTTGCAGTGGGGCGCTCCTTCTTTTCAATCTCCGTTTTTCTTACCGGCAGTTTCGTTTGGCATGGGTAAATGGTGTTTTTATACCCGTATTACTTTTTGCGCTGGGTGCGCTGCTTTGCTGGTACAGGTACCCGGCCAATGGAAGGCATCACCTGCTGAAGTATTATCATGCGGGCGATGCGGTAACCGTTACCATTGAAGAGCCGCTTACCGAAAAAGAAAAATCCTTTAAAACGATTGCATCGGTAGAGGAAGTAAGCGATGCCCGTGCGACACATGCTGTCACTGGTACACTCATCCTGTATTTCCGGAAAGATTCGGCCATACGGTCATTGGGTTATGGCGATCAGTTGGTTTTTGCCACTCCCTTACAATCCATTCGTAACACAGGAGACTTTGATTACCGGCGCTATGCCGCTATGCAAGGTATATACCGGCAGGCCTACCTGCGGGCGGGTGATTTTATCGTGCTGCCCGGCAAAAACACGAACGGGTTTAAGCGATGGCTGCTGCACACCCGCGAAACAATAACCGGTATACTCAGGCGGCATATTCCCGGGCGGCAGGAGGCAGGGCTGGCGGAGGCCTTGCTGATAGGATATAAAGATGATTTGGATAAAACCCTGCTGCAATCGTATACCAATACCGGGGTGGTGCATATCATTGCTATATCGGGACTGCATGTGGGTTTGATTTACTGGTTACTGAGCTTATTAATACAACCGCTGACGATGGGAGGTCTAAACGTCCAAAAACTGCGTTGGTGTAAGACAGCTATCATTCTCACGGGTTTATGGCTGTTTGCCCTGCTGGCGGGCGGCGGGCCATCGGTATTGCGCTCTGCGCTGATGTTTAGCTGTATGGTGGTAGGCGAGCAGTTTTTTACCAAAACATCCATCTATAATACGCTGGCCGCATCGGCCTTTATCCTGCTTTGCATCGATCCGTTCTGGTGCTGGGATGTGGGGTTCCAGCTTTCTTATATCGCGGTGCTGAGCATCGTTGTTTTTATGAAACCCATTTATGGCTGGCTGGCTTTTCAAAACAAGCTGCTCGATGGTATGTGGAAACTGAATGCCGTTACGCTGGCGGCGCAGGTGCTTACGGTACCGCTGACCATCTATCATTTTCACCGGTTTCCCAATTATTTCCTTATCACGAACCTCGTGGCCGTGCCACTGTCTACATTGATAGTACTGGAAGAAATCATCCTCTGCGTATTGGCCCTTGTTCCATTGACGGCCCCGGCGGCGGGGTTCGCGGGCAGGGTATTGCAGGGAAGCATACGGGCGATGAACCTTTTTATCGACCATATGGAGCGCATGCCGCTGGCAAGCTGGAACGGGCTGCAAATAAATGTATTACAACTGGTATTCCTCTATGCCGCTATTACGGGCCTTGCCTGCTGGCTGATGATAAAAAGCCATACCGGCCTGCTGGCGGCGCTGTGCAGCGTGCTGGGGTTTGGGATAATAAGAATGGTTTCCCTTTATCCGGGTGCTTAAACGCCTCGTTGCCTCAATGCCTTTCCGGGAGGTGAATAGACAGTGGATAATCCCGCTTTTGTAATGAACCTGCGGTAAAGTACCTTTGCGGCCTCATGAACAAGAAAATTCAATCGGCACTCATCTCCGTGTTTTACAAAGACGGCCTGGAAGTGCTTGTACAGCAACTGCAGCAACTGGGTATTACTATTTACAGCACCGGTGGCACCCAATCGTTTATCGAAAAACTGGGTATCCCCGTGGTGCCGGTAGAAAACCTCACTACCTACCCTTCCATACTCGGCGGCCGGGTGAAAACCCTGCATCCTTCGGTATTCGGCGGCATCCTGGGCCGCCGCGACAACGATACCGACGTGCAGGAAATGCAGCAATACAAGATACCCGAGCTCGACCTCGTGGTGGTAGACCTGTACCCGTTTGAAGAAACCGTAGCCTCGACTACGGAAGAAAAAGCCATCATTGAAAAAATAGATATCGGCGGCCCCTCCATGATACGCGGCGCAGCCAAGAATTTCAAGGACGTAGTAGTGCTGGCTGCTAAAAAAGACTATGCGGTGCTGGCGCAACTGCTGAAAGATCAGAAAGGCGAAACCACGCTGGAACAACGCAAGGCCTTTGCCGCCAAGGCATTTGAAATCGTGGCGCACTATGATGTAGCCATCGCCAAATATTTCAATCCTTCCGATGCGCCTTATTTCCTGGAGTCCGTACCACATCCCAAAACCATGCGCTATGGCGAGAACCCGCACCAGGCAGGCGTGTTTTATGGCGACCTGGATGCTATTTTCAATCAACTGAACGGAAAAGAGCTGTCGTACAATAACCTCGTGGATACGGAAGCCGCGGTGGAGCTGATCGGTGAATTTGCTTCCGCTCCCGGCAAAGGCGATGTTACGTTCGCCATTATCAAACATACCAATGTATGCGGCATCGCCGCAAGGCCCGCCATTAAAGCCGCCTGGGATGCTGCGCTGGCTGGTGATCCCGAAAGTGCTTTTGGTGGCGTTCTGGTGACCAATGGCACGGTGGACCTGGCCACGGCCAACGCCATCAATGAAATATTCTTTGAAGTGCTGGTAGCGCCGGCCTTCAACGACGATGCGCTGGCCGTGCTGCGTTCCAAAAAGAACCGGATACTGCTGCAGTTGAAAACGCCTTTTAAGAAGAAACAACAATACAAATCATTGCTCAACGGCGTGCTGGCGCAACAAACCGACGAAGGCAATTTTGCCGGCTGGGAAGAAAGCGGCGCGCGGGAAACCACCGCTGCCGAGAAAGAAGATTTGGTATTCGCCAACCTGGTATGCAAACACCTCAAGAGCAATGCCATCGCGCTGGTAAAAAACAAACAACTGATCGGTAAGGGCTGCGGACAAACCAGCCGTGTAGACGCCCTTCGTCATGCGCTTGAAAAGTCAAAGCAGTTCAGCTTCGACTTAAAAGGCGCGGTGATGGCCAGCGATGCATTCTTTCCCTTTAACGACTGCGTGCAACTGGGCCATGAGGCCGGTATCACGGCTTTTATCCAGCCCGGCGGCTCCATTCGTGATAAGGATTCAATTGAATATTGTAAAGAACATGGGTTGGCTATGGTCATTACAGGAATGAGGCATTTCAGGCATTAGAAGTATGAGGTCGGAAGTATGATCGTTTGCTTCGCCATCATACTTCCGACCTCATACTTCCGATCTCAGCTATACGCGTCCCAATACACGTTCTCGCGCATAAACAGCTCGTACATTTCCTTCCAGCCTTTAAACAGCGGGTCGGTGCCGAGAAAATGGTTGTGCCATACGGTCACCATCAGGCCATTTAGCTTTTTAATGGTATTATAGTAGTGGATCAGCTCTTCGTATGCCTGCTGCGGCGTATGCTTTTGCTCATAAAAAGAATTGGCGTCCATATAGCAGAAAGGGAATACCCGGAGCGCGGTGGTTTCATTTTTTTGCAGGTCGAACCAGTAAAAGCCGGACGCCACGGAAGCGCGGAAACCATTGATGGAACCATAGCCCATGGAATAATCTTTTAGCAGCCCGGCCTGGATAAGACGGCGATAGGTATCGGGCAACTCCATTTTTATATAATGCTGGCGGCTGTGCGCTATAGGCCGTTCGATGATCACTTCCAGCCATTCTTTTTCTTCGCGGAGCGTAGTGGTATCCGCCGCTATGCTGCTTTGCCAGGAAGGATGCAGCCCGGTTTTGTATACTTCGCCATAATATTCTATCAGCTCACGGAAGGCTTTGGAGGAAGTGGGAATGTTTTTATCATAGCCTTTCTGTTCGCCGGCCACGAGGAAAAAGTAGATAGGCTTCACCTTGCAATAGAGGTGCAGGGCGTCGAGCCATTCGTATGAATCGAAGGGGTCTTTTTGTTTTTTACGCAATACCCGCCAGCGTTCTTTTACCTCCGCCCACCGGCCGTTTTGCAGGGAGCGCAGGAAACCGCCGGCATTGCGCGCCCATCCCTTGTTTTTGTACGACCAGGCCATATCGATATCGTACGAAGGAACAAAATGAAACTGGTGGCGCTTAAATAACAGCGAAGGGAATTTTTGCTGCAAGGCCGCTTTAAAATCGTTGAGCCAGATGTTGATCATCGGCAGGTGTAAAAAACCTTCGCGATAAGCCAGCGAATTGGTATGCGCATACCGGCCGTATTCGTCTTTCTGGTGGGGCAGGTATTCTTCGTAGCGGCTGAGCAGGTAAAAAGAGGCCGCCAGTATATCGAAGGGACAATCGCCGCGGGTAGCAAAGAACGCTTTGGCATAGTTTAGTTCAAAACATTCTATAGGTTGCGGGTGGATGGTATCTTCAAAAAGCAGGGTGTTGGCCTGTATAAAAAACTCTTCTTCCGAAAAATCGGTATCGGAATAATTAAGCCGGGGACCATTGTATTGGATAAACTGTTGCTTATCGTTGGTAATGACGATAGGCTCATTGAACAGGCTGCTGCTGATAAAATCAACAATGTAGCGTAGACGGGCGGTGGTGGTATAAGCGTAGAGTAGCAGCACAGAAGGCAAATATAAGGGGAAACAGGTGAGTTGTGAGTTGTCAGTTGTGAGTGCTATTGCCAAGCCGGCTATGCAGGGTAGCGACCTGCACTCACAACTGACAACTCACAACTCACTTCTGATTATTCTTCTCTTTCCATTGCTCATTAAATGTTTTGGGGGCAAAGTCCAGATCGCCGCGATGGGCCGTCCATGCCTTGAACATTTTATTGACCGCCCAGTTTTTCATATTGCGGCTACCCATGTTCATCATCGAACGGTTGAGGCTGGCTTTTTTCCATACTTTCCAGGCTACCCGTTCGCTCCAGGTGGTATCACGTTCTTCTACGGCTTCGTGGCGGTTTTCGAGCAATAGTTCATGCAGGTTTATTTTTACGGCGCATACTTCGGTGCAGTTGCCGCACAGCGAGGAGGCATAACTGAGGTGCTTCCACTCACCCAGCTCCTTAAGCTGTGGCGTAAGCACTGCGCCGATAGGACCGCTGTACGTGGTGCCATAGGCATGACCGCCGATGTTTTTATATACGGGGCAGGCATTGAGACAGGCGCCGCAGCGGATACAGTACAGGCTTTCACGGCTTTTTTCATTGGCCAGCACGGAAGTACGGCCATTGTCGAGCAGTATCACGTACATTTCTTCCGGGCCATCCACTTCATTGGGCTGGCGCGGGCCGGCAACGATGGTATTGTATACCGTTACTTTCTGTCCCGTGCCATAGGTGGCCAGCAGGGGCCAGAACAGGCCCAGGTCGGTGAGGGAAGGAATGATTTTCTCGATGCCTACGATAACGATATGCGTTTTCGGAAAGGCGCAGCTCAGCCGGGCATTGCCTTCGTTTTCACTAACGGCCACGGCCCCGGTATCGGCTATGATAAAGTTGGCGCCGGTAATGCCTATTTCGGCCTGTACATATTTGGCGCGCAGCTTTTCGCGGGCCACGAGCGTAAGCTCCTGGGGCGTGAGATTGGGTTTGGTATGCAGCTTTTCGTAAAACAGTTTGGCCACATCTTCCTTGCTTTTGTGCATGGCCGGGGTAACGATATGATAGGGCGGCTCGCCATCAAGCTGCTGGATATATTCGCCGAGGTCCGTTTCCACGCTTTCGATGCCCTGCTCTTCGAGGAAATGGTTGAGCTTCAGCTCTTCGGTCACCATGCTTTTGCTCTTGACGATGGTCTTACAGTTCTTCTCTATGCAAATCTTCTTTATTTCGGCCAGCGCCTGTTGGGCGTCTTCGGCCCATATCACTTTTCCGCCGCGGCGGGTGAATGCCGCTTCAAAATCTTCCAGTTGCGTATCGAGCGATTCGATGGCCCTCCATTTGATGTTCTTGGCGCGTTCGCGGGCGGTGTTCAGATCGGCAAACTGTTGCTTGCCGGCGGGCACCACCGCATTGTAGCGGCCGATATTGAAATTGATTTTACGCCGGTGGTCCAGATCGGCAGCACGAACGGTGCTGCGCGCGATGAAGGAAGATGCGGATTCTGACATAGCTTTTTATTAAACCGGTTTTGTAGCGCTGAAATACTGTTCGGCCACCTGTTCGAGCACACCGTAAAAGTCTTCACCATACTTGCGGATGATGGCTTCTTTCAAAAAAACATAGGTGGGTACTTTTTGTTTCTTGCCCAGGGCGCAGGCGGGGCTGCACAGACCTTCCCGCGGCTCATAGTTCATGAGATCATATTCTTTCGTGGGCTTTACCTTAATCGGGTACAGGTGGCAACTGATGGGTTTTTTCCAGCCAATCTTACCCTCGTAATACGCTTGTTCGAAAGCACATTTTATAACGCCTTTTTTATCACGGAAGCCATAGGCGCACATTTTGCCTTCTATGGTGGGGGTTACCCAGCCAAATTCGCGGTCGTACTCGTAGCGGCCATTGCGCTCCGTCAGGGTGATGCCCTCCTTTGTCATATAAGGCTTTACGATTTCGTAGGCGGCATTCACCTCATCCAGCTCCCCTTTGGTCAGGGGAGCGCCGGCATCGCCGTCTTCACAGCAGCCGCCCTTGCATTTGCTTAAGTCGCACACGAACTGTTCCTTGATCACATCGTCACTTACCAGGACATTTTCTATTGCTATCATTGAGTCTGTTTAGCGGGGTGTAAAGATAAGTTATAAATCGCAGGGTGCGGAGGTTCAGGCGTGCCGCGGTTAATACAGGTCCGCAAACGACCGTGGCACGCCTAAGCATGGCTTTAACATTGATCTAACAAATATTGTTGTGCAGTCCCCCGCGGGCGGCATCCTAGTACCAAACCAGCCAACATGCCTGTCAACAGCCGCCGGGTCACCTTACAGCAGTCTGTGCGTTATTTCTTCCTGCTATTATTCTGGCTGCCGGTATTGTTTTTCAGCCTTTTGCTGGTACGTAATACGATCCCCTACTTTTCTTTCAGCCCTCATTTCAGTTTTATCGAGGAGCGGGCCATGCTATTCGCCCATTCCCTGTACAAAGGCTGTTTTTACATTCATATCGCTGCGGGCATGCTGTGCATTACCACGGCGCTGGTGCAGTTTTCTTCCTGGATACTGAAAAAAAGAAGGGCCATCCATGTATGGAGCGGCAAGATATATGTGCTGGTGGTATTGCTGGCGGGCGCGCCTACGGGATTGTATATGTCGTTCTTCGCCAAGGGCAGCTATTGGGAAAGGGCCCTGTTTTTATTTATGGCGGTGTACTGGTTTTTTACCACGGCCAAAGGCTGGCAAACCATCCGCCGGCGGAATGTGCTGGCGCACAAGCAATGGATGATACGCTCGTACAGCATGGCCATGACGGCGGTGACTTTCCGGGTGTACCATATCCTGTTTTACCTGGCCGATGTGGACCACCTGCACAACTACGAGATATCGCTCTGGATAAGCGTGATAGGCAATATGCTGGCGGCGGAATGGATTATTTTCAGGAAGGCGAGATCATACCTGGCTACTTTCCTCACCTAAAACATACACATGAAAAAAATCATCATCATCGGCGTATGCCTGGTAACGGCCGCCATCGTATACGGGTTTATGGATTATCTCCATACCGATAAAAAGCAATTGCAGCATATGTATGGCGATGAGCCGGCAACCCGGGCGGCCAACCCGGAACCGGCAACCGTCATTGCACCTCCTGTAACAGTCCCGGTTGAAACAGTGACGGCCACTGCTGCGGATGCACCCATCGAAACGGATTTCCCCCCTTCCATGGAAAAACCGGTGAATAAAAAGTCGCGGCGCAAGGCCCTGAACCTGGAACTCTATTCAAGGGCGAAACTGGAAGAGAAATTCATTGCGCCGGATATAACAAAGGCGCTGACGGTAACGCCTGTTAAGAAGGCGGATGCGCCCACGGTAAAAGCGCCTGAAAGAAGTTTTGTGAGTACGTCGAAGAAACCGGTGGAAGATACCGACATCGTTTTTAAAAGGGTGAATCTCAGTTCTTTTTCGAGGGCTCCTTTGCGGAGGCGGGCTGTTGTGGCGGATACGACGGCTGTGCCGGCAACGGCGGCGTCTTCGTCGAAGAATTGACGCGGGGAGCGGCGGCGGTTCCATTATCCTTCCACGTCAGCGTATTGATCATATGCTTCATGTCCTCCTGCAAAAAGCGATTCACGATACCCAGCGAATCTTCATTGGGGGTGGCATCGAAGTAAAGCGCGCCGCGGAGAAAGTGCCGTACGGAATCGGTCACCAGGAACTGGTTGGCCGTAGCCGCATTGCCGCCGATTTTAAAATAAATGCCCCTTACGCCGAGGGGGGTGGTAAATAGGCTGTCGTCGATGGAAGACGCCTTGGCCGTATGCTTATACGTAAGGCTGTACGAGCTGCCCAGCAGGCGGTCGAAGGTATTGACGCCTACGGAGTCTACGTACTGGCCTTTTGCATTGCGCACCTTGAACCGGCTTTTGCCGCCGATTTGTACATAGCTGATGTATATTTTTCCCTGGAAGCGGGGAAAGTCGATGTTGATCCAATAGGGATTTTCGGGCTGGTCTTCAAAATACGTGCTGTCCTGCACGATGGAAGCATACGAAGGATATTCAAAACGGTAAGGGAAACCCGGTTTATCGAATACCTGGTAGGTATGCGGGGGGAAGTCGATCCTGAAATAACCGCGGGGTTTGGGAACATAGGTATTATTGCACGACAGCATACAGGCCGTTATCATCATTGCTGTAACCGCGAGGGATATTGTTTTCAGGGAAATCGTCCGCATAAATCTTGCTATCCTTTTGTGTGGGGCGTGATGGTTATTTTTACTTTCTTAATCCGGTTGCGGTCGAGCTCGAGCACGGTAAATTCAAAATCGCCGCTGTGTACGGTATCGTTTATTTTGGGGAATTCGCCGGCCAGTTCCAGTACCAGGCCCGCCAGTGAATCGCTTTCCCCCCTTACCATATCGAAGGTATCGGGCGGCAGGCCCATCATCTTGCAGGCATCATTTATCATGGTCTTTCCTTCAAATACATAGTTCTGGTCGTCGAGCTTGCCGTTGCCGCTTTCCTCGTCGTCGAACTCATCTTTTATCTCGCCGATGACTTCTTCCAGGATGTCTTCGAGGGTCACGATACCGCTGGTGCCGCCGAATTCGTCGACCACCACGGCAAAATGCACCCGTTTGGCCTTGAATTCATTGAGCAGGTCTTCAATCAGCTTTTGCTCGTGCACGAAAAAAGGCTGGCGCAATAGCTGCCGCCAGTCGAATTCGGGGCCTTCGTTGAGGTAGAGGATCAAATCGCGGGTGTTGATGATGCCTACTACTTCGTCGAGGTTGTCTTTATACACGGGCAGGCGGGAGTAATGGAGCTCTTCCACGCGCCGGATAAGCTCATGAAAGCCGATAGTATAATTCACGCCGCTTACGTCGAGGCGGGTGCGCATGATTTGGCGGACGGTGATATTGCCGAACTTGGCGATGCCTTTCAGGATGTTTTTTTCTTCCTGGGTGGCTTTGCTATCGGTGGAGCTGTCGATATCACGGTCGAGGTTATCGTAATTATAGGAAGAAGCCCGGTAGCCGAGGAATTTTTCCAGTCCGTCCGACAGGCCTACCAGCCAGGTGCTGACCCTTTTGAACACATAGTGAATGATTTCAACGATATAAGAGGCATTGTAGGCAAAGCGGAGGTTGTTTTGGGTGGCCCATACCTTGGGCAATACTTCGCCGAACAGCACGAGAAAAGAGGTGACGAGAATGACTTTGATAAGGAAATCGACGATAAAAAAGCTGTTTTTGATGGGGAGCAGCTCATCTATGAGGAAATTCGATAAGATGATGATGGAGATGTTAACCAGGCAATTGGCGATCAGCAGGGAGCCGAGCAGCAGCTTGGGCTCCTCCATGAGGTTCACAATCCGTTTCCAGCCGGCATCCTGCTTGGTTTTGAGCATATTGATGTCACGATGGCCCAGGGAGAAAAAAGCCACTTCGGCGCCCGACAGGAAAAAGGAAACCAGCAGCAAAAACAGGATGACCACCACGAGCAGCGTAATGCCCTGGGTATTGGCAGCAAGCAAGAGTATCGTTGATGGGTGAAAATTTCCTACAAAATCCGCCAGATGATCCAAAGCGCTGGTTTTTCGTGAATAAATTTTGGGCCCTTCGACCACCCTTCGACCCTTCGACAAGCTCAGGGCAGGCTAACCCAGGGTGCCATTCTTTAAGGTGGGCCGGAATTTACAACAGGCCCTTATACATACAAACGCAAATTTGCAATAAATTATTGATTAGAAGGGCAAATCGCCGGAAGGTTCTCCAATCGGCGGCGTATCGGCGCCGGCGAGGCCATCGATGGGGCCGCCTTCATGACCGCCATGACCGCCGCTGCCGTCATTGCGTTTATCGAGCATTATCAGGTTATCGCCCACGACTTCGGTGGCGAATTTCTTGTTTCCTTCCTTGTCTTCCCAACTGCGGGTGCGCAGGCGGCCTTCTATATATACAAGGCTTCCTTTGTGAAGGTATTTCTGGGCCAGCTCGGCCAGACCGCGCCATAATACCACGGTATGCCATTCTGTTTGGGAAATCAGCTTGCCCATCCTGTCTTTATAAGTTTCGGTAGTAGCCAGGGAAAATTTTGCCACCGCAATATTGCCTTCCAGGTATTGTACATCCGGGTCTTTGCCAAGATTGCCAATAAGCATCACCCTGTTAACGCCTCGCATATGAAAAATTGTTTGATGTTAAAGATTCGTCTTCTCTCTTCAATCCTCTTTAAAGTTAGATTTTTTCGGCAAACAAATAGAATTTTTTGGGGTGATTCTAAGGGTTACACTGGGGCGGAGGAGGCGTCAGGAGGGGGTTTGGGACGGGCGCCTGCGGCACCCTGGAAGAAATTACCACGGAGGGCACAGAGGTGGGTTCACAGAGGGGCACAAAGGCGTTTGCGTCGAAAGAGGTTGTTCGCGGGCAAGGAATAGCGGCGGAATACGTTTGCGTCGATTTTCGTATGGCGTAGCAAGGGCTCTGTGTTCCTCTGTGAACCCACCTCTGTGCCCTCCGTGGTAAAAAAGCGCCGCAGGCGCAATGCCAGACCCGCAAAAGCCCTTTTACCCTCTCATCTGCAACCAACCATTAATGTATTTCGGGAAAGGATATTTATCGATCGCCGACCATTTTACCCGCTCATAGTGTTTCAGCGCCGGTGGCAGGGAGGCGACCGAGATCTCTATAAACCGGCCGGCGATGGTTTGGTGTGTAAGCTGCTGCCGGAACTCGGGCGAAATGCTTTTTACCATCACCGGTATATCGCCCGACCACTGCCGGAAAACCGACAGGAAGGCCGATTCATCCGGCATAAACAGGGCCTCGTTTTCATATAACACAAATTCATATAGATTTTCCCAGATGTCCTTAGCGCCGCGTTTGCGGATAAGCACCTCCTTATCAATATGAACGATAAAATAATAGAACCAGCGGGTTTTTCTTACGAGCTGTTTTTCCTTTATGGGCAACTGGCCGGTCCATCCGTGGGCAAAAGCCTGGCAATCGGCTTTTTGCACACACTGGCCGCAAAGCGGTTGCTGCGGCTTGCAGATGGTGGCGCCGAAATCCATGATGGCCTGGTTGTAAAGGCCGGGCTGTTTTGTATCGAGCAATTCACCCGCCAGGCGGGAATAGAGCTGTTTGCCATCGGTACTGTCGATGGGAGTGGAAATGCCAAAATAGCGCGACAGCACCCTGAACACGTTGCCGTCGAGCACGGCGTAGGGCAACTGGTAGGCAAAAGAAGCAATGGCGGCGGCAGTATAGGGACCAATGCCCTTGAGGGCCAGGATATCGTCGTACTGGTCGGGGAATTTACCCTTCAATTCCGTTGAAATATATTTTGCGGTGGCTACCAGGTTTTTGCAACGGGTATAATACCCCAGTCCTTCCCAGAGCTTGAAAACTTCCTGCTCCGGGGCGTTGGCCAGCCTGTGTACGGTGGGGAAGGCTTTTATAAAGCGTTCATAATACGCAAGTCCCTGTTCCACACGGGTTTGCTGCAGGATGATTTCGCTCAGCCATATTTTATAGGGGTCTTTTTCCCCCTTCCAGGGCATGGAGCGGGTGTTGGTATCCCGGTTCCATTTCATGAGTTTTTTGGTAAAATCGGCTTTCATACAACTATTTGTTTTTCATTGGATTGGATAGTAAATTCGTGGGATCAGGGAGAGGTTGGACTTGCCCGCCGGGGCCTTGGCGCAGGCGGGGCTTGTTGGGTTCTGAGTCCCCGGCGGGGACGAGGCCCGCCTGCGCTAGAGCTCCGGCGGACGAGGTAAAAATAAGGGGATTTCGGGCTATTTTGTATAAAAAACCACCCAATCCTCAAAATCAATATTTTACGCAGGAATTTGCAATAGTAAAAAAGTTCTTTTATATTAACTTCGTAATTGGTTATTAAGCAGATATGAAATTCGAAAAAATTACGTTTTGTATATGCTAATTTATAAAACCCTTTAAGCTATCAACAAATGAGAAAAGCTGATTTAATCAATCAAATTGCTGAAAAAACCGGCATCCCCAAGGTGGATGTATTAGTAGCCCTCGAGACTATGTTTAAAGAGGTGAAGGACACGCTGGCGGCGGGCGAAAACATTTATATCAGGGGATTTGGCAGTTTTATTACAAAGAAGCGGGCGGCCAAAATCGGTCGTAACATCAAGAAGAATGTAGCGGTACATATACCGGAACATTTTATTCCTGCTTTTAAGCCTGCGAAAGAGTTTGTACAGGAAGTAAAAAAACTCAAAACCGTTAAAGAAGATCAGCCAAACCCCGAGGATGAAATGTAACTTTGCTGTTCAAATTTTTGAACGGTGAAGAAACAGCAATTCATTCTCGTTGGGTCAGGCATTGTTCTTTTGGTGTTGCTTTACTTTTTTGGTAATACGGTTCCTCCTAAAAAGGAACCGCCTCCCGCTATGGCGGGAGCACAAGCTCCTTCTCAAAAGATAGCATTCAGCACTATTTTACAGGCTGCCAAACAAAAGTTAACCCCCGCCCAGCAGGAATATGCCACCCGGCTGGAAGCATCCGTTGTGCGCGGCGATGTTAAAGCGCAGCAAATCAAGGTGTACCAGCAACTGGCGGCCTTCTGGAAAGATTCTGCCCATTACTTCGAACCTTATGCCTGGTATATAGCATCGGCGGCCAAGTTGGAAAATTCTGAAAAAAGTCTCACCTTCGCAGCCCGCCAATTTTTAAACGCCCTGCAGGGATCTAATCCACCCGTGATCAAAACGTGGATGGCAGACCAGGCTAAAGAGTTGTTTGAGAAGGCGTTGGAAATAAACCCGGCAAATGATTCTTCGCGTATTGGTCTTGGAAGCTGTTACATTTTTGGCAGCAGCGCCGACAGTCCGCAGGAAATGATGCAGGGAATTCAGCAAATACTGGCTGTAGCGAAAAAAGATTCCACCAATATGTATGCCCAGTTGATGCTGGGAGTGGGTGGTGTGGTATCGGGACAATTGGATAAGGCCGAAGAGCGCTTAACCAAAGTAGTCAACCAGGAGCCCGCCAACCTCGAAGCGATACTGATGCTGGCGGAAGTGTACGAACGGAAGGGAGATAAAGCCAGCGCCGTGCGTTGGTATGGGTCGGCCCGGAAGTACCTGAAGGACCCGGCCATGACGGAAGAGCTTGACAATAAAATAAAGTCTTTAAAATAATTAATTAACAAAAAAAATCGTTCCAGAGATGCCTTGTGGTAAAAAGAGAAAGCGGCATAAAATTGCTACGCATAAACGTAAGAAGAGACTGAGAAAGAACCGTCATAAGAAGAAGAATAAATAACCTTCTCCTCCTTGTACGGGTCCGCTAAAGTGTGTGGCGGACCTGCTTTCCTTTGCTGAATCCTTTATTTGCCTGATGTGTACAGGAAATTGCAAATGTCATTACAGCTTTTTCGGCATGTAAAACTCCTTCAGCGCCTTTCCTTTTAGTGTGTGATGGTTTGATTTTGTAAATGTGATTCGCTTTGAACAAGGAACTTATTATTAACGCCGCTCCTCAGGGAGTGGAGATCGCTCTTTTGGAGGACAAAAAGCTGGTGGAGCTGCACAACGAAAAAGCAGACGCCAGCTTTGCCGTGGGTGATTTGTACCTGGGAAAAGTAAAGAAGCTGATTCCCGGGCTGAACGCCGCATTCGTAGATGTAGGGTTTGAGAAAGACGCGTTTCTCCATTATACCGACCTGAGCCCTTATGCCCGCTCGCTCCTCAAGTTTACGCAGATAGCTATTACCGACCAGAGTGAGCATGGGTTCGACTTTGCTACCTTCCAGGTAGAGCCGGAAATCATCAAAACGGGAAAAATTAATGAAGTACTGGGAGGCAAGCCCAATATCCTGGTACAGATATTAAAGGAGCCCATCGCGGCCAAAGGCCCCCGCCTTAGCTGCGAGATTTCGCTGCCCGGCCGTTTTGTGGTCATCACCCCGTTCAACGATATCGTGGCGGTATCGCGCAAGATCCATTCGTCGGACGAGCGCAAACGCCTGCAGAAGATCATCGAGGCCATCAAGCCCAAGAACTTCGGCGTTATCGTACGTACCGCCGCGGAGGGAAAGAACACCGCCGAGCTGCATGAAGACCTGACCGCCCTGGTAGCCACCTGGAAAACCATCCAGCATAACCTGAAAGGCGCCAGCGCCCCCGCCAAGATACTGAGCGAGCAGACAAAGACGACCAGTATGCTGCGCGATCTGCTGAACGAAGACTTTAACCGCATTGTCGTGAACGACAAAAACATCTTTAACGATGCGAAAAGCTATATCCAGCGCATCGCTCCCGAAAAAGCGGATATTGTTTCCTTTTATAACAACGGCTCTCCCATATTCGACCAGTTTGGCATCACCAAGCAGGTGAAGGCGGCTTTTGGCAAAACGGTGAACCTCCCCAGCGGCGCCTATCTTATCATAGAGCATACCGAGGCGCTGCATGTAATCGACGTCAACAGCGGTTACAAAAGCGTGAGCAATAACCAGGAGCAAAACGCCCTCGAAACAAATATGGAGGCGGCCGACGAAATCGCCCGCCAGTTGCGGCTGCGCGATTTGGGCGGTATCATCGTTGTCGATTTTATCGACATGAAGCTGCCCGACAACAAACGCAAGCTGATGGAGGCGATGGAAGCCTATATGCGTCCCGACCGCGCCAAGCACGCGGTGCTGCCTATCTCCAAATTCGGGCTGATGCAGATTACGCGCCAGCGTATGAAGCCGGAAGTAAATATCAATACGCAGGAAATATGCCCCAGTTGCAACGGCACGGGCAAAATCTCTTCTACCCTGATACTGGAGGACGAGATAGAAAAGAACTTAAACTACCTGCTTACGCACAAGCATACCAACCTTACCCTGGTGGTGCACCCTATCATGTATGCCTACCTGACCAAGGGCGGCCTGTTCCGCTCAAGGCTCTGGAAATGGCGCATGAAACACAAACAACGCATCAAGCTCAAGGAAAATACCAATTACCATCTCACGGAGTTTCATTTTTACGACAACCACGAAGAGGAAATAAAGCTATAGAAAGGCATTGTGAATCGCCTGCACGTCACTACACCGCATACCGATTGCCCGCTAATATTAAAAGATACCCCGGTAAAGAAATACCGGGGTTCTTTTTAAAACTAACTACACAAGTAAAGAAACACTATTTAGGATTTTTGACCGGCACGCTGCTGGCGGAGGGTGGATTTAAGGCGGTTTCATCATCGGGTACGTCCCAGTAGTCCACGAAATTATAATTGATGGTGGCGTTGGTGCTCACGGCGCCCGTAGCAGGATTCAATACCACGCATTGGGTACGGCCGCCGCCGGCGCTGATATCATCCAATACGCCCCATCTTCTTGCATCGTACAGGGCCACGTTGCGGAAAAGCAGGGCCACCCTTCTTTCTTTTCTTAGTTCTTCATACGCCGTTGCGGGGTCGGTGGTGGTGCCCGATACGGCGGCGATGCCTGCGCCCTGGTAGGCCCTTACATTGTCGATGCTGGTAAGACCGGTGGTCACATTGCCCAGCATGATATTGGCTTCCGCCTTCATCAGCTCATTCTCTTCATAACTGCCGGCGATATACAATTCGTACGCACCTACCGTTTTACTGCCAAGGCCAAAGGTGCCGGAAGTACCTGCGCTGTCGAGCAGGGTATACCGCGTACTGAAGGTGAAGCCGCCTTTCTGGTTTAAATAGGTGGCGGAGGTCGAAAAGTTTTTCGCCAGTCGCTTATCGCCTGTTTTATATTCCTGGATCAGGCGCTCGCTTATTTTATAGGTGGTGCCGGTATTCTTACCCACGGTAAGCGCCGCTACCGAACCGGTGGAAGCGCTTAAGAAACTCCCCGAGGAAGCGGAACGTCCCGTAAAAACATAATCGGTGCTGGTGATACCGTTGTTTACCAGCGTGAGGAGGTTGGTCCAGTCGGCCGTGGTCATCGCCTTCAGGCGTTTGTTCACCAGCAGGTTGCGCGCCTTCATCGTATTGATATTGCGTATCCACATAGCCGGTGTTATATAGCTGGTGCCCGCAATGCCGCCTTTACCCGTCTGGCATTGCACGGGGATGAGCACCGACATCAGGGGATTGTAGGCCGTTGTGCTGGTGATGGCGCTGAGAGCGGTTATCGCCTTATCGAAATTGGCATTGGCTTCGGTGATAATATCCGCGCTCGATTTGTAATCGTTGCTGCCCGTATTCAAATCGTTTTTTACCAGGCCGGCATAATAAATGGAGCCGATGCGCGAATACGCATATCCCTTCCAGAAATAAGCCCATGCCTTAATGGTATTTCTTTTGGTGACCGAATCGCCGGTAAAGCTCGTTTTATCGAGGTAATACAGCACGCCGTTGCACGCGTTGTTCAGGAAATACATCCAGGTCCATTCATAATAAAACATGTTGGAGCCCGCCATCGTCCGCGAGTTGTTGAGCCGCACCACCTGTCTGGCCGGGGCCGAATTGGAAAGTTTGGCGCCGTTATCAAATACTACATAATCGGGCACGCTCACCTGGTTGGTGATGTTGTTGGCCGCTTCGGCCGAGATGACATCCGCCATCAAATCGTGGTAGGCCGGCGCGAGGAACCAGAAACTGCTGCCCAGGAAAGCGCCCGTGTATTTTGAATCGGTGATACCATTGAAGCCGTTCTGGTATACCGAGCCAAGGGCAAGGGCTACGATACCTCCTTCTGTTGAAGCCGTCTGAGGCGTGGGATTGTTGGGGTTCTTAACGTCGAGATCTTTTTTGCTGCAACTTCCGCCGGCCAGTATGATGCCCAGGGAAAGCGTATATACTATTATTCTTTTCATGTTACAATGCATTTGTTGGTTTTAGAAGCCGATATTCAGTCCTACCTGGTATGTTTTCGAATTGGGCATGGATACATAATCAACACCCCTGTCGAAGGCCGAGTTGCTGGCGCCGGAGTTTACTTCCGGGTCCATACCGGTGTATTTCGTTTTTGTCCATATATTCCTGCCTGTCAGCACCAGTTGCAGCTTCCTGAAATATTTTATCTTAACGAACTTAAGCACGTCGAATCCCAGCGCTACGTTACGTAACCGGAGGAACGAAGCGTCTTCGAAAAAGTAATCTTTCACCGAGTTGCGCGCGCCGTTGATGCTTCCCCACATGTCCGAATAAGCGCTTATATAATAATTCGAGAAGGCGGCGGTTTTCCCGTTAACGGTTATCTTATTGCCAAAATCGCCGTGGATGCCGTCCCTGTACATCCATTCCTTTGTCTGGTTGTACAGGTGGCTGCCGTATACCCAGTCGAACTGGAAGGAAAGCATGATGCCCTTGTAGCTGATGTTATTGATAAACGCCATATTGAAGGTGGGATTAGGATCGCCAAAGGAATAGCTTTCGTTGGTAAACATAATACCGCGGGTGGCGGTATCTACGAGATTGCCGTTTACCACCTGGTATTTGCCATAATCGGCTTTGGCGATATAGGGGGTGCCGTCGAGCTTTGTCTGTTCGGTGCTTTTGAACACTTTCAGGCCGTACAACTGGCCGATTTTATAACCTGCCCGCAGTACATAGTTGCCATAACCGGCGCTGCTCGTGACGATAATATCGCCGCCGCTGCTTACAGCGCTGATTTTAGAGCTTTGGTGGTTGTAATTCGCCGTGAAGTCCCAGTTGACATCTTTTGTCTTTAGTACATTCAGGTTGAGCGCAAACGTATACCCGCGGGAGCTTAATGAAAAAGCATTGGTAAGGTAACCGCCGCTGCCGGAAGAAGGCGGCAGATCTACCGGGTAGATAACATCGCTGCTGGTCCTTTTCCAGAAAGTGGTGCTGAGCGAAAGGGTGTTCAGCCAGTTGCCCTTGCCCCCGTTGATACTGATATCCGCTCCTATCTCGGATTCTTTGGATATTTCCACTCTTAAATCGGGGTTTGCCTGCACCGAAGGCTGGTAAGACGCGAGGGTGGAACCGATGGGCTTGGTGCTGAGCGTTACATAGCGGTCGAAGGCACCGGGCTGGATACCGGCTTCACCGTAGCCGCCCCTTATTTTAAGCTCGGGAATGATATTGTTCAGGCCGCTCCAGCACCCAAGCTGCGAAATACGAAAGTAAGCATTACCGTTATAAAAGGTCTGCGCATTCGCGCCCTGGCCGAAGGCCGAGGAGTAATCGCTTCGGAAACCGCCTTTTATACCGGCGATGTTTCCATAGTCAATCGATTCGCTTACAAAGGTGCCGAAGGTTTCAAAAGGCGTCACCTTATCGAGCGTTACGGTTTGTGAATTGGTTTGGTTCATGTTGTAGGTAGGATACAACTGCAAACCATCGCCCGTGGTATTGTATTGCTTGTAGACGTTCTTCCGGAAATCGTAGCCCACCAGCGTTGTGGAAGTGATGGGTATTTTCAGATGGAAATCTTTTTGCAAATCGAAATGAATGTTGGCCGTGGTCAATGCGTTTTGAAAGGTGGTATTGTACATATAATTGGAGATACCGCCCTTGTTGCTGCTAAACCCGCCGATAAAAGCGGCCCGGCTCACGGCGTTGATATTCAGCGACTGGTTTTTGTATACCTGGTTGATGTCTTCCTTTTCGTAGTTGATGCCGTATTTGGCGTCGAGATCGATAAAGCGGTTCACCCGGTACGATGCCTGTATGTTTTGTATGATGTCGATGGTTTGATCGGAGCCGAAGGAATATTCTTCGTAATAAAAGGGGTTCGCGCCGTTGACGCTCACGGGCGATGCATTCAGGCGATAGGCGTAATCGCCGTTGGCGTCTTTCCAGTTAAAGTCGAAAAACGGGGAGCTGTTCAGCAACTGGTACAGCGCATTCGGTCCCGAGGTAAAATAGGGATTGAAATTATTTTTCTGGTAGATAAGCTGTGTAATGGAGCGCACTTTAAATCCCCTGAATAATTCGGTGCCCACATTGGAGGTGAAGTTGGTGCGTTTGAGCGCGCCATTGTTCCTGACCACGCTTTCCTGGTAGGAGTTGGCCAGGTTGAGCGCAAAGTCGGATTTGCCGCTGCCGCCCGAAATGCCGATACTGTTGTTGGTATTGGTGGCGGAATGGAATACCTGGAAAG
>JADMIO011621104.1_pt1 | contig 30649 bp, 13 predicted proteins | sample 8958161 | NCBI WGS metagenome assembly JADMIO01 (sample SAMN16585339, study PRJNA669376) | soil metagenome | isolation source: Crop rotation soil | place: USA: Cullars Rotation, Alabama | collected 2011 | reverse complement strand
CGGTCGGGCTAGTGCCCCGGTTTGGTGAGAGCCTTGTGTCACTACCGCGAGCGATAGCGAGCCCTCCCTGACGGTCGGGTTAGTGCCTCGGTTTGGTGAGAGCCTTGTGTCACTACCGCGAGCGATGGCGAGCCCTCCCTGACGGTCGGGCTAGTGCCCCGGTTTCGTCAGAGCCCTGTGTCACTACCGCGAGCGATAGCGAGCGGATCATGTGCCGGTTACGCAGCTTTCGTGTTTGTTCGCGGTTTCAGAGGAACCACAACCAAGATCTTCTAAGTAAACAATCCCATGATCCGCTCGCTATCGCTCGCGATACTGACACTTCTGGATAAATCTTCATGATCCGCCCTGGCTCATCGCCACAGAACCTACCAACCCATAAGATCGTAAAAGACGGAACGATTTCGCGGACGGCGTCGTCTAACTTTCCGAGCATCAAACGAACGCATTACGTTGTGACGCTCAGTCCAGACCCGGCGCCAATTCGATATAGCCCGAAAACCTGAAATGAGCTCTAAGCTTCCACAGCTTTTGGTTAAGCTGCTGTGCTTCTGCCTTGCAGGCGGTACCGTTGCGCTTGCCCAAACAACTTCACCAAAGACCACCGAACCAAAGTCTGTCGCTAAACGCGCAGTGGTAATCCCTCCGGAGAAGGCCAAACCACTGAGCGTCCCGCGTTTTGATAAGCCGCCGGTCATCGACGGCAAGCTCGACGATGAAGCGTGGAAGCAGGCGGCAGTCTTCAAGGATTTCTACCAGACGAATCCGGGCGACAACATCGCGCCTTCAAAACCTACCGAAGCAATGATCGGGTACGACTCGCACACGCTTTACCTCGCTTTTCACTGTTTCGACGAACCCGACAAAATCCGCGCGACCGTGGCTAAACGCGATGAAGTTTTTGGCGAAGACAATGTGCGGATCTTTCTCGACACCTTTAATGACCAGCGACGGGCCTACGTGCTCGGTTGGAATCCCTTAGGCGTCCAGCAGGATGGAATTCAGACGGAAGGATCGGGGACAGACTTCAGTGTAGATATTGTGATGGAGTCGAAAGGAATCATCACGAGCGACGGCTGGACATTGGAAGTGGCGATTCCTTTTAAATCTCTCAGGTATGAAGCCGGTAAAGACAAGCTTTGGGGCATACACGTCTGGCGCAACATCGATCGCTTTAACGATGAGATCGATTCGTGGATGCCAAACTCGCGCGACATCAGCAGCCTGCTCGCTCAGGCAGGCCACCTCACCGGATTGGAAAATATTTCGACTGAGCACACGCTGGAGATCATTCCGAGCGTCACCGTCTCAGAAACCGGCAGACGGGTCAGGGCTCTCACGCCGGCGCAATTGGCAGCGGATCCAAATGCGTTCGATCCGGGAAGGATGTTGAACGAGCCACTTAATTTTGATCTCGGTGTCACCGTGAAGTATGGCATTACGCCGACGGTGACGTTGGATCTCGCGATTAACCCGGATTTTGCGCAAGTCGAGGCAGACCAAACCGTGGTCACCGCGAATCAACGTTTCCCCATCTTCTTTGAAGAGAAACGGCCCTTCTTTCTCGAAGGCATCGATATTTTCAAGACGCCGATCCGCGCAGTGCACACGCGGGCGATTGTCGATCCTGATGTGGCTGTGAAATTGTCCGGAAAGCGCGGCAAAAATACTTTTGGGCTTTTGCTGGCCAGCGACAACGCGCCGGGAAATTTTAGTCAGGACGAGCGAAATGATCCGAACAGCTTGGCTTCGATTGCCAGGTTCATCGATAAGAATGCCTACATTGGTGTCCTGCGTCTAAAGCGTGACGTCGGCAAAGAATCAAACATCGGAGTGCTGTTCACGACTTACAATTTTATCGAACAGCACAATCAGCTGGGCGGCATCGACGGACGAATAAAAATCAGCAAACAAAAAACTCTAACCTTCCAGGTAATTGGCACTACTTCACGACGCTGCTTTTTCGACCCCGTGCTTGACGCGCACCGGCCAGATCCGTCGGAAGGGTGTTTTGCAGGTTTCGATCCGGCTCCCGGTAATCCCACGCGGCCGGCAAAAACGCAAAACTATTACCGCACCGGCAACGGGCTGGCTTATCAAGTCAATTACAGCCGTGACGGCCGCCACTTTTTTTACGGCTTTAACGGTAACGGCCAGACCCAGGACTATCGTGCCGATGTGGGCTTCACGCGCCGCCTCAATACCAATTTCGAAGGCGGCTATCTCGGCTACAGCTCTGAGCCAAAGCCAAAGGCTAAACTCGTCCAATGGAACATCAATGATAACTTCGGCATGAACTTCAACTGGCAGGGCCTAAGCCAGAATGCGTACCATGAGACCAGCATCAACTTTAACTTTCAACGCAGTACCTATATTGGCGTGGGCGCCAACGTGGGATACGAGCGGTTGTTCGAAGAAGAGTTTGGTTTGAAGCGAACCGCCACGCACGAAGGGGCTTTCTTCGGCCGGCCGGAAAGATCGACAAAGCAGTTTAGTCCGTACCTTTTCGGCGGCACTAAGCCCAGCCAGAAATACTCGGCCAATTTTTTTCTGGGCTACGGGATTAATACTTTCGATTTCGATTTTGGTGCTGAACCGAAATTCATTCGCGTGAGCCCGGCGGCGCTCGCCGATTCTTCGGCGGGGCTCGATCCCGGACCGGGGCAGTCTTTGGACTTCAACCTTAATGTGGACTATCTACCGACGAAGCCGCTCAGTATGTCGCTCAGTTTTTCGCAGAGCAAACTGCGGCGAAACGACACTCGCCTGTTGGCATTCCAAGACAACATCTATTCCTTCAAATCTACGTATCAATTCAGCCGGTTCGTTTTTGTGCGCGCTCGCGTTGACTATGACACGCTGGCTGCGAACGCACGGGCGCAGTTTTTGTTTGGCTATACGCCAAATCCCGGGACGGCACTTTATATTGGCTACAACGATGATCTAACCCGCAGTGGTTTTAATCCCTTTACCGGCCAGCTCGAGCCCGGCTTCCGTCGTAACGGCCGCACCTTCTTTATTAAAATGTCCTATCTCGTTCGGAAGAGCTTCGGCGGGTAAGCATCCTTCTTGGGAGCCCTCCCTAACGGTCGGGCTAATGCACCGCTCTGGCAGATCAGGAGGTGTCAGCACCGCGACGAATAGCGGATCAAGTTGGTGTCAGCGCCGCGACGAATAGCGAGCGGATCAAGGTCCCGCGACGAATAGCGAGCGGATCAGAGAGTGTCAGCACCGCGAGCAATAGCGAGCGGATCAGAGAGTGTCAGCACCGCGACGAATAGCGAGCGGATCACTGTAATGACAAGATGGTGAGCTCTAACACGGGGTATTAGCCCGACCGTCAGGGAGGGCTCGCCTGAAGCTTTTAATGAACCACGAACCTACGCGAAAACTGCGACAGTTCCTTCCTAATCCGCTCGCTGTACTGACACTTCAGATTTTCTTAGAATAATCTCCGAGCCGCCAAATGTAACCGAATAGTCCTTCAAGGCGTATTAGCATCCAGCGTGCTAAACTACGTCCCGCCGGGCCATTAATGCAGATGTACTTACTGAATCCCTCGTCTTTTTGGCGACTGATTTTCCTGTCGCTGGGGTCTCTATTGTTGAGCTCAGGGATGGCCTGTAAGAGCGATTATCCATCCTCCGGCAAAGCCGCCAGCCCCGACAGTAAAAGCGCGCCCCGTCCTGTCACCACCGTCAAAGTTACCGAAACGCCGATCGGCCAGTCCGTGACCGTTAACGGCAATCTCGCCGCCTACGATCAAACCACGGTAGGTGTGAAAGTTCCGGGCCGTTTGCAGAACATCTCCGTTGACCTCGGCACCGTCGTCCGCAAGGGTCAGCCCATCGCTCAACTCGAACAGTCGGATTACAAGTTGCACGTCGAACAGGCTGAGGCTGCATTGGCCCAGGCGCGCGCGCGCGTTGGTCTGTCGCCGGACGGTAGCGACGATCGAGTCAGCGCTGAAGAGACCGGCACTGTGCGGCAAGCGAAAGCTGTGCTCGAAGAGGCAAAAACCAAACGCGATCGCACCGAACGTTTGGTGCAGCAGGGCATCACGCCAAAGGCTGAATGGGACACCGTGAATTCTGAGTACAAGGTGGCGCAGAGTCGTTATCAGGATGCGCTCGAAGAGATTCGCAATCGGCAGGGATTACTGGCGCAGCGGCGTTCGGAACTCGCCCTGGCCAAACAACAACTGGCCGACACGGTGGTCTACGCTCCGCTGAGTGGCGTAGTCCAGGAAAAGCAAGCGAGTGTCGGCGAGTATCTGGCCGCGGGTGCTCCGGTGGTCGTCGTAGTTCAGACTGACCCGTTGCGTTTGCGGGTGGAAGTTCCCGAGCGTGAGTCCCATGACATACGCATCGGGCAAAGCGTGCGCGTGACGATCGAAGGCGATCCGGAATCCTATCTCGGCTACATCAAACGTTTGAGCCCGACCATCAGCCAGCAGAATCGCGTGCTCGCCGTCGAGGCGGACGTACGCAACAACGGGCGACTAAAACCGGGCGCGTTTGTTAAGGCTGAGATTGTGACTAATCAAACCAGCACCGCGGTGACTGTGCCCGCGGCAGCAATTGTTACGTTCGCCGGCATCGAAAAGGTGATCACTATCGAGGGTGGCAAGGCGCTGGAAAAGCCGGTGCTGACCGGACGCCGCGGCCCGGACTGGGTGGAAATCAAGTCAGGCATCAACGTCGGCCAAAGCGTGATTGTCAATCCGGGAAATTTGCAGTCGGGGATGAACGTGAACGAGGCTGGGCAATGAGTGCTTGAGCTTAGGGCTTAGAATTTAGAGCTTAGTAAAAACACAAAGCTCTAAGCTCTAAACCCCACACTACTAATGCAAAAGCTCGCTGAAATTTGTATTCGCCGTCCGGTATTCGCCGCGATGATTGTACTGTCGCTGGTCGTTGTCGGCGCGGCGAGTTATTTCAAGCTGGGCGTCGATCGATTTCCTTCCGTAGATCTTCCGACCGTCAGCGTCCGCACCAACCTGCCGGGCGCCTCTCCTGAAGAGATGGAGACGTTAGTCTCACAGCGCATTGAAGAAGTCGTCAATACCGTAGACGGCATCGATCAATTGCGCTCAGTCTCTGGCCAGGGCACGTCGTTTGTAATGGCGACCTTTAATCTGAACCGGGACATCGACACCGCCGCACAGGACGTTCGCGATCGAGTTTCAACCGTAGTCCGCGATTTACCTCCGGACGTTAAGCCTCCCGTGGTTGCGAAATTCAATAACGACAGCACCCCGATTCTTTCGATCGCGCTTTCAGGAAATCGCTCGATTCGCGAGTTGACTGAATATGGCGACAAGATCGTTCGTCCACAGCTCGAACGATCGGAGGGCGTGGGCGAAGTAGATGTCGTCGGCGGCCTGGATCGCGCCATCAATATCTGGATCGATTCAGAGCGTTTGGCCGCTTACAAGATACCGATCACGGCGGTTCGCGATGCCCTCCAACGACAAAACTCGGATGTTCCGGGAGGAAACGTTGAGACCGGCAAGCGCGAACTGGTGCTGCGGACGCTCGGACGTTATAAGGATCCGCGCGAGATGGAGGAGCTGGTTGTCACGAACATCAACGGCGCGCCCGTGAAGATTCGTGACATCGGTCGCGTTGAGGATGGCACCAAAGAGCAGCGTTCAGTCGCGCATTTGAATGGTGTCCCGACTGTCACACTCGAAATTCGGCGGCAATCCGGCGCGAATACAGTTCAGGTGATTAGCAATGTCAAGTCGCAGCTCGATCGGGTTAAGTCCCAACTTCCTGCGGACATGAAGGTGGAAATAATCCGCGACCAGTCGCGCTACATCGATGCCGCGCTGCATGAAATTACGCGGCACCTGGTGCTGGGCAGCATTCTCGCAAGTCTGGTCGTGCTGCTCTTCATGCGTTCCTGGCGATCGACGCTAATCGCTGCGGTCGCGATTCCATGTTCAGTTATCTCAACCTTCGGCATGATGCGGGCGCTGAACTTCACACTGAACGGCGTGACAATGCTCGCCCTGGTGTTGATGGTCGGTGTAGTTATCGACGATGCGATCGTCGTACTCGAGAACATCTTTCGCTTTGTCGAAGAGAAGCGCATGACGGCGATGCGCGCGGCGAAAGAAGCGACGGCGGACATCGGGCTGGCGGTCATGGCCACGACTTTTTCGTTGGTCGTGATCTTTCTACCCGTGTCGTTCATGTCTTCCGTGTCGGGACGTTTCCTGTTCCAGTTTGGTATTACGGCCGCGGTGGCAGTGCTGGTGTCGCTGCTCGTGTCGTTCACGCTCACGCCCATGATGAGCGCGCGGCTGTTACGCGTTCAGGACGCAGCGGCGAATCACGCGCCTGCCGGGCATCATCACGACAGCGTGAGCAGCGCCGGATCGCGCCGCGGCTTCTACGTGCTGATCGACCGGTCTTATACCTGGCTGCTGCGTCTTTCAATGCGCCATCGTCTCGTCGTGGCCGTCATTGCGATCGCGGTGGCTCTCTCGAGCATTCCGCTCTATCGCCTGGTCAAGCAGGAATACATTCCGACCGACGTAGATGAAGCTGAATTCGACGTCAACGTCAACGCTCCTGAAGGAACGAATGTCGATGCGATGATCGAGACTATGGACTCGATCGAAAAAGATCTGATTTCAACGCCCGGGGTGCGCTTGGTGCTGGCTACGGCCGGCGGTGGTTTTCTGGGCGGTGTAAATCAGGGTGGCGCCTACGTGCGCATCGCGCCGCATGAAGAGCGAACCCTATCGTTAACTAAGATTTGGAATTCAATCAGAGCGGGTCACCCGCTCGCGGCTTTTCGCGGCAACTATACGCAGCGCGATGTTATGCAGGAAGTCCGCCTGCGCATGGCGAAGTACGCGCCGTTCCGCTTCAGCGTGCGCAACGCGCCCTCTTTCAACATTGGCGGCGGGCAGCAGGATATCGATTTTGTTATTCGCGGACCCGATCTAAAAGAGCTGGCGAAGTACGCCGATGATCTGAGAAAGAAGACAACCGAAATTGGCGGCATAAATGACGCGGACACCACTCTGAAACTTGATAAGCCGGAGTTGCGTGTCCAGATTGATCGTGCCCGCGCGGCCGATCTCGGCGTAGACAGTTCGGACGTAGCGACCGGATTACGGCTAATGGTTGGCGGCGACGATCAAGTCACCCGTTACTACGATCCCAGCGTCAACCTGGATTACGACGTGCAGTTGCGGCTCTCAGAAAAGGATCGGACCGATTCTGCTACCATCCAAAGGCTCTACGTGCCTTCGTCGCGAGGCGGCCTCGTGCGACTCGACAACCTCGTGAAAATCCAGGAAGGAATCAGTCCGTCGCGCATCGATCGTTTGGATCGGCAGCGAATGGCCGCAGTGCGCGCCAACGTTGCACCCGGGTTTGCTTTGGCTGACCGTTTGGACGCCTTGCGAAAGAAAGTCGCGGAAATGAACCTGCCGGCAGCCTATACGACCGCCGTCGCTGGTCGGGGGCGGGAACTTGAAAGAACTTTCCTCGAATTCATCTGGGCGTTTCTGCTCTCGATTATTTTCATGTACATGATCCTCGCGTCACAGTTCGAGAGCACGATTCACCCGCTTACGATCCTCCTAAGTTTGCCGCTGTCAGTTCCGTTCGCGCTGTTGTCGTTGTGGATGACCGGCGACACGCTAAACTTGTACTCGGCATTGGGCGTGCTGGTTCTCTTCGGCGTCGTGAAGAAGAACGCGATTCTGCAAATTGATCACATGAATAATTTGCGTACCCTGGGGATGGAGCGCGACGCGGCAATTATCCAGGGCAACCGGGATCGATTGCGCCCCATCCTGATGACGACGCTCGCATTAGTGGCCGGCATGGCGCCGCTGGCGCTGGGTACTGGTCCGGGCGCTGAAGAGCGACGTTCGATCGCCATCGTCGTTATCGGTGGCCAGTCGCTGTCACTCCTGTTGACCCTAATCGCAACGCCGGTCGTTTACTCTTTACTTGATGATTTGCGCTCGACCGCGAGATGGCGGCGATGGGCGCTGGCAACTGGCCGAGCAACTGCGCCTGTCACCAGGGTCGTGCGTAAGCTGGCGCCCACGCGCAAAGGTGAATCGCAACCGGAAGGCAGCGCCCCGACGGGTGGCTCTGCGTTACACGCCGACGACTAAATTTATTCAACGCGAAAAGTTGCGATGTCTGCCAGCGAGTCTCCGATAATTGCGTACTCACCCGGCGTCAGCGGTTGTTTCGGCCGCAAGCGCAAGTAATTCACAAACAAAATCCGGCCCTGCCCGGCCTTCACGGACAGGCGTTCAAGTAATTGCCGCTGAAGTGGAACATTGTCCATCGCAAAAGGCGCGTACCCTTTTTGTCCGCGGATAACCGAAATTGCCAATTGACGGTTCGTTTTCTCGGTTGCGAGACGCACTAATTGGTGAGGCGGCGGGTCCATCTTCTCCCCGACGAAAACATAAAACTCCAACTCGCCGGTATGGAAAACCGTCGCGGCCTTTCTTCCTTTGATCAGAACGCGCTCGGTACGGTCGCGCAGCGCAGGATGAAAGACGTCAATCGAAGTAAGGCCGCGCTCGAAAGGCAGAGCGGTAAGAGTTTGGCGGTCACCCGAGAAATAAACTCGAGTTAGATCGGCAGGCGGGTCCGGATACTTCTCCTGAATCCGTCCGGCCGGTTCAGCGCTCACCAACGTCAGGAATGAGATGATAACGATGGCGAGAATTTTAGCGGAGCCCGTGAGCATCAGTGTTACGTTTAGCGAGTAGGCACAATTTCGGCGGGAATCTCTTCGGGCAGCTTCAGGACCGCTTCCCATCCGGAATTGTCCGCGCGCATTTGGGCCGTGAGATCGTCGCGCATTTTCATGAGCCGTTCACTTAAGCTGCGCGGATAGTTGTGAAGATTCGCAAAACGCTTTACCTGGTCGGCGACAAACGCTTTCTGTTTTTCGATCGAAGGAATGGGCGAGTGCTGTCCGTTTTCCCAGAAGGGTTGCAAGAGCGGCTCAACCGTGACCGCGCCGGGAATTTTCACTGCTTCATCAACCAAACCAGTCACATCAGCTACGTAATTTCCCGCGGCGTCCATTCCGCGAAACACCTGCATCGAACCGGGCAGGGTAATCTTGTCCAGCGAATTCGAAGCTTTCAGAGTTGGCCTGCCGTCGATCACGCAGGCTTTGAAGATCACGCCGGCGACATTCTTGACCTCGCTCGATAGTTTGGTGCCGATACCAAAGCCGGCTGCTTCCGGAAACTCAGCCACAATCTTTTCCAGCTTGGGCACATCCAGATCTCCGGTGAGATTAGGACGCAGTCCGTGCAATCCGTTGGCTCTGAAAAATTGCAGACACCATTTTCCCAGCTCCGCCAGATCACCCGAATCAACGCGGAAACCTTTGAAAGCTTTGCGGCGCGTTTCATTCGACGTGGCCGCCATCGCCGCGTGCACGGCGCCCATGTAAACGTCGATCGTGTCGAGCAACAACGTCGTACCGTGTGGGTTCGCGTCCAGCCAGCGCTCGAACGCGACTTGTTCAAAATGCTTCGGCCGGCCGGTGCGCGGTTCGATCTCGGGTTCCCAAAGGTATTCGAGATAGGCCTGCTGCCAGTAATGAGCGATGGTGCCGACGGCGGGAATGTCGAGACGATGTGCCGCCTCCATGTTTGAAGTGTCATTGAAGCCGCCAATGAAAGCGTAGGTGGCAATGTCCACCGCGCGTTCGATGTCGCCGTTGCGGCGCAGCGAAAAATCTGAGAGCCAGCGATCTCCGGCAGCCATGCGAAATTGCATCGCGGTGCTGGCCGTTGTCATCGGCAAATCGAACGCGTGCTCGAACTTAATTTCCTGGGCCTGCGTCAATCCGAATTTGCCAGTGATGTCGGCAATCGGTTGCTGAGGGAACATTATGGTTCCCGGCCGCACGGTGCGAATGATACCGGCAAACTGAATATCTTCGATGGCTTTCGCAAATCGTTGCAGGCCGCCGCGATCCTGCTCGAGGAATCGCAGGCGAGGGCGATCGATCTGGCTGTCGACGAGGAGCCGGATGAGCCGCTCGTGACCAAGCACCGGCGCGAAGGGAAGTTTGCGTTGCGTCACATAGAAGGTCGCAATCATTTCGCTGAGTGGTTTCCCGTGAACGCGCGTCTCGTCCTTGTAAGACGCGTCGCCCATGGCGGCGTGATAACGATCGAAATTCAGCGTGCCCATCGTCGCAGCATAATACTCCCGCGCCGCTGATATGTAACGCAAACTGTTAGCTTGCGCTGCCACGCTTGCGCTACCTCGGGGTGACAGGAGTATGCTTCCCTCGATACCCCTAAAACTCTTCCCGGTTCTTCCGTGTTTCGCCTAACGCGCGCGACTCGGCCATAGATTTGTCTAAGGAGAATTACGCATGAACGTTGTGAAGGCCATCAAGGGCTTAATTTTGGCACTTATCGTTGGTGGGGTAATGTTTTTCGCCGCTGGGCCAGGCTCAGAAGCCGGCAACCGCTGCACAGACCACTGTGCCGATCGTTATAAAGTTGCAAAGGATGCGTGCAAGCTAATCCCGTTCAAGAACGAGCGGAAGATTTGTGAGCGAAGAGCCAAGGAAGTAAAAGAAGATTGTAAGCACCGGTGCGGCTGAGACAGAAGATGTTTGCCGCTCTACCGTAGCCAAGTGCCATCCTTATGGTAGGAATCATAATTTGACTCCCCGTAACGCCGAAGGCGTTTCCAAATTTAAGCCCAGATCAACGCCCTGGGTAGGCGAACCTCAAAATGGAGAGGCGAACTCTGAAAGAGTTCGCGCAGCTTTCTCCATAAGATGGGTTGAGTAGGACGAGCGCTTCGGTTGGGATTGCCGTAGCGAACTCATTCAGAGTTCGCGAATCCTGGCCGGTCTTCTCCCAGGGCGTTGCCCTGGGCTGAAAATTCGCGAACGCCTCCGGCGTTATTACCCCATACGAACGAGATCAAGAACCGGTTGGTGAATCAACTATATAACGACCTTGCGGGCGCGGCTTTTGACAAAATCTCTGCGCCGGCGGCGCGCATCTCGGCGATGGCTTTCGCGCCATCATCGGGATTCAGGTTCACGGGACGGATAGCGTCCCTCAAGACCTTTACGGTAAAGCCTTCTTTCAGCGCATCAAGCCCCGTGTGCTTGACGCAATAGTCGGTTGCCAGACCGCCGACCCAAACCTCCTCAATACCTTGTTCGCGCAGCAACTGCGCGAGGTTCGTTCCGTCGAACCCTGAATAGCCGTCAGCATTTTCGTTGATGCCCTTGGAGATAATGGTTATGCGCGGGTCGTCGATTAGATCCGGATGAAACTCAGCGCCGCTCGTGTTTTGTACACAATGAACCGGCCACGTGCCGCCAAACGCCGCGAAGTGTTTGGTCGTCGGCAAGTGCCAGTCGCGAGTTTTGAAAACGGGCTCACCGCGATCGAGAAATTCCTGGATCAAGTTATTAAGCGGAGCCACGACTTCATCGCCGTGGGCCACGGCCAAAGAGCCGCCAGGACAAAAATCATTTTGCACATCAACAATGACGAGAGCTTTCTTCATGGCTTTTGACATACGTTTTTGCCTGGACATCTTTTTTCTTAGATTAGCGCTGCGCCGAAATGGCTGCAATGTGGCGAAAGTTTGGTTTTATTGCGTTTCAGTAACCTAGACATTCGCGCCGGACGAGTGCCCTCGCTTGCAATATTATCTGCGACCGGGACGATTGCACTCCAGTCGAATAGAATTGAAGCATGAAATGGGTTTGGCAGCGCCGTACCCGATTGGCGTCGGCGATCTTAGTAACGCTGGCCGTCGCCATTGTGCTCGTAGTGCGCCTCGGCGGAATTTCTTTCGACCGTAATCAAAAAGTTCTGATCTGGTCGGCGAACCAACCACAGTCCAATTCGGCGCGAGCCGATAATTCCGAACATGGGTTGAGCGTTAGTTCTCCGGCAACTCCGCAGGCATCGCCGCCAGCCACTCCGAACATTTTGCCGGCGCCGAGCCCGGCAGCGACGGTTGGCCCGGCATCTCCGGCAACTTCGGATGCTCCCGCGAATTTGATTGTCCCCGTCCTTGGTGTCCGGCGCGATCAATTGCGCGACACGTTTTCTGAAGCACGTTCAGAAGGACGTGTTCATGATGCGATTGATATTCCTGCTCCGCATGGTACTCAGGTGGTGGCCGTCGCCGATGGAAAAATCGTGAAGCTGTTTCACAGCGATCGCGGCGGCACGACGATTTATCAATTAAGTACGGACAGCAGATTTATCTTCTATTACGCGCATCTCGACCGGTACGCCGGCAATTTACAGGAAGGTCAGTCTATTCGGCAGGGCGAAACGATCGGCTATGTGGGTGACACGGGGAATGCCGGCCCCGGGAATTATCATCTGCACTTCTCAATTGCCATCGCCACGGATCCAAAAAAATACTGGCAGGGCACAAACATAAATCCGTATCCGTTGCTGGCAAGGTAGGTTGTGATCCGGTTTGGGACTTTTACTCAACGTCGCGGATCGATCAGAGCCTTCAATATTCTCCCCTCGCTTACATCCGCCAACGCTTCATTCGCTTCGGCTAAACCATAGCGCGACAAATTCTTTCTTAGTTTGGTCCAGGGTTCCGATCGCGCCGCGTCAGACACCAATTGCACGCCTCGATAAAAATGCGAAAAGTCCGAGCCCCAGCAACCGCGTACGTCCAAATGTTTCTTGTTGAGATCGAGGTGAGGATTGAATGATGCTGGCCCGTGATCTGTGTATTGACCTACCACGACCACGCGGCCCGCATCGCGGGTAAACCGCATCGCCTGCACGACGGCGTCCGGCGCGCCCGTCGCTTCGATCGTTACATCGGCGCCGCGCCCGTTAGTTCTTTCCCGCACCCATTCGAGCCGGTCGGGTTCATCTGTACTCTCAAAATTCAGAACGTGCGCCGCGCCAGCGGCGGAGGCAACTTCCAGTCGATGATTCGGCGCGCCGATGCAAAGCCCTCTTAGCGCGCCGCGCATCAACGAAAGAATGATCGCGTTGATGCCTACCGGTCCTGATCCCAGGACCAGAACTGTATCGCCAATCGCAATGTCGGCGCGCTCGACCGCGTGCAGCGCAGTGGGCAAAGCGCATCCGCCGGCCATAAAAGTTTCGGCGTCAGCATCGATTCGAATGCAACGCGTTCCCGGCTTGAGATAAATCTGATCGGCCCAGCCACCACATAATCCGTCATCGAGTCCGTACGTGATGCCGTAAACTTTTCGCTGCGGACAGCGAGTGGTCGCTTTGGCTACCAGGCAGTACCAGCACGCGTTGCAGGTCCGGTGCACATCGAGAAATGTCACCCGCTCGCCTTCGCGGAAAGCGCGTCCCTCCACGTCGAATAACGTTCCGCGAATCTTGCTTAGATGTCCGACCGAAACGTGGCCGGGCACGAGCGGATATGGAACTCCTGCTAATCTTCCTTGTTGAAGATAGACGTCGGTGCCGCAGACTTCGGAAAGTTCGACGTCGAGCAGCGCTGAGTTTTCTTCCAAAGCAGGTTCAGGAACTTCACGAATTTCGACCGGAGAATTTGGTTTGGGAATGACAGCAACGCGCGGCATGACGCGAAGGTAAAAGGAAAGTTCGGAAAAGGGAAGTAATCGAACAGCTACCCGGTTGCTAATGCGCCAGGTTCGCCAGGACGGAAAAAATGCCTCTCCGAGTGTCTCCGGCTCGGAGAGGCTCAAGTGGGGTGAGAGAAGTCGCGGTGGATGCAACGAACTCCCGACTCCCGAAAGCTATTTCAAGCTCACTATTTTGGTGAGCGGATTGAAGCTCATTCGCAAGGTCTTTAATAACGTGACGCCTTGCACGGTCGGTAACGACGACGAGCCACTACTGCTGCCGCCGCTTGGAGCCATTCCCGCCGGGAAGTATTGCTTGCTCACGATATTGACTTGCGTCGGACCGTTTGCGAATCCGGTCACGTGATAGCGGTAAGTCTTCCCAGGTGTAATCGCACCGGTAACAAATTCCTGCGGCCCCAGGTTGCCGGATGACGACAGCACATGGCCTTGATCATCGAGCAAAGACAGATCGAGATCGGGGAGAGCACCGGCCGAGACCGGGAACGTGTCCATTGAGCCATCGACACCAAACGAATTCGGTTTCGCGACGAACGGAATGTCGACGTAATCAACGCCGCCCACGACTTCATTACCACCGCTCCCAACAACGACAATGCCGGTGAGCGTTTCGGTTTGCGAGCTGAAGCGCACATCGGCAGGCGGCAGGCCGGTACCGGCGCCATCGCCGGGCTGACTGCCATTGGCAGCGACCGTTGCGGTGCGGACGCGCGCGTTAATCGTTGCCGTAATCGTAAACAATCGGGAATAAGGATCGCTGAACTTAATGTGCCGCGCAGCGGAGGTGGCGCCATTCGCTAACGTTTGGTTGTAAACGAATGCGGCCGGATTAGCTTGTCCATCGCCGCCATTGTCGGCGTTGATAACCTTCACGGTCGCATCAGAGATCGAAATGATGCGGTAAGTAATTGGGCCGTACGCGATTCCATCCGGCGAAGCTACGCCGTTGTTCTTCAAAACCTGATCCAATTCGAAGACGCCGCCGGACATTAACGGGTTGGCGATGGTCACCGTAATCGAAGAAGTAACATCCTGAAGTTGGTTGTTGGCGGCCGTGCCGGCGCTCAGATCGGAAACGCCTGCCTGGCGGTTTGAATTGATCGAGACCGCCCGCACGGCATACTCGGTGTCGAGCATCTCGTTGAAACCGTTGGTAGTGGTTGAGCTCAGTCCCGCCGGTCCAAAGAATTCCGCAGTGAATCCCTTGTCTTCGTAGCTGGTGGTGGGATCGAGCGTGTAAGCGACATGGCTCCAGCCATTGGTTGAAGGATCTCCATCAAGATAAGGATGCCAGGGCGCGCCCGCAAATTGTCTTTGTCCGGCAGTGCCGACTTTGCGCTTGAACACTTCATAAGCCAACGCGCCGTTGACCGGTTGCCACGACACGCGCAGCGATTTCGCCGAAGCCGGTTCAACCGTGACGCCTTGCGGCGCGGTTAGATGCTCCTGGTCCGCGGCGAACTGAGTAACGCGCGTGGAAATAGTCTGGCGGCCACCGACCATGGTGTCGGCATTGACGCCCATTTCGTGCGACGCGAACACTTGCCAAATCAAAGCTTCGTGCTGTCCCGGCGCATCGAGGTTCGAAGGATCACTTGAATAGAGAATGCGATCCGCTTCGATCACCGCATCACGGAATTTCACAAACGTGTCAGGCGCGGTCAGTCCAAGCAGATAAATCGAACCTAGATGCAGGCGCTCCCACGTTTCTTGTCCGAGCGAAATCTGGCGCGTGGGTTGGCCGTCGAGAAACGCCGGCCGGACAAATCTCAATTGCGGCTCGGCCGCTTTCATCAGGTAACGCAGGTCCCACATGGTGGCGACGTAAATCTCCCCGTCACGATGCTCTTCAAAGCCGTTGCCGCCTGAAGTGCCGAGGTATGAGTATTTCAAAGAGCTGTGCACCGAACGAATGAAGGCAAGTCGACTTACATCGCAGTTCGTGTCCGCGGCGAAGATCTGGCAATTACGCACGGCGTCGCGCAGGCGTGCGCCCTGCACCACATACTCGCCGATCGCTTCTGAGTCGGTAATCGTGTACGCCCAAAGATCGGCTTGCGCTTCATTCAGCGGGCTGCCTTCGGGACCTTCCAATCCGGCGATCGGTGTTGAGATTGAATGCGTGCCTTCGTGATAGACGACGGCGCCGTCTTTGGCGGTGTCGTTGAATAAATAGCCGTGACCATACACCGTCGGGTTAACGATGATCTTTTGCGGACCGGCAGGTGTATCAACCGTTTCAGTCACCGGCACTGAAAAAGCGTTGTCGAAGCCCAGCGTCGAAGGAAGAATGACATCGGGACTGCTGGTATCTTCAGGCCCCTGACTGGGGAAGTGCGGCAGCGCGACCAATGGCCGATCGCTGTTCGGAAAGTCATCCGGAAAATCGCCCTGACCGATGCGATTGTGCGTAGCGTCGTCGCGCCGGTGCAAATCAGTCATGTATTCGAGTAGATAATTAACGAAGAAAAAAACATTCACATCATCTATGTGCTCGGCAGGTTCGGCGGTATCGTCGGCTTCATTGGGCTGAGCTTCGAGGGGCGTATTGTTCGCGCGAAAGTGCCAGGTTCCCTGCGCCGCCTGGGTAAATGGTTGAGCTGTGGCGAGCACATTCTTAACGAGTGCGTGCGGACCAGTCATCGTTCCCAATACACCGGTGGCGTTGGTGCCTTCGTTGTAATTTCGCAAGGCGACCCGCAGCAGACCTTCCGGCTCGCCGTTACTGTCGAGCTTTAACTCACCCGTATCGGGATTGGCCATCACCGGGTGATTCGGATAGATGTCAGCGGTGTAGGGAAGAGTCGGCGTTTGAAACTTGATCTTATTCTCGCGATAGAGCACCTGTCCGCTATTGGCATCGACCTGAGTAACGTAAAGACCAAAAGGGTTGCGCGAGAACGTGATGACGTTCCACGCCAGTTTGTACCCGTCAGCCGTCGGGAAGATGTTGAGCTGGGGCGCGCGCAAAGCCGGCGCGAGTTCCGCTTGCAGCGCATCGAAAGCTTTCGTCAGATACTGATCGGTTCCGGCGGGGCGCGTTATCGCATACTTTGCCAACGCAGCTTGCGCGCTGGCGATTGCTGCATCAGCGCTCAACGAAGGCGCGGTGGCGACATTAACGTCGCGGAACGTCGAGCCTGTGACCATGCGAATCTCTTTATTCGCACTCATCACAAAGCCGACGCCGCCATTAACGACTCTCGCACCACCTGCTGTCTGTTGAAACTTTACGAGATAGCCACCCATCGCTTCTTTCTGATCGACAAGTGATAGGGAAGTCGGATCGATGCCGAAAAGGGTTGAATTTGAGGCGATGAAAGTGCGCGCCACATTTTCGGGCGAGTCACTCGAAGCGCCGGTGTGAAACCCCATGATGACGTCCGGTGAACCAGCAAACGAGTTCCACCGCACAGTCGCGCTGCTGTAGTTCGATTTGAACTGATTCAACGCAGCAGTTTGCGCGGATGTCGCCTTGCGAACCGCTCCGGCCGTAGCGTTGACGTCAATATTTGGCGCGCCGCTTTTATACGGATCGAACTTGACGCCACTGGCGCCGCGGGATGGCAACAAAACAAAACTAAGTAAGGCTGCAATACCAAGCGACAACGCAACGACCAGGGCCTTCCGCCGATAGCTTCTTCGTTTCATCTGTTCAACCTCTCGAAAATGTTTTTGTGTGTCCAACAGCGATACCTTAAGAAATCCTGCTTGAGGAATCCTTGAGAAAACCTTGGCTGGGGGATGTGAAGAAGGACGCAACGAGAATGCAATCGGACTGGAGCGCAACCGTCACGGTTGCGCGTGCTTTCAGCAAGCGGGAACGCTCGCGCTCCAGTCGTACTGAAACAGCTGCCAGGACGACGGGGCATTAGCCCGACCGTGAGGGAGGGCTCGCCTGGGACCCGCATCGGGAGCCCTCCTTGACGGTCGGCCCAAGGCCCCGTCGTTCACTGCTGCAGTCAATCACTTACGGCTTTATTAGCTTCGTCGTGATCGTGTTCAGCAACGGGTTGTAACTCAGGCTGTACAGAATGCTTGTGATCGTCGTTGGACTCGTTCCGCTTGTCGACGATCCACCGCCGCTGCTGCCAGCGCCGCCTGATGAGTTGCCGGCGGATGAACCTCCCGCCTCAGCTCGATCAATGTTGCCGATAATGTTGTACGTGACAGTGAACGCTTCATTGCCCGGGTTGTTGAATTTCAGCGTACGCGGCGCTGAAAGTTCATTAACCGTAAGTGCGTTGTCCGCTCCCAGCTTCGTGCTGTAATCCCATGACGCGCCTACTCCGCTCTTACCGTTATCGGCGTTCGCCACGGTCACGCGACCGCTCGCCGAGCTGATGCTGGCCACCTCGATTCGCAGCGGCGCATAGATCGTCGCTGTCGAAGTGTTCTTCATGGTCATGTCGTATTGGCTGACACCAAGCGAAGTGCGCGCGTTGGCTGTGGCCAGGCTGACCATCGAAGTCACGAATTGCTCGACTGTCGAGGAAATGGTGTAGGCCACCGAAGTTACGTTCGAAACAGCGAGCCCATTGATTCGCTGTCGCACGTACGCGGTGTGCGCACCGGCCCTCAATTCATCACTGCCCAGTTGCAGCGACCAGGTATTAGCGTTAACCGGATCACCCAGGGATGCCGCGCGCGGCGCTGAGAAGTTCGGATCGTCGATCGAAACTTCCACCACGCCATTAAATTGCGGCGCGCCGTCGCCCATCGTGTAGCTCAGAGCTCCCGCAGCATCGACCTGGATCGGCAGGCTGGTGGCGTTAGCCGTGCCGGATCCGGTCGATGGCGCCAGCGGTCCACGCTCCGTCATCGTGTAACCGGTGACGCTGGTGAAGACCGTGCCGTTTGCCGGATTACCCAACAACGATTTCGGAATCTTCATCGTGATGGTTCCCGGCGCTGCGGCGTTGATTGAGCCCTGGACCGAGAGTGAATTGACCGCGTCAGGGTTGTAAGTGATGTACTTCTTCGACGTACTCGAATTAATTGAACCGAGGGTGCCCGTCAGATAACGGGCTACTCCGGCGCGTACTTCCGCCCCGACCCAGTACACGTTGTTGCCCGAGTGCATTTGCGTCAGGTACAGCACTCCGTCGCCGCCGGATGATGCCGGCGCCGTCGCCAGAGCCGTCGTCGTTAGATCAGCAAGCTGCATTGTGACCGTCACAGAAGTCGAATCGTCGCTGAGCGCAACTGACTTCAGATCAAGGGCCGGAATGTTGCTTCCGATTACCGCACCGTGATCCGGGAACTTCGCATCAGCTGCGTCGTCGCGATCAAAGTTCTTTGGCATGAGCGTGTGCGTGCCGCTCAACGTCAAAGAAGTTGTTCTGATCGTGTCACCTGCGGCCGGCGTCGAGATAGTTACGTTGCCGCCGGAAGGTGTCAGCGATCCGATTGAGTTAAAGAGGCTGGCGCCGCCCGTCTGCCGCGCGACCATCACGTATGGAGCCGGCAGCTGGTTGGTGCTGTCGTTGTAAGTAATGTAAGCGGCCCCCTTCGAATCGATGTCGATCGATGGGAACTCGGCAAAGCTGCGATCCCGAGGTGTACCGGTCAGCGTGCTGATGTCACAGTTAAGACCGTCGAGACAAATCTCGCCGGTGTGAATCGTGTTTTCGTTGACCTTGTTGACGGTGAACGCGGGATTGCCGCTCAACGCATCAAGTGTCTGGGCCATGTTGATGTCCCAGCGCGCCTGCTCGTTGTTGCTGCCGAGCGTGTGGTACCAGATCACGTCCACGCGTCCCGGATCACCGGCCACGATCCACGGCATGATGTTCATGCCGGTCATGTCGGCCGGATTCACCTGGGCCGGAGGCGTCCAGTGATCGCCCCGATCGCTGGAAGCGGCCATCTTAATCTTCGCGCCATCGGACCAGACCACGTAGAGATTGCCGGCCTTGTCGACTGACAGCACTGGGAAGACAGTGGAGACGCCGCCGCCACCCGTTGGGATGGTGATGTCATTGACGACATAGGCTGAACCGTCGTTGTAGTCAGTGACGCGATAAAGCTTGAGCGAATTGCCCGAGTAGTAAACTTGATAGAGCAGAATCGCATCGCGTCCGTTGACGCTCCGCTTCGTCTTATCCACCTCGAGCGGACCCGACTGGCCGACATTGCCGAGAATCTGCGTGTGCCAGGACTTGCCGGCGTCCGTTGTCTTCGAGATGTGGAAGTTGCCGCTGCCCACGGCGACGGCTAGATTGCGTACGGTCGAATACGCAATCCCATCGCCGAAGGCCGCGACCCACTGGCGGTCATCAGTCGCACCTTCCGGATCGTCGCCGCCACCGATGCAGGTGAGCGGATTGTTTCGATCCAGCGGGAACGTGTTGCCGCCGTCTTCTGACACGGCCGCAGTAGTACAGGCCGCTGACAAGTCGACGTAATAAAGGCGGTTGTGATCGTCAAAGTCCATGTGCGTGTCGCCGCCACCGGGACCTGTAACCGCATCGCGCGTTACGGGCGAACCGAGCGGAACGAAAGTCCGGCCGTGATCGGAAGACTTCCACAGCAGACTGATCGTTGTGCTGACACCGAACGGTGACGACACGAAGATGTTGTCCTGCTTATCAACGCGAATGAAAGGCTCGCCGCCCACGGCTGAGAAATCAGTCAGCGTGTTATGTCCGAACGTGGCTGCAGGTGGCGGCGTGCCCGGAGTCGGTGTCGGCGTCGGCGTAACCGTCGGTGTTGGAGTCGGAGTCGGAGTAACCGTCGGTGTCGGCGTCGGTGTGACGGTCGGACTCGGTGTTGGTGTAGGCGTTGGTGTTGGGTCAGCGCCCTCGACTTCAACGATGAAGTGAGCTGTATTGCTGCTTACCTTGCCGCGTGAATCCGTGACCACCAACTTCACATCGAATTCACCGCCTTGAGTAAACGTGTGAACAATCACCGGAGCCGCTTGCGTGATGTCGTCGCTGCCGTCGCCAAAGTTGAAAGTGTAGCTGGCGATGGTATCGATCGAGTCATTGTCGTAAGAACTGCTGCCGTCGAATTGCACCGTAAGCGGCTTATCACCGTGATCGACATCAGCAGTGATGCGGGCCACTGGTGCCGTGTTGATCAGGCACAAGTTGTCAGCGCGCAGCGTGTAAGCGCCGCCGCCAGTGCTGTCAGGAATCGTTTCGTTTGTTCCGCCGGTGCCGGGCAATGCCGAGGGCACGGTCGCGCGCACGCTTCCGAGCATTCCCGTAATCGCGTCGCCAGGGCCGGGATTGTTAATGACGGATTTCGGCAGAACTAGTGTGATCGTTCCATCGGCGTTCGCATTGCTTGCCGAATCGAGATTGCCCTTGGTGGTGAATACACGAGCTGCTCCTTGCGGCACGCTGGTGACACCCCAGGTAAACGTCGGAGCGGCGCCATCCGAAGTCACCATCGAGACAAAGTAATCTTCTGAAGGTCCGCCCGTCGCATCAGTCGGCGGAGCTTGTTGGACACCACCCTTCTGTACGCCGAAGCGCACCGCCCACCGCCATCCCGGTGGAACGGTCGAGAGATCGCCAACCTTCAATACGAACTGTAACTTGCTCGCAGCGCCGGTCGTGTTGTTGTCCTTCAGCTCAGCGATCTTGACCCAGTAAATGTCATGCTGGGCGAGCGTGTCGGTCTCATCTCCAACTGGATCCGAGATGGCCAGCACGCCGGGCAGATTGCAAGCGCCAGTGAATTCCACGCGTGGGCCTTCGGTCAGCGAAATGATGTTGCTGAACTGGCTGGCGCCTACCGCGTTTACCGCCGTGATCTTGTAGGTGTAGGCCGCGACGGATCGGTCGAGCGCGCGGTCGACGAAATTCGGATCGTCGCCTGTGGTTTGTCCAATCAGAGCTTCATTACCGGACGAGGTGCCGCGGTAAATCTTGTAAGCTGTGATCGGCGAGCCGCCATTGTCCGGCGCGATCCAATTGAGGTACGAGGCGAGATCATCGCGCTGGCCCACTAACCACGGACGCTGTGGCGCAACTGGTTCTGGTTTGTCTTTGGCTTCGAACAGACCACGACCGCCGGATTGGCGCGCGATGGTCGCCTTCGAGCTGTAAGTGTTTGCTCCACCAAACGCGCAGCCGTCGATACAACCGTCGGCATAACCGAAGAGCACGTGGCCGTTCTCATCAACAGTCGCGTCGTTAAAGTCGAGCAGGTTGCGACAGGCGTTGTTGCCACCTTCATTCCAAATGCAGGCTTCGCGCTGCACCGGATCGCCTGACGCGTTAACCGTGGTCCAGGTGTGGCCGCCGTCGTACGTGTGCGCGACAAAGCCGTACCAGGTACCTTTGAAGTTTGCATCTTCGTGATCGCCGCTGGTCGTGGTGCCGAGGAAGGCTACCGCGGCGCGGTCAGCATCTCCGGCTACTGCTGATGGAAAGACGGCATTCTGAATTCCCACACTCGCGCCGACATCGACGGGCGTTGACCAGGTTATGCCGCGATCCTTGCTGGTGGCGACGAAGACATGGTTGTCCGTGCCATTACCAGACACGGGTCCCACGTAAGAAAAATAAACTGTGTTGTCGCTGGCAATCGCGACCGATGGATCTAATATCCCGGCGACTGGAGGCCGGCTGCCGGTTACTTGCCGCACGGTCCAGGTGGTGCCGGCGTCTGTTGAAACAGCGACGCCCTGCATGCCATTGCAACTGTAGTGAGGCAGATAGACGGTGCCGTCGGGCGCGACCTTGACGTGGCCATGTAACGCGCCGCAACCAGTGCCTGCCGGTGAGGTCACCGAAGTGTTCACCAGCATCGCGCGTCCAAAATTCAATCCGCCGTCATCGCTTCTTGAACAGAAAGTGGCAACACCGGCCTGGCCGCAATAGTAAACAGCATCACCTTTGTTGAGCGGATTACTTAGAGCTGATAACGAGGCTGGATACGGGCCAGCTCCGACGCTTTGGTGATCGTAACTGCCGTCCGGTGGGTTGACCTGCGCCGGTGTCCAGGTTGCGCCGTCGTCGTCTGAATAAGCCATCAGGCTGTTCAATCCGACGAGCACGCCGACTGCGGAAGTCTGCGACAAACTATTCAGTTGAGATACGAACGTGCGGCCGGTTCTTTGATCCGTGAAGAGAATTGGATCGAGTGAGCGTGTCTTGGTGATGACTGACGAAACATCCTCCCAGCGGGCGGGCGCTGCTTCCGGAGTAGCTCCAGCCGGCGTGAACTTATCAGGGAACGTGACTCGCAGAGTTTGTAAGCCCGCGATAAACATGGCGCGGCCGGAGCTCGGGTTGTAACCGATCGAAGGCTCGCCTGAGTTTTCACCAACTGCCGGACCCGGCGCGTAAGTGTAATAACGCGGTGCACTGTTCACCTGAGCCGGCGTTGGTGTGGCCGTCGGCGAAGCTGTCGGCGTTGGCGTTGCTGTGACTGATGGTGTCGGTGTGGGTGTGGGCGTCGCATTCGGATTTGGATCATACGCTGCGAACATGCGCTTGCCGGCGCTCTGACGTGCGATTACGCCCTTCTCGGTATTCGAGTTCGGTCCGGCCTGAACACATGAACCCATGCATCCGTCTTCATAACCGACGAGAACGCGGCCTTCCTTATCAATGGTCGCGTCAAAGAAGTCGAGCAAGTTGCGCGGCACTGAACAGCCCTGGAAGCCGCGTGTGCAGATGCCATCCCGTTGCATCGGATCGCCCGGCGTAGCATTAACAGTGGTCCATGTCTTACCGCCGTCGAAGGTTGAAGAAATATAGAGATACCAGGCGCCGGTGAAGCCAGGTTGATCCTGATCACCGGAACTCGAAGTGCCATAGAAAGCAAACGCTGCGCGCGCCGTATCCATTCCGCCATCGCCGGCAACTACCGCCGGGAAGATCGCGTCGTTAACACCGACTTGCGCGCCGACGTCTGTGTGGTTGATCCAGGTAACACCTTTGTCATGTGAAACTGCGATGCGCGCGTGACCGTCTGCTCCCTGATAACCAAGAAACACCGTTCCGTCGAGCGCAACGCCGACTGAAGCGTCGCTGGAACCTGCCGATGAATTTGGCACCGTGCGCGCCTGCCAGGTAATGCCGTTGTCTTCAGAGACAACCATGCCGGCACCATTGCCGCACTGCCGGTTCGGCAGGTAAACGGTTCCGTCTGGACCAATCTTCGCGTGACCGTGGAGCGGACTGCATCCGTTCACCGCTGAGAACACATAGACAGGAACCGCCGGACCAAACGAAAGTCCCCCGTTGACGCTGAGCGCACAGTTTGCCGCTCCGGTGCCGCCGCTGTTAACGCCTTCCTGTGAACAGTAGTACACGGCGTTCTTGTACACGGCCCCCGATGGCAGTGGAGTATGGAAAGGTCCTACGCCGAGGGTTTGATGATCGATTCCCGATCCGATGCCAAAGCCCGCCGTTGGTACATAGGTCGCGCCATCATCGTCGGTAACATCCATCGTCTGTGATGGCGTTAGACCCATGAGCTGCGAAACAAACGTACGGCCAGTCTCTCTGTCAGTTACCAGAATTGGATCGCCCGCAACTCGCGGAGCGCCGGCGGTGAGCAATGAAGTCGAATCCCAGGTTGCTTGCGCCGGCGATACACTGTCGTTGAATCCGATGCGCAATGCGTAGTTGTTGAGGCCGCCATAGAAAAGTACCTTGCCGGTGAGCCAGTTGGCGCCAATCGAAGGTTCGCCCCAACTATCCGCCAAACCATCCGGCGCGTAATAGTTCGTGTACTGCGGTGTGTTTCCGCTCGGCGGGGGCGTCGCGGTCGGCGTCGCCGAAGCTGAGGGAGATGGCGTAGGGGTCGGACTTGGATTGCCGCCACCCTGACAAGCTGCGTTGCCAATCGTGGTGTAAGTACCCGAACCCTGGCTGGTCGTGTCAGCAGTTAAGCTGCCGCCATTCCCCAACGCTCCGATAAACAGCTGAGTAGAACCTTGAATCGCCGTAAGCGGTTTGCCGGCTCCGCTCAGATTCACATCAAATTGGTGCGCGCCGGTGATGTCGTTGAAGCTCAGATTACTTGCCGTGTTGACCTTCAGCGTAATCGTACCGTCGGCGGCGTAGGCTCCGTTGATAACTGAGCCCGCGCCCTGTGACGTCGTGTTGTTGCCGCTGTCGTAGCCGTAGTTGTAACCAACCGTGCCCGTGCCACTATCGACGGTGTTCATGTCGAAAAAGATCGTGCGGGCAGTGCCCGTCGTGTCGTTGACGTTCAGGTAAACGGCCCAGGTTGAGTTTGTCTGCGGACCGCCGCTGAGGTTATCGACTTTGATTGTAAAGGTGAGCGATTGATCGGCAGCCGTGGTGAATGGCTCAGCAATGCTGACGGAAGTCACATCAAGTTGCGAAGTAGTTGGCGCGCCGGTTTCGTCACCGCTGTCATCCGTTTGCACTGTGACGCCGGGTACGGTGCAAGCTGATGACATATCGGAGACGAGAGCAGGATTTGTCAGCGTCCTGACGCCGGAAGCAAAACCACCGTGCAATTTTCCAGGTTGGAGCAGATTGCCGAAGCTCGACGTAGTATTACTGGCGGTCGTCATTGGTGTAGCTGGCGAAGATTTTTCGCCACGCGTAACCGGAATGACGGCGAGCGCTAACGACCCGATCAGTAAACAGAACGATGCGACTACACTCGCTCTGGAGCGAAAAATTATCGAGACCAAACGTCTGTATGTCGGCTTCAACATCTGCGTATCTCCTTTTTGACTTGCCTGCTGCCTTCTGGATTTCGAAACGGGGACGCGTACTTACTAGCGCGCGTCGTAATTCACTCGACCAAAAAGCCAGGCGGATTGCTCAGCCTGGCTTCTCAGTCGATGGTTTACTTCACGCTAATAAGTTGCGAAGTGACTGTTCTGGTTAGCGGATTCGCCGTGAAACGCATCACGGCAGTTAGTTTGGTTAGCGGCAAGTTGCCGCTTGGCAGACCGCCGGTTGAATTTGAACCCGACCCGCCGGATGACGACGACTGGCTGCTTGAACTTGCGGCAGCGCCGGTGGCGACATAAGCGGTTACCTGCACATCCCACGAGAACAATTCCGAACCGGTATCCTGGAACCGAATTGTTCGCGGGCCGCTGGTTTCGGCCGGACTAAATATCTGATCTGAGCCGAGCTTGTCGGTGAAGCTGAACAGTGCCGCGTTGGCCGCTGTCTTGCCAGTCTGGCCGTTGTCGGCGTTGATGACTCGCACGGTTCCCGACGTCGACGAGATGTTGACGACGTTGAACTCGACGAAAGGCACATAACTGCTGGTCGAGTTGTTGACGATGCTGACATCCTGTTGCCACACGCCGCCGGCGAGTGAAACGTTCGAGACCGGATAACTGATCAAGCTGGTGATATCGACTTTGGAACGAGTATCGACCAGCACGCTCACGGTGTTGCCGGCGTTCGTTACAAATCTGCCGATTTGCCCGGCATGCAGTCCCCGCACGCGGAACGAGTACGAGTCGTTCGCCAGGTTCGTGAAGTTGTAGCTGTTCACGCCCGCGGCAACCGTGGCGATCGTCTGCCAATCCGGATTCGCCCCGCTCGATTGTTCGATCTCGTAAGCCTGTTCGCCGCCAACTCCGGTCCAGTTCAGCGTTACAGCGCCGTCAAAATCGACGTGGCGGTTTTGGTTGTCAACGTAATCTCCGGGAATTGTCTGGGCCACCGGCGCCTCGGGACCCTTAGCCAGCGTCGTCGTGATCGTCACGGTGGTATCGGCATTCGTATAACCAATCAGACGATGCGTATACGTGCCACCGCGGCTGATGCGAATGCTTACTGACTCAGTCGCGCCCGCGCCGTTGCCCGAGCTGGCGATAACATTGCCATCTGGATCGAGCAGTTCGTAATCGATATCTTCCTGAGCTCCCGTCGGCCGTTCAAACCACTCGGCTGAAGCGTCGAGTTTGTAAGTTGAGGCAGGAACGGTGAACGGTACATCGACGTAGTCCACGCCGCTGGCGAGTTTCTGGCCTGCGCCGGTCGCCGGCACGGTCGCCGTTTGAGTGCTCGTGGTTACGATTGGCTGAGCTGGCAGGCTCGCGCCCGGTTTGAAGTAAAAGGGCATGCGCAGAGATTCTTTGTTGTCGCTGCGCGTTGCCGTGACGTACCACTGCATCTGAATGTTTTCAAAAACTACCGACGTGCCGACAGTCTTTGCTGCCATGACGTCGCGAATAAGATCACCGTTAAGGCTTGCATTGACGATGAACGTGGCCGAGCCATTCGCGGGCAGATTCACGCTCGACTGTGAAGTCGTGACGTTGATGCCGGCGATTTGCAGGTCGCGATTATTTGCGACATTCAGGTTGTAAGTTCCACCTTCACCTGACATATCGCGAATCGTCACGGTGATTGGCTGCGTCGAAGTGATGCGGCTGTTGACGACCGGAACTTCGCCGAACGAATGGCTGCCGAGAATGCCCGGCTGATTGATGCCATCACCCGCAACGCCCATCAGGGCTTTCGCATAGACCGCGTGATAGACATCGATCAGTCCGCCGCCTTGCGCAATGATCGAATCAGCGGTGTCCGGACCGTCAGCTTTCGAACCGCCTGCCTGGTTACGCATATTCGTGGCGGTGTTGATAAGCGCCGTCCGAACGAGGTCCGGGGTCCAATCAGGATGGGCTTCCTTGATCAGGGCGGCTGCTCCCGCAGTGTGCGGGCTCGCCATCGAAGTACCATCGATTCTGATGTAGTTCGGCGTCATCGGATTGGCAACTACGGCCAACGCGCCGAGCAAAGAAGCCGGCGGACACGCGGCGAGCACTTGCGCTCCGGGCGCAGAGACGTCGGGCTTGACCTGGCCTAATCCCTGAACCGGACCACGCGAACTGAAACTCGCCATCTCGCCCATGAACTCAGTGCTGAAAAATGGATTCATGCGAATCGGCAGTTCCGAGATCGCGCCGTTTGCTGGATTGTCGTTGTCTGTTGAAGAGATCGCGTTGATTAGAATCTGCGCGTCGGCCGGCGAGATGTTCGCTGCCGGAATCGTTCCTTTCGCCGCGGTCGGATTTTCGGTTGCAGCGACAAAGATCACACCAACTGCACCAGAAGCGGCGGCCATGTTGGCTACATAAGCAAACGGCGTCTGCGGCAGCCCTGAATGATTTACTAAAGCTATGCGGCCGCTGACCGCTGTGGGCCAGGGACCCGTCGGATTGTCGACGTAAACATAATGCTGAGCGATCGAGCCCGCCGCGGGCGAAGGTGTGCCGGACATTGGAAATAGCTTGATGCGATTGAAACCAGCGGCCGCCGGCAAATTATTAGCGGGCGTGATGGCGCCCACCACCGCTGTTGGGACTGCGCTGGCTTGCAGCACGTCGCTGGACCAGACACCGCCGGCGCTGCCGGGATGCGTGGTGGCGCCCACGGAAATCACGTGAATTCCCGCGGCGGGCGATCCGGTGGTTCCTTCGCCAGGACCCGAGTTGCCGGAAGCGGCGACTACGACGGCGCCTGCGAGCGCTGCGTTGCTGGCCGCGATCGCAGTTGGATTGTCCGGACCACCACCGCCGCCGAGACTCATGTTGATGACGCCGGCAACCGGCTTGGGCAGCAGAGGATTGTTAAGAGTGAACGGCGAGACGGAATCTTCGAGTGCCATGATGATGTTCGAAGAATCACAACCGCCGATCGGCTGTACCTGACTAACTGTTGATTCGATGTCGCTGCAAACTTTGTATGACATCAACTTCGCTTGCGGCGCTACGCCGTGCAGGCTCACTCCGTCGAGTGTCTGCGCGAGATAGCCCGCAACCGTCGAAGCCACGTGAGTCCCGTGACCGAAGCCATCTTCCACGCCGATGTCCGACAACGGCAGGTAATAAACGACTTTCTGATTCGTTTTCGTTTGGGTTGGACCCGCGGGCAACACGGCGAGACGTGGTGGTGTCGGATCGTTACCGAACATCGGATGCGTCCAGTCAATGCCCGTATCGATGATGGCGACGTACACGCCCTGGCCTTCGTTGCCATCCGGCATCGTCGCGAACGGCGTCAAGTCGTTCGGATCTTTGCCATAGAGTTGCGGCGCGCGAATGTACGGCACACTGTCCTTGAGGTTCGTCGTCAGCTTTTCATCAGAGTGCACGCTCTTAACCTGCGGCATGCTGCGAATCGCGCCGATTTGCGATTCGTTAACCATGAGCGCCATGCCGTCGAACACCAGCGAGTACTGCAAGGGCACGGTCGCGGCCACATTGCCGTCAAAATTCTTGACGTCGCGCGACACCACCGTGGCGCTGACGCCATTGCTGGCGAGCGCGCTGAGAAAGGCGGCCTGCTTGGCGGTCAACCCATCGCGATAAGCTTTCAGTTGATCATTCGAAACCGTACCGCCGGCTTTTTCAGTCCGCGCTTTGTAGACGGCGGCGGGCTCGTCCTTGAGCTCCACGATGACCGAAACCTGTCCGCTGCTGGCGCTTGAGACGCTGCCGGTTGAGAACAGGAACGGCAGGCTGAGCAAAGCCGCGATGATGACCGCGCCTGCGAAAAACTTAAGGAATCTGAAAGAGCGTGGGCCGCTGGTGCTGAACATGTCGGAACCTCCTCGGGTGTTGCAAACGAAGTAATTTGAATCGTCTGCAGCTTAAGAGAGGCCGCTTGAGTCAGACTTGAGAGATCCTTGAGAAGGGGTTGAGAAGCGGTTAGTTAGAGAGGTGCAAGAAAAATGCAATATGAAGGAGATGCGAGAGAAGCCGCTGCTAAGGCAGATGGAACCCGGCGCGAGTGCTCGGCCACTCTTATGCGAAGCAGTCTTAGACCGCCAAATCAAACTAAAATCATTTAGGCAAGTCGAAGACTTGCCGCGCATCAGAGTGGCAGAGCCATGCAGAAGTAACCTCTTCCACGTCGCGTTCGCTAAAGAGTCAGACTTGCCGCGCATCGGCGTGGCCGAGCCATAACGAAGTCGAGTGCAGGCCGAGCGACGGCGCCTAATTAAGCCAGCACCGGTGCGACGGTTTCCTGCTTTAGTTTTTCGGCTTGGTAATGGGTGGTCAACGCTTCGATAAACGTGTCGAGCGCCCCGTCCATGACTTGATCGAGCTGGTGAATCGTTAGACCGATGCGATGATCGGTAACGCGATTTTCTTTGAAGTTGTAAGTGCGGATCTTTTCTGAGCGGTCGCCCGAACCAACCATCGAGCGGCGTTCGCCGGCGATCGCTTCATGCTGTTTCTGCTCTTCAATTTCCTGCAGGCGGGCGCGCAGAACGCGCATCGCCTTCTCGCGATTCTTAATCTGCGACTTTTCGTCCTGCATCGACACGACGACGTTGGTCGGCAGGTGCGTAATCCGAACTGCGGAATATGTCGTGTTCACCGATTGTCCGCCAGGCCCCGACGAACAGAACGTGTCGATGCGGAGATCTTTCGCATCGATCTTCACATCAACCTCTTCAGCTTCAGGCAGAACGGCAACAGTAATCGCGGAGGTGTGAATGCGGCCGCTGGCTTCGGTTTGCGGTACCCGTTGCACGCGATGCACGCCGGACTCGTGTTTCAGTTTTGAATAGACCTTGTCGCCTTCAATCAACGCCACCGCTTCCTTGACGCCGCCGATGCCGGATTCTGAAGCATCGAGAATTTCCATCTTCCAGCGCTGCCGTTCAGCGTAACGCGCGTACATGCGCAAGACTTCAGCCGCGAACAAAGTCGCCTCATCGCCGCCGGTGCCCGCACGAATCTCAACGATCACGTTCTTTTCATCGTTCGGATCCTGAGGAATCAGCAGCAGCTTCAGATCGGACTCAGTTTGATCGAGTTGCGCTTGCAGAGATTCGATCTCAATCTGCGCCAGTTCGCGCATGTCCTGATCGTCGGCGTTGGCGAGTTCGCGTGCGCCGGCTAACTGCTCCTGCAAAGATTTGAAGGCGCGATACTTTTCCACAACCTCGCCCAGCCCGCGATGTTGCTTCGCAGCCTTGGTATACGCCGAAGGATTGGACAACAACTCTGGTGAAGAGAGTTCGTTGGTCAGCTCTTCATAACGTTTTTCGATTTGAGCGAGTTTATCGAGCACTGATCAGATCCATAATTTGGTTTAGAGGCGGG
>JADMIO010848977.1_pt1 | contig 30651 bp, 32 predicted proteins | sample 8958161 | NCBI WGS metagenome assembly JADMIO01 (sample SAMN16585339, study PRJNA669376) | soil metagenome | isolation source: Crop rotation soil | place: USA: Cullars Rotation, Alabama | collected 2011 | reverse complement strand
GACAACTTGTCCACGTGGAATTCTAAGCTTAGGATCCCAATGTGCTGGAAAGCTACGGCCCCGCCGCCGACCAGTGCCGAGTAGATCTAAGGTAGTGTCGACTGCACCGCGTTCACCGACGGCGACGCCCCCGAGCCCGCCCCCGCGAAGCGCTGCCGCGGTCGTCCCAAGGCCGGCGGGTCCGACGCGGGCCAGGTCGAGCCGAAGGCGGCGGGGAAGAAGGCGGGGAAATCGCGATGACCACTCCCGACCCCGAACGTCCGGTCTACTTGCTGGTGTGCCGCCAGTGCCGGAAAGTGACCCCGTGCTCGTCCGAGGACGTGATCGGGTTCATGGAAGACGGGTGGCCGAACTGCTGCGGGCTGGTGATGGACGCGTTCGTCCCGACCGAGAAACCGACGGGGCCGCCGAAGGGGAAGAAGTCATGAACACCACCCCGGACTACGGCGACGAGCCCGACCCGTTCACGTCGACCCGCCGGCAGGCGGAGCGGGACGCGTTCACGGCGAAGCAGCGGATGATTTGGGTCGGGATCGTTTTGGCGGTCGTTCTCGCCGTCGTCGGGTTGGTGTTGATGATCCGGTGACGGCCGCGCCGGCTGCATCTCTGGCCTTGCCCATGAACGTGCGGGCGGGACTTTCGGATAAAGGTTGTGGCAAATTTGCCACAACCTTTCCGCTTCCTCGGTGATACTCTTTTCCCGCAACAACCTGCCGCTCCTTCGCCAATCGTTCGTAGAACGCCTTCGCCCTAGCCCCGATCATCGCTCGTTGAGATTCGTTCAGGTGCCGACGGTGAAGGTTCGCCCCTCGACCACCCTTACCGCCCGGTGCACACTCTTCGCCCGCGTGACCAGGTCCTCGACGTCCTTCCAAATTAAGTGGACACCGTAGCACGTGAACGGGAGAATACAAAGTCAGTCGCAAACAATCCTCCCTCATCCGGTCCTTACCCATGCCCGCGAAACCGAACCCCGCCGCCGAACTATTCCGGGCGAAGGACGCCGAGCCGATCTACTCGGCGATCGTGAAGGGCCTCAAAGCCCGCGTCGGGGCCGGGAACGCGGTCGAAGACCCGAAGAACACCTGCGTCCACGTGACCGCCGGAAAGGGTGGGACGGCCTACCTCGGCCTGCACCCGCGGAAGGGCGGCGTCCTGGTCACGATCCGGACCGCGAAACCGATCCCGTCGGACCGAATCCGGAAGGCCGAACAGGTGTCGGCCAACCGGTGCCACTGCGACGTTCTGTTGTCCGACCCGGCCGAGGTGGATGACGAGTTCCTCGGATGGGCAGCGGACGCGTGCGGTCTCGTCGCGGGGAAGTGAGGCATCGCACGGTTCATTGCGGGGAGCGTGACGACCGCGGGGGCGGGGTCAAAGTTGGTTACACGGCCTTCGTCCCTTCGAGGGGCGTCTCTTTCTCGGGGTGGGCGGTCGGTTTCCCGGTCTCCGTATACAGGGCCATGACCTCGCCGCAGCACGTCGGCCACCCCGTCTGAATGAATTCCGCGAGTGCCGCGGACGAGAGGGGGCGGGCAACCAGGCAGGTATGGCAATGAAGGAAGCCCGCCACGCGGGCGGGGTGGTCGGACGGGTTCATGGGCGGTGAACCGGTTGGGCGGTATACGAGCCCGGTTTTACCCGGTCGGGAAGCGGTCCACAAGAACCTGGTAGCCGTTTTTCGTTCCCAGCGCCCTCCACTTCGCGCCCCCGCCCCGATCTCGCCCCCGACCCACTCCCGGGCGGTCCGAGGTCAGACCCCGTTAAACGGCGTTTAATCGCGTTTCCGCTTCCGACCCCGGCCGGCCCACAGACTCCGACGGCCGAGGGCCACGGCCTCGAGGTGTTCAAGGGTGACAAGGTCGAGCCCCGCACCGCCGGCCCCGCCACCCGCCACCCGGCGGAACGCCTGGACCGCGGACAGGAAGTCGGCCATGGCGTCGCGGGCGAAGACGGCGGCTGCGGCCTTCACCCGACGTCGACCCGCCGCGGAGAGGGCGAGGCCGGCGAGGACGGCGTCGACCGACGGGACGGGGGCGGTCATCCGGTGACCCGGGCGGGGACGGGGGAGAGGTCCGGGGCCGCGAGTCAGTCCACGAACGCTTCGGGGTATCGCTCTTTGATGTCGGTCAAAGTCTTGTTCAACTTCTGCTGTTCCTGCAACTGCTTCTGCTGGGTCTCGTTCGACTTCCTGAGTTGCTCGACGGTCTGCATATTTCCGTCAGAGACGCCGAAGTCGAGGGCGTTCTTCAAGTTCCCCATGCCGTAGGTCTGGCGGACCGCGTTGCCCATTTGCTCCATTGCGACCCGGGCCCGGAGCTCAAGGTCCTCGTCGATGTTCTTCATCCCCTGCCTGTAGTCGCGCTGGGCGTCCGCGATCGCGGTCATCGCGTCCTGGTAGTCTTCGAATTTCAGTTGCTCTTGCTGGCGGGTGTACTGAGCGTCTTCCAATTTCTTGAGCCGGGCCGATTCCACGTCGAACGCCTTGAGCATGGCGGGCGTTGCGCCCTGCAGGGCGAAGTGGTACCGCTGAACGTCCCGCTCGGCCTTTTCGAACGTGTCGGCCTGTTCCTTGATCGCCTTCGTCGCGGCGTTGATTTCCGCAACGAGTTGGGTGTCACGGGTCGGGTCCCGGAGTTCCCGCATTCGGTCCCGGTACCGCTCGGCCGCTTCGGCGGCGGCGTTGTACTGCTTCTGCGAGTCTTTGACGTTCTGTTCAAGGTTCGCCTTGTCGCCCTTGTTGAAGTTGGTGAACAACCAAGGGTGCTCACTCTTTTCGAGACCGAGCAGGTTAATCGAATTCCGGTCGAGGAACGAGTTGCCTTCGAACTTGTTCGCCTTGTTGTAATCGTCCAGGGCCTTGCGGGCGGCGTTGAGTTGACTGGCCCGGGCGGGCAGGTCGAGGGCGTCGAGGGCCGCCTTCGTCGCCTTGGCTTGATCCGCCGGTCCGCCGAGCCCGAGACCCTTGTCCCGGCGGCTGACGTCGCGGCCGAACGCCCGTTGCCACGCGTCGGCGAGTTCGTCGGCCCGCTCGGTCGCCTTGTCGACGGCCTCCCCGGCCTTGCCCATCATGTACGAGAACGCCTGTTGAACCACGCCGACCGCGGCCCCCACCTTGAGCAATGCGCCGGCCCAAACGCCGATTCCCTTCTCGCCTTTTTTCGACTCGTCGAACTGTTTGTTGATCTCCTTGACCCCACGGGCGTAGGTCTCATTCGTGATCGAACCGCTCAGCAGCAGGCCGGTCAACTCCTTCAGGGAGTCCGCCCGCTTCTCTTCGCCCGTTCGAACGGCCCGGGTGACGTCCATCCCGCGTCTTAGGGCCTCTTGCTGCTTCGCCGCGGCGGCAGCCTCGGCCTTCATTTGCGACGTGACCGTCGCGGCGAACGCCCTGACGTCCGACCCCGCGGCGGCGAGGCCGGGAGCGACGTTGTTTTTCGTCGACACCTCAACGAACGCGCCGCCGGCCCTGATATCCCCGCCGCCGCTTCCGGAACCGCCGAGACTCATGGATCTACCCTCCGTGTTGAGCCGCGGCCCGGTCGAGGGCGCGGCGGAAGTCGCGGTCGATGAAAGAAAGTCGATCGGTCGCCCACGTCACGAACCGGATCGACCCGGCCACGCTATCGACGAACGCGGCCCGCAGCGGGTTGCCCCGCTTCCACTCCACCATGTCGAGCACCCTCCCCGTCGCCCGCCGCCACTCCGCGGGCCGGGGCACGTCCCCGCTGGCCAGCCGGGTGAACAGCGGGTCGAGCCAGGTGAACGGGTCGAGTGTCGGGGTCGGGGTCATGGTGTCTGCCGGGTGTCACCGAGCGCGGGTGGCGGGGCGGGCTTCGCTACGGCATCGCAATGAACGACCGCGGGAACGTCGCTTCGCGTACGGCCGACAACTCCCGGATCATCGCGTGGGCGACTTCCACGTACACGCCGCCGCTGTAGGTCCGCTCCGCCGACTCCAACACCCGGACGCCGAGCGATAGCTCCCGATGGTGCGGCAGTTGGTCCAGGGCGATCGCGGCCGCCTTGCCGCGGAACGTGGTCGTGTCGATTTGGAACGCCACCCCGTCGGAGGTCGTCCAGATCTTGAACGACGCGTCGGCCGTCCCGGCGATCGGATCGTCGGCACGGTGGTCGATGCAGAACGCGACGTCGACACCCTTCTCGGCCGCCCACGCGAGGGCGACGTCGAAACATCCCGGCATGAACCGGATTTTCTTGAGCGTGCCGTCGGGCTGGAGCGCGCGGTAGGCATCCGGCACTTCGATGACCGGCAGGGCGCCGAGGATGTACCGCCCCCGGGCGGTAGGCGATGACGGCGGGGAAATCGTCGGTCGACCGGCCATGTACAACTCCGCCGCGTTCGGCGGGGCGGCCGTCGTCATCGCCTGCCCGGGCAGCGGGTGTGTGCCACGGTCCCCGACGACGTAGTCCGGGAACGCGTGTGCGAGAGGCACGTCGAGAACCATGTTCGGTCTCCTGGTACGAAATGGGCGGCGGTCCGCCCCGGGTTCACGCGGCCTGCAGCCCGGCGAGTTCGGCCCGGGCGGTGGCTAGCCGGCGGTCGAGTTCGTCGGCCGCGTGGGTCGCCGTCGCTTTGATGCTCGGAATGCCTTGCTGGTCGGCGAACTGACGGGCCGCGGCGGCTTCGTGCCCGTACTTCGCCACGTCGTTTGACAGCCGGCTAATCGCGGCCTGCCGCTCCTCGGCCGGGGTCGGCACGGGCTGGTCGGCGATGTGTCGATCGACCAGTTCCAAGAACGTGGCGGAGTTGATGCCGAGGGTGCCGAGTTCGGGGAGGAGGTAGTCCAGCCCGACCCCGCCGCGGACAACCTGCCCGACCAGGGCGGTGATGCGGGACTCACGTTTCGCTACGTGGTCGCGGAGTGCGGCGATCGTCGTGTTCGTCTGGTTCATCGTCGTCTCGTCCTCGCGGCCCTGGTCGTGGTTCCCGCCGGCGTCGGGCCGGTCGCGGCGGGTGGTGTTCAATCCAACGGGCGCCGAAACGCCTGTCGTTCCATGTTGAGCATCGTCGCCGGGTCGACTCCGAGCCGACCGGCCAGTGCCCGGAATCGGCCGAGCGTTTCGACGAATCGCTCCGGACTGCCGCGGCGAAGGCCGATCAGCTCGTCGACCAGGGCGTTGAGGTCGCGGCGGTCGACCGGGTGAAGGTCGACGGCGGTCACGTCGAGTTCAGGGACGACGGGCCGGCCGTAGCTCGGAATCGTGGAGATCATCGGAAGCGTCCTCCGAACGAGTGCGAGCCCGCCGCCGCGGCCTTCTTCGCGCGGTTGGCGACCTGCAGGGCCTTGAGCGAAACCGGCGGCGGTTTCGGCGTGACGACGGTCGGCTCGACCGCGTTCGTGCTCAGCAACACGCCGGCGACGGACGCGGCGACCATCGCCCCGGTCAAGCAGTCCCACAGGTGGTTGTCCGGCGCGTCGGGCCGGACCTGCCACTTGTCGAACGTCGCCCCGCGGAGCGTCACGGGCTCCGCGTACTCGGCCCCGCAGTGGTCCGCAATCATCGCGTGGGCGTGGGCGTCGTTCCCGAAGAACGTCAACGCGACCGGCCCGCCGACGGGGACCGTCAGCCGCTCGTACAGGAGCGACTTCCAGGTATCGGGGTCGTGCTGCACCATTTGCCCGCGGCCGGTCTCGGCCTTCGTCAACCGCCAGTGCCAGCCCGACCGCTCCCCGGGCCGCGGCTTCCACTCGGCCACGCCGCGGGCGGTGACCGATCGGCCGATGCCCTTCGCCGGGTAAATCACCGACGCGTACGGGGACCGGCGGACCGCCTCGTAGACCGCGTTCGACTCGTACCCGCAGTCGACCAGGCACCGCTCGACCCGCAGATCCCCGCCGGTTTGTTCGTGGGGATAGGTCCGGCCGAGGATCTCTGCGGCGAGGGCGAGCAGCCCGTGATGGACGAGTTGTCCGTCGGTGAACCCCGGGAACACGTCGGCCAGTTTGGGGCGGGCGTCCGCCGCGTTGAAGTGACCGAGGAACTGTCGCGGCCACGCCCCGTAGTCGATGACCGTACCGCCGAACCGGTCGGTCCAGGCGACGATCGCGTACCAGTGGACGTTCTTCCCGCAGTCGATGAACGCGGTGACGGTCGAGCACGACCGCGGCACCACGAACCGGTCCGTCCCCGACGTGCGGACCGCGACGGCCGCCGGGTTCAGGTCTTTCGCCCCGACGCCGAGGTCGCCGCGGTCGGGCTCGTTTTGGTACTCGCTCCGGAACCCGCGGGGGTTGCGGTAGTACTCGTTCATCGCCGACTGAAGGCCGGAGAGTTCGCCCGGCTTTTTCCGCTCCGGCCACGTCACCACGGCGCCGCCGTCCATGACGTCGCGGTTCTCGCGGTAGAACGCAGTCGCCCGGTCGTCCGTCGCCCCGGCCTTCGCGTCTGCCCGGCGGAGTTCGTGGTATTCGTCCCAGAGGTCGATCCGGTCGGGGAACCGGTCGAGCATCCGGGTCCGGACGCCCCGCCACTCGGGATGCTTCTCCGGATCGAGGAACCGGTCGGACAAGTCGTTCGGGTAGATGACCGTGCACAACATGACCGCGGCAATCGCCGTCGTCGGACCGGCAAGGCCGCACACGTCCTGCAGGATCATCGCTTCGCGGTCGTTCGTCTGGGTCGGGGATTTCGCACTCTCCCGCGTCTGGGCGTCGTCGATAACGACCAGGTCCGGCCGCATCGGACGACCGTCGGGCCCGAGGAGGTTCAACCCGCGGATCGACCCGGTCATCCCCGCGACCAGGACCGCCGCCCCGGACGACGGAGACCCGGGGACCGTCGGGAACACCATCGCCTCGGCCGTCCACTCCATCCGGGTCGGCTCGCCGTCGAGCGTCTGCCCCTTCGCCCGCTGGGGGATGTGCTCCAGCCGCCGGACCAGGTGACAGACTTCGGGGAAGTCGTCCCGCAGCCGGTCGTTCGTTTCCAGCTCCCGCTGCAAGCGGCCGAGGGCCCGCCGGGCGAGGGGTTCGGTCGCGGCGACCAGGACGACGAACCGGCGAAGGCCGTACAGCAACGCCCGCAACACCGCCACCTCGGCGAGCGTCGTCTTCCCCGACCCCCGCGGCATCGCGCACGCGAACTTCCCGCCGTCGTTCGTGCAGGTTTCCAGACGGGCGATTGCCTCGTCGTGGGCCGGGGAGAACGGCAACGGGAACCGCTCCGGGAAGTAGGTCAGGGCGAACGTCGCGAGCGAATCCAGCCCCGCGTTGCGGCGGACGACGTCGACGACGTCCGGCAACGGACCGGCTTCCCGGTACTCGGCCGACGCCTTCCGCCGGGCCGCCGCCCGTTCGTCTTTCGCCTTCGCGTAAACCTCAGTCATCGCTGTCCTTTCGTGGCGACCCCAACGCAGTATGAGGACCAAGCTGTTCCCGCAGGGGATGGCGGCGGCAGGTCTCCCGGAAGGGACCCGCGGTTCCCAACATTCACGCGCCCGACTTCACATTGTGAGAGTGACGCCAGGGTGTCAGTGTCGCCCCGCTGTCACCAGCCTGGTCGCGGTCGTCGCCCTCGGCGTCGTCACGGACAAGGCCCCCGTCGTCCACCCAAACGCTGAGGGCGAGAGCGTCGGCGGGGTCGTCGAGGGTCATCGTCATCGCACGTTCCCCGTGGTGTTCAACCGCGACAGGACGGCGAGCTTCGCCTTCGTCTGCCGCACCATGTCCGCGGCCACGTTCCCCAGCGGCCGCCGCGGGTCGCCGTGGTGCCGCCCGGCCCGCTCCTCCCAGAGCGACAGGCAGGTGAGCAGCCTGTGCCGCTCGGCCTGGATGTCGGTCGGGGTCATCGTGCCGCCCATGTCCGTCCCCTCCGAAATTTGGCCGGATGAAAAAGCCAAGTCGGGTCGAGTGAGGGCGGCCAAATTTCCGACCCCCACCAATCGTCGTTAAGTCGTTACCCCGCCTCAGCATGGCCGTTCTTGGCTATTTGGTTTGCGGTCCTCGCGTGGAAGTTCCACGTACGCGCGCCTGAGAATCTATCCTTCTGGCGCGGCGCCCCCGTCCGCCTCGTCGTCGGGGAGGTTGTCGAGTAGTTCCTTCACGAACACGTCGGCGAGGACGACCGCGGCGAGTCCGTGGGGGCGGTCGGACCGGGACGCGGCCCCGACGCCGTACCGCTCGCACCTCCTGGTGAACGTGTTCGCGGGCATTTCGCAGAGGCGGCGATCGGCGCGGAGTTGCCCGAAGAGCTCGACCCGGATTGCGACCTTGAGGGTGAGTTCTCCGCCAGTTCCGACAACCGCCTTCGTCCAGCACCGCTTCGACCTGATGCCCCGCCAAGGGCCGGGCTTGGCGAACTTGTAGCACCAGTCGATCATGCTCCGGCGTTCGGTCTGGGTGACGGTGGTGCCGTCGATGACGTCGCCGAGGACGACCTCCGAGAGCATCGCGGCTTTGACCAGCCGGTGAAACTCTTCCCGGGCCGGCGTGCCGTTCTTCTCGTCCAGGACCGCCGTATCTTCATCCGGTAGGGCCGCAAGAAGGTTCCCCCACGCAACCTTGCCCCACGTCCGGTAGTGGCCGGGCAGGGCGTTCCGGTTCACCCCGCCGCCCTTGTAGGTCGGCGCGTCCTCGGCGGTCGCCAGCCGCGCGATAATCGCAGACGTCGGGGTATCCAGAGCTTGTTGAAGCGTGACCGTCTCCCCGTCCTTCGTGACGACCGCGTTTCCACGGCGGAAGACGGGGCCGTATCGCCTCACCAAGTCGAACAGAATGACCCCTTCCGGGCTGTTGTCCTCTTCGTCGCCGAGCTTCGCGGCGCCCTGCTTCCCATCCTTGGGCCCGCCCGTCTTCGTGTTCGATTGCTCCCAGCCCAATAGCTTCTTGAGGACCGCGGCGAATTCCCGCATGGCGTCCTTGTCGCACGACCCGCGGTCGAGGAAGCAGCGGAGCTGGGCCGGCGTCAACGCCTCGCCCACGGGCAAGCCCGCGTTCGACGAAAAGTTGAACAGTAGCGGCATCCCGTCTTTGAGTTGCACGTTGAACGACAAGCCGCCGTCCTTGCCGTGGCGGACGAACTCGACCCGGTCGGCGGTGCGGTTCGTCACCTGCCCGAACTTCGACAGCCATTCCACCATCACGTCCAGCGTGATCGACCGGCTGTATTCTTTGAGCACGTCGCGGTGGACGTTGCACGTGAAGCGGTCGCCACCGCCGGCCGTGCCGTTCGACCCCGTCGGCGGCCGATACCCCGGTGCCCGGTCCGCGATTTCGAGGACTTCAGCCGGGATCTTCGCGGGGTCGTCGCCGGCGAGGGACAGGTAGTAGTCGATCGCGGCGTCGTTCTCGACCCACATCTCGCCGTCGAAAACCTTCGCCCATTCCTTCCGGGTGTGGTGCCGGCCGAAAATGCGGAGCCAGTTCCCGAACTTCCCCGGCGGGACTTCCCGCTGCTTCGGGAACACCTCGACCGGCTTCGTAAACCCGAAGTCCTTCGCGTCAGCGACGAGCCATTCGCCGAACGCGTTCAACACCCGGCCCGGGACAGTCGCGTTGAGGAAGACGGACACGTGGTATGAGCCGCCCCCCCACGTTGCCGCGAGCGGACGGAACCCAAGGGCGGTCGACTTCTCGTGCAGGTGGACGGCGTACCGCTCGTTCCGCTCGGCGAGGTAGTCGGGGTCGCCGTCCTCGCCTTCGTGGTTGTCGATGTCGATCGCAAACTTCTTCCCGACCGAATTCGGCCCCTCGGCCGTCAACAGGTACGTCCCGATGACGCCGCATGTGTCGCCCGTTTTGAAATGTCGGATCAGGAGGTCACGATTAACGAAGCCCGGTTGCCCCGGCGCCTTCGGCCGGGCCATCTTCTCGACCTTTCCGTTCTCGACGTAGTAGCCGCCGCACCGGTCGTCCCGGACGACCTCGAGTCGCATCGCCTGGTCGGCGAGTTCGCCGCTGCGGGCGCGGAACGCGGTGTAGCCGGCGGGTGTACCGGGGGAGGGCGAAGGGGCGGTCATGCGCGACCCGCCTTCCGCCCGGCCTCTTCCCCCGCCGCCTTCACGACGGCGAGAGTGTAGACCCGAAGGACACGCCGAAGGTCGAGTCCGACCGCTTGGAGTCGTGCGAGCACCTTCCGCTCCGCCGCAGAGTCGAGGCGACGCGGACGGCCGGCGATCTTGGCGTTGAAGTCGTTGACCAGGTCGAGGACTTCGGCCGCGAACGGGGCCGCGGCGGCGGCGAGCGACACGGGCGGGGGCTTGTTCGATGAACGGTCAAGGTCTACCATCCTTGTGTCTCCTTCTCGCCCGCGGGTCGAACATCTGGCCGGTGCCGGCCCGCGGGTGAATCCTTTCGCGACCTAGAAATACTTCGTAACCCCTTGCAGCCGTGGCTTCCGCGTCCGCCTCACCGGACCCGGCGTCGCCACCGCCCGCCGAGATTCGAGAAACGCGGCAAGGTCGGTTTCACTCACTCGCCACGTCGGGCGACGGCCGGTCGAGACGTTCGACGCCGGCAACGCCCCGCTGGCGATGAGTTTCAACACGCCGTCGACCTTCCCGAGCTTGAGCCGGGCCATGACGTCGGCCGTGGTGAGGTGGGCTTCAACCACGGGGAAGGCCCCCCATTGGGGGCTCGAAATCTGGCAGTACACCAGTCGGGGGGCGTTCGGAACTCAGGGTGATTTTGTTGACCAACCTCAGTAATTTTCGGAGGTCATTAGCCTCAGCGTCGAGGCGAGAAATTCGGTCCCGAAGTAGGTCGGGATGAGGAAGGGGAACGTCGGGCATCAGACTCAGGTGCATAGTTCACCTCCGCGGTGCAGCTATACCCCCGATTGTCACGACGCAGATTGCAATCTGTTTCCGTGGAAATGAAATGAAATGGATTGAAGGCTTAGGGTGCCGTTTTTTTTCCCTTATCTGTGATGTGGTATTTGTTCTTCCGTCTTTCGATTAACCCTTGCTCTTGTAGTGGTTTCGTTCGTTTGCTGAGTGAGGAAGGCTTGTAACCGGTCGCAAGTTGCAGTGCTGCCATGTCCATAGGAGATTTTTTCTTGAGTTCGGTCAGAATGCAACGATCGACATCCCGTTGATGCTCAGTTCTCTCATCAACCGGGTTACTATTTCCTGACTTCGATCTACTCGCTGCCGCTGTCGTCGACTTCGGCCCGGTTTGGTTGCCAGTCCCGACATTCGGAGGCGAAGCTGAAGCCGGATCAGAAAATTGAAGGGCCGGCCGTGGCGCCGTCATCGCCAGCAATTCATTATCCTTCGCGTCGTTCAACTCACCACCGGGGGCGAGAACGCACCGCACCAAGGCCGCGGCCGTAAGTTTTGCCCGAATGATTTCGAGGGTGTTGTCTGCTTCCGAAAGTGCCGAAGAGACTATATTGTCGGGTAGGTTGAGCAAATCCGCCCCTGTCTGGCTGAACGCTTTTGGCGTGTAAATACGGTAGGAGCGGCGTACCTCTCCATCCACGCGTCGTAGGAAGTGCGCGTGCCCTAGTGCCCGGGCACGTAAGAGGAAGAGGTCCTGGACGTGTTGGTCATCGCGAACCGAGCACTCCGCGGCCATTTCTCCCCACCGCCGCAGATCTTCCTGGTACTCCGCCAGTCTGCCGACGTCGGTTTCTAATGAGGTAATTCGCTCGGCGCTTCCGGGAAACAAAAACGGCCGGAGCTGGACGGCGTCAGTCAATTGCATGTTGCCCCCACTGGTTGACCGGGCCGGCCGGGGCCGTCGTCGCGGGAGTGAGGAGCCCGCTCTGACGGTCCCGGCCTTCGCGGGGGATCAGTCCCGCGTCCCGGACGTTGAGATTCTACTTCTTCCCCTTCGCCCGCGTCCCCGACTTTTTCGGCCGGCCGGCGAGCAGCCACGCCCGAACGTGGTCCGCGACGGCGACAAGCCGGGCGTCGTCGATTCGCTCCCGGTAACTGTCCGAAATCGTGTTGTCGGAATGCCCCATGATCCGCCCGACGGCGACGCGGTCCCGGCACTCGTCGGCGACTGTCAGGAACGAATGTCGCAACGCGTAGAACCGCCCGCCGATCTTGACCCCGAGCGACTTGGCCAGGCGGTCGAACGCGGTTCCAAGCGTGTCCCGCCGACTCACCCGCTTCCCCTCGGCCCCGCGGTCGGTGATCCGGACCCACCGCCGACCCATGCGGGTGAGGAACACCGCGTCGCCGTCCTTGCCGGGATCCTTCGGCCGGGGGCGAACCTTCGCGACCGCCTCGAGGGCCGCGGTCGTCTCCGGCCAGAGTTTGCACCGCCGCGGCGTCGCCGTCTTCTCCCGCGTCCCCGATAGCCAACCCGGTTCGCGGGCCAGGTCGGCCCGGTTCAACCGCGAGCAGTCGGCCGAGCCGAACCCGGCGTTGATGCCGAGGCAGACCATGGCCTTCATCTGCACGTCGGCGGCGTCGATCAGCCGGTTCAGGTCCTCGGCGGAGACGAGCAACGTCCCCCTCCGTTCCCGCGCCAGTCGAACGGTCCGCTTCGGGGGTCGGTCGAACCCGTTTCCGGTCCTCACCGGCGTGTCCATCAACTCCGCCTTGTAGCACCAGGTGAACAGCGACCGCACCATCGTGATGAACTGGCCGAGGGCCCGAGACCCGAGCCGCTTGGCGGCCGCGGCCCGCAACGCGGCGAAGTCGGCGGGGCGGAGCGACGAGACGAACCGGGTCGCACCGAACACGGCGACGACCCGATCGGCGGCCCCGTGGTACTGGCTCCACATGCCGGCGGTGAGTTCGCCGGCGTCGACCTTGTCCCGCTTGGCGGTGAGGAACGCGTTGACCGCGTCTCGGACCCGGAGGTCGGTCTCGGGTCGTGTGCGTTCCGCCCGGTACCCGTCGGGGTCGTCGAGGAACTTCCCGTACTCAGTCAGGGCTTTCGCCCGGTCCGTCCCGAAATAGTAATCCTTGCCCCTGAACCGCTTGCGGTACTGGCCCGTCCTGTGAAGGCGGAGCGGGAACTTGTCGGCGGCGGAGATGTCCGGCATAATGACCCCCGCGGACGGAACCGGCCGTCGGGACCGGAAAGGGGTAGTAAGGGGGTAGTCAGTGTATCCCGAATCCGGGCCGGACGTGAAAAGGACGGAAAAACAAGCTTAGGCCGAGTGGCGGAACGGCAGACGCACTCGACTCAAAATCGAGCGCCGCAAGGCGTGTGGGTTCGAGTCCCACCTCGGCCATTGACCCCTCCCATGCAGACCCGACGACTTGGTTCGAGCGACCTTCACATCACCCCTCTCGGGTTCGGGGCGTGGGCCCTTGGCGGCGGCGGGTGGGCGTTCGCCTGGGGGCCGCAGGACGACGCCGACAGCGTCGCCACCATCCACGAGGCGATCGACCTCGGCCTCAACTGGATCGACACCGCCCCGGTCTACGGCCTCGGCCACTCCGAAGAAGTCGTCGCCAAGGCCCTCGATGGCGTCACGAACCGGCCGTACGTCTTCACCAAGTGTGGCCGGATCTGGAACGCCGACCGGCAGATCGGAAAATCGCTGAAGGCCGAGAGCATTCGCCGCGAGTGCGAGGCCAGCCTCAAGCGCCTCCGCGTCGACGTCATCGACCTCTACCAAATCCACTGGCCCGAGCCGGACGAAGACATCGAGGAAGGCTGGAAGGCGGTCCAGCAACTGAAATCTGCGGGCAAGATCCGCTGGGCCGGCGTGTCGAACTTCGACGGGAAACAGATGGACCGGATCGCGAAGTTTGGCCCGATCGTGTCGTTGCAACCTCCGTACTCCCTTCTGCGGCGGGAAGTCGAACCCGAAATCCTCCCATACTGCGGGGCGAACAACATCGGCGTCCTCGCCTATTCCCCGATGGGGTCGGGCCTCCTCACCGGGGCGTGGTCGAAGGAGCGGCTCGCCGCGTTGCCGCCCGACGACTGGCGGCGGGAGAAGAACAAGCAGTTCCAGGAGCCGCTCTTCTCCCGCAACCTCCGCCTCGCCGAACTGCTCAAGCGGATCGGCGGCCGGCACGGCAAGTCGGCCGGCGAAACGGCCTTGGCCTGGGTCCTCCGCCGGCCTGAGGTGACTGCCGCCATTGTCGGGGCGCGAAAGCCCGGGCAGTTGAAAGAACTCGTCGGGGCCGCGGAGTACCGCCTCTCGACCGGCGATTTGAACGAGATCGAGACCTTTCTCCGGGACAACCCGGGTTAGTCATTTCTTCAGCGTCCTCTCCTTCGGTTCACGAACGAACATTTGGAAGTCCTGCCGCTCGTCCAAGTCGACCGTCACTTCAGTTCCGAGGGCCGAGACGACGACGCGACCTTTAACTTGGAACGTCTCCTCCGCTCTCGTCACGCGGCCCTTCGCCGCGTCGAACAGGATCGACCCGCTCGCGGTCGGCGTGCGAAACTCCGTCCGCGTGATCCGCAACGGAAGGTCGGCGTTGCCGCCGCCGGCGGGCGGCGAATACGTCAGGGCGTGGGCGAAGTCGACCCGGTCTTGGCCGTCCTGTTTCCCGTTCCGCCGGTACGTCGTCTTGCCGGCCCACGTGCCGAGCGGGCCCCAATCGTGGGCGAGCGGCCTGTCCTGCGTCGCCGGGAACAACGGCAGGTAAAGTTCCGTCAGCCCGGCCATCTCCTTCCACGCGTCCGAATCCAACAGCGACCAGACGCGAATCGACGCTGCCTTCGTCAGGTCGTTCGGGCCTTGAATCTGTAACGCGTCTTTCGGCCCCTTGAATTCGCCCACCGTCCCGTCTTCGCCGACGACGAAACGAAACTCGGTGCCGTGCGCCTTCTCGAGCGCCGCTAGCATCTCCTTCCGCATCGCCGGGTCGCACTTTCCGAGCTTCGTCGACCGGATCGTCTGTTTCTTCCCGCACCCGCCGCCGGGCCGGAGCGAATCGACGACGACGTCCGAAACGAACGAGTACTCGGCCGTCTGCGAGGCTTCGAGGCCCTGAATCAAAAATACCGACCGCCGCGTGACGACGACTTCCTGCTCGACCGTAGTCCCGACCTTGAATCGCGAGACTGGCGGTACCGGCTCCGGTTCGAGCCGCCCGACGCGGGGCGTGTCCGGTACGACCCTCATCGCACGTGGCGGCGGCGCCGTCTCGGGCGGCTTAACCGGCTTCTCCACGACACGGGGCGGGGTAGGGGGCTCCGCCAGAACCACCGCCGGCGTCGGCCCGCGGACCGACAACAGCACCGCGGACCCGATCGCAATCGCGACCAGCCCCGCCCCGGCGACGAGGCCGAGGACGAGCGGAACCGGACTCGCGCGGTCGCCGGTCATTCCCGCGACGCCCCCTTCACCCGCATCTGGATCGAGTACAGACACTTCGACGCCGTAATGAACAACGTCTTCATATCCTTCCCGCCGAAGCAGACGTTCGCCGTCCACGGCTCCTTCACGTCAATTTTCGTGACCTCCGCCCCGGTCTTGTCGAATACGATCACGCCGCGGCCGGTCAGGTACACGTTCCCGTCCTCGTCGAGCGTCATCCCGTCCGACCCGAGTTCGCAGAAGAGCTTCCGGTTCTTCAACGACCCGTCGGGCTGAATCTCGTACGAGTAGGTCTTCTTGCCCTCGATGTCGGAGACGTACAGCGTCTTCCCGTCCGGCGTGCCGACGATCCCGTTCGGTTGCTTGTAGTCGCCGTCCACCCGCGACAGTTTGCCGTCCTTGGAGAGGAAGTAGACGCCCCGCTTGTCCTGTTCTTCCGGTCCCCGCTTCCAATACCCGCGCTTGTACATCGGGTCGGTGAAGTACGCCCCGCCGTCCGGGCGGACCCAGACGTCGTTCGGGCCGTTCAGGAGTTTGCCGTTGAAATCCTTGACGACGACGGTCACCTTCTTCGTGGCGACGTCGATCGTCCAGAGTTCGTTCTTTTCGTCGGCGCAGGCCCACAGCGCCCCCTTCGCGTCGAAGCAGAGGCCGTTCGACCGGCCGCACTTCTCCATGAACGTGGAGAGCTTCCCGTCGGTCGACCACTTGTGGATGCGGTCGTTCGGCTGGTCGGTGAAGTAAACGTTGCCGTCGGCGTCCACGGTCGGCCCCTCGGTGAAGGCGAACTCGCCCGACAGCTTTTTCAGTTCCGCCCCGGGAGCGACCGGGTTCGGGTTCAGCAGTCCTTCCGACTTCATCCACTCCTCGCACCGCTTCGGCCAGGTGGTGTGCGGCTTCTCGCCGGTCCGCATGCCGAACCCGTGCCCGCCCGCGGCGTAGACGTGCATCTCGGCCGGGACGCCGGCCTGCTTCAAGGCCGCGAGGATCTTCATGCTCCCGTCGAACGGCCCGGCGTCGTTGTACGCTACGGCCAGGAAGCACCGCGGCGTCTCCTTCGAGATGCGAATCTCCGGCGAGAGTTGCCCCTTGTTTTGCCGGTCGACCACGCCGCCCGGGTAAATCAGCACCGCGAAGTCGGGCCGGCAGCTTGCCTTGTCCGAGTCGTCCACGGCGTCGTACGCCCGCTTGTCGGAGTTCGTCATCGCCCACGCCGTCAGGTGCCCGCCGGCACTGAACCCGAGCATCCCGATCCGGTTCGGGTTGAGGCCCCACTCCTTCGCCTTCGACCGCACCACGCTGACCGTCCGCTGGGCGTCCTGCAGGGCCCCGACCGGCGGGTCGGTCTTCGGCATGTCCGGGCGGCGGGGGACGCGGTACTTGAGCAGGACGCCGGTGACGCCGATCGACTGCAGCCAGGTGCCGACCATCGTCCCCTCGTGCTCCCACGCGAGGTTGTTGTACCCGCCGCCCGGGGCGATCACGATCGACGTCCCGGTATCGATCTCCTTCGCCGGGCGGTAGAGGGTGATCGTCGGCTTCGACACGTTGGTGACGCTCTTCGGCGACGCCTTCTCCTCGCCGACGTTCCCCTTTTCGCCCGGGACCGGGCCGGGCCAGAGGTCCAAAGGCGTCGGGTCCGCGGCCGACGCGGCGACGGTGAAGCCGGCGGCGACGGCGAACAAGAGGGGTCGCAACATGATTCGTCCTCGGAGTGATGCCTCCGATTGTGACGACCGGACGCGGTGGCGTCAAACCTCCGTGGTTGCGTACCGGGGAGAATTGCCGTAGGCTTGCGGGGTATTGGAGGTCCCCCGATGCGCCGTACCGCATTCGTCACGTTGGCCGCGGTGCTCTTAGCCGGCCCCGTCGCCGCCGAGATCCTCTTCAAGGCCGACTTCGAGACCGGCGACCTCTCCCAGTTCGGCGGCAAGTCGAAGACGATGAAGGCGGGGAGCATCGAGGTCCAAACCGACGTCGTCCACGGCGGGAAGTACGCCGGCAGGTTCACCATCTTCGAGGAGAACGTCTTCAACGCCCGACAGCTCCGCACCCAGGTCAACGGGCCGAAGGTCACGGTCAAGGACGGCGACGACACCTTCATGTCGTTCTACATGTACATGAAGGACGCCCCGAAGGACCGGGACAACTTCTTCTACTGGGAGGGGAGCCCGCCGCCGAGTTACAACAACGTGATGACCTGGTGGGTCGAGCCGAAGGCGGACGGGGCCGGCACCGTGATCAAGTACGGCACCGGCAACCTCGGCCGCAAGGGCGTGCACTGGGAGAAGGAGTTCACCCTCAAAACGTGGCACCAGCTCGGCATGCACGTCCGTTGGTCCGAGGACGCGACCAGGGGCAACATCAAACTCTGGTGGGACGGCGAGGAAGTGCTGGACAAGAAGGTGCAGACGAAGGGGCCGCAGTCGGTCTACTTCTGCCAGCCGGGGATCCACCGCGACCCCCATACGAAGTCGGTCGACACAATTTACTTCGACGACTTCGTCTGCGCGACGACGCTGGACGAGATCAAGATCGAGAAGCCGAAGACGGGAAAGTGACGGGGTTACGGCGGCAGGGTCCGGGATTCCGGCTTCCGCAGCGGGTGCTGCTCGGCCCGGCCGTCGAAATACACCGCCACCCATTCCGCGAGCCGCCGGCCCAACAACCGGCACGCCGCCCGGTCGTCGTCGTCGGACGGCCCCTTCGCCACCACCGCCCCGTAGTGCGGGGCCGTCTTCGGCCCGGAGTAGTCGGTCACCCCGAACACGAGGAACCCGAAGTTCACGAGCACCGTGAGGACGGACTGGCAGGCCAGTTCCGCCCCGCCGCCCCACCCGCCGCTCGACGAGAACGCGCACCCGATCCGGCCGTCCACCTTGCCCCAGTGCGGGCCCATCACGTCGTCCCAGAACCGCTTCGTCTTCCAGGACAGCACGCCCATGTTCGTCGGCGACCCGACGGCGATCCCGTCGCACCAGACGACGTCGTCCGGCGTCGCGTCGTCGACCGTGCGGACGCGGACCTCGGTACCGGGGATCGAATGCGCGCCCTCAGCGACGAGGGCCCCCATCGCCGCCGTGTTCCCGGACGCGGAGTGGTAGAGGACGAGGACCTTGGCCATTCCAATTCCTTTATTGACAGGATGAACAGGATTATCAGGATTTTAAAATCCCGTTCATCCCGTTAATACTGTCAAAAAGGAATTCACTTCTCGGCCAAGACGATCTTCGCGACGTCCCGGAGGTTGGCGGTCGGGCCTTTCGCGAGGGCCCGCGGGGCGTCGGTGTTGAACTGGACGGCGACGGCGACCCTGTACTTCGGGAAGTACTCGACTTCGGACCGGTACCCCGGGAACCAGCCGCCGTGGCCGTACGAGGTGCCCCACTCGGTTTCACGGATTTGGACGCCGAGGCCGTACTTCTGGTTCTTCCCGCCGCCGCGGGCCGCGGGGGAGTCGACGCCGGTGAGAAGGGCGTCGAGCGTCTCCGTCTTCCGAAACGCCTTCCCCTCGTAGAGGGCCTTCGCCCATTTCGCGAGGTCTTCGGGCGTGCTCGCGAGGCCGCCGCCGGCGTACTCGAACTGCGGGTTGAAGACGAATTTCCCGTCCCGGATCATCCGCCCCTCGACGCCGAACGGGCTCCTCGGCATCGAGTAACCCACGGCCACCTCGGGGAGCGTCCGCGAGTCCGACGGGATCGTGCGGTCGAGCTTCAACGGCTTGAGGAGCCGCCGCGTGATCTCGTCGAAGAGCGGCTTCCCCGTCGCCTTCTCGAAGATCAGTCCGACGACGACGTAGTCCGTGTCCGAGTACGCCCAGCCCGTGCCGGTTGGGAAGAGGGGCTTCTTGTCGAACACGAACGCGAGCAGGTCTTCCGGCTTCCGCGGCGTATCCGGGTCCTTCTTGAGCGAGTCCGGAAACGCCTTCCCCTCGAAGTACTCGGGCAGACCGCTCGAATGGTTGAGGAGCGTGCGGACGGTGAGGTCCTTCGCGTTCGGCAGCCGGGCGAACCAGAGTTTCTTGCCAAGCCACTTCTCGGCCGAGTCGTCGAGGCCGAGTTTCCCCTCCTCGACCAGTTGCAGCACCGCGGCCGCGACGAACGTCTTGCCGATGCTCCCCGCGAGGAGGCGGTCGGACGGCTTCAGCGGCGTCTTCGCCTCGACGTCGGCGAGCCCCGCCGCGACGGCGATCGTGGTGCCGTCGGCCCGGGCGACGCCGATGGAGACGCCGGGAAACGACCCGGTCGCGAGCATCAGGTCGGCATGGGCTTGGATTTTCTTCGTCAGCTCCGCCGGGCCGTCGGCCGCGAGAACTGATGGAGACGACACCGCCACAAACAGGAACAGAACGTGTTTCACGTATGCTCCCGTAGGGTGGGCCCGCGGCCCACCTCGTACCCGCCGCGACTACCGTGGCCCGCGGGGCCACCCTACCAATCCGCCTACTCGCGTTTGAACTTGTCCACGGCCCCGGCGAGCTTGTAGAGCTCCGCCGTCCGGTCGAACGCCTTGTCCTTCGCGTTCTTGCCGACGAGGGTCAACTTCACGTCCGGGGCGAGGAGGCCGAGGGCCTCGGGGATGTCGAGGACGCGGTTGACGCCGAGGAGGTGCGGGCCGTCGCGGTGGGAGGTGGGCGGGTCGATAATTACGATTTCTGCGATTTGTCCGGGAAACAATAATACGGCGTACGCCGCGATTGCCCCGGCGTTCCCACGGCCACCGGCCCGACTCTGTTTCTTGATCGGCTTTTCTTGGCAACAAATCGCCGCCGCATCCAGCACCCGGCCCTCGTCGACAGTTCGACCGAGCAAAGCAAGAGACCGCTCGACCGTGTTCGGCGGGTTCTTTCGCGTCCATTGTTCTTCGGCCACGCCGCGAGTGAACCAAAATGCGGTGGACGATCCGGGGAAAAGCTTTTGCCAATGTCCGTATTCCTTTGATGTGTCCTCACCAGCATTCAGGATAATATACTCATAACCATTTTGATTTGGTACCGCCCACGATAACTGGTTCTGTCGGAAAAAAGCACCGGACTCGGAAAACCATTGATGTATTCCGTTTTCCATACTTGGGCGTTCTTGAACACGTAAGTCCGGCGTATCCTTAGGCAACAACCGAAAACTCATTTCCCGCAACCGCTTCACCATCCCCGCCTTCCACGCCGCAAAATCCTCTGGCTTTCCCGGCAACTTCACCACCGCCTTCGGCACGAACGTCTCGTCCACCTTGCCGTTGATCGCGTCCGCCGGCACATCCGCGTCCGTGGGGAACACCCGCAAGTCCTTCCCGTCAATCTTCGGGAAGTCGGCGTCTTTCACCGCCCCCGCGTCGCCCTTCAGGTGCTTGTTGAGGAACGAGAAGATCGCAATGCGCAAGTCGGGCCGATAGTCGTGGCCGCCTTTCGATACATAGTCGTCGACATTCCCCTTTGCCCCGAGCATGTCATAACATGTTCTCAACCGAGCAATGATTCGCCGGTTGCCGTCCATCGGGAACCCGGCATCGTTGTCACTGTTCGCAAACAATAAGGGCTTCGGGGCATGTAATGCCAAACTCGTCGTCCACTCCCAGCGGTACGTGTTGTAGAAGAACATGCAGTCGCAATGGCCATTGATGACCTTGTTCGACACGTAGCTTTCGAGGTCGCTCATACCACTGACTGGGACGGCGACCTTCACCCGGTCGTCGGCCGCGGCGACCCAGCACGTCGTCGCCCCGCCGCCGGAGATGCCGGTGACGCCAATCTTCTCCGGGTCGACGTCGGGGCGAGAGATCAAATAGTCGATACCGCGGACGCCATTCCAGCACTCGACCCCGGCCGGCGTGTACCCGCGGCTGTGCCACCACCACCGGCCCTCGCGGTAGGTGCCGTGGTGAATTCCCGGGATTTCGCCGAGTTGCAACGTGTCGACGACGAGGCAGACGTACCCGTTCGACGCGAACCAGAGGCCGTGGTCCTGAAAGGCGGTCTTGTTGCCGTCGCGGCCTTTGCCCGTGTGGCCGCAGACGTAGAGGATGGCCGGGTATCTCTTACCGGTCTCCTTCGGACGGTAGAGGTTCGCCGTGACGTAGAGGCCGGGCTTCGACTGGTAGTGCAGTTTCTCGATCACGACGCCGGACCGTTCGATCGTGCCGGTTACGGTCGCCTTGAGGTTGGTCTTCTCGGGCATGGGCCAGAGGCCCATCATGTCGAGGAACTCCCGTTTCAACCGGGGGCGCTTCGTTTCCCACTCGGCCTTCGACTTGGCCCCGTCCATGAACTTGTCGGAGAGTTTTTTCGTCTCGGCGACGAGATAGGCGTGGATCGCCTCGTCCGCCTTGGCGGTGTCGGCAGGCGGCTGGCCGGGCGTCATTGAAAGGAAGAGCAGGGGGAGCACGGCGGACCCTCCGGAGTTCAACCGGAGATTGTCCGCCGCAACGGGTCGAAATGCAATGCGTTAGAAGTAGTAGTACTCGCCCGGCGGCGGGGCACTCGACGCCGAGTCGTACGTGTATCCGCCGTTCGGGCTCGGCGACCCGGAATCGGGTTTGGAGCCGGTCTTGGTCGCGTACGGGCCGACGTCTTCGCTCAATCGGAGGAAGAACAGGTCGTACTGCACGGTCGAGGTCGAAGTGCCGCGGTAGACGTAGCGGACGGTGTAGGTCCCGGCGGCGAGGTAGAGGGTCGTCGTCCCGGCGGCTTGGTTCGATATGGCGTCGATCGTGCGGACGACCCGGCCGGAAGCGTCCAGCACCTGCATCGTCACGCCGTCGCCGGTCGCGCCCCCGGTGGCGGCGAGGGCGAACGCGAACACCCCGGGGTCCGTCACCACCAGATTGCCGGTCGCCCCCGCGGTCGACCGGACGGTGCCCGAACCGAGGCCGTCGTAGTTGGTGCGGTGGCCCTGGTTGAAGTCGGCGCCGAGGAAGTACCCGCCGGTCGCCGCCGAGCCGCTCGGGTTGCGGGCCGCCACCTGAACGTAGTACGTCGCCCCCGCGGTCACGTTGTCGACTTCGACACTGTACAAGCCGCCCTCGTTCGCCAACAATCGGTATGCGACCGGATTCCCGCCGGCGTCGAACACCCTCACCCGCGGGGCGAGCGGGGCCGCGTCGGTCCCCCACACCATCACGTTCAGGTCGACCGGCGCCGTCCCGGGCGGGGCCTTGATCTTGTAGTCGTCGGTGTCGGTCCGGTCTTCGATGACGCCGCGGTACGTGGCGTCGAACCGGGCGTCCCCCTTCGGCGCCGCCGTCAGGTCGGTCGCGGCCGACAGGGTGTCGTTCAGGTGCCCGTCGGCGACCGGGGCGAGCAGGGCGTTCAACAACGGGATCGGCGTCGTCAGGTTGATCGTGTCGACCGTCAGGTGGTACGACCCGATGCCGAACACGTCGTCGGTCAGGCCCTCGACTTTGACCGTGTACGTACCGCCGAACGTGGCATTGGGGAATTTCAGTGTGACGTCGTTGTTCAACGGGTCGCTGCTCGCGCCCTGGGCGACGACCTGACCGGCCGCGTTGTAGACCGTGATCCGAGGGGTGACGAGGCTCAGGCCGTCGGCCTGGAACCGGACGGTGACGCTCGTCAGGCCGAGGGTGGGCAGAGTGGAGAACTTGAAATCGTCGACGTCGGCGACGGTCGTCAGGTCGCCGTCGGCGACCACGCGGCCGAAGAGGCCGGTCGCCTGCATCGCCGTCGCCCGGGCCGGCGTATCATTGCCGACGGCCCCTTCGTTCGCGTCGGGCGTTCGGGCCCCGTACAACGCCCGAATGGCCGCGACGTCCGCGGCCGAGAGGCCGGTCCGGTACGCGTACCCTTCGTTCATGACCGACCCGGCGACGGTCGAGTGGTCCAACCCCAACGAGTGTCCGGCTTCGTGGACCGCCACCGAGTAGATGTCGTAGGCCGACGCCGACGACCCGACCCGGAACGGCTCGGTCGAGTTGAAAAACAGGTCCCCGGCGTACGTCGTCCCGGTCCAACTGAACGGGCTGGCGCTCGCCAGCACGTCGTCGGTCAGCGGGGCGGCGGCGACCCGCACGTCGCCGAACCGGTAGTCCCCCTGGACCGCGCCGGTGGTGCCCAGCGGCTGCCCGCCGTCATTCACGACGCCGATGTTGATGTTGGCGACGGCCGCCCAGGACTGGAACGCCCGCAAGACTTCCCGCTGCCAGTTCGATCCGGCGGCGGCCATCGTCTGCCCGAGCCGGTCCGCCCCGCGGGGCGTCGCCGTCCCGTCCGCCGGAAAGCTGAGGGTGAGGTGGCCGGGGTCCGCCCACGGGACGCCGAATCCGGTCGGCACGTCGCGGGCCTCGAGCGTGTCGAACCCGAAGAGGCGGCGGCGGTGCGGCATGGTCGACTCGCGGAGGGCGATTCGGCGGTCGTGTGATATATACACGCCCGCAAAGGTCACAATGTGGAAAATAGAGACGTTGATATCAATTTCGGCGATTCCGCCGGCACCGTATCTTCGCCGACCTGAGAATTGAGGCGACCCGGGAACGGTTCCTTTCCCAATGAAAATCGGGTCAATCGGTCGGGAATCGGACCGCCCGAATGTCGGCGGTTTGCCGCGCGGCATTGCGACCCAAGGCCGAAACTCCGACATTTTCCGGTGCATTATTATTGATCCCACACCCACACCGACAAAAGGGTGTGTCATATTGATAGAACCGTCCGCCCGACCTCATTCGTCCCCATGACCGCACCCATCCCGTCCGCCGGGTCGTACGCCACCGCCCGGACCGACGTCGGCCCAGTCGGGGGCGACGCGTCGGTCGTCTCGATCGAGACGTCGGACCTGCGATCGGGGGACTTGGGGTCGACGCCCGGGCCGTTCCCCGCGGCGGGGGGTACGTTCGCGGGGTTCCACCTGGTCGAGGAGTTGGGTCGCGGGGCGTTCGGTCGGGTGTTCCTGGCACACCAGGGGGAACTGAGCGGCCGGCCGGTGGCGGTGAAGATCGCCCGGGACATCTTCGGCGAGTCGCAGAAGCTGGCCCAGCTCCAGCACGCGAACATCGTCCCGATCTACTCGTACCACCGGTCGGGGCCGTGGCAGGCGGTGTGCATGCCGTACCTCGGCCGGACGACCCTGGCCGGCGTCCTCGCCATTTTGAGTGACCGGAATTACCTGCCGCAGTCGGGGCGGGAGTTGAAAAGTACCCTCGCCCGGCAAGGGTCGGTGACGGTGCCGGAGGACGCCGGGTCGGACCCGGCGGTGGCGTCGGCGGGCGCCGGGCCCGCGCCCGCCGCGACGGCGGGGTGGGACCGGCTGGACGACCTGTCGTACGCCGACGGCGCCTTGTGGCTCGCCGGCCAACTGGCCGACGGCCTCGCCCACGCCCACCGCCGCGGCATCCTCCACTGCGACCTCAAGCCGGCCAACGTCCTCCTGACCGACGACGGCCGGGCCATGCTCCTCGACTTCAACCTGGCCGAGGACGTCAAGACCCGGGCCGCCACCGACCGGGCGGCGGTCGGCGGCACCCTGCCGTACATGGCCCCGGAACAACTCCGCCTGATCGTCGACCGCACCGGCCGGCTCGACGACCGGGCCGACGTGTTCGCCCTCGGCGTCGTCCTGTACGAACTCCTGACCGGCCGGCACCCGTTCCCCCGCCGGCCGGGCCCGTTCCGGGAGGTCGCCAAGGTCATGCTCGCCGACCGGCTCGGCCCGCCACCCGACCCGCGGGCGATCAACCCGGCGATCCCCCCCGCGGCGGCCGCGATCGTCCGCCGGTGCCTCGCCCCGAACCGGGACGACCGCTACCGCCTCGCGGAGCACGTCCGCGAGGACATCGACCGCCACCTGTCGGACCGGCCGCTGAAGTACGCCCCCAACCCGTCCGTCCGGGAACGGCTCGTCAAGTGGACCCGCCGGCACCCGCGGCTGAGCTCGGCCGGGTCGGTCGCGACCCTCGCCGCGACCGTCCTGGTCGGGACGGTCGTCGCTTGGTCGGCCGCGGCGGACCGGGCCAAAACCCTCGACGCCCGGGCCCGGTTTGCCGACCACCGGACCCGGTTCGCCGCCGCCCAGTTGTTCCTCGACGACCGCAACCAGTCGCGGGGTCACCTCGGGGAAGGGCGGCAGAAACTCGACGACCTTCTCGCCCACTACGGCGTCGGTGCGGACGAGGCCTGGCGGACCGCGGACGCGGTGCGGCGGCTGTCCGCCGCGGACCGGGAGCAACTCCAGGCCGACGTCGGCGAGACCTACTTCCGGCTCGCGGAACTCGGCTACCTGGAAGCCCGGGGGTTGCCCGACGGCGAGGAACGCACGACGTGGCTCGCCCGGGCCGACGCCTGGCACGAGATGGCGGCGCGGGTCGGCGGGGACCGGATCCCGGTCGCGTTGACAGTCCAGCGGGCGGCGCTCGACGCAGCCCGGGAGCGGAAACCGGCCCGGGTGCCGGACGCCGCCGCCGCCGCCACGGCTCGGGACCTCGCCCTCGTCGGCGGTCAACTCGCCAAGGCCGGTCGGCACCGCGACGCCCTCGTCCCGCTCCAGCGGGCGACCCTCCTCGACCCGACCGACTTCTCCGCGTGGTTCGTCCGCGGTACCACGCACCTCGCCCTCGAACAGAATGAACTCGCCGCCATGTGCTTCGGCGCCGGCCTCGCCCTGCGGCCCGACTTCGCTCCGGCGTGGCGGAACCGCGGCCTGGCGCTGAGCCGGCTCCGGTTCTTCGACCGGGCCGTGGACGACTTCGACCGGGCGGTCGCCCTCGCCCCCGACCGGGCCGAAACGTACCTGCAACGGGCCGCGGCCAAGGACAAACAGGGGAACCCGGCCGGGGCCGAGGCCGACTACTCGGTCGCCCTCGCGCTCGGCTCGGCCCCGGTCCGCGCGTACTTCCTGCGGGCCGACGTCCGGGACCGGCGGGGCGACCCGGTCGGGGCCCGGGCCGACCGCGACGAAGGGCTGCGGCACGTGCCGGGCGACGAATTAAGCTGGGTCGCCCGGGCCGAGGTTCAGGTGGAGACGGACCCGACCGCCGCCCTGTCCGACGTCGAACAGGCGTTGGAAATCAATCCGCTGTCGTTGCCCGGCCTTCAGATGAAGGCCCACATCCTCGCCGAGCGACTGCACCGCGATGCCGACGCCGTGAAGGTGCTCGACCGGGCGGTCGAATTGTTCCCCGACGCCGTCGAAGTCCGGGCCGGCCGTGGCGTGCTGCACGCCCGCTCCGGGGACCGGGCCGCCGCCCACCGCGACGCGAAGGACGCACTGCTCCTCGACGGGAACGCACCCAACCTCTACCAGGTCGGGTGCATCTACGCCCTCACCGCGAAGTCGAACCCCGCGGACAAGGCGGACGCCTTCCGACACCTCTGGGCGGGGCTCAAGACGGGGTTCGGACTCGACCTGGTCGATGCCGACGCCGACCTCGACGGCGTGAGGTCCGACCCGGAATTTTTGCGGCTGGTCGAACGGGCGAAGGCGTTACGCGCGGCCAGAGGTCGATAAAATCGTGGAATCGCCTTGCGATCGGAGGAATTCGCGTCCGGGTTCTTCGATTTCATTCCCGGGTGCGGAACGTGCAGTAATCTTGCGACGAATCGCCCGCCCCCCCGTCAGGGAGCGGTTTCCGTGACCTACGTCCTTTGTCCCGGCTGCAACATCCCGATGCGCGGGAGCGTCACCTCGGACACCGGCGTCCGGTGCCCGAAGTGCCGGGGGACCGGCCTCACCGGGCAGAAGTCCTCGGTCCTCACCAAGACGCCGTTCGTCGTCGACCTGTCGACCCGGACGCCACCGCCGTCGGCCCGGGAGACCGAGCCGTTCTCGTCCGTAATGATGATGCGGGATCGGCCGGCCCCGGCGACCGGTCTGCCCCAAGCCGCCCGGTCGACCCGGCGTCCGGCCGTCGTTCGCGCGGTCGCGTGGGTCGGGTTTCTCCTCGTCCTGGCCGTCCAGGCGTACGACGCGGCCGTCTCTCCCGGCGACGTCTCGATCACCGTCGTCCGCCTGTTCCGCGTCGCCGTCGGGTTCGCCGCCGCCCGGGCGGTGGACGCCCTGACCCGGTGTTTCTCGGTCCGGGGCGACTGACTCACGCCGCCCGCTCGACCCGGTCGGCGACGGCCCGGTCTTTGCGGATGTCCACCCGCAGCCGCTGGTACAGGCTCATATACACGTTCGCCGCCCAGACGAGGGCGGCGTACCCGACGAGGTAACCCCGCCAGTCGTCGAACGCCATCTGGAACTGAAACACGAATTGCAGGCCGAGCGCGACCCAGTGGGAGAAGCAGTACTCGCACGTGAACAGGTAAAAAACTTTCCGGACCGCCAGCGTCCGCCCTGTCCGGGCACACGCCGAACAGTAGTCCCGGAGTTCGCGGAACACCTCTTCCTTCGTCACGGTCCACGAAATCCATGCGACCGGGACGGCGAGGATCACGAGGCGTACGATCTGGGAGGTGTCGTCCACGGACGACGGTGAGCAGGTTGCGTGCCGCGGACGGGACCCGTCATTTCACCACGAGGTTCGCTTTCCGCCCCGCGACGCCGACGGTCGCGATGGTCCCGGCGTTGAACTCGAGGAAGTCCGCCTCGATCCCGTCCGAGAAGATGACGCCGTTTTCGGGCGACATCGATTCGATCTCGATCGTCGCCCCCGTCGCGACAGTCCCACACACGAGGCCGGCCTGCGTGGTCCGGCTGACGAACGGCTCGCGGACGGCCCAGACCAGCCGCGGGTCTTCCCAGGCCAACTGCGGTCGAACGACCGCCGCGGCCCGGGGGCCCGTCCCGGCGAGGAGCCCGGCCGCCATGTTGTAGACCGACGACATCCAGCCGGTGGACCCGGCCCCGGTCGCGATCAGAACGCCGCTCGACGACTGCGACTCGGTCGTTCCGCCGACCCGTAACTGGTACCGGGCCGAGACGTGGGTCCGGACGCCGACGAACAGGTCGTTGAACGCCAGCATCCGCTGCCCGTCCTGGAGGGTCACCTCGGCGAGGGTCACCGGCCGGACCCGGGCCGTCTTCGCCAGGACGGCCTTCACCGCGGCCCGGGCCTCGGCGACACGGAACGGGAGGAGGACGCCGTCGAATTGCCCGGGGTCGGGGTTCACGCCGACGATCGGCACGGCCCCGACGTACTTCGCGGTGTTCGCGACGAGGCCGTCCTGCCCGAGGACGACGACGACGGTGCTGAGCCCGAAGTCGTACGTCGGCATGAGCGACCGGTCGATCGTCTGGACGGGGAGGCCGAGGTCGAGGTCGCGGACGAGGGACGTGACGGCGGCGTGATACGTTTGGTCTTCGTCCGCGAGGTCGTCGAATTCCGCGTCGTCTTCTCTTTGGACCCGCGCCGCCAGCATGAAATCCCCAGCCTGCATGGCCCGGGCGGCCTTCTTCGCCTTGAACTGGTACAGCGCCTGGCCGCGGGTGGCCCACCGCTTGAGCACCCCCGCCAGCCGGGTCGGCCGGGTGACCACCGTGATCCGCTCGGTCGGCCGGTACACGCGACACCTTTACCCGCGGGACGGAGGATTCTTCCCCTTCGGCTCGTGCGACTCCCTCGGCAACAACGACTGCAACAAATCGGGCGTAATGTTCAACTGCCCGATCTTCTCCGCGTTTTGGGCGAGGTGGTCGAACGCGGACGAGACGAGCGTCCCGGCCGACGCGTTCCCCTGCATCGCCAGGAGGATTCGCCAGTCGACGTCCCGCACCGGACCGAGCACCGCGGCGAGGGCGGCCCCGCGGGCCTCGGCCTCCTTCCGCTCGTTCGCCACCCGCGACTCGACCAGCTGCGCCCGCTGCCCCTCGACGGCGATCTCCCCAGCCATCTTCGTCTCGCGGACGTGCCGCTCCTTCTCGGCGACGATGACCTCGGTCTTGAACTCGTTTTCCTTGATCGTCCGTTCGAGCTCCACGGCCGTGTTCCGCCGGGCGTAGATGGCCTCGTCCGCCTCCTTCAGCAACTGCTCCCGGGCCTCGGCCTGGAGGGCCTTGGCCATTTCGGGGTCGGCCTTGATCGACCCGACGGCCACGTCGACGATTTCGACGCCGAGTTGGGCGACCGTCTCGGACCGCTTCAGGGCCTCGCGGACGGCGTCGACGAGCGGGGCCGATGCGGTCAGGAGTTGCCGGAGTTTCTGCCCCTGGATGAACGCCCGGGCGGCGGTCTGGGTCGTCTGGATCAGCCGCTCGCCGAGTTTGGACGGGTCGTCGCTCCGGTACCGGCCGGAGTAGTCGACGGAATAGTCGAGCAGGCCGGCCAACTTCTCCGGATCGACGACGCGGTACGTGAGCGTCCCCTGCACGGTCGCGTCCTGGAAGTCGGCCGTCACTTCCGTGAAAGCGAAGGGCACGTCGACGCTCGTCACCGGCACCTGCACCACCACCGACGTCGGGCCGAAGTAGAAGAACGACAGCCCCGTCCCCTTCCGGACGACCCGGCCGTTCTTGTACAGGAGGACGAACGTCGTCGCCGGCACCTTCAGGTAGCTGATCCCGAACATGGGCACCCTCCGCGGGACGCCGCCGTTATACCCGGGCCGGGGCCGGCGGGCCGAACCGACCGGGGTGATTCGTCGGGGAAAACGGGGCAGGGTGGGGGAGGTGTGCCGGTTGTGCGGACATGACAGACTCGCAACCTTGCCGAACATGTACTATGGTTGTCCGACGACAATTGAGGGCCCGGGCCGTGAAACCCCTGGCGAACATGTCCGAGTCGGAGCGGCAGGGCTTTTTCATTTGGCTCACGCGGAAGGTCACGAAACTCCTCCGCATCGGTCCGACCGACCGGACGCGGTACGTCCTGGTGATCGCCGGCGACGACGGGCCGCCGAATTGCATCGGCAACGGGGACCGGGCGGCGCTGGCCCGTCTCCTCCGCGAGGCGGCCGATTTGATCGACGCGGCCAACCGGGTGTCGCTTTCCGGCATTCTCCGCGTGCCGCCCCAGCCGTGGCCGGCCCCGGACCCCGAGAGCCGCATCGGCCGGGCCATGAAGGGCCTTTACCCCGATTGACCCGAGGGTGCCTGCTCACTTTCGAACGGAATATCGGCTAGAACGGGTCGGCGACAACTCGTCACGGGACCGGCTCAAAAAAACTCATCGCACGACGCCCTCACCTCCCGCATGATAACCGTCGGACCCCGCCACGGTTTTCCCGGAGGGCACATGTCCGCCACGTCCAGATCGTCGCTCGTGCTGATCGTCCTCGCGGCGGTAGTCCGGCCCGGACGGGCCGACGACCTCCCGCCCGGTTGGACCGCCCGCTCGCCGCGGGACGAGATTCGGCCGGCGTTCGCGTACGACCCGGCCGGCGGGCCGACGCGGGCGGGCGCGTTCGTCATCACCCACGATCAACGGGCGGGGCTGCAAGGGTGGGTGGAGAAAGAGTTCCCCGTCACGGGCGGGGAGTGGGTGCGGTTTCGAGTCGTTCGTCGCACACCTTTCCAGCACAGTGGGATCCGAAGCTTGGAATTCACGTGACTTGAAGTCGCG
>JADMIO010888911.1_pt1 | contig 30654 bp, 26 predicted proteins | sample 8958161 | NCBI WGS metagenome assembly JADMIO01 (sample SAMN16585339, study PRJNA669376) | soil metagenome | isolation source: Crop rotation soil | place: USA: Cullars Rotation, Alabama | collected 2011 | reverse complement strand
TCTCTCTCTCTCTCTCTCTCTCTCTCTCTCTCTCTCTCTCTCTCTCTCTCTCTCTTGATTATCGGCGTGTTTGGGGGTATTTGTGTTTGGTATTTCCTGAGAATGCAAGAGACGAGACCAAATGAAGAGAAGAGAGAAGTGAATGCAAGTAAAGGGAATGAAATCACGAAACTAACTCGAATATATGAAAGGTCAATAACTTGAATGGCATGCTATAGTATAGTGTTATTCCATGGTGGCTTGCATGGTACATTCCAAACAGTTCACCATTCACCTCTTCAGTTACCACATTGTGATAACAAACGATACCAAACGATTGCATCCATGCCAACACACTGTGTGATACAAGAAAGAAAGACAAGACAAGATGTGGCAAAGCAATTCAACTCAAGTGATGCTATTAGAGAGAGAGAGAGAGAGAGAGAGGCAAACTAATTTATGAGAAGAAAATTCTTCTTCTCCTAAAATGCTAATCACGGATACTTTAAATTGTGATTTGTAATTTTTCTCACTCTTTTCTTCTGGGCACACTATTTTTCTCTCTCTCTCTCTTTCTTTCTTTCTCTCTTGTATATTTATCTTCCTCTTTAATTCACTTGTATCACTCACTAACTGATATACTACGTGCACTCTTCCCTCTCCTCTTTGTCTCTCGTAAGACTTGTCCGTCTTGTCTTTCGCGATAGAAATTTTCCATTAAGTTTGCCCTCAATCTCAGCTTCCTTCTCTTGAAGGCAAAAGAGTCTCTTGACTTCAATTATTGCTATCGAACTTGATTCTTGGTAAAGCAATTTCTGGCGTTGGAAGTGGTGAGAAGTGAGCAAAGCAAAGAGTACATACATGTACTAGTAAGTAGTGGGAAAGAATTCAAGCAATGAAATCTAACCCTTTTTTGAAACGGATTTCTAGTAATTGAGTGATAGAATGTGTTTGAATTGCGGCTTGAATGCAGGAGTGCTTGCAATATTATTTTTATTATCGAGCATTTGCTGCTCTCTTAAGATCAAGCACAAGATCCGTTTCTCACATAATACAATGTTAGCTGTGTGTTCGCTTAGTTTTTACTCAATTAGAGCCAACATAAACTTAGCATTAACATTACATTAACAACTACTTTGCTAACTTGTTGTTACATTACATAACACATCACATACCATGCATTGCATTGCATGTGTGATTGCGATTGCGATTGCACTTGCATTTGCATTCGCCATTGCTTTGCAGCAAACTAAATTGTTGTTCTCAATGATGCTTGCATTTCTTCATGTTCAACAATATGATTCTACACTTAACTCGATTCAATATTCTTGTTTTACTACCTCCTTTTATGAATCATGCATTGATAAGAAGAAGAGATGAATTCATTTGTGTGTGTGAGTTGTTGTTGTGATTACTATATATGTACATAACATGTTTATGATTCATTCATTCTTTCTATCTTTCTTTCATTCATCTTTCTTTTTCATACTCGTTAAGAAAGAGGGAGAAAGTTAGAGTAGGAGAGAAGGAGAGAGAGAGAGAAGGAGAGAAAGGGAGAGAGAAGGAGATTCATTATTAATTCTCTCGTAGTATCGTGAATTTCCACTTAACTATTTCACTAGCTAGTATTACTCTTTTCGTTTCTCTTTCCCCTTTATAACTCTTATATTACTTCATTTCACATCCTTTTTCACATCTTTTTCTTTATTTCTTTCTTTCTTTCATTCTCTCTCTTTCTCTCTTCTCATGAAGAAATTTAACATAACTGACTATCCTTCTTCTTCTGTACTTCTTTTGATTGCTTCATTATTTCCGGTGATCATCATATTCAAATCATAAAATCTGAAGCGAAAAGAAATAGCCTTTTAGCTGGAAAAAAAGAGCTAATTTAGCTGAAAGCCATGATTGTGGTTAAAATGGCAAGAAAGGAGAAAGAGGAAAGGAAATGGTAAAGAAGAAACCTTGAACCAGTACATTTACTACATTACAACTGGAATACATATAAGTGGCTAACGTACAGCTAATACTAATGTATATAATTTAGTTTTCTCATTTTAATTTCTCATCAATTACCTGTTTAGTTGCAGAAGAGAATGCAAAGCATTCATTCGGCATAAAAAAGAAGCACAACTGCAACGTTTCAATGTTTCAGAGAAAGAGAGGAAGAAAGAACGATTAGAGAGAAAGAAAAGGAAAGGAGGAGAGGAAAGGAAAGGAAAGGAAAGAGAGAGAGAGAGAGAGAGATGAGTGAGGATCTGTCTTTATTAATCTAAATAAAAATCAAATCAAAGTGTCATTATTATTACAGATCGCTCTCATCAATTAACCGTCTCCTAGCTGATCATTGCTAACATTCATTCAAGTCAATTTGGAATCGATTATGTTGCTTTTTCTGCCAATTTTTCTGTCAAAATTGTAAATCAAATTGAAAATGACAATACAAATGATTTTTGAAAATGAAAATACACATTTTAGTTGATACAAAATGAGTTTTCTTATTTTATTTTCATTAAAATTAGATTTGTTTTCTTATGTTGCAACAAACAATTGTTTGAAAGATGCGAAAGTAAGTTTACAATACAAGTAGCAATTATAACGCATCAAATAATTAGATATTAGAATGCAATGCCCAGTCATCGCTTATGCTGGCTTTGTCATCATGATTATCTTACATCATTAGTCTTACGCCGTTTGACAGACAGTGTGTATTAGACAGTATTAGTTGCAGACAGAGTGTTGTTGTGAGTGTTGTTTGTTCTCCTCTGATCGGGTAGGGTCTGGTCTGACCTGGTCGTGATGAAAACTGTGCAGTATAATAGGATCACTTCATAGTTGTACTCCATAAGATGCCTGGATTCTAACGCAAGCCAGAGCACCTGATGAAGTACAAACAACAGGTGACCTTTCCTTGCTACCAAGGTGAAGTCCATTCAATTCACTTATTTTGCTTTCCTTCTTCAATAATTGATGTGATTTCAATTGTTAATAAGGAGAATATAATAGGGGAGTAAAGGAAAAATAGGAAAGTAAAAATCTCAATGAACGTTTAAATTAAATAATGCATAAATATACGACCATCCTGATGTGGCTACAAACAACTTTAAAAAGACCATCTTTAAAATACTCTTTGGAGTAATAATTATTTAAAGTAAAGTAAGAAGAAAAAAAGACAAAAGCGAATGAGCAGAGTAAATGTTGGAAATAATGTCATGAAAAAGCAAAAAATAACAAACAATGTGTATAATTAACCTCCAACATCTAAAGATTAGAAGCCAAGCTAACAACTAACTAAAATATAACTGATTTTAAATCAGATATGATGTGATGTGTCATAATATGATGAGAAACAGATTCATCTTTCTCACTCACTCACTCACTCACTCATTCACTTTCTCTTTCCTTCCCATTTCTATTCTTTCCCTCTGCCTCTCTCAACCTACACAACACACACCACTTTCCCTTCATTCTTTTCTCTTTTCTAAATTTCAAACCACGGATAAGACAGACAAAAAAGAGATTAAAACAAGAGATAATTGATTTTAATTAAACAAAAACAATTAATCACATTAATTACCGTAGTAGCTGGTTGTTCACATCACATAAGACACGGAGAGAGAGAGAGAGAGGGAGAGAGAGAGAGAGAGAGAGAGATAGACAGACGCATCAATCCATCTCCACGTTGATGTTGTGTTGATGAACATCTCTTGACTGTAAACGCAGGTTCACTCAGTTCTTCTTCAAATTCTTGAGCTTCAGCGTCAGAGTAAATCTTACGAAAGTAACAAATGCAAAGCTAAAGTTAAATATAAAGTAAGGATAGAGAGATCTAAACTTGCTCAATAAAGAGAGAGAGAAAAAAAGAGAGAAAGAGAGAAAGAGAGGAGAGGAGAGAGGAGAGCTATTAACATTCACATTCACGTTGATGACGCTAGTAAATGATTCATTCAAAAAATAATTTACTTTAGTAAAAGTCAGTGAAAGACGGAATGGAAAGAAATAAAGAAAGTGAAGCAAGCAAGATTTCGTTAGTTCGTTAGTACTTTTGCACTCACAAAGCAAGACAAGACAAGACAGTCTCTCACAAACAAAGAATGAATTGAAAAGAGAATGCATTGAGAGAGAAAGAGAGAAGACAAGTGACAAGCCAGACTTTTAATAGCAAGTCATTATAATGACATATCACATCAATAGAGAGCGAAAGAGATTTCTCTCACTGCTAACTAATTCTCTATCAAAACGCAAGAAAAAGAAAAAGTTGTTATATAAAGAAGTTTAAGATAAAAGATGTTTAAGTTGAACTCAAACTAGCCTCGAAGAGGATGAATAACTAAGTGAAGAGAAGAAGAAGAAGAAGACCGCGTAGAAGAAGAGCGATTCGTGAAGTAGTAGTAGATGGAGAAAGAGTGGTTGGATTTGCTCAAATGTACTCCGCGCGCTACTTCGTGTACCTGACTTTTAGAATGATCTCATCTTAGTTACAAGCACCTGATGCAGCACGTGGGTGCAATGAGCAGAGTAATTAGATGGAGAAGAGAAGACAAGACAAGAGTGGAACAGATGCAATCGAATCAAGAGAAGAGAAGAACTAGAAGAGAAAAAGAGAAAAAGAATAACATGTTAGAGATAGATGAATAGATGGTTAGATTGTTAGATGGAAAGATGGAAAGATAGCAATAAGATAAAAAGCAATTGCATAAGATGAAGCACTAGATGTTAGTTAAAGCAGACACAAGTCAAATTGCGAAATGAAATGAGAGTTAAAAGTGGTTTAACAGTCAGTGATTTACAGGAGGCAAGAGAAAGCAAGGGAAGGAAAGGGAGAAAAGAAGAGAGACTTGACGGGTGCATAGAATTGACGCGAATCAGAATTAGAAATGAGTTGTTGGAGGAATGAATTGGAGTGACGTGAGCCATGAGAATGAGTGAGTGATAGAGAGGAATGTCAAACTATCTTGGAGTGGAACCAAGACCTCCAGTGAGAGAGAGAGAGAGAGAGAGAAAGAGCAAGTCGATCATATAAGAGACACAATAGAAATGATAGTAAAGTGATAGTGGAATATAAGAAGATACGAGAGAGAGAAAGAGAAAGAGAGAGAGAGAGAAAAAAAAGAGATTTGAGATGAGATGAGCGTCGCACGTACACAGTGATATGCAATACTGATAACAACTAAACAACTACCATTAAAGTGGCATAACACTGTCATTGTCAAAAAGAAAGCTGAATCAAATGAAATGAAATGGAATAGACTCAGAAATTGTAGCAAACAAGAGGAGACAAGCAAGACAAGGCAAAGAGTGAGAGTGAAAGACAAGCGCAACCACAGAAAATGCATCAACTCAATGAAAGGATCATCACATAAGATCATCACACATGAGTGGAGATGAGATGAGTTGAGTTATATTTGCTGTTGTTGGAAAGTAAAATTGGAATTATTATATCAATTGCAATAGCAATTGGAATTACACTCTCGAGGGATAAGAGAATGAATGAGATGATAAGGAAAGCGAGAGATAATTTCTTTTCTCGCATGAGCTTGTCACTGCTCGTTGATATAATGTAACGTTAATTGTCGTCATAATAATCGGCTAACAATTATTCACGTACGTATTAAGTGAAGAAGAAAACTATTATCATTACATTAACGTTAAGTTACATAATAATAATAATAATGGAAAGAAATCATAGCATAGCGTGGTAGCTACTTCTTCTTCTTCTGGTATGCAAGCAAGCAAGTGCAAAGAGTGCTCTCTATGCAAGAGCGAGTGTGAGAGGTAAAGTGAATATATTGCAATTTGCAATACCATCATCGGTTATCATCAGTTCCATCAGTTCAAATATTTCTCTCTCTCTCTCTCTCTCTCCGTCTCTCTTCTCTCCCGTTCTTCCCTTCTCCTTGCCATGCCATTGCAATGTACAATTCATTTCATTCCTACCATTCACTTCACTTGTGTATTTCTATTAATGTTTTTAATTCATAGCATAACTAATAGCTAGCACATTTCTCTTGCTCATTCGTTAGCTCTCGCTCGCGTTCTCTTATTGCCCATAGCTCATGTTGAGATGACATGACATGTCAACCAACCGTGAAAAAGCACACACGAAGAAGAGAAAAAATTATTTTTATGATGAAACCTAGCAGTCCTAGGATAGCTAATAACAAGAAGACTAAGTGGGGAAGACTAGAAGTCGCAAAGAAGATGCAAAGTGAAGTCAGTAAGTTAACAACAAAGAGGAAAGTAATGCGATGTTTGTGACAAGAATTATAGCAATGATTAAGATATTGCATGGCTATTACTATTATTATTATTATTGCTTCTACTTTGCAAAATTTTATTTTCATTGCTCCTTGGAATAGATAGAATATGATGGGAGAAATGAAGGAAAGCAGAACATAAGCGAAACACAAACCAAACGCAAATGCAATTCAAAATCAGACAAACAAAGTTGTGCTACTGATAAAGAAAGCATTTCTGATAAAACCATTTTCACATTATTGCCATTTCATTTCACGAAACCAGTGAGTGACTCTCTCTCTCTCTCTCTCTCTCTCTCTCTCACTGTGTTTGTTGTGTCTTATAATGTGAGCCAGTGAGTCTTAACTTCTTCTCTGATGATTTTCTGTTCTTCTTCTACTTGTGTGTGAGCTTAACATTAACATTAGCGAAAACGTTCATCGACGTAGGCAAAGTGACTGAGTGAGTGAATGATTCGTGAGAAAAGTTCTTCTCACATCACGTGCACACACTGAACACACACACACACATTCAGGTGAGGCAGATATTAAACGAAGAAAGAGAGAGGGACGGAGATAAAGGGGAATGAGACAAGGAATGGAAGGCAGGCATCATCATCATCATCATCACCATCATCATCATTATCAAATTATTTCGTTTCTTAAAATAAACTAAACTTAGCTCGACTCGAATAGACTCGAATAGACTCGACTGACTCGACCTAACTTACTCTTACTCTTTTTCTTGTTAGCTTGAATTACCTAACAAGAAAAAGATTGAGAGAGAGAGAGAGAGAGAGAAATGAAGGAAAAGAAATAAAAAGAATGGTAAAGTTAAAGGTAAGGTAAAGTCCATCAATGAACGTCAAGTGAAAAGGTATTAACACCACCAACGTAATAATAACGAGAAAAAGAAAAATGATTTTTGAGTTTCTTTTCTTCTCATTGAAAATGTAAAGTATGTTTAACAGAAACAACTATAATATATATTTAGCTTGAATTTGTGCTTTCGGAGAACACATAGACATGATATTATTATATGGAAATGATTATAATAATCATCATTGCAACGTCAAGAAAAGAGAAAAATTTACTTACAATACACGTAAATCACAGTCACGGATGCGGCAAAGTAGAGACAATTAATGCAATGCGAAGGTGAAGGTAAGACAAGATAAGACAAGCTAGTCAAACGAACATTTCGAAAAAATTTCTTCACTTCTTGTTCACTGGAAACGTTTAAAGATTACCCTTTTCTTGTTCTTGTTTTTCTTCTTCTCCATGAATGCTCACTCACTAACATTTCACATTGCTATCTTTTTCTTTTTCTTTCATTTCCTTTCACTAATTTCTCATGGAACTTTTGAAGTAACCTTTTTTGAAAGGAAAATTGAGCATGATAATTCAGTGAGATGAAGTTCACTGCAAACTACAGTTCCTGATGAGTGATATGATATGAAAATGATATGATGATACAGTACGTTTTAATAGCACACAGAATATGATTATCTCTCTGTCTGTGACATTATAATTTGCTCATTAGTGAAAAGAGCATTAATGATAACAGAAAGAAATAATTTGATGTGATGCGATGTGACAAGGGAGATGACATTCGCCTCGTCAGACATCTAGTTGTTTCTTGTTGCTCCATGTTTTGATTGACTTTCTCTCGCTGTCAAATCATTATCAAATAAGCAACAACATTTATGTAACGCCAGCTTGAGCATCAACAATCATCAACCTCAGCCATTTCAGTGATTACACAGCAGAAAGACGGGCAGACAGAGAGATAGACAGACCAAGAAGAGACACTTTTAGAAATGACACTTTCTGTGTCATTTCATGTTTATCTAGTATATGAAATTCTAGAAATTAGCACAGCAATGAAAGCAGTTTAAATTAAATGAAGCCAAACTTAATTTTAACTTAACTCAACTTATCCAACCAATCCAATAATAAACAAACCAAATAGAAAGGATAGTAAATGAAACGATAGCAAAGCAAAGCAAAGCAAGAGTAACACGAAATTTTTTTTCAAAAACTAAGTTTTTTTACTGTAAGCACAAGGCGAAGGCACAGGAAGAATATGATTGAAATGCATCAACATCACACTAATAATATCAGGCTCACGTCAAACACTGAAATGGCAAGATTTCAACTTGTCTCTCACTCTTTTTATCATGCATCTCTTGCTCTCTCTCTCTCTCTCTCTTTTCCTTCGCTCTCTTCCTCCCATCGTCATTCATCCACTCACTCACTCATTCATACATTCACTCACTCATTCATTCATCCACTCAGTCATTCATCAAATCTACAATTAATCATAAATCAACATCCGGTGATTGTGATTGTCACTAACACTAGCTGTTCTAACCATACAAGCTTCACCACCATCATCATCCTCAGACTGAGAGAGAGAGAGAGAGAGACCTGTTGTCTCACTCACACCTCTTTGATTGTAAATACAAATAACACAACAAATATAACTAAAGTCAATGCAAATAATAAAGTTATATTCACATTGCCAGCACAAATATTTCACATATTTTCCACTTGAATCTCTCTCTCTCTCTCTCTCTTTCTCTCGTTCAGTCTCGTTCTCTTTATATTTCTCTTTATTAAAGAGTCGATCAATTGAATTCAAACATCATTTATTTTGATTCAACCCATTCTATTCTCCTTCTATTCAGCTCATTCATTGTAATATGTAAATATCATATAATCACATATGCAATTGGCAATCCTTTGGACTGGATAGAAAAGGAAGGATAGAAAGAATTCTTTTTGGTTTCCTTTTTGTTCTCAATTCATCAATTCAGATAGCAAGCTAAGCTAATCGGCAATGCAATCAAAAATGATGATCCTGCTTGATATCCATAGTATGTTATGATATCGATATGATGGTGTATATTATATGTCACCTATCATATCATATCATTTATTACTATTTTCTAGCATTCATGACATGATATATACCATTATTAATGAATCATTTATCAATATCAATTAATGATTAATGAAAAAATCACTCACTCATATAAAGGTTGACAATATAAAGAGAAAGAAGAGAAAAATTGAACAAGCGAAGCAACGGCTTGGCTTGTCATGCAATCTAAAGGCATGCAAGGGTCTTGTCTCTCTCATTTCATTGCAAGCTAGACAGAGCACTGTAGTGAGTACTACCTTGTTAGTATTAATAGTAAAGTGTTGATGATGGTATGGAATGGGAATGGTAATATTAAAAGGCAATGACCTTTTCACTGTTTCTGTGCAAGAGAAGAGCAAAGTGAGAGAGAGAGAGTGAGTGAGAGAGAGAAAGAGAGAAAGAGAGAGAACTTTGGGAGCAAGAGAGCAAGTGGAAAGGCAGACTTGCTCACCACCAGAAACTCAGCCAGCAGAAAGAGTAGTTCTCTCTCTCTCTCTCTCTCTTTCTCGGAATCTTACCGAGAAAAGCAAATATTGAGCAGTGAAAGTGTAATGCGCAATGGTATTTCACCACTTGCATCACATCAAAATGATGATGATGGTGCACACACCATCTCATCACACACAACATCCAGATGAGAGAGAGAGAGGAAAGAAGATCATAAAAAATTGACTAGACGTCGGCCATCGATCCCTCGAAATCTTTTGCCGCTATCTTTCTGCAATGCATGTAGATTAAGCTGTGTTATGTTATGTTTAAGTAGTAAAGTAGTAAAGTAAAGCATAGAGACAGAGAATGGTATGCATTGCTGTTGGGTTAGTGCTGTTGGTTAGGTTAGGTTGGGTATTATGATTATTGGTTGCACTTGCATAGTGTTTCTTATCGAGCATGTTACGCTGGATGTGTTGGAATGGATGAAGTTGTATAACTGATGTTCTCTTTCAAGTTATATATTATTGTATGCTAAGTTATCTGTGCTGTCATGGAGTGAACAAATGAATGGATTGGATGCATTGCATTAGATTGGTCTGGTCTGGTTTGGTTAGGTATGCCTTAGTATGCCTTGGTATGCCTTTGTATGCCGACAAATTGCAACTCACAGACAGACCAGACAACTGTCATTACTATGGAGATGGACGTTCAATGTAAATTCCTTCTCATTTACATTGCTTCCTTTCAATTACAATTATATATAACATAATAAAGTATATCATTATATGATTTCATCTCTTCTTCTTTTTTATCTTTCATATCATGTTGCACTCATTTCTTTTTCTCCTTTCGAATCATCATTCTTTTCATTTCATCTTCTCATACTCTTCATCTTCTCTTGCTCCTTTTCTCTCAAATATGATGTCTCTTTTAATAATATTTCTCGTTCTGCTCACTTTCATTCTCTCTGTCTCACTTTCATCTTCACCTTTATCTTGATAGTTTCAAGTTGCTTAACATTTTCTTTCTTTTCTTACTTTACTTTCTTATCTCATCTTATTTCATCTTTACATTGAAGATAGCTCAAGTTAGCTTCTTCATTTTACTTGTTTCTTTCTTTCATTAGAATGATTCTATTTCTCATTGGATTGCATTGGAATGCAAGATATACCATATTGAAGATTCTCACCCATGCAGACACCACCAATTTACGAGCACATTAAAATTGGTGCGTGTTGATAATGTTGTAAGCAAATAGCATTGGAATGTAATGAATGAAATGAATTGGATAGTGAAAGTGAGAGTGAGATGATATTGGTTGGCCTCTTGGTGGTGCAATAACATAGATAGATAGACAGACAGACAGATAGACGCACACAGACAGAAATACAACTTGTATTATACAAGTGATGTTACCATACATTGCATGTATATTATCATTATGCCAGTGCAGCATGCACATGCATGCACTCTGCAAGGAGAGCAATGAAGGCAATGAATTTATCGTCTGGCTTGGTTTGGAGAATGAAAAAGCCAGCGCAAAAAGAAAGACATAGCAGCTGGGGCACGGATAAGAGCGTAATGAGTGCTATCATCAAGCAGATGTCATGCTACTCTAGTGCTGCTTTAATACTATTTAAACATAGAATCATACAAATGAAAATGCTCACTTCATCTTGCTGTGGAGTTGGTGGTGGTGGAAGTGCTAGTGGTGTTGCTGTCATGCCTTGACTTGCCTTGCCATTCAATGTTCCAAATCTACTTGCATCAACGATGCCTTGCTGCCAATATGCCATTGATATGGATCATGTGTTGAACAACAACTGTGTAAAGAAAGAAAGAGAGAGAGAGAGAGAGAAAAAGAGGAGTGAGTGAGTGATGTCCAGTGGTTTGTATTAGCTTGTGTTAACAATTTTAACATTCAAAACGTTTGCTCTTTCACTTTTCCGACCAATTAAATGATTGGTTGTGAGCCATTAAAAGGCCAGCAAGAAAGTCAATTGATTGAATTGCTTTAAAGGACTAAGTTTAAATCTATTTTATGGCTAATAGGAAAGTCGCAACAACAACAACAACTATAGCACACACACAATACGATTTATTGTTTTTACTCTCTTGGACTCTTTCTTTATCTCTTGCTTTCTTTTTCTTCTCCTCCAACCAATTTTGCGATTTAATTTAATCCGATCTCACGTTATCTAAGTTCTTTCTTCTACTTCTCTGCTATCTTTTCTCTCTCTCTCTCTCTCTCTCTCTCTCTCTCTCTCTTCTGCTATTTTGAATTATTCATTGAATTAATTTGGTCGCCTATTATTATTATTATCATTTCCTGTGCCATTTGGATTTGCAGTGATGTGTGCTAAGTGTAGCGTATCCTGCATTTCACTCGCTATTGAAACACACAGGAGGGCTGACTAGGTAAGAAACAAACCACGAACCAAACCAAACCATCAAACTACTAAATCAATAATGGATTTAAGGGCATTTAAAAAAGCATTGAACGCAAAAAGTGAACAGAAGAAGTCGAAGGAAAAGAGCATTTCTTAAACAAATACCACACACAAACACATCAAAAGATGAAAGAAGTGACTTCTTTAAGAAGTCGAAGAATGGAATAGAATGGAATGGATTGAAAATAGAATAAGAGAAGAGCAGGGAATTGAAAGAAAAGGAAAAGGAAAGAAAATAATCAATATAAGATAAGAATAAAGAAAAGACAAAGAAGGAGCAGAGCATATTGTCTGACTGTCTGTTGTGTGGGTTTGATTCACTGATTTAGGTGGAGAAGAGATAGATAGAATATAGTTTATCCTAAGTCTATGGTGTATTGGAAGCTTTATTGCAGTCTGCTGCGCAACTAGATTGGCATCACATTGCATCATCAAAAGATGATTCATCATAAAATTCATCTTATTTCATCGTAAAATATTTAATCATATGAAACCTTTAAATCTATTTATCTTAATTTCACGTTTAAACAGTTCAATTTAAGCTTTATATCAGTAGTTAATTAGTTTATCAACTTAAATTACCAATTAAATTTTTATTTAAAATGCAAAGGCGTGAAAGCAAAAAAAAAATATAAAGTAAAAGAGCAAAAGAGCTAAATAAATTTTTCACGTTTTTTTTCTTCTCTTTCTCTTTCTTTTGTTTTTTCTCTTCTTCTTTTTCATTCTTTGTTTGTCTAATTTGTCACACTGTTAATAATATTAATGAAATGTAAATTAAATAAAATATACATTAACTTTCGCTTAATTTGAATGCCCTTAATATCTCACTCGTGTCATGTCAAACCGAGCTATGGTTTGATATGTTTCTCTTGTTCTTTATGAAGTGACATTAATATAGTCATTTAAATAGCAATCACAACTAAAACAATAAAAGCAAATGAGAATATTCGTACGAGAAGAGCAAATGAGAAGCAGCAGCAAATCTTCTTAATTTCATTATCTCTAATTGCTGGTTGCTTTTAATTAAATATGATAATTATAATTAGCGAAAATTTCCTTGCTTTTGATATACATATCACACACAATTCACATGATCAATCACTTTTAATCACGAATTAAAATGAATATATAGAGTGAAAAAGGCGGTTAATTGAACTAATTAATGATATTAATTTACTTCCAATCTGTGTTGCAAGTAAGAAGTTGTAAAGTAATAAGTGATTATTATACTACTACTGTATTTGTAAATTAATTTTTTTCCATACATTTAACTATATAAAACTATATATAATGTTGTTTACGCAGTTAAATTGGATTGAATAAATAAAAGTATTAAATAAAATTGCGTTTTAAACTTACCCAAACTTATTATAATGCATGATGCATAACACACAACGAAACGCATCCCATCATCATCATCATCATCATAATCATCATAATCATCGCAGAAGAAACTTGGAAGAAGAAGAAGAAGGAGAAACAATTGGCCCTTCGGAAAATATGTAGAAAATAAATGTTTGCTCGAAACAGCGAGAAAATTAAAAATGAACGTGATGGAGCTAAACGAGGAAGGAAAATAGTTCTTGATGCTTTTGGTGTCAGTTTAAGTCTAACTGTTGGTCACAGAATGTTAAATCCACTAATATAAATTTTCCACCAACTTGAACATCACAACGACCAGAACGAGAGGCGAGAAAAGCAAACCATCCATGATGTTGTTTAGATTTGTTGAGACTCGAGATGAGTGTGAGAAAGACTGAAGACTGAAGAATAAAGAATGAAGATTGAAGAAATGAATATGAATATCACAAGAGTGTTTTTTGTGATAAAGTTAATACACTTGGAAGTACTTGGAAAGAATATAAACTTTGAACTCAACTCAATATGAGAACTAAATAAGATGATGATGAGATGCGACGTCAAATCAAATCAAATTAAATTAAATCAACACACGAAGAAGGCACGAATTTACATTTTTTTGTTAGTTCAAGTTCCATCTAGTTGAAATCCATTTATCTTCACTTTCTTCTTCTTCTTCTTCTTCTACTACTTTTACTTACATTCTTCATCGCGCGGAGAAATACATTATTGCTGTCGCAAAAATTGTCGCAAAAAAAGTTTGTGTGAAGATTAAAGTAGATGAGAGTGTGTGATGGGTGATGATGGTGATGATGATGGTGCAACACAAAGTGAGAGAAAGAAAAAACTACAAGTCAGTCAGTCAGTCATATAATAAAAGTGGTGATCTTCTCATAGTGCTGGTCTTCTTCTGAAGCAACTGCATAGAGTAGTTAATGGTGCACTGGCAATCACATCGCAATCAGGCTTACAATCGCAATTCATTTTGGAGTTCTCTTTCTCTCTCACACTTTAAATCGCACATTAATATGAAGGTCTCTTTCTCTCTCTCTTCTCTTCTCTTCTCTTCTCCTCTCTTCTCTTCACCAACAGGACTTGTGACTTTCTCTCGCTGAACTGAGTTGACTTGTGATCGCTCTATGAAGAAGAGAAGTAGACGTACTTGCGATGTGACTTTTCGCTACGTAAGTTAGCCATAGCAATAGTAGTTGTTCGAAAGCAAACCAGAACGTAGTTTAGTTAGAGCAAGAGCAGAGGAGAAGAAGCAGCCATACACACACTACATCGCTTGCTTGCTTACTTCATACGTCGTTCGCTCAACTAACTCTCTCATTGTAGACAGCACTGTGGCATAGTGATTGCAATTGCGTTGCATTGCATTGGGATTCCCACGTTTTACTTCTTCTGTGTGTTGTTAGTTAAGTGAGTGAGTGAGTGAGTGAGCGAGTGTGTGTGTGGTGTTCTACGTCAGACACTCGTTTCGTTTCGTTTCCAAGAATCAATATTATTATCACCATTGCTAGTGCCACCACTACTTTACTCTTTCGTTCGCTGGATGGATGGATGGTTGGTTGGCTTGCAATGTTCTTTCAAACATAATACTAATGATTATATACATACAACACTCACATACACACAACTCGAGGCACATATTACATAATGCTATTGCTTCGTTGAATGAATTGCGTTGCGACAAGATGATGCGATGTGATGCACTCTCTCATACACCTCTCGTTCTCTCTCTTTCTCTATGTTCACAGAAAAGTTACCACAGCAAAGTTACAGCACTTCCAGCAAGAGAAATTACAGAAAAGTTGTTTCTAACTGCTTGACTTTGCCTTGGCTCGTACAATCAGCGAATGAGGCGCATCTCCTTCATCGCTCTTTTTATATCGCTCTTTCTCTCTCTCTCTCTCTCTCTCTCTCTCGTTCTTTCCAGAAGCAGCAACTGTTCTGTGTGCTCTCTGCTCTGCAACAACACAGTCAGATGATGACTCTTCTGACGGGAATGAGTATGTGCGTGGGGCGTTAGGAGTTCAGCTAAAACTACACACTCACGTTGATACGACACACTAGTTCCGCTGCCTTCATAAAAAGAAAAAGAAAAAAGTTGTAAGTGCATCAGCCAGCCAACAAGCAAGCAAAACTACATCTAACTTTTAACCCAATCCCATCCAAGCTAACAAACTCACTCAATTTTGATTCCAACTTGTTGTTTATAAACTAAACTAAACTCAACTAAACTAACTGGTGGAACTAACTAACTTCAAGTCAACCAACCTCTCATCTCATATTCCTCATTATAGCATTCTCTTTCTAGTGAATGAGTCACTCTAGAATTATTCTCAGTCAGTCAGCTATTTGTTCTCGATGGCTCACTAAATTCTAAGAATTGTAATCCATATGGAATGGAGATAGAAAGAAATGGAGGAGGAAAAGGTGTAAAAGAGAAACAGTTAAAGAAGAAGAAGAAGGAAAAGAAGAGGGAAAGCAAGAGAGAATGAGATTGAGTATATAAATGGAATGAATAGAGTGAAAGAGTGAGTGAGGGAGAGAGAGAGAGAGAGAGAGAGAGAGAGAGAGAGAGAGAGAGAGAGAAATCACTACTATTTTACTCATAAAAGGAAAGATTTAAAAGAGTCAAGAAATGTTACCACTCAGATTAATCACCACACACAGTCAATTGAGGTTATCGTATTTCGTGTAGGTGAGAGATAGAGGAATGTGAATCAATTGAAAAGGAGGAATAGAGGAGTCAAGTGAGCAAAACAACAACTACAACTAAAGCTAAAGAATCAACGGAATGGAATAAAATTAATTTAATTATTTCAAGCTAATAAATTGAAAAAATAAAGAAAAAAAGTTCTTGGGAAAATGATTAGACTTTTCGAGTAGTAAAAGATTAAACTTTCCCATTTAAAATTGGGTCTACTTAAGCTTTTTCTTCTTAACTAATTGTTAATTGAATCTTTGATTAATAGATATATATTTATTATCATTACCTGATTATCATTGGATCCATCGAAGATTCATTTGAACAGGATTTGAAGATTCACAATTAATTATCAAATTAAGCATTTCTTCCAATCTGACATCAGTGACCTGTCTAACTAAGATGTGCTAGTATGTGTATGTTGAAAGATACTTGATGTTGCGACAAACTACATTGTATTTGTTTGAACGCAAGGAGCACTCGGTTCAGCACATCTTTCATAACATTTCTCTGTCGTAACATTTGTCTGTCTCGTTTTTCTCCCACACTCTCAAAATTACTTAATATCTAACTGTTAGTTACATTCTAACAGTTGGCTGTGATATAAAAATTGTATTATGACAAAAACGAAAAACAAAAATTAGAGAGAAGAGAAGCGACAACACACTGACTTGTGTCACTGACAGATAACAAGTAAAGCCAATTTCATAAATGACACACTTCTGTTCCAATACAATCCAATCAAATTGAATCAAATCCAATTGAAACCAAACTGAACCATTCTATAGCATTGCATTTCATTTCTTCTTTGTTCCGCTTTGTTTCATGCTAACTAACTTAGTTTAGCTTAATTCATATTTCCATTTAAATCATCTGTTTCCTCTACTTTCCTCAGTTGCAGTACTTCAATTTTAATGATCATTTTACACACACACACACACACACATCACACAACTCACACAATTCACCTTCAACTACAACAGAAACACAGCGCGACACAAGGATAACAATTTTGATTGCAGGTTAGGATTGAAGTGAAGCTGACTTGATGGCTCAAGTTTGGTTTGGCTTGGCTTGAGTTGAGTTGAGTTGAAATAGTTGAAAATATTATATTAAATATATTAAGTACATTAAATAATTCAAACATCTGCCATGCCATGCCATGCCATGCCAAGCCAAGCTAGCTAGAGACATGGCATGGTACATGTAATGTTAGAGAGGAAGCAGAAGGTGGAGGAGTAGAGTCGAGTGTGGTGTGTTACAGAGGGGAAAGAAAAGGAAAACTCAGGCATTTTTGGCACTTTTATTACGCTTTTACACTAAGAACTAAAATCTTTTTTATTGCTCATTTTCCATTAAATTACCTTAAAATAAAAATTAAGAGGGTAAGAGATTCTCTTCTCTTCACTTCTCTTTCATTGAATCGCACTCTCTTATCAGCAAGATCATCATATCGTCATTAAAAAGAGAAAGCAGCTCATAAGAGGAAGCTCTATTGGTGAGCATGTTTTCTTGCTGAAAGAGAAGCAAGAAAAAGAGAATCTTTATCATTATCTTTAAGAGAAAAAGCTTAACACGTTCAGCTTCAACGAAGATTATTACCGGATCATCAATTATTTCCGGAAGAAATAAGAGAAATAATATGAAAAATAGCTATTTATTTATTTGTTTTAAGCTTTAATGAAGTTTACGATCAAGAAAAAGAAGAAGAAGAAGAAGAAGTTATGAGAGACGAATTTATATTGAATTTATATTGATTCCGTGAAAAATTGTTGATGCATTGATGTGTATGTGACAAAATTATCAACCAAGTTAAGACGAAGATGAAAATGAACAAGAAAATTAAAAATAAATATTTATGTTACATCTTCGTCAAGAAATGTGTGAAAATTAGAAGAAAAAGAAGTAGCAGTAGAATTAGATTAGAAGAGTTAAATTAACATACACGTATTCTCAACATTACCATCACTACTACATCAACATCACTATTACTACAATTAATACTGTTAGGTGAAGCAAGCAATCAAAACAATAAAAGTGTAATCTATAAAAATATCTGACATTTTCCTGTTAATCGGTAATCTCATTGGTATGTCATTGCTTCTCATGGCATCTCATTCTTACAGCTTCTCACTGCAACAACAAGAGCAAAAGCAAAAGCAAAGCTAGAGCAAGAGCAACTGATTCCTTTCATTTCGTTGATTCGTTTATATGTGCCTGCATTTACAGCTACATTCATTTATTTCATTTACCATACATTACATGCACTCTTTCTCTCTGATATCAACGATGACATTTTCCACAGAACACACTCATTCATTGACTTGCTAGTAAGCAAGCAAGCAAGCAGTACAGTTAGGTATGTCAAGCATGCAATATAACTTATGCTTGCATATATAACTAATATATTGCATAAGCAGTTGGAAACAACTCACTTCATTATATTGCAATTGTATATTGCAGACCACCAGTATATTGCACATAGACGGAACACCACACTCTCGAGTGTGAGAGCAATATGGTTATAGTAATAGTAATAGCGCTAACTCATTTCATTGTCTGCATTGAAATTGAAAGAAAGAATAAGTGGGTGAGTGAATGAGAGAATGGTTAGCGTGAATTCACTGGAAAATAGTTGCTGACAATGTAATGTCACAAAATAGATAGCACATTACATTGCATTCAATGCATGAAGTGGAGTAGAATGGAGTGTGCGAGTGAGTGTTAGTTGCGGAAATACAACCAACATTAGTCTCAAAGAACAATTAGTCTTTCTCTCTCCCTTGACACTCTTGCTGGCTGTTCTCTCTCTCTCTTTTTCCATTCTTTCATTCACTTTTCTGCTTTTTATTTTCTGCTAGCTAACATATTTTTCCATCTGCATTAACGTGAATGTGAATGTACATTCTCCATCTTTAAATCTAAATGTTCAATTGCTATAAATGGAACTGAACAAAGAAAGAGAGAAATAAGAGAAACAAAGAAAACAGAGAGAGAGAGAGACAGAAGAGAGAAAGAATGCATAACAAGAATGAAAGAAAGAAAGAAAGAAAAAGAAAGAAGGATAAAAGTAAAGCAAGAAAAGCAAAAAAAGCAAGAAAAAAAGAAGAGAGTGAAGAAAGAGCAACAGTTTATCACATCTTAAACAGAGCAGGGCAAACGCAGCATGTGAGAGGAAAGAAATAAAAGCAAAACATATCACTTAATACACTCAAGTCTCTCTCTCACTCTCTCTCTCTTTCTCTCTCTCTCTCTCTTCTCTATGATCCTCAAATAAAAGTGTGTAAATGTATGTGTGAAGAATGCAATTCATTTAAAGATGAGATGAAACGAGTTAAATGAGTTGAATAAAAGTTGTGCAAGTACAAGAGTGTGTTAAGAGAGAAAAGATAGAGCAATGCAGTGCAATGCTTAATAAAATCTACAAGACAGTGACACATGTCATGTCTGGAGACTTCAAATTGCATTACCATCGCAACAGTTGTTCTGTTCTTCAACCATCACACACTTGAGACCACCAGAAACATCAAAATCTAGACAAATAAGCAGCCATAGATAGACAGACATATTATGCTCAGACAGATGCAGATGCAAATGTGTAGATGCAGCAACAGACAGCAAGAGACAGATAGAAATAGATAGATAGATGGATAGATAGAGCACAATGAACACAAGCAATGCAATGCTAAACTACCACTCAACTCAACCAACAATTCAATTCACTCAAACAACAGACCAAGCAAACACTAGTATATTCAAAAGGGGTTACTGTTACGTGTTATAACACACTGCACGTGCAGAACATACATTGTTCTGCATTATATTTCTAATCTAGTTAAACATTTGGAGAGTGCAAATGAACATGAGAGAAAGAGAGAATAAGAGAGAGAGAGAGAGAGAGAGAGAGAGAAGGAGAGAGAGAAAAAAGAGTAGTAGAGAGTAGCATCTGTTTCCCTCCATCATCATCACAATTGGCAAATTGCATTGCGAATTACAGGCACTCTGCATGACACGCATTGAACACTCTTAATGGCATTGCTCTTTTCATTTCATTTCTGTTCAATCCAATTCAATAGATTCTACTGTATTTCATTTTATTCCAATGTAATATCATATTATATTTTCATTTTAATTTCATTTCATTTGAAGGCCTCATGCAAATGAACTCTCTTGAATGTGAGTATATAAAATGTGTTTGTGCGAGAGAGTATATTAGCATTCAAAGTATAGTCTTCGTCCTGATAGTTAATTGTATTATATCTATCTGTAACAGCATTATAACTATTATTATTAGCATTCGAGTATCGCCAATTTTATTGTCATTTGCGATTGTGATTTGAATTGAGAGAGAAAGGGAAAGAGAGAAATGGAAAAATAGAGAACAGAATTGAATTGAATTTACTTTGGGTTGCTAAGGGGATTCTGCAAGTTAATTAATTCAAACATTTGTCAGAAAGAGAAAGAGAAAGAGAAAGAAAGAAAGAGAGAGAGAGAGGTAAAACGAAATACTAGATAGAGACTAAGATAAGGAAAGGAAGAGGCAAAAAGTGAATATATATTTATTCATTTATTATACACAGTTAGGATAATAGTAGTGTAGAAAATAGATCGCTTTTTAATCGTTTGCATCATTTGTGGGGAAGAAAGGAAAGGAAAGGAACTGAAACTAAACTGAATGAAAGTGAATAGAAGTAAGAAAGAAAAGGAAAGAAAGGAATAGGAAGAATAGAGGGGAAGATTATGTGTGTGAAAGATGTAAGGTTAATATGCATGTATGGCATGTGTATGTTCACCAGGATTCACTCAAACATTGCATTGTATGTTTGATAGAGAGAAAGCAAGAGAAATGCATTATTATTATCATCATTCACACATCAACACAGTCATTGTGGTGAAGTAAAGGCTTTGAAGGTGGTAAAACACATCAAACCAGGATAAGAATAGGAATAGGAAAGGAATAGGATATACAATGCAATGCAATGCAACAACGCAAGGGAGAGAAAAGATTTGCTTACTTGCTTTGATGATTAGGGTAAGCATAGGTTTAATAAGAGGCAATGGCATTATGGCATGCAAATGAAAATATGTCATTGCGATAGTGAGATTGAGATTGTGTTTTGCGACTAATGATTGCATGTTACAAAGTGCACATCCATTACATTGCATTCAATCCACTATTTCTTCTATCCATTTATCTAATTTATTACATTTCTGAATGTGATATTACGTATGACGATATTTTATGATATTAACATTACACGTTGTTCCATGCATGCATATGTGAATATATGTGAATGTACATTGGATTGCACTCATTTTAATCTATGCTTGCGAAAGAGAGATGGGAATTTACTGCAAAATAGTAGTATTAGGAATATGTTAATAATTGGTTAGTATAAAGTAATAATAATAATGGAAACAAATAAATGAATTCAGAATAGAAGTTAGAATGGTGGTAATTCAATCTGCAATACTTCTGCTTGCATATATTTTCTGATATATTCATATTCACTCACATGAGGATGAGAAATGAGAGAAACAATTGATCTCATTATCGAAAGCTAAAAAGCGATGCAATCAGTTTATTATCATATTCATTATATTTATGATACATAATAAAATTAATGCAGATTAATATGCAGCTAATATATGATGCATCTAATATTAGATGCCGTTTTGATTAGCATTTGTGTTGCATAGAATCAGTCAGTCATTCCAGTCAAAAAACAAAAGAATTGAATATAAATAGGCTAGAATAGGAGGATTTTGATATGAATATTAGAAGATATTAATATGTTGATGATGATAAATCGTTAGTCGTTTTCCCAGCATGTCAATAATGTTATGTGTGAGATCAATGAATGTAGCATGAAAAATATGTTGCTTTAAATTTTACATCATTTACTCGCTTGCATGATGAATTAAAAAGAAATAGATAGTCTTCTTCACATACGCGGAAAAAAGAAAATTAAAAGCAAGAAAAAGCTTAGAGGCAAGAGTGTCTGAACTTTTAATTTCTTGTTCGCCTCACGTGAACCTTTTTATGAGATCACACGAGCAAACACCAGCCAATTGATATCCACAATCCAAGTTTGTAATTAATAGAGATTTTTTAAAAAGAGTTAAGATAAGCTGGTTAGTGAGCGAGAGAGAGAGAGAGAGAGAGAGAGAGAGAGAGAGAGTTAATGTCATCACTTAATTATGAAATCAACTCACTCAAGATAAGCTGCAACAATGAGTGCAAGAAGTAATTATTTGTGTTGGACAAAAAGAAAGAATGACAAAAGGTATTAAACAAACACTAAAATATCAATGAACAACGACAAGAAAAGAAGAATAAAACACATAAAATAAAAGTGACATAAAATGAGATGAATTGAAAAAAAGCATCCAGATCCGGTTATATTTGAAGATAATAAGATCGCTTTTTAATAACTCGATAATAACCTTCTTCTAGCTATTATTCGCATTATTCTCTATTTCGCTAGAAATGCTCACTCGGATGCATCATCTTTTACGAGATCAAGTGAGTACAAGAGTTTCTCATGCATCGCGCAGTTGATGGGAAATATGAAACAAAAAGGCGTAAAATGCATTTTAATTACTTACCTCTCTTGTTGTCAGGCTGTTTGTGTTTTTACTATCAAAAGATAGTTTTATAATGAGGACTTGGCTTAACAAGCTCTACCTGGATGAGATGAGAGATGAGATGTGTAAGAAGAGAAAAAAGGTAGATAGATAATCTCACTTTCTCTCTCTCTCTCTCTCTCTCTCTGTCAGTCTAATAGTTAAAATCGCAATTAGATAACAATTAGAGATTCTCAATGGTTTGTTAATTCTCATTAATGAATCGTTCAAATAATCATCATCATTATTCATATAAACATACATATATGTATTTATAATATAATGAATGATAATAATCTAATTGCGCTGTGCGAATGTATAAATAGGTCTAATCTAATCTTCTCTATATAATGTTTCTAGTTTGTTGTTGTTAGTTATTTCACCAACTAGTTAGTTAGCCTAATTAATGAGTTTTGAATATATAAAAACGGCAACGCAAAACTAACGAAAATGCACAACGGAAGAGAAGCAGAAACATAACATAATGATATTAGATCATGAGTGGCAGCGAACGTTATATAACATCATCATAATGAAAGAGAGGGAGAGAGAGAGAATCAAGATAGTAATGATGATTGAAATCAAAATGAATATTTGATGGATGTTGTCTCACCATTTGAAAAAGTAAACAGAATTCATTCTCCCTTTTTCTCTCTCTCTATCTCCCTCTCTCTCTCTCTCTCTCTCTCTCTCCCTCTTTCTCCCTTTATTATGTAAATTATTATTTTGCAAATGCAAATAGAAAACGAAAAGAAACGAAGCGAAATGCAACACACCAAATAGACATACATGTATTATTATGATAATTTTAGCAGTTGATAGTACGATGAAGATGGGTAGAAGATAGCAATAGCAATAGCATTAGTGTGTGGCAGATAGTCCATCCTCTCTCTCTCACTCTCATTTCTCTTTCATTATTTAACTAACCAGCAAATTAAAGCTTTTTTGCATTCATTCATTTCTCATTTGGCTCTGTTCTCTCTCATTCTCTCTCACCATCACTATCTCTATCTCTCTTCTGTTCTGTTCTGATCTTATCCTGTCCTATTCCATCATTTCACTCCAATGACACACCTGCCAATTAGCCAACATTTTGACAGCTTATTTAGATAATCATTATTGCAAAGTCTCAACCAAAGTAACGCAACGCAAAGCAACGCAACGTAACATAACGTAAAGCATTTATTATCAGAACCTTCATTTATTATTCTATAAATTGTATATTATTAGCAATATTAGTGGTAATCTTGAGTCTAGTATTAGCATGTCGCGTGTTGGTATTGCATGTGTTTGTGTGTGTGTCCGACAATTATGATGATCAAGATGCAAAGTAGTCTCTCATATATCCAATGAAATGCGCCTAAATAACAAGTAAAGGATGTGATGTTTCAAACTCGCTTCAGATCTCACTCTATAAGACCCAAGTGTGTGTGGCATAATCATCATTAGAAATCAATTGAGTCCATTGGCTTTGGCTCAACATTCTTTTCTTCTTCTTTTTTTGTTTCTGTCTCTTTGATTGATTTAATAATAACAAACTCAAAACTTGAACTCACAGAGAGTTAGCTTAAGAGCAACTAGAGAACTGAAAGATCATATTAATAATATAATACAAGCAATAATAAATACATGAATCGCATCATATTTATGCCTGCTAACCTGCAGATCAACAGTTGTTGAACTTGTAATGTAACGCTCAATGCTCAATGATGATCATCATCATCATTATCATTATCGTTTCAAACTAAATTGTTATTAATCAAATAAACATCTTCAACACTCACTTCCACTTACATACATCATAATACATAGTATGTGTTAAATACATATATCTCAAATATTATCATTATAAACCATTTAGTTATATCATATAAGCCATTAGATTGCTCTTCATCATGGCAACACATCTCTCTATCTCTCTGCCTTACAACTCACACATCATCCCATCATCATCATCATCTATCCATCCATTAAGCATAACTATCACTCAAATTGTATAATGAAAACAAATATATATGATATCTAGCTATCTAGAGAGCAATTCAAAATCCCACGCACCGCGAGGAAAGGAGAGAAACGAGAAGAGACTGAAAGAGAAATGAAATACAGAGAAACATTTAGCAACAGCAATAGCAAGAGCACAACATCAACGACAATCTGTCGCCCAATAATGACTCTTCTCAAATCATCATTATCATCATTACCAAATGGTGGAAATGCAATGGTGAAGATGCCATGGAAATAGAAGACAGAGAAAGACAAATATAAACGAAATGAAATGTCAAAAAGCGTTTTAGTTGGACTTAAATTAAAATTATAAGCAAACATAGGCAAGCTCAACCGGATGAGTGCATGCTGAGTGAGTGTTCAACTGTATCAGATGTCTCACCAGCATTTGAGAGCCTTCATCTTTATCTTTCTTACTCTCTCTCTCTCTCTCTCTCTCTCTCTCTCTTTCTGTTTGTGATGTAACTTATCCTCTCTTTCTATTTTTCTTTCTTTCTCGCTGTCTCTGTGTTTTCGATTCTTATTTTCATTCATTTCCACGAAATCATTATCTCAACTCATTTATTTGTAATCGAACCGCAATCAACAAAAACAAAAGAGAATAAACTAAACTAAGCTAAGCTGAGGCTAAGCTAAACTAACTGAGCTCAACAAAAATTCAAACGAAGCGATACCGAGAGTGAGTATAGAAATAGGAAGAGAGGAATTATAAATCAAAGTAAAAGCATAGCTGATATGATATCAGTTAGATAAATGACTGACTTGAACTATGGATTGTTGGATTGGATGGATGAATTTGATTGAATGTAAATGTCAAGTGAATGTGAGACACACTGAGGGAAAATAGAAATAGTTAAAGATTAGTCACATGGATTCCCGTTATCGAGTTACGCGTAGGAGGAAGAGAGAGAGAGAGAGAGAGAGAGAGAAAGAAAGAAAGTAAGAAAAGGAAGATTATAATGTGATGAAATAGAATAAAATGAAACCAAATGAAATGAATTGAAATGAGATGAAAAGAGAGAGAGAGAAAGAAAGAGGAAGAGATGATGATGAAATAAGAGAAGTGAAGGATATACAAAGAAATGACAGATAATATTATACTGCAAGATTGCTTAGACAGAGAGAAATAGAAAGAGAGAAGTTTATTTATGTTTAGACTAGGATAGAAAATACTTTTCTTTTCCAGAGAAAGAAAGAAAGTAAGAAATAGAAGAAGAAGAAGAAGAAGTAAAGAAATAGAAGTTCAATATTTCACTATGCTAATGAAATGTTTGTAATCTCATGTGTTAGTGAATGCGAGAGAATAATTGATCTCCTCAAGACTTCTTGGAGTGAATTGAGTCATTGCATTGCTCTATTTTAAGCAATCCTTCTTACTATACTTCTTACCATCCTTGCTATCCTTCGAGACATTGCATCGCAATTGCATTACTTTATGTTCATCTCATTGAACACGCGGAGTTTTAAACAACAACATCGCTCTAGTTTGGCTTTTGCAACATCATCTGTGCTTACTCTTTTACTTGGTGCATCAGCATCAGCTGTTCTCAGCCTTCAAACGAGAAAAGAAGAGAGTAAAGTGAAAGAGAGTAAAAGCAAAAAAAGAAGGATGAAGGAAAAAAAGAGGATAGGAAATTCCAAATTGTAACTCAACGACCAATGACATTTTCACTCATAATGTTGTGAATAGAAGGATAGATGGATGGTAAGGATGGAAGGGAAGGAATGATGTTGTTGTTGCATCACCATCTGCAATTAGCAGCACATTCCTCATGACACACACGCTCACACATCTCTCTCCCTTTCTCTCTCTCTCTCTTTCTCTCATATATTGCGTTATTAATAATCACAACACACAAAATAACAAAGACTAAGACTTCTTCTTCTTCTTCTACTTCTTCTTCTTCTAGTTACTACTTCCTACTACTACGTTTTACTCCTACTTGTTCTCTCGAAAGTAAAGTGAGATTGAAAGTGAAGTGAAAATGTTCTGTTCACAAGTGAGTAAAAACTAGGAGGAAAAAATGTTTTGAAGTCAGAAATATATAACTGCGCTGACAGAGTTGCATGTTGGATGTGTTGGATTGGGATGTTGCTCTCGCATGTTGTTGAAATCATGTGAAAATGTATGTGAGATGTATGTTGATGTGGAAGAGTATAAGTGAATCCCAAAATAGGATCAAGAGCAGCAGAAGGAAGAGTGGGATTGAGTGAGTGAGAGAGAGAGAGAGAGAGAGAGAGAGAGAATGTAAAAGCACAAACAATACAATCGAGATTATGTTTGTCAATGTAGAGAGAGAACTGAAATTGGTTGAATGAGAGAGTGAGAGTGAAAGTGAAAGTGTGGAATGAAGAAAGGAAAGGAAAAGAAAAGAAAGGAGAATAAAAGAATGTGCATGTGAAAGTGTCATCTCTGCGTGTGTAAAAGATGCTATAAAAAGAACAATCTCTTTCTCTGTCTCTCTCTGTCTCTGTCTATCACTATCACTATTTCAATCTTTTGACGAGTAGAAGCGTAGAAAGAAGTTTCTACGCTGCATCTAGTCTTCTCTATTCTCTCTTTCTCGCACCACAATAATAATCTATCTTTATCTCACTACTTTTACTACTTTACTATTACTATTACTCCATTCCATACAATCACTCACTCATTCTCTATTCTATTTCAATCCAAACCAATCCAATCTACTCAAAATGAAATCAGCTAGAGTATGTGAAAGCTAAGCTAATCCACTAGTATTCAATTCACATTCATTCAGTATCATTTAGGATGCAACACTTTGATAGCACTTTGTTAGCAAACGAGTGAACAAGAAGAACAAGGGAAAGCAGGAGATTGAGAGGAATGGATAGAGCAAATGAATCTGCATACACTTCTTTACAACCTCAACGGGTTAACCATCATAACCATTGTCATTAATCCACTCTCTTCTAGATTCGGCGAACATCACTCTATATTCCTTCCTCTCTTTTTTCCCGTTAATTAACATCATCATTTCTTTCCAGTTATATGATTGCATTTCAGTGTGCGGAGTAATCAAAGTTTGACACGCGATGTAATGCAATGAAATGCTATGTTCTGCTTTGCTTTGTTTCATGTACGGTATTATAGCATTATAGCAGCAACAGGATAGCCTGCCTGCCTGCCTGCCCGCCTGCTTTTATAAATCAAATGGAGAGACCAAGAGAATTGCAAAATTATATGAACAGAATAAATAAAGAATATAAGATAATATAAGAAAGGAAATTGGATAGCAAAAAGGGAAGGGAAGGAAAGGAGCAAACAGTTGTTGATCATAATGATGCAAGTGGTGTGAGAGGGATTAAATGAAAACATATGCTTGGTGAAAGAAAAGAGTGAAAGAAAGAAAAAGAGCAGATGAGTGTGTGATAGAGTTAAAGATACTTGAGAGTTAATTATTCATTTTACCGAGAAAAATTATTCAATGCTTTAGATTTGAATAATGAGAACTTGAGAGCAACTATAGATTAGAACAACTTTAGATTATCATTTAGCGTTTATGAAACGACACTTTTAATGACTTTCTATATAGATAATATTCAAAACAAAAATAAATGATTATATTATTATTATTATGTAACAGCACGTGTTCGCGTGCTAACGGAATAATAGTTACAGTTATAACTGCTTCTTTCTCTCACTGTGTTATTAAATAATTAATTCAATTCTAATGATCGTTAGATAAATGAATGAAATTGTTGATTCAATGCTACCGTTAATGCTAATGTTGATTTAATGTGAATTCTCATTCATTTAGGGATTAGAACTTGGTTAGTTAGTTGGGTTCAATTCACTGACCAGATTGTATTGTTGCAGGAGGTAATAATAATGATGATGATGATGACGATGATGAAGGCATCACTCCTTCAATTGCTTCTTTGATTGTTTCAAAATTCAGCGTGATCTGCAATGATTTGCCTGTCCCTTTCTTGGCATCATTCCTAACATTGCCAATGCTATTGCCATTCCCTTGTCTCGTGATGATCATGTTGAACTCACTCAAAGGTGCTCCAATCCTCTTGGCCAATATCACTGGTGGTGCAATCCGAGAGAAACATCTGCTCACATGTGGCAAAAGCTCATTAACGTATTGATCACAAAAACGATAAAGAAGTCGCAATTCTGTGGTGGTTAAACCTGACTTTTCGGCTCTAGAGAGAAAAAGAGGATTGAAGATGAGAAATATTAGAATAAAAAAGAAAAAAGAAAATGAGAAATTGCAATCTAAATTGAGTTAGTTAAACTAGTTAGTTATTAGTAGAATTACATACATAGTTGTTGAGTAGAAAAGATGAGAAATTAGTATTAAATGAGCATTCACTCATATTATAAGTGAGAGAGAAGGAATGATAATTTAAAGAGTTCAACTTAAAAAAAGGGTTAAAATGTTTCTCGTTAGTCTTGTTTGAGCGTGAAGTGTAATGAAGTGTGTAGTTTTATGTCTGTCTGCCTGTCTGAGTCTAGTTCTAGTCAGTCTAAGTGAGTTAAGAAAGAAAGAAGAAAAGTAAAGAAAGGGGTGAGAAAAGATGTCAAAAATGAGCCAAGTTATTGATAAAACGACATTCCTTTGCGAAAAGTTTATCAAAGTTGTCTGGCAATGTGAATTTGAGTGTGCAATTGAATATACGCTTCTCTCTCACAAACTCCAACATTCAAGCAGTCAATAATTCAAGTAAAAAATGTGAGAAAGGAATGGAATGAAATGGAATAGAACGGAATGAAATGAAATCACATATCGCATGTTATATTTCCATGTTTTTTTGCTTATCCAAAGTTCATTTTAGATAATAAAGATAACACACAGCAAGAAGAAGGAAAGGAATGAGGAATGAAATGAATGTAGTGAAGCCGGAGAAGAAGGATTGAGATAAATTAGATTGGAATTGCAAGCAAGCAAGGGTTGCAAGGAATGGAATGAAGAGGTTGAGAAGAGGAGATTATTCAAGTGAGAGAGAGAGAAATATGCAGGGCAAAGTCTTCAAGTCACTCGAGTCTTAGTAATGATTTGCTAAAACTTATGACTTAATATTAGCAATTATACTAGGATATAATGAAGCAACAACTACATTAAGCAGGAATGAGAAAAATAAGAAAAGCAAAATGTGAAGAAATTGATGTGAGATATGATAAGATGAGTGAAGAAAAGTAAACCAGAGTAAAATAAAGATAAATTTTGGCAACATAAAATAAAAAATCCTTACTAATCGATTAGTTTCTATCTTGGTTTAAAATCAATTTCTAGTTCAACTGATTGAATGGAACATTACTTATCAACATTATTACGATAATAAGCTTATTATTGCTGCCAATCATGCTCTCTAATGGGGTTCTAATGTACCTCTAATGGCACCAAATGAGTCATTTCAAATGAAATGACATTGAATATGAAAATTTTTATTACGACATAATAGAATAAACGTAACCTGACATTGCGTATCGTAACGTAACATAAGGACGTCTGGAGTTATGTAATCTCATAAAAATCTCTCACGTCTCATGTCATATAAAATGAAATAAATGAATGAAATTAAAATAAATATTGTGAGAATAAAAAATATAAAGGAAATAATAAAACGAAAAAATGTGAAAAATGTGAAAAATGTACCAGACAGATAGAGATAGATAGATAATGATTAGCCCTGATCAAGATCTGCATCAAGAGTGCATCGATCTGTTTGTAATTGAGAATATAAATTAGCGTGGAAATGAAGCTCAAATTGAAATAGATTCATCTGACAATGACAATCCCAAGTCGTCAATTAAAATACGATTCATATTGAATTAGCAAAAGACACTCCAATCATACATTACTAGACTGACTAGACTACTATCATCACGACAATGTGTTACCGCCTTTCCAGCACAGTGGGATCCGAAGCTTGGAATTCACGTGACTTGAAGTCGCG
>JADMIO011602889.1_pt1 | contig 30659 bp, 35 predicted proteins | sample 8958161 | NCBI WGS metagenome assembly JADMIO01 (sample SAMN16585339, study PRJNA669376) | soil metagenome | isolation source: Crop rotation soil | place: USA: Cullars Rotation, Alabama | collected 2011 | reverse complement strand
CGTGGTCGTGGTGGTCGAAGTGATGTTGGCGTTGGAGACGACGTTCATGCTTCCACTGGATTGGCCCTGCGCAATGGTGAAAACCGACGGGACCACAAATGCGTTGTTGTCATTGGTGAAGTTGACGGTGGCGCCGCCAACTGGCGCGGGGCCGCTAAGAGTAAAGCTCACGGTTGCCAAATCACCCCGGTTCACTGTAGGGGGGTTGATAGCAAGCGATGCCAGGCTCGGCGAAGCGGAGGAACTTGCCCTGGAATACCCCAGGAAGTTAAGGATCTGGACTTCTTTGGCTCCGATGTCAATAGACGATTTTCCCGGACAAAGACTCGCGTCTTGCACGAGCGGCGCGCCGGACGAACAGTGCGTCCGCCAGTCTCCCGCATCCTCGCCGGGAATCGAGTTATTGTATTGCACTACCATCTGTGCGCCGTCGTAGAACCACGCATCCATCGAACTGTCGCTGTCATTTCCCAAGGCAAGACTTCGAGTACCGTTACTGTGATATCGGAAGAGATCTGCAGGACGGATGAAAGCAGTGGAGTCACACCCACCAGGCCCGAAAGCGCACGACCCAGTCCCAAGAATCTCATCGGTTTCGTGCTGTACGGCGGTGTAGAAGTCGGACTGGTCGGCGGTGATCGCGCCTGGTGACTGATTGCGGAAGTACCAGTTGACCCCGGTGCTCACAAAAATCACACCGTCAAAACATTGAGACCCGGCACCCAAGACACAGGGGTAGGGGTCCGGTGTATACCCAGTGTTGGGAGTGAACCCAAGCGCCCGAGCGTTCGCGCTGCTGAGGTCCACCTTACGATTTGTGAAGGGATTGCTGCTGGGTACTGTCACGGTCTTCAACGCTGTGCGAAAGCTAGCATAATCGACTGGGTAGTACCCCGTCATGCTTTGAGCGCCGGGCGGGATGTTCGCGAACTTGATGTATATCCTTGCCGACGTATTTGAAAAAACACTTGAGTACAGGGTGGAAACGGTCTGATTGAGTTGATTGCAGACACCCGCCGGAGCGTTTGCGAAAGTCGCCGTGTCGCATATATAGCTAATCCCGCCGCCAGAGGTCTGAAGTGACGCTGACGACTTCACAAACAGTAGAGCCGTAACCTTCGACGAAGCGAGCGTTGCGGTGAGAGTGACTGTCTGTGATACGACAGGATCCGTCGTTGTCAGCGTAAATGTGGAGCTAGTCTGGCCAGATGGAATCGTTACGGGCGATGAGGGCATATGAACGAGCGCGCTGTCAGATGACAGCAGTACCTGAACCCCACCGGCTGGTGCAGGGCTGGAGAGTGCGATTGTTCCGGTTGATGACGTCCCCCCTACGACGGACGAGTCAATGAGTGTGAGGTTCTGGATGGTCGGCGCCTGAGTAGCGCTGGTCGGAGCAATCGTCAACATGGAAGCGGGTTGCGTCCCATGGACTTGGGCATACGTGCAGCTTACAACATGGTCGCCGCTGGCGGCCCCACTCGGAATTACGACATTTAATTGATATAGGCCCGGACTAATAAGATTAGCTGAGAGCACGTTTAGCGGCGTGTCGGAATCGAGGCTACAATCGGGCATTATCGGCAAGGGGCCAAGTTGGGAGGAGGAACCTTGAACCAGCGGCGTCGATGGAGAACCAAAGCCAGTAGCGTAGAGTGCAACGATCTCACCGCGCTGCGCTGGCGTCGAGTTTCCAGGATAGAGTGCCACTGGTCCAACAAGGCTATAATCCCCGTGGGTCGCGAGGACGTGGCCCCGGCCGTCAACCCATAGGAACGCGGGAGAGAATGGCTGTTTGTAGACCAAAAACGGCTGACTCGAAATTCCGCTTCTGTTGACGACGATAGCAACTTGACCGAGGGTGCTATCTAAGGGCGTAAGGACGTTAATTTGGTCGGTAGAACATGAGGGCGTGGTTGACGCGCTGCAGAACCACCAGATAAAAGCGGGAATACCGTCGACGGTTACGCTGATGCCACCCAGTTGTGTGGGCATTTTCCCCACTGCAAATTCCGGTGCGGTATTCCAGAATATTCCGCCGGGAGGAGTATCTCTGGGTGTCAGATCAGTTCCCTTGATAACGATCCAAGTGTTTTGAGAAACCACGCCTGCACCGTACGCAGTCACGACGGATGTGATGGTGGGGGGAGGAGTCTGCGCGAAAACCATACGCGCAATAGCGAGAAAACAGACGGTCGGAAGGGCAAGGCGCATCAGAAATCCTCCCTTGGCGGTAAAGTATTGTCCATTATAGATCGGAATAGTTCAACTGGAAACGCGCACGCCCTTTTGCCGCACCAGTCGAACCAGCGCGGATCTGCCGTAGGCGAATCCACCTGAATCAGGGCGCGTGGCTGGTGATGGCGGGATCCAGAGTGGGCAACTATGCGGTGGCGGTTTCGGCTGTTGCCAGCGTCTTCTTGGCCTGCTTCCGCGGTTTCTTGACGGCAGTTTTCACGGACTTCTTTGTGACGGTCGATTGTGACTTCTGATCTTCGGCGCGCTTTAACGCCCAGCGCCTCTTGGTGGCGTCGCTGATTGCCTTCCTACCCGCCGCACTCAGTTTGCGCCTTCGTCTGGGTGCCGCGGCTGTGGATGGCGAGGGCTCAGCGTCTCCGCGAATCTTAGCCCATCTTGCTTTCTGTGCCGCGGCAATCCTCCGACGGCCGGCTGCACTCATCTTCCGCCGGCGGGTCGAAGTTGTGCCGCCGACCGCCGCCTGAGTACGATCACCGTTCAGCAGTTGCCGCAACTCGTCGATCTGTGAGTCTATCCGTCGTTTCTGAGACTCGAAATCTTCGATGGCGGCATTGATGATTTCCGCAGTGAGCTTCGGTGGCATGTGATTTGTGACGCTTCGGTAACTGTTGCGTGCGTCCAAACCATTCTACATCTTGGCCGGCGAACCGGGACATACGGATCTATGAATCCGGCTGAGCAGTCTGAGTAAAGGAGGCGGGCACCATGGGCCCAAATGAAATAGTTCCATTGACCCCACACGACGCACCGCGGGTGCGTCTTTGTGGTTTGGCAATTCTTAACACACAACGAAAGGAGACGAAATGGAAGCGAACACAGCTATTGCGGGGACCGCCGAAGCAACATCGCCCCCCACCTTACAGCAATACACGCCGGTTTTGGAGAAATATACCGACGAAAAGATCCGGCACTTCGTAGTCGCGCTCGAAGAACCGTTTGATCCGTGCGAGATCAAGTGGCGAGTGACGAACACAACATCGGACAGGCGCCGAGGCCAGGTGATCGCTTACGCAGATCCACGCGCCTATACGGATCGGCTGAACGCGCTGTTTACGGTTCGCGGTTGGACACGAGAGTACGTGGTGCAGATGATCCAGAACTTCGAACGCAAAGAGCGAGGAAACGGAGATGGCATTATCTCGGCCAAGATCGTCGTGACATGCAAGGTCACCATAGATGGCCTCGGATCGCACACAGGTCTCGGTGAGGAATGGGCCGACAACGAGAATGCGGGAACGTCGGCGGAAGCCCAGGCATTCAAGCGGGCCTGTTCCTGCTTCGGATTGGGGCGATACCTCTACGACCTGGACGGCAATTGGGTGGATCTGGATGAGAGAAAGCAACCGCTGTCCAAACCGCGGTTGCCGGACTGGGCACTTCCAAAGCGCAAAGCCGCCGCGACCGCCCATCGGAACGGAACTGCCCATGCAGCCACCAACGGGAACGGAAAACGGAACGGTGCAGTCCCGGCCGAATTTGCGGATGTTAAGGCGCGAGTGAAATCGCTTTGTGAACAGGTGGGATTTGGCCTGGCAAAATCGGTAACAAAATCAATTGCGGCGAGGGAGAATCCCGACGAGATCCAGGATGTTGGGATGCTCAGCGCAGTGTCGACAAAGCTGGAAGACACTCTTCGCGGCGTTGAACGGTTGCGGGCAGCCACAGCAGTTGTCGGTGAGGCGAGTTTCTCGCAACTCTGCCGGGAGATGAATCTGCCCGGCGACTGTCTTGACGATATTCCCGACCGCCGTACGTTGAGACAACTGATCGAATCGCTCGAAAGCGCGGCTGGCACCACTCCAATGCCGCAGAACGGTGCCGGCAATACGCGTCCCGCGGCCAGTCGGCCGGCTATGGACTCGGCCAGAGAACTGGGTACCACGCGCGCAAATCTAGTGCGGGAAGCGCAACGTGTTGGGAAACTGCGGAATATGAAAGTGTCGGATGTCATCGATCGCGCCGCCAAAGGGGCATTTCGATTCGCCGGTCTCCAGAGGTTGACGCGGGATTCCTTGCCGGCGTTGGAGGCGGCGATCGACGTCCTCCGCCAAGTGGAGCAGTGAGGAGTGGGCGATGGAGTTCGACGCCTATATATAAGGATGCACGCCGTGCCCTGCCTGACATCCATCGGGTGAGTCGTTAGGAAGAGCACCCCTCAGTTTTTTCGTGAAGAAGTGCCGAGCCAGGTCTGTCCGCGCCCGGCGAACAATCAATCACCACACAAAGGAGGTCCTTATGGACGCAGTGAAAATCGACGACGTCCTGCGTTTGCAGGATTTAGGTTTGGAGCGGCTTGACGAGGATCAAGCCATCCTCCGGTTCGCTCAGGGTGCCGAGGCGAGAATTGCCCGTTGGCTGGACTTCGCCAAAGGAGCGCTGTTGATGCTGATGGTACCGGACGACCCGGAATCGGGTTGGTTCTACATCTACGACCGCGGGCGAGAGGCATTTTACTCTCTGGGGTTGCCGGTCGAAGGCCGATTCGGTGGATTTCGGGAAGACGAGTTCGACGGCCTTTGCCAAGAGTTTGGGCTGAAGGCACTTGCACAGAATCCACAGCCGCTCAGGGCCTAAAGCTACGCGGTTTTTGGAGGAATGCAGCTCATGGCTTATACAAACGAAAGAGGCATTGCGGCGGTGGACCACCAGCGAAACGCGACGGCCGATATGGCCGCTCAATTCCATAAGCTGTTCGTGAACCGCCGCGCCTATACGCTGCAATCCTTCAGGCCACATCCGGAGACACGGCGGCACTACTATTTCAGGCCCAAAGCGCGCGAGGGAGAGCCGCCTCCTGCTCTGGGCCTGGAAACATTGCGTCAGCATTTGGCTGGCGAACTGACTGTGGGCCTGTATTCGATCAATCCGAAGACCCAACGGTCGAAGTGGGTTGCCATCGACGCCGATTACAAGAATGCGGTCGAGCACCTGCTGAAGCTGCAGTATGAACTGACGCAGGACGGCGTTGAACCCGCGCTTGAAAAGTCGAATCGCGGAGGGCACCTCTGGATCTTCTTCGAGCAACCGGCCCGCGCCAGAGATTGCCGCGTCTACATCTATCACACAGCCCTCAGGCTGGGACTCCCGATCAAAGGTGCCGGGCTGCCCGAAGGAATCGAGATCTTTCCCCGGCAGGATGAGATCGGTCCAGGTGAATTTGGCAACGCGATCCGAGCGCCTCTTGGCGTCCATCGCGGCGCGAAGGAAAGCCGGGGCTGGAGATTCTGGTTCTACAACGCTGATTATTCCCTCGCCGACCAACTGGCATATCTTGCGCGTCTCCGGAAGGTGACCGAAGCGGAACTGGACAGATTCGTCGCCGGCAAAGAGATCCCCGCCGAATTCGCGCAACACGCAAAACGGCCAGAGGCGCCCAGACGCTATTACACGTCGGCGCCAGGCGAGTTCCGAATTCTCGATTACATCCAGGTACGGCGCCAGGTTGGTAGGAACTGGATTGCCCGCTGCCCATCTTGCGCCAACGCGAATCGCGACAGAAGCGGCGACAACCTGGCCATTGCCGTCGAGGAACCAAGGAAGTACATCTGCTGGGCCGGGTGTTCGAAGGAAATGATCCGCGAAGCACTTGGCCGGCCGATCACGGAAAAGAGGTACGCATGACGCAGAACAAGAAAAGCCCGGCCTTGCAGCGGCTAACGCTTCCGGCGGCTGCCGTCCAACGGCTTCGCAAAGCCGGGATCTTCTGCAGTCCTGGCATGACGGTCGAATTCCAGCAGGCCAGCAAGCGGCACGTCCTGCGAGGCCGTGAATCGGGCGGAGCGGTTAAGGAATTCGGCCATTACGTGACCTTCTGTGGGGGCGGCGGTGAACGACTGCCGTGGTTTGTCCGCCCGGACTCCCTAACTCCTAACGGCGATCACGCCATCGTGATTGCGCCCGCTCTGGTCAGCATCGAGGCAGTCCGCGTCGAACATACGTACGAACTGCTGATTGCCCGGCATGAACTGCGCGCGGAGAAGGAGGGCGCGCGCCCCCGCATCTGGTCAAGGGTGGTGTTCCGGGGATGGCAGGGGCAACTTCCGCTCGATCTGGTCGAGAAAGATCGCTCGGTCGCGGGGCAGATTGCGCCCGAATTCTTTACTCGGGCCGGTGAGCCACGCCAGTTGCCAGCTCAATTTGTCGATGGGATCCACGCAGTCACGGCCGCCGTTTCGTGCCGGCAGTGTTCCCATTCGCATTTCCTGGTTGAGCCCAGTCGACAACAACAACAACAAGAGAGCGAGCGAGGTGACCAAATCGAGGGGAGCACCGATAAGGACCGGGAAACCACGGCGGCGGCGATTGGCTGATACCAGGGTCCGGCACGCAGTGGACCGACAAAGGAGGGGGGAGAACGACCGTGGGCTTCGTATCACGTGTGGCGACGACGGGACTACTGGCTCTCGCCGTCAGCGGCGGCTATCGCCTTCTGCACAACCGGAACTTGACCGGGCGGCTAACCGCTGGTGCGGAGGCAGCCCGACCTTCCTCATCAATTGAATCCGAACACCTCTCCCCGGCGGACAATCTGGAACGTATTGAACTGGCAGAGTTGCGAGCGGCGGCTGATCGGCTTCGCAGCTCGCGAGCACCGCTCAACATCGCGATGTACGCTTTCACCGACCGGGCTATTGGACAGCTTCTGACTGAAGAAGCCGATGCCGGCACGGTGATCCGGGTTTACCGTGACGGAGAACAGTTCGAAGTCGAGGAACGCGAAGCCAAGTCGTACGGAAGGGGTTCCGTGACGTCAATGTTTCGAGGTCACCACAATATTCAGGTCCGGGTGAAACCTGCCTCGCGGTCGGACCTGATGCACCTGAAAAGCTGGAGCGACGGGCGGATATTGCGGGACGGCAGCGCGAATTGGTCCCAGGCTGGTCTCAAGCGGCAAGACAACGAAATCCGGTTCACAGCCGATCCGCAGGAGGTGCAGTCGTTCAACCGGAATTTCGAGCAGCTATGGAATCGGCCGATGAATATCCGAGTGCAGTAGCGGCGCAAGCCGGAAGGAGGGGATTGATGAAACGCGCGAAACAAGCAGCTTTGGTGCTGTGCCTTTTTGTTTTGTATTGCGTCTTGCTGTCACAGGGGCTGAAAGCCAGTGCTGCCACTGCGTTTTTCGGGGCCCTCGCGGCTGTGCCGCTCACGGTCCACCTTTACCATCGGATATGGCCGCCGACCATTGCGGAGAGCGGGCGCAGACGCATTTACCAAAGAGTCGCGGCGCCGGAAGGTGATGCCGCGGAAGCTCAATACGCCTCTACCAGAATCAGTGCTCGATCCAGCGATGGGGAGTAACGCAGAGCAAGACCAAGGGGCAATGGAAGAGATTCATGCAGGAATACGACGTAGCCCTGAAGCTGCTGTTGCGAGGGTCGGCCAAGCTCACGATGCGTGAGTTGACTGGAACCGCGGTCGAGACGTGGCTAGACGTAGAGTTGTCCAAGGTGGTTCAAAACACGCGGGTAGACCTTCTCGGTGAAACCGAAGCCAAGGGCCTCGTCCACCTGGAACTACAAAGCGGCAACGATGCCACCATGCCGCTTCGGATGGCCGAATATTGTCTGGGAGTCTTTCGGCTGTTCGGGAGATTCCCGCGCCAGGTGCTGCTCTACGTTGGAGAATCGCCCCTTCGAATGGAGAACGAACTCCGGGGCGACGACGTATGGTTCCGATACCGTGCAGTCGATATTCGCGATATGGATGGCGACCGGCTGCTGGAAAGCCAGGACGTCGGGGATACGGTAATTGCGATCCTTGCTCGATTGCGGGACCATAAAGATGCGGTCCGAAGGATCTTGGAGAGGATCGCCGGTTTGATGGCGCCCGAGCGGGAGACCGCTTTGGGACAGCTATTAATCCTAGCGGGTCTTCGGCACTTTGAGGAAACGGTGGAACGAGAGGCGCGAAAGATGCCAATTCTCAATGACATTTTGGAAAACAAAGTCTTGGGCCGCGAGTTCAAGAGGGGTGAACTGACAGTGCTCCGCCGGCAAATCGAGAAGCGCTTCGGAGCGATACCGACTTGGGCCGAAGAGCGCCTGGCCGGCAGATCGCCGGCGGACCTTGAAGACTTGAGCGTACGCGTGCTCGACGCCCAGAGCCTTGAAGAGCTCTTAAAGTAGCGCCGCCCAGTCGATTTCAGGCTTCCTAGTCCCTCCGCATCAGCTCGCCAAACATATACCCCCGGGCGTCCATTCGGCTTCCCGCACCTGAATCACGCTGTTTCCAACCTTTGCCCAAAAGTGCTCTATGAGAAGTTCGGCTGCACTTGCCATCGGTGGAAGCGGGTCAGACTCCCGCAAGGCAAGGCGGTCTCGCTCGTAGACCGGGCGGCAGCGCTGACAAGGTGATCCAGGGCGGGATCGGTGAACAACTCTGCGCGAACGGCACCGCGAAAAGAAGTCTCTCAACCCTCAAATAAAAAGGAGCAAATAGCATGTCAGAAACCAGTACCCTTATTGGGTACCAGGGCAGAACCATCTCTCGTGAGGAACTCGCCCTGGTTCCCACCCCATCAGCGACGGAGACCCATCTCCCGGTTCCTCATCACGAGGTGGTCAACGCCTTGGTCGAAACGTTAGGGTTTCGCCACATCGGCGTCGTTCACGATGAATATGCGGTCTCCCCCGACGGAATGAAAATGTTCGGCGCCTTGGATCTCGCGACGGAGATGCACGGTTGCCGCTTCTCCATCGGCGTCCGCAACAGCCACGACAAGAGCATGCGACTGGCGATGACCGTTGGATACAAAGTGTTCGTTTGTTCGAACATGGCGTTCAGCGGTGACTTTACGCCGGTGCTTGCGAAGCACTCAAAATCACTGAATCTCCTCGATTCGATTTCCGTCGGAGTGGATCGGATGCAGCGGAATTTCGGCCCAATGCAGAAGCAAGTCGAGGCCTGGCGGGAGACGGAACTCAGCACTGTCGCCGCAAAGATGATCGTTTATGAGGCGTTCATCGAGAGCGAACTCGACGTGCCGAAACACCTCGCCCGGCGGGTCCACGATTTCTATTTCAATCCGCAGTACGAAGAATTCAAGGCGCGCACGCTGTGGAGCCTTTCGAATGCGTTCACGTCGGCGTTCAAGGAGCTGGAGCCCATTCCGCAATTCAAGGCGACCGCCAAGCTGAGCGGCTTCCTCGAGCAGCGGTACTCGCGCAAGTTCTGAGGGCTCGGTCGATCCCGGAGCTTGGCGAAACGGAGGGCAAGATGCTCGATATGACATTCGTTGCTGCGGTTCTCGAAGGTATAGAGGGCACGCTCGACGAACTCATCGGACGTGTTGGGCGCAGCGATCTCCGCGGTCGTCTCACAAATTTACAGGATGAGACGGCCGCGGCGAGACATCTATTCGAAGCGCTGGCCGGCGCTGGTGCAGCGGGCGACGAACCGGCAGCCTACATGGGCTCACGTTGAACGTCAGTCCGAGGCGTTCGTCTTTGGCACCAAAACCAGCGCGCCTCAGGTGAGTTCCGCCGGGCGCGCACAAATATCCAATCTGGAAAGGAGAAGACTGAAATGAGCCGTGATTATCATGCGACAGAATTTATTGGCCGTCTGGCGGCCGATCCCGAGACTAAGTACGCCGAGGGCAGCGGAACGGCGAGAACACGCTTTCGCGTCCTCGTGAACGAGGAGTGGAAGGACCGAACCGAGCAGGTTCAAAAGCACGTGGAGTCCTACATCGTCGTTGCATTCAATGGATTAGCCGAAGCCTGTGGCAATTTTCTGGGCCGAGGCCGGCGGGTCTTTGTGAGGGGACGAAACAGAACTCGCACCTATGAGGGCGAGGGCGGAAAGAAGCGGTGGGTGACCGAGGTCATCGCGGAAACGGTCCAGTTCCTGGATGCCCTGAGCGCCGACGAAAAGGGCAGCCACCCTGCTCCCGGTCATCCGAGAACCGACGAAGCGGAGGACCAAGCGTTCTAAGGACGCTACTCCTGCCACACACCTCCTGTCTCAGCCCTGGGGCATTCTCCGAGTCGCGTATTCCGATCGGAGCACGCTGCTCAGCGCCGACGAGCCGCTATATCGGGCTAAGTGCTCGCATAGCCCCGCTCTATGTCGTTAGGCCCGCTCCGAGCTCGGACAAATCGGAGGCTGCTGCCGCTACGCAGGTCTTTCAATTGAGGCGACGTCGTTACGTAGACCGTCGGTCAGGGCGAATCTCGGTTGGAATCTTCTTCAGGTATTCGTCGGGCAGCCTCCACCCCTCCCAGATTTCTTCCGTTCGACCATCAACCCGAAACCTGTAGGGCAAAATGCTGCGGAGCAAATGGTGTTCCGAAATCGACTTGCAGGAAATGGAGATCCCGTAACGTCCGCAGTATTCCTGCCACAGCCCTTGAGATTGCCCAGGCGGCAACAGAACCGTGACGTTCTTGGGCGATGCAATCCTCTTCTGTGCCGCGCGGGCCGCGGGAGCCAGGTCGCTATCGCCCGTCAGAAGGAAAGCTCGATCATAATGCGATTCCATTGCGTCGAGAAGTAGTTCAATCGCGATATTGACGTCGGTCCACTTCTCTTCTCGGGGCTTGTCATCAGGTTTCGAGAAGCGCCCGGCTGTAACGTCTAGGCCCGGAATGCTCTCGATCGCGTCCAGCCAATTCTGTTGCCGACGTTTTTCCCCTTCCCGGCCCGGCAACTCCCATCTCACCTCGGTGGTGAAGTACCGGACCTTTTCAAGCTCTTCGCCCTGCCCGAGGAATTGCTCCCCCAGCGCCCGGAAGTCACACCAGCCGAGGCCTATTGGGAGTGTCTTTGAATTCTTGATGGCGTAATAGAAGTTGTAGCCGTCGACGTACATCCAGACTTTGCCCATGTCATCAGGTTCCTGAAACGAACTGGAGATTAATATTACCGCGAAGTATGCCAGGGTTGACCCGTGAGGGCGAAACGGCTTCCTGGCCAACTAAGGCGCAGGACCATCCCGCTTTCGTAGCCGACGATCCTGATCGGACCTGATGAATCCCCACCGAACGCGTCAGCATCCACCAACGCCCGCCCGCGCCGTTTGTCGGCATTCCCGATCGAGAAACGCTGGCCGACTTCCGTTCCTAATCCGGAACGAGCAGAAACCGCACCGCTCCGCTGCAGGAGAGCTGATGCGCTGGCTCGATGTATGGCTCGGAAGGCGGAATGGCTCCATCACGTAAAACATTCTAAACGTTGGGGATATTACGGGAAATCGCTCTCCCGACTGCGTTCTTCGATCCTGGTCCGCTAGAACCATTCCGTCAACGCTCTGACTTCTTCGGGCACGCTCCGCGATGTTTCAATGGCGGGTGAAATCGGAACGTTCTGGTGGCCGGGCTTGGGCGTTACACTGGTCATCGTGCACGAGCCACCGGTGAAGAAGCGCGCCGCCAATGCAGCTGCGGAAAACGCGGGGATCACCTACGTTCGGGGCATCACGGATCGCGAACGCCACATCTTCCGTCGCGTGCACGAGGAGGATGTCGGGGTCGATGCGCACATCGAACTCTGCCGTCAGCCGGACGAGCCGTCGGGCTTTGTCGTTGGGCTCCAGGTGAAGGCCGGGGAGTCGTACATCCGCAACGAAAGGGCGGGCACCTTCACGTTCTACCCGTCCATTGAGGATCTGCAATATTGGCGGTCGTATGCGCTCCCGATCTATCTCGTCGTGTACCACACTGGACGGGACGTCGCGTATTGGCTGGACATCAAGAAGGCGTGCGACGACAAACGGTTCGCGGACATGCTGGCGGGCATCAGTCCACGCACACTTGTCTTTCAGAAGGCCGATACGTTCGCCGACACGTTCTTTCGCCAGGTCGTTCCGGTGGGCGATCTCGATCAGCAGCGGCTGTATCATACGTTGCTCGCCACCCTGTTCGCCGATGATATCGACGTCTCCGAACCCGTTCTTCCTATTCATCTCCGCCAGCGGATCAGAAAGCTCGATGCGCCAAGCGCAGCGAAGCTGCTTCGCTTTGTGGAATCCAAGTTTTCCGAGTGTGTCCAGAAGATGATGGACGGTGGGCAACTCGAGCAAGAACAGGTCGAGGAGTACGTTCGCGAAGTTGCGCACGAGCTGCGAGAGCGCTCCTTCACGGCAGAGGGTACCGGGTTCGTCTTCATGGCGTTCGACGACAAGGACGTCCGGGATAAGGCCGCTGCTGGCATCGAGGCCATCATGCCGACGAACCGCTACCTCGTCCTCAAGGCGCGACGGTGCATGGGAGCGGTGCTCATGGATTACATGCTGCTCGTGGCACTTGACGACTGGGAGACGAATGAAGAACGCTTCAGCACCGCGTGGACACCGCTCAAACGATCATTAGGAGTGACGATGGGCGGTACGTACGACATCGACTTCTACGGTCCGAACGCCGCCGCGACGTTCCTCACGCCAGACTTCGCCTTCCAATACGAGTTCGAGACCTTCCTTGACACGGGACACGACCTGGAACTCTTCGACCGTTGTCGGTTGCACGCGCGGGACCCGAAGGCGAATGACGACGATGAGCACCTCTGGATCACCGTCGGACCAGACCGCGTCAAAGCATATTACATGTGGGAACAGGGCATTTACTGGTACCTGCACTGCATCAGAGCGATCCGAAACGGCGATCCGTGGCTTGGCATGTACGACTACGTGCTGGAGAGGGAGTTCGAGGTCGAGGACGAGGAAGAGCGCGACGAGTTCATCCGCAAAGCGAAAGCGGCGACCTGCCTTGCCGAGCTCCCCTTCATGACGAAAGACATCAGGGACACGATTGATCGCGGCATGGAGTGGGGCCAAAAGAACGGCGGCGAGTAAGCCCTGCGACGAACATGGACTACGACTACGACGAGCTTGCGGGGGAAATCGACAGCATCTTCAACCCCGAGCCGGATGAGGACGGGCACCATCGCGAGTGGCCCACGAAGCGGCTCAAGGGGCATCACGGCCTCGATTTCACCTACATGGAGGATTGGCTGTGGGAAGGCGCGACCTCACACCCGAATACGCGCCTCTGGCCCGAGAAGGAACCCGGCGGTGACGAGCTCACCCGGAGCATGGACGTCGGCCGACGACTCTTCTATTCCGCCCTGCGCGTCTTTGGCGACAGCATCCTCACTTATGCGACCGAAAGTCACCGGCGATCTTCCCATGAGCGGGGCAATCCGAGCGAGCTGCGCTACTATCCGCCTGTGATCCTCACGTTCTGGGCTGGATTCGAGGCGTTCGTCCGACACTCGTCCGAGCTCATGATCCACACGAGCAAGGACCTGCCCGTCGCCGTCGCGGACTACCTCCGAGACGAGCTCACAACGGTCGGCCGGAAGGGGACGGTCGAGAAAGAAACGAAGTATCGTCCCGCACTCGATCGCTACGCCATCCTGCTGCAGTACGGGATGAACTACAAGATCGACCGGGGCAGCAAACACTGGCAGGCGCTCGAACGCGCCCGCGACCTGCGCGATTATTACACGCACCTCGACGCGATGAACTCACGAGCGCTCTCTGCCGACGACATCTTCGAATATCTCGAAACCGTCATGCTCGGCATCATCTGGCCATCCTCCGAGGTCAAGCACACGCTGCAACTTGGCATCTTCGAACTCTACTGGATGTGGGATGAGCTTCGAGAGCTCGCGCGCAGGGTCCTACCAGACGGTCATATCGAGCAGCCGTTCTTTTATGATCGGCACCTCGACGGGCAGCGGCACTTGTTCTATTGCCCCTACGAGAACGTCGACAACAGCAAGTTCCCCAATACCGACGAAGAAATTGGACGACCGCCCCGTCAGCGTCCGAACTTCAAGATCGTTGTCGAGCATCCTCCGGAGTAAGCATGCCCCGTATGGTCTGAGTATCGGTCGTCGGATCAAGAAGTGCCGCGCGCTCCTTTCCAATCCTGCCGGCGCTTCATGATCCACTTCCGGAGCTTCGCGCCCGGTGCGCGATGGACGCGCGCGCCCACCGATACCTCGTACACGCTCTGAAGGGACGGCATCGGGAGCGGTTCGGGGCGCAACCACCGGCAGTCCTTCATTTTCTCCGCCGTGATCCCGTGACCCCAGCGGACCGGCGCGTTGCTCTGGGAGCGGGCATGGAATTTGCCCGTAGGATTGAGTACCAATTATCGTTGCGTGACTATGCTGATAAACGCTAGGACCCTATCGGAACTGCCCGGCGACAAAACAGCGGACAAATGGACGGAAGCTCGGCGCCGGGCAGTTTTGATAGGGCCGTTTGAACTGGCCCGCTCGCGTTTGCGGGGGACGCGGCAGCTATGGGATTTGGTGCGGGTTTTGGTACTTTCGGGGGACGGTGGCGACGGGTAGTTTGGGAGTATCCGGCTGTCGCGAGTTCGGATCGTGCGCCGTGAGCGCGAAGTCTTCGACCGTGGCGGACGGCAAGGAGCAGCTGGTTATCCGCACACGGCGGGTCCGGGACACACCAATCCTGTCCGCGTCGAAACACGCAATTCGCCGAGAATGAAACGCCGCTACGAAGTGTCGGGGACGCCATTCAGACAAATGGCGCGACGGGCGATCTCACTCGGACGCAGCCGTTCAACGACGACCATGGCGCCGCCACAAATTGGGCAATGCCATTCCCGCTGCGGGAGCACGACGCAAGTTGGCGAGCGTGCGAGCGGCGCGTCACCGAGCAGTTGCCGGCAGATCGGCAGCAGGCGCGTGCGGCTTCGGTTGGCGAGAAATCCGAAATGACGGATGCGAACGAGGCCGCGCGGCAGGACGTGCAGGAGAAATCGACGCAGGAACTCGTCGGCCGTGACCGTCATCTTCCGCTTCTTGGCGCCATGAGCGTAGTCCTTGTAGCGGAATGTCACCTTGCCGTCTTGGTGCGCGATCAGCCGATGATTCGAGATCGCGACGCGGTGAGTGTACCGCGCGAGATATTGCAGGACGTATTCCGGCCCGCGAAACGGGCGTTTGGCGTACACCACCCAGTCTTTCCGGAATAGCTGCCTCAAGAATTTGCGGAACTGCTTCGACTCGGCCAACAGCAGTAAGGATCCGTGAAAGGCGAGTTTGTGTGCGCGGAACAAACGCTTGAGTCCGTCGACGAACTTGCCGCGGAACACTTTGCTGAGGACACGGACCGGGAGAAAGAACGACGTCGGCGCTCGAATCCAACGGGAATGATCGAGCGCGAGCCCGCCGGCTGGGATGACGCAGTGAAGATGGGGATGGTGTTGAAGGGTCTGTCCCCATGTATGCAACACGGCGAGGATGCCGATCTTGGCGCCGAGATGCTTCGGGTCGGCGGCTATTTCCATCAGGGTCTCGGTCGTGGCGTCGAACAGAAGGTCGTACAGGAGCTTCTTGTTTTGCAAGGCCAATGCTGAGAGATCATGCGGAAGAGTGAAGACCACATGAAAATAGGGGACGGGGAGCAGGTCTTCCGAGCGCTTCGCGAGCCACTGCTCGCGGGCGTTGGTTTGACACTTTGGGCAGTGCCGGTTCCTGCACGAGTTGTAGGAGATGGCCTCGTGCTCGCAAGCGGAGCATCGGTCCAGATGCCCGCCGAGAGCTTGGGTCCGGCAATTCCGGATAGCCCGCAACGTCTTCAGGTGCGGCCACGCGAGATGGCTTTCATTCCGATCGATATAGCCGTCGCCAGCCGTCCGAATGATATCGGCCACCTCGAGGGGTGGCCTGTTCATTTTTTCACTCGCTTACGCGAACGCTTGGACTGATCCGGTTTGGAAACGTCGATCGCTTCGAGCGGGTTGCTAACCGCCTGGAGATGACGTTGCGACAAGTGGAGATACACGGCGGTGTGCTCGAGCTTCGCATGACCCAGCAGGACCTGAATGGTCCGAAGGTCGGCGCCAGCCTCCAGCATGTGGGTGGCGAAACTGTGCCGCAGGGTATGCGGTGAGACCGGTTTCTTGATTCCGGCGCGCTCGGCGGCCCCTTTGACCGCAAACCAGACGAGTTTGGCGTTGATAGGGACATCAGCGCGCCAGTTGTTCACCATACCCGGAAACAAGTACGTCTTCGGCTTGATCCACCGCCAATACTCGCGTAGGGTCTCCAGCAGCTTTGGACTGAGCAGGACGTCCCGGTCGCGACCGCCCTTGCCATGTTGGACGCGGATCAGCATCCGCTTGCTGTCGATGTCGGCGACCTTCAGGGCGCACAACTCGGCGCGACGGACACCCGTTGAGTACAGCGTCATGAGGATGGCCCGGTGCATCAGGTTCTTGGCTGAGCCGATCAGCCGCGCGACCTCATCCTGACTCAATACCGTCGGCAAAGGCCGTTGCCGCTTCGGCAGCGGAATCTGATTCGGCGTGTATGGCCGGTGTAGCGTCTTCACGAAGAAGAAGCGCAGTGCCGCGCCTTGTTGCTCGACGGTTCCGGCGGCCAGCTTGCGGTCTTTGAACAGATGAGCCTGATAGGCTCGGATATGCTCCGGCCCAAGCTGGTCGGGGCGCTTCCGGAAGTACGCCGCGAACTCCTCGACGGCGTGGATGTAGGCTCGTACGGTATTCTGGGCGTAATTACGACGCTGGAGCTCATCCAGCATCATCTTTCGAAGATGGGTCACAGGGACCTCCTTGTGACCCACACACTAACGCCGTGAAAGCCGCGGGTGTCGCGACGCGTAGCGTCCCCCGCGCGAGCGGGTTAGTTCAAACGCCCTTGCATCCGCCGCACGGCCGCTTTCGGCCGGATCCCCTACCCCTAGAGAGCTCCATCACCGATCCGTCGAGAGAATTCCGTTTTGCCGTGCGGTCTGGCTCATGGGTGGTAGCCAGGTAATAAATGGCGATCCACACGTTTTTTGCAAGAATGGAGGACAACGGCAATGACGATGGACGAAGCGCTCGCGGATATCGATCGACTCAGTCGGATCGGATCCAATCAGCATTCCGTTTCGCAGGAGGAGATTAGATGCGGGGATACCCAGAACGCCGTCCGGCTCCTGGCCGAGGCATACGATCACCTTCGGAAGCGGGATCCGCTGTACGGCGATCGGCGCCGGTTCCGCTGTCTCGCGCCGCCGCCCGGCAGTGTGCCTCCCGGCTGATGGCTCCTGGGAATGCCCTGGCCGTCCCTCGACTGGCCCTCGCGGCGCTCGGGCCGTTCCAACCGTCAAGTACGTACTCGGGTGCTTTCGGCTTAGCGCGCAACCTCCTCCTGGCTGGCGTCGGGCATCCCGACGACTGGGAGTTGGCGAACGGCGATCCGGTCGCGTTCATGCCGCGGACCGTGGAGCGCGCCGTGGCTGGTTTCAATCGCAAGGCAATCGACGGCGTGGCCCACGTCGACATTCTTTTCGGCACCAGCCCATACATCTCAAGCTGGCACGAGAAGGAGTATGAGAATCCTGACCGCGTGTTTCTGGCGGTTGAGGCAACCCAAATTTCGATCGTGTACCTCCGCCCGACTCTCGAACTCCTCGCAAAGGTCCATCCGCGGCTCCCGGCGACCTTTTATCGCACGCTGCTCGAGGGCGTTTGCTCGTGGATCCTGTCCTACGACGAATCCGCTTGCGAGGCCTTCTACGAATGGAGACTGGAGGCCTATCAGGAGGCGAAGGAGAGCGGCGAGGAGGGCCTGGAGAAGCCGCAGAACATCGAGAATGCGAAAGGACCATGGTTGGCGCGGAGGCACAAGCCGCTTCCCACCACCAAAGCGGACGCCGTAATAGAAGCCATAAAGCCCGGTAGCCAGGCCCGCGCCATTTTTGACGCCGTTCGTCGTCTCCACACTCTCGCGAAAGCCCGCGAACGGACGCGCCCTTACTGCGACATGTGGGACGAGTACTATCCCAACAGCAGTTTCTCGGTTCCGTTCACGATTCTGGCTTTTCACGAGCAGGACCTCGTATGCCAAGCCTTTCAGAGTGACGAAGAGGACTGGATGAATGGCGGCGAACAGCAGAGTCCGGCTTTCGCTACGGCATTCAGTCCCAACGACCCCGACTCGATATCCAACGGGTTTGAAGAATTCCGCCACTTCATGCGGATGATGGAAGCGCTGGGCGAACTCCTGGCACTCCTGCCGGGCTGCGACGTATTGGAGGAGCAAAAATGAGATTCGACGCCCATTTCGCCGAAGCGGAAGCGCTGCAGCTCAAAGCCGCGATTCTCCTCTACGGTGGGGCCAAGAGGATTGCGTTTGCGTCCGTTCACGAGCCTTATCGCGATTCTGAGGGTGGGGCGCCTTACCTCGACGCCGGACGGCCCATCACTACCGAGTTCCTTCGGTCTCTGGCTCGTGGGCTCGGGCTCGGAGTCGCGCCCGAGATTTTGCCAGAATGCGTCCTGATGCGGACCTCAGACGTCACGGCGTGGTGGGTGCCCACCGCGGTCCGGCCGATGTTTTTCTCTCAGACCTCGGATGGCAAGACTCTCAACGGGCGGACGTATCCGCATCCTCCGCTGAATTTCGTCATTGACGGCGAGCACGGTTTGAGTGTCCGGGCCTTACTAGAAGATCGCCGGCCGGGGCCGCGGACTGCGATCGCGATCGCCCCGTACTGGAACGTCAACGAGCGCGGATCAATCTGCCTCGGTTCAATGGCCACGCCGCGCTCATCGGGCCTGGCGAGTCTGAACGAATGGGTGGAGAGCTTCTTCCAAAGTGAATTCACTCATGCGGGAAGCACCAGAATCACCGCCACCATGAGGGCCACCTCGGTCTGTGGCGTGACCTGGCCGGGCAGTCGGCATTTCCGCCTGAATGGCTAGTTCCAGCAGGCACATTGGGGGAGTGGCTGTGCAGAACAAGCTGACCGAACATGTGCCCGCGGTGAATTGGCGGAACCGCCACATCATCATCAGCATTGTCGGCTGTGGTGGTACAGGGTCGCAAATCGCCACCGGGATGCCGTACTTGCACCAGGCGCTCTTGGCCGCCGGACATCCCTACGGATTGCGGGTGTTCCTGATCGACGGGGACCGAATCACCGAGACCAACTGCGTGCGACAACCGTTCAGCCGGTCGGAAGTTGGGCTGTATAAGGCTGTGGTGCTGATCAACCGACTGAACCTGTTCTGGGGGCTCGACTGGGAAGCGGTTCCGCGACTTTGTCCATTGCGGACAGGATGTGCCTGATTCCGACTTCCTCATCTCGTGTGTTGACACCCGCGCAGCACGAGCGGCGATCGCCCGTGTCGTGAGCCTCAAGTCGCGGCGGTTTCATTACTGGCTCGATACCGGAAATCTCGCTGATCGGGGGCAGTTCGTGCTCGGCCAACCTCTGCGAAAAGACCGCAAAGATCGGGCAAAACGGTTGCCGTGCGTCCTAGAACTCTTCCCGTCTATCGTCCACGGGCGCGCGGATAGAAGGGATCATCTGCCGGCGTGCAGCACCGCGGAGGCGCTCGACCGCCAGGAGCCGTACATCAATAGCACCGTCGCGAATCATGTGCTCGCCTTGCTGGCCCGGCTGTTCCGGTATGGACGCAGCCCCTATCATGGCGGGTTTGTGAACCTGGCAACGGGGCGAGTGACTCCTCTTTCTGTCGATCCGGATGTCTGGGCGCGAATGCGCAAGCAGGCGGAAAAGGAACGACGGCACCTCAGTCGCTAGCTGCACACGCTGGCACCCGTCAATCAGTGATCGCGTGGGAATTCCACTCAATTCGAAAGGAGAACCATGTTTGTCGAACTATTGCCGATACTCAAAAATCGGCCGGTCATGCTTACAGTTGCCTTGGTGAACGATCAGGCGATCCGCATCAACGTCATACCGAAACGATTGAAGGACGGCGATTCCGGCGATGATGCTCTCACAACGCCCCTGACCATCACGGGAACACCGGAGGAGTTGGACCGCGAGTTTGCGGCCCAACTCATCGGTTTCACGGGCTCGTTCGTGAAACTCGGATCGAATCTCTCCGAAATCGAAGCTGCCCACGCAACGGCCGTGAAGGCGGTCGAAGCGGAAAGGAAGAAGGACCTCGAGAACAAGCGGAAGGGGTCCACTTCGAAGGCGACTCCGCCGACCAGCACGGCGAAGCCGGGACCCGATCTGAAGGACGGCAAGCCGGTGTTTGGGTGCAGATCAACCACGGCGACAGAAGCGCCGTCCCTGTTCGATTCCAATGAACCAGTGGACGCGCCCGCCGAATCCCAACAGAGGCCGACTCCTTCATCCGAGGCGCAATCAGTGGACGGTGCCCTGGAGACTCTCCCTGCGGCTGCACAGGTGAATGTCTGATTAGAAGCGGCCCTCTCCAGCGCGAGCGAAGACAATCAAAGAACAAGGGATCTAAGCCATGACCATCGAGAAAACGCCCAGATTATTCAGATATTCAGGACTCAGTTTGCCAGATCCGGACAGCCGACTTGACGTCGAAAGCGTCCGGTCACTGTATGCGGCCACCTATCCGGAAATCACTACAGCCGCATTGGCGGGACCAGAGGCGGTCGATGGCAAACTCGTGTACACGTTCACGAAAGCGATCGGCACCAAGGGTTAAGGATCTGCTTCCCGCCCGACCTCAGCTCTCGGGCTGAGTCCCGCTCAGTTTTTCGGCGCCAGACTTCATTTGTTCCGTCGGGGGCTAGACGACGCCGATCCGGTCCTTCCAAAGGTGAATTCGTATGACAAATCCACGTTGGCGCGAGCGCCGCGAAGTGTACTTGCGCGAGAACGGTCGAACAGCAGATCTAATGCGCGAAGGGTTCACCGCCGGCAACTTTGAAGTCGTCGAAGGCGGTCGCCAACGGCGGGAAGGTTACAAACGCCAGGTCACGCTGATCGTCGTTGCCGGTGCAACACTGCTCTCGCAGCAAGAGGACTGCCCATGAAACCCGAGCGGTCCGCGGCGCATTCCACGGAAGCACGGGCAGGTACCGCAGCCGCTCCAGCGCACACCGAATGGCCATGCGAAGTCCGGTGGCAACTCCGAGACGCTGCCGGCAACGACTGCCGCCATTTGGTCGATCAGCTCCGGATCCATCCCGTAACGGCTAGAGTATTGGTCGCACGGGGATGGAACACGCCAGCATTGGCTGGTCGCTTTCTCGATCCGAATTGGGGCGACATCCTTGATCCATCCCTACTGCCCGATTTCGATCGCGCCATTGCTCGCACCGTCGACGCAATTCGGCGCGGCCAGAGGATCATGATTATCGGCGACTATGATGTGGACGGCCTCACAGCGACCGCTATCTTGTCGACTGCGATCCGGATCTCGGGCGGCCTTGTGGCGTGGAAAATACCTCATCGGCTTCGCGACGGATATGGCATAAGGGAAAAACACGTTGATGCGGCAAGCCAGGAGGGCATCCGCCTCATTCTTACCGCCGACTCAGGAATCCGGTCGTTTCCAGCGATCCAGCGTGCCAAGGATGCCGGCATCGACGTCATAGTCACCGATCACCATCTGCCGGAATTGCACCTTCCCGCTGCTGTGGCGATCGTGAATCCAAACAGGCGGGATTCAGTTTATCCCAACCGGAACCTGTGCGGAGCCGGAATCGCCTACCAGTTCTCCGTGGGGCTCTTTCGGGCGATTGGAGTATCGGAACAGAAGGCTACCGTGGTCGCTCGGTCGTTCTGCAAACTGGCGGCGATTGGCACGATAGCGGATGTCGTTCCACTCGTCGGTGAGAATCGGGCAATTGTCTCTCTTGGCTTGCGCTGTTTGGCCGATGTCAGGAATCCGGGTTTGCGCGCGTTGTTGGATGCAAGTGGGATGCCGCCTGGAAGGAGACCGAGTACTCGCGAGATCGCGTTTCGCCTCGCTCCCCGAATGAATGCGGCAGGGAGGGTCGAAGATGCCTCGCTGATTATGGACCTCCTCACCGCCGCCGACCGAGACATTGCAGAGAGCCTGGTCGCGCGCGTTGAGAAGGCCAACGACCGCCGCAAGGCCGAACAGTCTCACGTCCTTAAAGACATTGCGCGCCAGATTTCAGGTTCGGACTTGGAACGACCGGTCCTGGTGTTGTCCCGGCCCGGGTGGCACCGTGGGGTCCTTGGCATAGTAGCGGCGCGGCTGGTAGATCAGTATGGGAAACCCGTGTTTGTGCTTTCCGAGGAAACCGACCTGGCATACGGCTCAGGGAGGAGTATTCCGGGCGTTGACCTTACCGGCCTGTTGGAGAGGACAAAGCAGCATCTTGAAGCATTCGGAGGTCACGAGCAGGCGGCCGGCCTGACGATTAGGACGAAACGGATTCGCGCTTTCCACGATGACATCTGTGCGGCCTGCGGCGACGTGCATCCAGCCAAAATTCTGGACGTGGACTCGCAGCTCCACCTTGCAGACGCAGCCAGAGTGTGGCCCGAGATCTCGCGATTCGAGCCTTTCGGGAATGGAAATCCAGACCCAATCTTCGCGACCCGTGTTCGCGTGGCAACGCCGCCGATTGCCGGGAGGTCCGGGATCTGGCGGATCAACGTTGAACAGGACGGCCGCGTACTACCGCTCAAGAGTTTTGCCGGAATGAACGGAAACGGCTGGCTGACACCTGGTGAGCGTGTAGACCTGGCTTACCGACTGCAGCCTGACACTTGGCGTTCTGAAGGTTTTGCCTTTGTGCTGGAGGCTGTTCGGCGGGCTGTTTAGCGCTCCGGTGCCTCCAAACGCCAACGTTGGCGCCAGAGGGCTCTGGCAGGGCCGCCGGCTGGCTCTATCAATTCTCCAAGGCGGAAGAGGGCCCGTCGGCTGGCCCAGTCGTGTCCTACTTCCGCGACGAGAATGCGATCCTTGTCATCGACAAAACTGCGGAGCGTCCGCTTGATCTCGTCTGCAGATTCAGACATCAGGACAGCCCAGACCCGATCCAGAAGTTGTTGCGCTCCCATGGTCGTGAGGCGAGTCTTCAAGGATTCGTATGGGAGCGGCAACGACAGGTCGTATGCCACCAAGTACAGCCTCTTCGCCATCTCGGAAACAGCATACCTCAAAGGCGAATAAAAAGCGAATACGTTCAAAGGCTAGGCTGCTGACGGTTCGGCCGCTGCCGCACGATAGCTATTCGATCGAGAGGGCGTAGTCCACGCCTTCGCCGATTCGGGTCCGCATCTCCCGCAGCCAGGTGCGCGGGTTGTTTCCATGCATGACGCGGCCGATGAATCCAAGCTGATGGGCCACGTTTCGCCGGTTTTTTCGAATGTCGTCTCGGCACGTGGCGGCGTACCGGCGCACAAACTCGCGGACGTCGGTGGGCTCGGCGAAGACGTACGTGGCGTGCCCCAATTGCGGGACCTCGGCCACGATAGCGCGCGGAAGTTGGAATATGTATTCGTCGTGGAGAAAGTAGACATTGCGGCTGCGCTTCTTCAACTCCTGGTAGAAGTATGGATCGTAGTCGGGCTTCCAGCAGAATTGCGCGATATCGAAATCGGAAGGTATACCAAGGCTCCGGCAGAGATCCGCGAGTTGCTGTTGATCTAACGGTTGCCGCGCAAGTAGCACCCGAACGCACTCGATGGCATCGTGATACTCGCCGAATCGTTGGTAGGATCGTCGGGCCACGGCAAAGGATCTGGTGGCATCTGACGGCACGGTGACAGACAACCGACTCGGCAGCGCCGTCTCCCACCGGATCAGATGCCATTCTCCACTGGTGTGCCGATATTTGCCGGCTTGAACGAAGGCCCCCGAGATGCCGATCTTCGTACCGACGAGATGCCTCCATTGATTCCACGTCGGATCCCAGCCGACCGGAAGGATAGTGGGATCGAGGTATACCTCCGCTTTTCGTCGGCTGTCGCGATACAACGCACACCCATTGAAGTATTCAACGCGCCGCAAAGGAGCCCGAAACTGTCGTTGCCGCTGGTCTGGCAGGTAGGACAATAGCTGACGCACAAAAAACGTCTTTCCATCCTGCACCAACTCGCCAGAGACAACACATTGGCCGAAACCGCCGTAGGGGAATAAAGCGGGAGCACTGGAATCCTGTAGGAGAGCATCGTAACAGGAGCGGAGGTCAGGGTGTGCCAGAAGATTGAAAGCTCGTTCGATGCGCTGCACCTCTGACCTGGCGGCATCGCCGGTTTCAAGCTCGATTCGCCGAATTCTATACGAAAGCCGCAAATCGGCCGGAGTCGCCGACCGCGGTGTGCGCAATGCTTCGTAGAGTGTCGGCTGGGGCGTCTCGCCGTCGCGCGGCGGGAAAAAATAAAAGTAGTCCCGCACGGCGCTGTTCGGCAGATAGAGCACACGAATGCCAAGGCCGCCCTCCGGCACGTCTGCCCGGACGAAGTATTCATCTCGCTTGTCGGTTCGCGGTTGCGTGACACAGCCAATGTGGCCGAAGTAGAGTTGCCGGGCTTTTCGCTGGAGGGAGTTCTGGCTAGCCAGGTATTCGCCGATCGGCGAACTGTTCGACGCCACGCACACGTCATCGCCCGAGCGCAGATAGCTGGCGGGCACACGTGGCACCACAATGTCTTCTCCATCAGTGGTACATCGGACCAACGATCCGTCTGGGCGAATACTGTGAATGCACAACGCCCGGGCGGCTTGCGGCTCTGGGCTCGTGGTTTGGGCGCCGGCGTCGGCCATCGCGGAACCTCAGTTGATCAACTTATTCCCGGCGATGAGGACCGGGCCGTCCGTCAAGGCCGCTTTGAGGGCTTCCGCGTCCGCGATCATCAGCTCGAGATCAGGGTCCGGAACGTAGTCAATCTCGGGCCCCATGGGAGCATCGCCTCCAAGAACTTCGGTCAAGGACACCGGCGCCTCGGCAAAGGCAGCGCCATCCTCGAATGCGGCGGCAGTCTCAGGATCATCTTCCGGCCGCGGTTGATTGTTGGGATCGGCGCCACAGGCGGGACAAACGACCTGAGATTCATTAATTGGGTCAATCCTGAATCCGCATGTAGGACACGACAGTTCGAGCAAACTTCTTCTCCTCAACTGCCCACAGTCTAAGGCGCAATCGCGGATTCCAGCAAAAAACCGGCGGGCACATCGGGAACAGCCCCTCCCCGGCGACCGGGGAGTTGTTCCAACTCATTGATACGAAAGCAGGTGAAGAATGGCATGCCCCGATTGCGGCTCATCGATTGGTGAATTCCGCGTTGCTTCCTCCATTGAGACGCACGGCCTCGATTGCGGACCATTTGAACGATTTGACGAAGAGTTCATTGTCTGCGGGGATTGTGGCGGCAGATTCGATGTATCCGATTGGGCCCATTTCCCAGAAACGTGCGGAGAGCCGATCGGTGATTTGGAAGGCATAGCCGCATGCGGACTGCCGTTAACCGAAGCGGATAGGGGGCGGCCCCAATCCCGGTCCAGCCGCAAGGAGCTCTTTTTCCTCGAGTAGGGCGTCAAAGTGACGCCGATCCCGACTTCTGGTTGTCCGGAAATCGGCCTGCAAGACGCGCTACATTGAAAAGCTGGATCGCCCATAGCGCTATGAGTAGCGACGAAGTCGATGACGTACTGCGCACGGAGATTTGGGCACAGCTATTGCTCCGACGTGAGGACTGTCTTCGGATCCGTGACTTCTTTGCGCGGGAAACTGATATTAACGTTTCGAGTATCAGCCGCCGAATGCACCTGACTGTATACTTCGCCGCCGGGCAAATGCCCGGAGTCGTTCCAGTCTCGGAGAAGATATGCATCACTGTTCCGACGATTGATACTCGATTTATGCTGATGACCGCGGGCGGAGAGGTTGCCAAACCGGGCGCAGAGCCTACGAATCACAAAATAGGCATTCGGATTCAAAAACGTAGCGCAGCAATGATCGCTATCAACGAGTTTCGAGCCCGGCTGGTTCAGCACGAATCGAAGGAACTGCTCGGCAGCCGAGCGTCAACTACACGAAACCGCAGCGCTTTCGGAGCCCCTCGTTTCCAGCCGCACATGACAGTTCTCGAACGCGGAAACGGGGCTCCTCTTGATTTGACGCCAATCGGCACCCGCTTTCGAGGGACTCTGAGTTGCCTTACGTTTGACGAATTCGTAATTGACATTAGCCACATATCGCAGCGGATTCAGAACTGGCAAGTGGATCTCCTCCAAAAGTGGAGGACTCGAAGATAGACGTAGACGGCTACTGATCGCATCGAGGCGGCGCAGCATCCAATGAAGCACGGCCTCAAGTATACCCGGTAGCCCGGCCATCCCAGTAGTTTGGTGAACTCATTGTCTCGCAAACCGCGAGTGTACCCAAAATTCCGCCCTCTCGGAAAATCACGCCTGCTTAGCGCTCATCGAATTCCTGCGCAGAGCCAAATAAGGAATAGTCGAGGAGCATCACATAAAGAGCCGATAATCATATGACCCCGCCCCGAAACGATCGAGGAGCGCGCCAATTCTGGCGATCTGCTTCGATGATTCGACCGTCGCCGGCAGCTTGGTATAGAGGTCGAAACTGTTCCAGTTCATCTTCGATAGGCCCAGAATCTCGTCGCCCACCATCGTCAGGTCTGAACGGCCAGCATGGCGTCGAATCACGAGCGGCGCCGGTATCCGCCGTTTTCCTTGGTAGTAGTTCAGGCGAGGATTAATCGCGCGGGACACACCGTGCACCCACAGGAGCGCTGAATCCCTGTCGAGCTTTAGCAGCGTGCCGCGCTTGACCGGGTATCCATCGACCTTAAGCGAGCCGTCGCTCTGTGGAACCGAGGACAGATAGCGTAAGGCGCTGTCCACGTGGATCTCTAACAGATCAATTTCCTTAACTCCACTCAAGCCGGCCTGGAGCCCTTTCCTCTCGTCATTCAGAAATGGAGTCAGCTTATGGATAACGACCCGGTCCGGAAGGCGGAATCTCGATTCCCAAAATAGCTGCCGAATCGTCTCGCCGACACGTCGCGCGTCGTCGAAGGACATAAAGGCGTTCCGCTGACGGAAAATGGGGTTTTCGATCCTGCTTAGCCGGAATTGCAGCCCCTGGCCCTGCGAATTGTAAAGATGGCTACAGCCCAGAATGACATGGTTCCCTTTGGCGGCCTTACGGTCAAGGCTGATGCCGAGTCCGACAAACGCTGAGTCGTCGTCAAGTGAAGAAAGCACCCAGGGTGTCCGCATGCTCTTGACGTACAGCGCTAGCGACAACCACCAACGAATGCGGCATTGAAGTTCATTTTCTAGGGTGTCCTCTTCCAGAAATTGGGTCGCGATTCCTTGTGGTACGCAGAAGGCTTTGACGAAATTATGAAGGTCGAATCGCTCGTTCTCTGTTTCGAAAGACCGCCAGCAAGCCCATCGCGTCGGGATGAAAATAATGGTGACATTCGGCAGCGCCGCGGCCTTCAACGCGCTCAGACAGGTTGTAATGTGCTGGCTCAGCTGCAACGCGCCTCGTTGCTCATCGAGCGCCGGATCTATCTCGGGGCAGGTCATCCAGAGGTTCTCGCCCGGTGTCGGCACCTGCAACGGGGTAGCGAACGCATTTTGGAAGCCTCCGAATTGGAGGAGGTAATCGCCTTCGAACTTGCCCGGCTGGATCGCTTGGTGAAGCCTCTGCAGATACTGGCTGAGCTTGTTGGTTTCTCGCGCCGGGCAGATCACTGCCACCTGAATCGGCGGAGCGAGATTTCTAGCGCTCAGCGCATAATCGAACGGCCTATTCTGCACGATTCCGCGTACAGGATGTGGGTCACAGGTAGCGGCGGTTCCAGCCCTGTTCGAGAAGACTAGTTGGGGCTCTTTGAGCTCGATACCGCAATGGGTGATGATGGGATCGAACCTTCTTTCAACCCGGATCTGGCGATTGCGGTCAGCGTTCATGATCCTCGCCAGAACGGGAGTACGCTTCACATGGAAGGTGAATGGAGAGCCGCATCCGGGCGGGAATTCGAACTTCTCATTCGTGAGGAGCTTCGCTCGCCAGGCCTCTAACGCCTCGTTGAATTTATTGTTGTGCTGCCATCCCAGGATGGTCATTTTGAGGTTTCGCTCCGCGTCCTCCGGCGCTTCGTCGCCGCTTGGACTCTCAATGCGGACCGTCGGCTTCAGAACTAGGTAACTCTTTCCACCGACTCGTCGCAGATAGACGACTACGGCATCGTATACAAGGTATTCCTTTTTTCCCTCCTTGCGTCGTTCACGGGGCTTCTTCTCCCACAGAAACTCATACCCGTCGGTGTTGACGCCTGCCTTCGCGGCCATGGAATAGACCAATGCACGGCGAATAAGCGAACTGATGGCGCCATCCTCGACGCGCAGATCGATCTCGTTGATCGGCACGCGGTCGATCTTCTCGCCGATCCGATCGGAAAACGCCGCGCGGATCTCGTCGATAGTTCCAAACGCGTAGGCCTTCTTGAACGGCGCCGCAACTATTGCCTTTCCCTCCGTACAAGTGTCGAAATAGTTCCAAACATTCTCCTTCGGCCACTCCTTTAGGTCGAACTCATAGATTTCCGACGGTGGAGTCAAAGGGAAGGCATTGCTTTTGATGAGACCGGAGGTCGGCATTTCGGTCAGTGAAAAGTCGACGCGCTCCTCCGTCGGGACGGGCTGCTGCGCCATCATGAGATCCCGAGCCTCCTTGATACCTTCTCCCTCAAGGCAGTGCAGCGCGATCCTGAGCATGAGGTCATCGAATCCATCTGACTGTATGTAATAGGCTGCGCGGCCACCGTCGCGGGCGGTTTCCAGAAGACGCCTCACACTTATGGGAATGTCGCCGTCGCCAAATCCACACCAGTACAGGACACCGGTCCCGGCCCGGCTGTAAGCGTCTTCCAATGCGGCCATCAGAGACGCGTCACGGCCGCTGTAACCCACAACGATCAATGGTGTGTCCCTAGCCTGCTCGGTCAGCGCAGCCCGAAGCATTGTCTCCTGTTCTTGTACCTCGGCTGTCGTATTCTTCAACGGATCGTAGCGGTAATCGCCATGAAGGGACACACAAATGAGCTCGTTTCGCCTGGGTCTGCGGAAGAGCCGCTCCTGGCAATCAATTCCCACCTCGATTGCGGTGATGGACTTCGACTGAGCGGCGGCCTTCGCCGTCAGGCCGTCGAAGTTGGGGGTCCACACGGACTGAATGATTCCCGCCTCGGCGAGTTTAATCGTCAGGCGGTACCCGATATAGGGAGATGCTTGGCGTACCTTGTCCTGAAAGAACGCCCGGCGATCCTCAGCAATTGGAAAGCATTCCTTAATGTAAGCACTGTACTCGTCCGAGGAGTCATTCGGCGGATAAACGCGCTGCGCATCGAGCCACCGCTGGATCTTGGAACGGACAGCCGGAAGCGACAATTCCGCGAACTGAGTTTCGAGGCCCGGATTACGGGTAAGAAATATCGCCCGTTTCCATTCCCAGATGCAGGTGGCGGCGGACGGGATTCCAGAACTGATTGATGATCCGGCCCCTAATAAAAACCCGTGCTGGGAGACCTTGTTAATTCCAATGGACCTTACAAATGCATCGAGGTCCAAGAGGAAGTCGTCGTTCATTATCCCTCCACGTTGTACACGGCCAGGCCGCCGAAGCTAACCTACTGATTCTGAAACATTATCGTCTCGTGCTGTCGGGATTCGTGCTACTGGTTGCTGGCACTTGGAATAAGGCGAATACCTGTCTCAGTCCCAGGCGCCATCAGCTGGAGTACGAACGACCCAGCTTATTTTTGCCATCAGATGCGGAAAACTCCCGAAATCTGTTCGAATAGGTATTGGTAGTATTGCGGACCAGCCCGGCTGGAGGTCAATGACAAGCGCCGACAATCCGTTCGAACGCATTTCTTGGCCGGATGTCTGCATGCGGCTGCGAGCGCTTGCCGGATGGCTTACCCGGGATCAGCCCGACGTGTTTGACGCCGTCTCGGCCGACGATCTGGTCAGTGAGACAGTTCTGGAGTTTTTGAGGTCGCCGGGGGCCTTGGGCTGGTCGCCTGCCCACGGAAGGCTGGAACCATTTCTATGCGCGGTACTCAGAAACAAATTCATCGATCATGTTCGGCGACACCGCCGTCACGGCGGTCCCGTGACCGAGACGGATCTGTTTGCGGTTAAGCCGGAAGATCGGCTCGAACAGCAGCAGGCTGTTGATCAAGTTATGCGGCAGGTACGCGGCAGAAAGGATCTTGAGGATGTGGTCGTTGCGATTACAGAGAGCACAGGTGGGCCGCGCCTCAACCAAGAACTGGCAGCGGAGCTTCAAATTCCTGTAGCGGAAGTCGTCAACCGGAAGAAGAGGATTCGAAGATCCTGTGAGAATCAGAAGCTTCAGCCGCCAATATCGCGAAAGGAGCCGCAAATCCGATGAGCACCAAGAAGAAGGGGCTTCAGGACAAGGGCGAGCCGTTGACTCCTGAAAAGCGGTCCGAGGCCATTACGCGTTCGATCCTCGGATTGGATCGGTCTGAACTGGCAGATGTGTATCGCTCTGAGACATTGGATGATCCAACTCAGAAGCTTTACGATCTCGCTGTGATCGCGGAGAATGAGTATCGCGGGCGCGGAGAACTATCCAGCACATTGGGATCCTAAGCTTAGAATTCCACGTGGACAAGTTGTCGCGGC